>Ga0209156_10001403_pt1 | contig 19644 bp, 18 predicted proteins | sample GraSoiAngelo_124_FD_185881 | JGI IMG/M metagenome (GOLD analysis project Ga0209156, IMG submission 185881) | Grasslands soil microbial communities from the Angelo Coastal Reserve, California, USA - 14_0927_05_20cm (SPAdes) (version 2) | ecosystem: Environmental > Terrestrial > Soil > Grasslands...
ACGAGGCGAGTAGCACCGCTGCGAGGGAGCAGACCAGGGGATGCTTGATCACAATGTGCCTCACGAGGCCGGGCGCGCGGACGATCGCTCGACGTCGAGTCCGGCCTGCTTGATCTTGTAGAGGAGCGCGCGGTAGCTGATTCGCAACGCTCTCGCCGCCCGCACCCGGTTCCAGCCGGTTTGCTCGAGCATTTTGGCGATCGCCAAGCGCTCGGCCGCCTGCGCCGCTCGCCGCCCGATGTCCTTGAGAGAGAGCTCTGGAGCGACGGTGGAGGGAGGCTCGGGCCGCGCGCCGTCCCCATCGCCCTCCGGCAGAGGGCTCCTCGTCAAGAAGGGATCGTCGAGCACGATCATCCGCTTGATCAGATTCTCCAGTTCGCGAACGTTCCCGGGGTAGCGCAGGCGCGTGAGGCGCTCCATCACCGACTCGGGAATGGTGAATCCGTCGCGGCGGTAGAGCTTCGCGTAGCGCTCGACGAAGTACTTGGCCAAGGGCGCGATTTCGCTCGCGCGCTCGCGGAGCGGCGGGACGAACACGTGGATGACGTTCAGCCGATAATAGAGATCTTCGCGGAAGCGGCCTTCTGCCACCGCCCGCTCCAGGTCCTGGTTGGTGGCCGCGAGCACACGGACGTCGACGCTGAGCGTCGATTTGGCGCCAATGCGTGAGAACTCGCCGTCCTGCAGAACGTGGAGCAGCTTCGCCTGGAGCGCGGGATGCAGATCGCCGATCTCGTCGAGAAAGATGGTGCCGCGATGGGCCGCTTCGAACTTGCCGATCTTGAGCTTGTGGGCGCCCGTGAAGGCGCCTCGCTCGTAACCGAACAGCTCGCTTTCCAGCAGCTCTCGCGGCATGGCGGCGCAGTTGACCTTGACGAAGGGCCCAGCCCGACGGGAGGAGAAGTGGTGGATCGCGTGCGCGATGAGCTCCTTGCCGGTGCCGGTTTCGCCCGTGACCAGAACGGTGACGTCAACTCGGGCCGCCTCACGAAGAATCTGGCTTGCTTCCAGCATCTTCGGGCTGCACCAGAGCTCCATCTCGCGCCGGAGTCTCCCCCCCATCTGCTCTGAAGCCGAACCGAGCGCTTCGGGCTGGGGGCGCCCGAACTTCTCCATGGCCTGCTGGAGCTCGTCGAGGCTCAAGGGCTTGGTCAGTACCGCGTCGACCTCGAGGGGGACGGTGTAGTGGCCGTTGTCGCGATGGTCCGCGAGCGCGATGATGGGGCCGGAATTTCGGCCGTGACGCTTCAGACGTTGGATCAACTCGTCAGGGTCGGAGTCGTTGCTACTCAGGTCGATGAGGGTGACGCTAAAGCTGCCGTCGGCGAGCGCCTCCAGCGCCTCCTCTGCGGACGAGACGATGAGGCACTGATACCCGCGGGCCTGCAGGGAGCCAAGGAGTCCCACCTGGGTTGCGGCGTCGACTTCGACCACGAGGGCTCTTCGCTCAATCATTTTGCTACCATCGCGCGCCAGCTAACCGCAAATGCCATACCAAAAAGATTTTCGAAGGCTGAGTGCGTCAGATATTACGGATCTTTCATCGAAATCTTTGTGTCAATCTCATGCAACCGGGTTCATACTGCTCGAGTTGGGGTGGGTAGTTCAGGACCCACTATGAAAAGAATTACACTTTCCGGAAAGCGCTTACGCGTCGGCGAGTTACAGGTCAGACAACCTACTTGAGCTCGGCGAGGACCTGTCGGGCCTCTTCGCTGCCCGGGAATCGAGGGTTCAGCGCCAAGGCCGTGCCAAGGGCCTGCTTGGCCCCCTCAGTGTTCCCGAGCTTGTAGAAGGTGAGCCCCAGGTGATACTGCACCGCGGGGTTGTCGGCGAGCTTGGAGGCGCTCTCCTGCAGCTGGCCGAGGGCCTGGCGATAGACGCCCCGCTTGTAGAGGATCCATCCCAGCGTATCGGAGATGCGGGGGTCATCCGGCGCCACCTCCTTGGCCGTCTGGGCTAACTGGAGGGCCTTGTCCTGGTCGCCTCCATGCTCGGAGTACAGGTACGCGAGATTGTTCGCGGCGAGCGCGAACCGGGGTGTGTCCGCGAGAACCTTCTCGTACGCCGCCTGAGCTTTGGGTAGGTCACCCTTCGCTTCGTAAAACATGCCGGAGAGCACGAGCGCCGGGAGATTCCTCGGGTTCTTTCCGAGCGCGGCGTTCAGCTCGGCGAGCGCCTGGTCGTACTTTCCCGACTTGGCATAGAGCTGGCCAAGCATCAGATAAACGCCCACCAGAGCCGGTTCTAGCTCGAGGGCCTTGCGGAAGGCGGCCTCGGCCAGGGCCGGCTCGCCGCGCGCCAGATACACGCGACCGAGCAACTCCCTGAGAGCTCCCGAGGCAGGCACGCGCGCGATCTCCTGTCTGACCCGTTCGAGGGCGACATCGGGGGCCTTCTCGGCCATAGTCATCGCGACGAGATTCGAGAGTGGTTCCACGAAGCCTGGAGCGAGGGAAAGAGAAGCCTCGAACGCCTTCCTTGCTTCGGTAGGCTTCCCCTGTGCTCGGAGCGCGACGCCGACCAGGTAGGGTCCTCGCGCATCCTTCGGAGCGAGCGCCATGATCCTTCGATAGGCCTCGGTGGCCTTCCCGGGCTCGCGGTTCGCCAGGTACGCCGACCCGAGCACCGCGTACGCGCCGGTCTCGTTCGGCCGTTTCGCGACAAACGTTTCCAGGTCCTCGATGGCCGGGCGGACAGCACCGGACTGGACGTTCAGCTCCGCGAGCCTGAGCACGGCGTCCCTGAAGTCGGGCGCGATCGTCGTCGCCTGTTTGAACTCCGCCTTCGCCTGTTCGCGATTTCCCGCCTTGAGATAGGCCGTTGCCACGTGGTAGTGAATTTCGGCGCTCCTGGGCTCGAGCTTCAGAGCCTGCTGAAACTCCTGGATCGCCTCGGTCGTCTGCCCCTTCGCCAGCAGCACCCGTCCGCGCAGCACACGTCCATCCGGGTCGGACGGGTTCTTCTTGAGGAGGCCGTCGAGCACCTGCAGCGTCTCGTCGTACCTCGCCTGGGCGAAGGTGATCTCGGCGAGGCGACGCCGGGCCAAAAGGAAGTCGGGGGCCTTCGCGGAGATCTCCGTGAGGATCCGCTTCGCATCCTCTGACTTCTGCGCGACACGGTAGTAGAAATCGACGAGCTTCATCCGCGCCATGGAATCCATCGGCGCGAGGTCGGCCCCAGCCTGGTACTCTCGCTCGGCCTGGGCCACGTCCTGTTTCATCATATAAAAGTCACCGAGCGCCATGTGCGCCTCGACTGACTTCGGATCCCGGGACAGCGCCTCCCTGAATGTCCTCTCCGCCGGGGCGAGGTTCTGCCGTCGCAGATAAAGGGCCCCGAGCGCCAAGTACAGCTTCGTCGCGTGGCCAAGGCTCGCCCGGGCTTCTTCGAGACGCCGGGTCATCGCGTCGATCTCGTCTGGCGTCTGGGTCGCCCCGGCCAGGACGAGCAGCGCCTCGAGATTGCGCGGTTCCCTCTGGAGCACGTACGTCGCTTCGGCGGAGGCCTGGTCGAACCGTCGGGCCGCGAGATAGAGGGTCCCGAGTTTGACGCGAACATCGAGCTGCTCGGGGTTGAGCTCTGCAGACTTTCGGAGAAACGGAAATGCCTCCGCGGCTTGACCGAGGTGGAAGGCGGCGAGACCCATCTGCCGGATCGCGACAGCATTGGCCTCGTCGATCTGTAAGGCGTTCCGGTACTCGATGATGGCTTCTCGGTACTGCTGCTGACTGAAGTATTTCGCGCCCCGCTCGAGGTGGCGGGCCTTTCGAGCTTCCGGTGAGCGCCCGCACCCGCTGAGAATGACCAGCGCGATCAGGAGACCTATCGACCAACGTGACGCACAAGATGTCATAGATCCTCGGTGTGGAAAATCACAGGTCGCTTGCTAAGGCGAAGCCTCGATATTCCGGAATTCTTGAAGTGCATTGTCACATCATTCGTCTCCTGAAATCCATAATGATTCGCCGTGCATACTTCGGGCAAAGCTCTACTTCTCGCTGGGTCAGGGCAGGTACTAACCCGACTGCTCAATTGTCCGTCTTCATTAGGCTTCTGATTTTGGCGTGAAAGATGCTCTGTCAGCAACCGACGACGCGATCAGCGAGATCGCGTGAAGCAAAGAGGGTCAGTGCGAAATCACGCTGACGCTCCCCTTGGAGGTGGCGAATGGGATGGCTCGGCAAGACTGCAGGAGTCGGAGGATTCTTCACCCTTCTGTTCGCGCTGACGCTCCCGACTCAGGCGTTCGCTCTCGCGGCGCTGTACGGGGACCACGCGTCGTGGTCGGCTGCCGCGCCGACGCCACAGGCGCCAGTGGACTTGAGCGGCATCGCGGACGGCGCGCTGTTGACCTCGATCTCTCTGCCGTTCGCGGAAACCTTGACGTTCGACCAGACCGTGACCAAGTTGAGTGTGGACCCGACAAGGGTGAACCGGAAAACGTGGTCGGGCTGCCCTCCGACCTGCCCCGACGTTCTCATGACCAGTGGGGAGACACTGACGGCGACCTTCTCGCCGACGGGCCTCGTGGGCGCCTTCGGGTTCGAGATGGAGCCCTATTTCCCCACCGATTTCTCGATGACCCTGCATCTCACGGACGGAACGTCATTGACTCAGACGGTCCCGGGCCTTGCGGGAGCTGAGTTCTTCGGCTGGGTGGGTGGCTCGGTCGTCGATTTCACAGCGACATGCACCGGCTGCAGCTCTTTTGCTCTCGGCAAGCTGGTGAAGGCCGAGGCCGTTCCTGAACCTGGAACCTTGGGGCTTTTGGGTACCGGCCTGACCGGTCTCTCACTGACCTGGCTTCGCCGCCGGAAGGTGCTCAACGCAGCTCACGTTCTCACCAATTACGTCGGAGGAAAAGAGATGAAGAAGTTTTTGCTGGCTATGATTGCTGTCGGAATGCTGCTTGGGGTCGCGACCGCCAATGCCGCGCCGGTTCTGGGCGGTGGCTGGGCTGGTGACAATGTCTATGCGTCGCTGACCGATTCGTTTGGTTCGCCCTACGCCATTACGTTGGTAGACCCCGCGCTTTTCTCGATTACGGATGCCTTTTTCCCGGGCGATATCTTTCAGGTGTACGACGGCGACACGCCGATTTTGCTCACCGCGATCGATCCCGCCCCCAATGACCCGTTCCCGCCATCTGATTCGATTGCAGACGCGGCCTGGGCAGATCCGACCTATTCGCATGGACAAATCATGCTCGCGGCCGGCACTCACAGCCTTCGAGTTCAGGACCTGGACTGTGTCTCCTTCGGCTGCCCGGCCGGATTCTATACTCGCCTGGACGCCCTCGCCGTGCCAGAGCCTGGCACGCTCCTGCTGCTCGCGTCGGGTTTCCTGGTGGGCGGCGGCTTCGCGCGGAGATTCCGCCGCGAGGTGTAAGCATCCTGCCACCTGGCTCACGCGGAGCCGTCGCTGCTAGGTCGACTGACGGCGCCAGTTTTGGGACTATCGACCAGAGCTGGCGCCGTCTCCTGTTCGCCACCGGTCGCCGGGGGGTCCGGCTGGCGCTAGGGGACTGGCCCTGGCGCCCCCTGCATTTTAAGCATCTGGGATTCCCGCCGATCCGCTTTATAATCTGGCCTCACGGTGTGGCGCTTCAGAGCGTGTGGCCAGTGGTTCGGGAAAGGCGGCGCAGCCGCGATCGTCTGGATCGCCATCTGCGTGATGGCACCGCACGCGTGGGGCCAAGACACACCGGTTGGCGGCGCCAAGGCCGAGCCGCCGGCACCTGCAACTGGACCTCCTCCTGCCCTCCCAAGCCCCAGCGTACCGATTGGGTCGTATCCGCTTGAGCTGTTGGGGCTTCTCGCACCCACCGCCCAGCGCGGGCCGTTCACGCTATTGCCTTCGATCGCCGTTTCCGAGGAGTACAACGACAACCTTCTTCTGAATAACAGCAATCGGCAGTCGGACTTCATTACGGGCTTCAGCCCGGCCCTCATGCTGTTCGTCAACCGCCCGTCGTATTGATTGACGGCCGGGTATTCGTCCACGGCCGAGCTGTACCAGCAGGAGAGTCGCTTCGACAACGCGTTCAGTCGTCAGAATTTCATATTCAATGGCACCTACGAGGGCACACGAGAACTGACGTTCGCCATCGCTGATTCATACGCGAGGGATCGCAGCACGAACGTCGTCGCGACACAGGGCTTCGCCAACGGTCGGCAGGAAGCGTGGAGCAACACCTTCTCGCCGGGTGTGTCGTGGCAGATGACACAGGCGACCGCTCTCAATGTCGTCGCGACCCACGCCGTGGAGCGCTTCGAAGGCACGGGTGCCGGGTTCGGCTCAAACACCTACGGGCTCCAGAACACTCTCGGTCACGTGCTCACGCCCCGCCTCACGGGCACCGTCGGCTACGGCTTCACGTATCTGGATTTGCTGGGACAGCAAAACTCGACGACACACACCCCCACACTGGGAGTCAGCTACCGTCTCACCCCGACGCTTACCGCCACCGTCAATGGCGGCCCCGCGGTCACCCAGATCGGCGGCGAGACGTTCGTGTCTCCCGCCGCCACGGTGGGGCTGATCCAGATTCTGCGCTACGGCTCGGCGAGTGGGCAATACAGCCGGAGCGTGGGTGTCGCGGGCGGGCTCGGCGGGACGACCGAGACGCAGACCTTTTCGGGCGCGCTCGCGCTCTTGACCTGGCAGCGGGGCTTGATCGTCACGTTCAACCCCGCATACAACACGGCGAAATCCGTGAGCCGCGGGCAGACGGGGCGGGTCGACGCCAATGCGTTGACCCTGAATCTCGGAGCGTCCTATCAGATCGCTCGATATGTCAGTATTTTTGGCGGCTACAGATTCTTTCAGCAGCGTACCCAGGGGTCGGCGACGACACAGTTCGACTCGGATCAAAACCTGGTCAGGTTCGGGGTGCAGTTCGGGTATCCGTTCAACTTCGACTGATCGCGTCGGGAGCGTCACCTACCCACTTTCCACCGTCGTCCAATCTGGGAGTTGCAGCGTCTGACGCGCTCGCGCAGCCCGACCCTCGGGATGCGCCTCGTTCTCTCTGGCCGGGACGATGCTGCAACGGAATTTCCCGCGGAGATCCAGGCCGGGGCGACTCCTTGTGCGTGCGGAGTTGGCGCGGGGGGAAAGGTGGTCGGGCCGGAAAAAAATGAATTGACGAGGCTTTGGGGATCGCCTAGCCTCCTTTCACCTTCTACCTTATAGGTTCGATGCTCAGGGATACCTGCCATGAATCGAGCCGGCAGGCTCTGCGGCATGGACCTCACTGGGGGTCGACGGCGCCGGTTCCGCGGCGGGTTCGACCGCGACCGATGAGGTCGCGGGCGGGATCGAGGAGGGCAGGAGGATGTCCGCTCTGGGCGCGATGACCGAGGCCATCCCGAACGTGCTGAAGACGGCGCAGATCCTCGACCTCGTAACGATCGGACAGCGTGCGCAGCCGGGCGTGCCTCTGCTGGTCCGTGGTGAACCCGGTGCCGGTAAGGACACGTTGGCCCGTCTCATCCACGCGGCCTCGCCGCGCCAGCCCTACCCCTTCATCAAGATGAACTGCGCCGTTCAGCCCTTTGACCGTCGCCAGGCCGACTTGTTCGGACACGAGAAAGGGGCGTCGCCCTTGGCCATCCGGCGATGGCTCGGGAGCTTCGAGTTCGCGAATCACGGCACACTCTACTTGGACGAGGTCGGTGCCGTGCCGCGGGACCTTGTGCCGAAGCTCCTGTACGTGTTGCGCACGGGCGAGGTATCGCGGACCGGCGGCCGCGAGGTCATCCGGGTCGATGTGCGCGTCATCGCATCCACCACCCAGCGCGCAGAGACCGGAAGCGGTGACGACCTCTGGCGGGAGCTCCATCGTCTCAAGGTGGTCGAAATCTCCATCCCTCCACTGAGGCAACGAACGACAGAGATCCCTTTCTTGGCGTCGTTTTTCCTGTGGCAATTCAACCGTCGCTATCGGCGGCACGTCCAGCTCTGCCCCGAGCTGATGACCGCGTTCAAGGCGCGCTCATGGCCTGGGAATATCCGCGAGCTGGAGGAGGCAGTGCAGCAGCTGGTCGTCGGTGGAGAGATGTCGGCCGTTCGCTAGCCGACGACGTCCTTCGGCGTCCGTCACTCGCCCCGGAACACGGGCCTGCGCTTCTCCAGCATCGCCCGCCGGCCCTCGCTCGCATCGGCGCTTTGCCGGGCCCTCCGCGCGAGCGCGTCCAGGTCGTCGTGGGCGATCTCGTCGCGCGGCGCGAGTGCGCGGAGGATGACGGCCTTCATGCCGGCGAGGGACAGCGGCGCGTTCTCGGCGATGGTCCGCGCGAGGTCGCCGGTGACGTGCGCGAGATCCGCGGCGGGGACGACCTCGTGGAGCATGCCGATCGCGTAGGCGCGGCGGGCATCGACCGGGCGGCCCGTGAGGAGCAGCTGGCGCGCGTGCGCGGGTCCAACGATCTCGACGATCTTCTGGCCGAACGGAAACGGAACCATGAGGCCGAGGCGCGCCAGCGGCATGCCGAAGCGGGCGATGTCGGCCGCCACGCGGAGGTCGCAGTGCAGGGCGAGCTCCAGACCGCCCGCGAATGCATCGCCGTGGACCATCGCGATCGTCGGGTGCCGGGAGCGTTCGACGCGCTGCAGGACCGGGATCACCGCGGCGTCGCCGTCTGCGGGCGCGCCCTGACGCGCCTCCATCTCGCGCAAGTCCATGCCGGCGCAGAAGGCCGAACCCGCGCCGCGAAGAACGACGACCCGGACGTCGGCGCGCCCGTCGAGCGCGTCGAAGCAGTCACGGAGGGCCGAGAGCAGCGCCGCGTTCATCGCGTTGCGCTTGTCCGGGCGGTTGAGCGTGATGGTCGCGACCCCGTCGGCCACGGTCGAGAGGACCTCGTCGGCCATGCAGCGCCGATGGTATCATCCCCGCGCATGGCGGTCTTCCCCGGTTTCACGCTCCCGGAGGAGCTGCGCGCCCTGCGCACCCAGGTGCGTCGCTTCATCCAGGACGAGATCATCCCGCTCGAGCAGCGGCTCGATCCGGACGCGCCCGAGCTCCCCGCCGAGGACTGGAAGCGCCTCGCCGCCAAGACAAAGGCCGCGGGGCTCTGGGCGCTGGGCGCGCCGGAGGAGTACGGCGGCGGCGGGCTCGACACGTTCAGCATGTGCGTGGTCCTCGAGGAGATGGCGCAGCACCGGATGGGCCTCTACAACTCCGGCGGCGGCGTCTTCGGGCGCTACCCGCCCCCCGCGATCTGGGCCGGGAGCAAAGCCCAGATCGAGAAGTACGCGGTGCCCACGCTCCGCGAGGGGTGGGAGACCTTCTTCGCCATCACCGAGCCCGCGGGCGGCTCCGATCCGGCGGGCGCCATCCAGACCCGCGCCGAGAAGCGCGGCGACCACTGGGTGCTCAACGGGCGCAAGGTCTTCATCTCCCGCGCCCACGACGCCCCGTGGGGCGTGGTCTTCGCGCGCACGGACACGACCAAGGGCCGCGACGGCATCTCGTGCTTCATCGTGGAACGCGGCACGCCGGGTTTCAGCGCCCGGAACATCCGGACCATCCGCACGTCCGCCGTGCCCAACGACGTCGTGTTCGAGGACTGCGAGCTCCCAGCCGAGAACCTCGTCGGCGCTCCCGGCCAGGGCCTCGACCTGGCGTTCGACCTGCTCGTGAAGAACCGCTTTCCGTACTCGGCCTGCAACCTCGGCGTCGCCGTCGCTGCGCACCGGATGGCGATCGCGCACGCCAAGCAGCGCTCGACCTTCGGCGCCCCGCTCGCCCAGCGCCAGGCCATCCAGTGGATGCTGGCCGACGCGGAGGTCGAGATCCGCGCCGCCCGCTGGCTCATCTGGGAGGGCGCCTGGAAGGCCGACCGCGGCGAGGACGCGCGCGTGGAAGCGTCGATCGCCAAGCTCTACTCGAGCGAGGTGCTCGGGCGCGTGATCGACGCTGCGGTGCAGATCCACGGGGGCTACGGCGTGTCGAAGGAGTTTCCGCTGGAGCGCTGGTACCGCGAGGCGCGCGTGCGACGGATCGGCGAGGGGCCGTCCGAGGTTCACCGGATGGTCATCGCCCGCTCGCTCTTCCGCTGACGCTGGTGGGGCCGATGGCCGCAGCGATCCTTGTGTCCCCGAGGCGCTCGAGCCGGTGGGCGGCGCTCGGGCTCGGCGTGGCGATCGCGTCGCTGGCGGTCGCGCCCGCCACCGCCGGCGAGATTCTGAGCGGCGAGGACTGGCGCCGCCTGGCACCGGCCGCGCGCGCGGCCTACGTCGGCGGGATCATCGACGCCTGGAGCGGGCTCACGCTCACGCAGGAGTCGCTCGGGACCAAGGACCCGGCTATCACCGTCTTCGGCGACCTCGTCGGGTGCCTGCGCGAACGGTCCATGACCGCGACCCAGGTCCTGTCGCTCGTGGAGAGGTACGCGGAGGACAACTCCGGCCTCCGCGGCAAGGACATGCCCGACCTCGTTTTCGCCGCGCTGACCCAACGCTGTCGGCGTTAGCGTGTACTACGAGCGCCGCGGCCGCGTGGACGGAGGCGCTCCGCCAGTGCTGCTTCTGCACGGGCTCGACCTGCCCGGCCATCACCGCTCGGCGCTTCCCGCCGGGCGCCTGACGGTCGAGCGGATGGCGGCCGATGTGGAGCGACTCCTCGTGGAGCTCGGCGAACCGCCGGTGCACGTCGCCGGCCTCTCGCTGGGTGCCTGCGTGGGGCTGGCGGCTTCGCCCGCTTCCGGCCCGCGGGCGCGCGAGGCATTCGGAGGATGGTGGTGCGCGTGGCGCTCGCCGCCGCGGCGACGATGACGGTCGTGGCGGCACGCGTGGCGCAGGCCCATCTACGGCGCGCCGTCGCGCGGAGTCTCGCGCGAGGGCACGCGCCTGGTGGTCGTGCCCGACTCCGGCCACGCGACGCCCGGCGATCACCCGGAGCGCTTCAACCGGATCGTCCTCGAGTTCATCGGCGCTCACTGAGCCGCGGAGTACAATCGCCGCCATGTGGCTCGGCCTGGCGCTGGCGGCGGCGCTGTTCCAGGTCCTCCGCAACACGGTCATGAAGCGCCTGGGCCACGCGCTCGACGAGTACATCAACGTCTGGGGCCGCTTCACCTTCCTGCTGCCGTTCGCGTTCCTCACGGGCTGGCTCACGGGCTGGCCGACGCTCCAGCCTGGATTCTACGGCTGGTGCCTGGCGTTCGGCGTGTGCCAGACGCTCTCGACGCTGGCCCTCTCCAAGGCGCTCAAGCTCGCGGAGATCTCGCTGGTCACGGCGCTCTGGAAGGTGAGCCTCCTCATCCTGCTCGGCCTGGCGTGGCTGACGATCGGCGAGACGCCGACCGTCCTCGGGGTGGCGGGGGTGCTGCTCTCGGCCGCGGGCGTCTACCTGCTGAACATCACGCGCGCCCGCGTCTCGCCCTGGGAGCCGCTCCGGGTCCTCGTGAGCGACCGGGGCCAGCGCTACACGCTGCTCGCCGCCTTCTTCTACGCGCCGTCGGTCATCACCATCAAGCAGGCGATCCTTGCCTCGAACACCGCCGCCGGCACCTTCGGCGCCTACCTCGCCGCGAGCCTGGTCGTGACGCCGCTCGCCCTTCGGACGTCGGCGCGCCACTTCGGCTCGGTCGGGCGTTACTGGAAGGAGTTCGTGGCGCTCGGGCTCTTCGCCGCGCTCACCACCATGAGCCAGGGCAAGGCGTACACGCTGACGCTGTCCTCGTACGTCGAGGCCGTGAAGCAGGTGGAGATCCTGTTCGCGATGGCGGTGGGGATCGCGTGGTTCGGCGAGGCGCAGCGCGTGCGCGAGTCGGCGCTCGGCGGCATCGTGATGCTGCTTGGCATGGTTATGCTCGCGCTGGCTTCCTCGGGCAAGTGAGCGCCGGTGCCGCCCGCTGACGGTATCGTTCTTGGGACATTGACGTCCCGGCGCCGGCGCGCCTAGACTTGCTTCCATGTCGCCCTCGGAGTACCAGCAGCTCGTCGAGTTCCTCGGTCAGCAGTTCGCCTCGATCGACAGGCGCTTCGCCTCGATCGATGGACGCTTCGCGATCATCGATAGACACTTTGGCGCGATCGACAGGCGCTTCGCGTCGCTCGAGGAACGCGTGGCGACGGGCTTTCGCGACGTGGCCGGTCACTTCGACGAGACGTATCGGCGGCTCGAGCGCCTCGATCACGAATACGTCGCGATCACTCAGGCCCTGCGCCGGATCGAGGGGCGCGCGCCTTAGACCTCGGGTCGCTTCCCGTAGCTCGAGCGGACCTCGGTCTTGATGCCGCCGCGCACGTTGAAGTCGCCGGTCACCTCCACCCAGCGCGGGTGCGCCGCGGTCACGAAGTCGTTCAGGATGCGGTTGGTGACGTCCTCGTGGAAGACGCCCTCGTCGCGATACGACCACATGTAGAGCTTGAGCGCCTTCAGCTCGACCAGGTGCTGGTCGGGCACGTACCGGATCCGGATCGTCGCGAAGTCGGGCTGGCCCGTGAGCGGGCAGAGGCACGTGAACTCGGGCACCGTCATCGAGACCTCGTAGTCGCGGTCCGGATGCGGGTTCGGCACGACCTCGAGGTGTCGTGAAGGCCGGCTCGGCATGCGGCGATTATACCAATCGGCCTCCGCGCCTCTCGCTCAGCGGCTGGTGAGACCGATCCCGAGGGCCACCGCGACGCTCGCCACGAGGAGCTCCAGTGTGAGGGGGTCGCCGGTCACGAGGGCCGCCGCCACGACCCCGAAGAGCGGTTGGGTCAGGAAGAACGCGGCGAGGGCGCTCGGGCGATAGCGACGCAGCAGCCAGAGGTTCACGATGAAGTTAAACCCCGAGATCACCCCGCCCTGGTAGACGAGCGAGCCGGCGAGGCTCGCCGTGAAGCGCGTGGGCGCGGGCTCGAAGAGCAGGGAGATGAGGACGAGGAGCGCGGTGCCGATGGCGGCTTGGGCGAGGAGCAGCTTCACGGCGTCGAGGTGCTGGACCGCCCGCGCGAGGTACACGGTGCGCTCGGCGAGGATGAACCCAGAAACCACCATGATGACGTCCCCGGGCAGGGTCGGCGCGTCGCGGGTCACCTGCCGGGCGAAGAGTAGGACGATTCCCGAATAGGCGACGAGGACCCCGGTGACCTTCTTCACGCTCAGCCGGTCGCCCGGGATCAGGAAGTGGGCGAGGACGACGGTGTGCACCGCGTAGAGGTTGAGCAGGATCGCCGAGTGCGCAGCGCTCGTGAGCGAGGTCCCGACGTTCATCATGCCGATCTGGAGGGTGAAGAGGAGGCCCAGGAAGATCAGCGGGCGCCACTCGCCGCGCTCGATCCGGAACCCCGCGAGTCGGCCAGTGGCCCACGCCCAGAGCGTGATGACGGCGCCCCCGATCAGGAAGCGCATCCAGGCCAGCCGGAGCGGCGGCGCGTCGAGGAGCCCGATCTTGATCGCGACAGGATTGGCGCCCCAGAGGATCGAGACGACCATGGCCAGCGCGGCGCCCTTGAGATCGATGCCTTTCGCGGGATGGCTCAGAGCGCCTCCACGATACGACAACTGTAACGTAACGGGGCCCGGGGCTTCATTTGGCATAATCAGCGCATGAAGATCGGACTGATCGGGCTCGCGAAGTCTGGCAAGACCACGCTGTTCAACCTGCTCACTGGCTCGAGCGTCCAGACGGCACGCTTCGACACGGCGCGCGCCGAGCTCCACGCGGGCGTGGCCAGGGTGCCGGACCCGCGGGTGGACCGCCTCTCGGCGCTCTTCAAGCCCAAGAAGACCACCTACGCGACCTTCGAGGTGGTGGACCTGGCCGGTATCGCGAAGGGCGAGCGCGCGGGCCTCGACACGAAGGAGTTCCGGAACGCGGACGCGCTTCTGCACGTGGTCCGCGCCTTCGCCGACGAGGTCGCGGGCGCTTCCGATCCCCGACGCGACATCGTCGACCTCGAGACCGAGCTGCTCCTGGCTGATCTCGACGTCGTGGAGCGGAGGCTCGAGCGCCTGGACGCCTCGCTCAAGAAGCAACGGAAGGAGGCCGAGGTCAAGGAGCAGGAGGTTCTCCGGCGGCTCAAGGCCGCGCTCGAGGCGGAGACCCCGATCCGCGCGTTCTCGCTGGCGGCCGACGAGACCAAGACGATCCGGGGCTTCACCTTTCTCTCGGAGAAGCCGATCCTGCACTGCCTGAACCTCGACGAGAAGGCCATCGCCGACGCGCCCCGGCTCCTCCCGCGGTACGGGCTCGACGGCGTGGCGGCGCGGCCGAAGACCCGAGTGGGCTGGGTGTCGGCCGTCATCGAGACGGAGGTGGCCCAGCTCGCCGGGGAGGAACAGCAGGCCTTCCTGGCCGATCTCGGCCTCAAGGAGCCTGCCATCAACCGTGTCCTAAGCGATTGTTTTGCCTTGCTCGGCTTGATCTCGTTCTTCACGGTCGGCGAGGACGAGGTGCGCGCCTGGCCCATCGCCGAAGGCACCCGGGCCCAGGACGCCGCCGGGACAGTCCATTCCGACATCGCCCGGGGCTTCATCCGGGCCGAAGTCAACGGTTACGAGGAGCTGGTGGCCGCCAACGGTTCGTTCGCAGACCTCAGGTCGACAGGCCAGCTGAGGCTCGAGGGCAAGGACTACGTCGTGAAGGACGGGGAGGTCTGCCACTTCCGCTTCAACGTGGCGAAGTAGTCGCGCTACGTGGCGATGCCGGGGATCTTCTTGAGCGGACCGCCGAGTGCCTGCACGACCGCGGCGACGTTCGGATCCGGCGCGTTCATCGGCAGCACGCAGCCCGGCCCCACGATGAGCCCGAGCCCGCCCGTCTGGGCGATTGCATCCTGCGCCTCCGCGGCGGCCTGCTCCGGCGTCCCGTCCCGCAGCGTCTTCCACTGGTCGAGCCCGCCGATGACGGCGCCGACCGTCCTGGCCTTGACCTCCGCCAGCGAGGGGCCGGCGGCCCGGTCGTCCCAGTTCCAGGCGTTGCCGGGGAGGGTCGCCAGCCGGTCGAACATCAGGCGGTCGCCGTGGCAATGGACGATCGTCAGCATTGACTTGCCACTGACGGACTCCAGCACCCGCCGGTCGTACGGCTCGCCGAAGCGCCCGTAGTCGTCCTCAGAGCTCACGGACCGGCTCGCCGCCTGGATCGAGTAGAAGATGCCCGAGAGACCCTCGGCGAGCGCCTGCGCCGCGAAGCGGACGAGCGTGTCCGTGATCGCCTCGAGCGCGCCTGCGACGAGCCCCGGCTGCTCGCGAAGGTCGTGCGTCAGCCGATCGCCGGAGAGCTTCCGTGCGAGGGACAGGGGCGAGAAGAGCGTCGGCAGCACGGGCGCGTCGCCGATCCGACGGTCGAAGCCCAGGCGGACGATCGTCTCGAGCGCTTCGCTCCAGCCCGGGGCTGATGCCGGATCGAGCGCGCGGATCTTCTTCCAGTCCGAGGCGTCGCGCACGGCGCAGCGGGCGCATGGCCGGTGACCGTCGGGCCTCTGCTCGTCGGCCTCGACGCATCCCCACGCCTCGACCGCGTAGCCCCCACGCGGCGTGATCTTGATGAAGTCCGAACCGTAGCGCTCATGGAAGCGGAGTGTCGCCTGCGCCAGACCCGCGGGCGAGCGGTCCACGCTGGGGAAGTGGCGCCAGACGGCGTAGGGGATCCGGTCCACGGGCTCGCGGTTGATCGCGGCTTGGAGGCGCTCGCGCCGTCCCATCTGCTTCATGCGCGGACGACTCCGTCGCTCAGCACGGTGTCACCGCGCTCGTTGACGCAGTCGAACGCGATGAGGTCGCCGGCGCGCGCGCGGCCGCGCACGGTCAAGGTCGAGGGCAGGCCGACCATGCCGGTCATACGCGCGGTGAGCTCGCTGACGCGGGCGGGGTCACCGCCGAGGTCGTGCTTGACCACTCGCGAGATCGCGAGGGCGACCGTGGCCGTGCCGTGGAGGATGAGCCCGGGCAGCCCGGCGCCCCGCGCGACGGCGAGGTCGGTGTGGATCGGGTTCCAGATGCGCGCGCACTCGCTGTAGACGTGGGCGGCTTGCGTGCTGATCGCCACCGGCGAGGTCCAGCGCACCTCGTCCCCCGCGGGCGGGATGGGGCGCGCGAGCGGCGGGACGGAGGCGCTCGTCTCGCCCTCGCACGTGACGCCCCGGAAGATCGAGCCGTAGTCGGTCGTGGTGACGGGTCGTCCGTTCCGATCCACCGTAGAGTAGCGCGTGACGACGAGCGTCCCCGAGGCGACCGGCCTGAGCGTGATCACCTGGCCGCGCGTGAGGAGACGATCGGTCGCCTGGGGCCGCCGGTGGATGACGAGGTGATGGCTCGTCTGGACGCCCAGCGGGAGGAGTTCCGGCTTGAGCGTCTTTCCGCGGAGTGTGAGCGCCACGGTCCACTCGTAGGAGGCGGCGAACATCGGGTGGGCGACGGGTCCGTTGGGCCCCTCCGTGTCGTAGTAGCGCGGGTCGGGCTCGCCGAGTCCCGCCGCATACGCCATGAGCCAGCGCGCGTCGAGCGTCTGGCTGACCGCGCCGACCTCGATGCCGACGATCTTTGCGGGGATCGCGGCCTTCATGACGCGCCCGGGAAGTTCATCGCCTCCACGAAGATCCGCTCGAAGTCGGGGTGGGTGGCGAGGGAGACGTGCTCGATCCGCGCCGCGACCTGGGCGGCGCGGCCGCGCTCGGCCTCGGAGAGCAGGCACATCTGGGCGCCGAGCGAGGCCGCGTTGCCGACGTAGCGGATCCTGTCCTTCGACAGCGGCGGGATCAGGCCGATGCGGAGCGCGCTCGCGATCGAGATGTAGTTGCCGAAGCCCCCCGCCAGCATGAGCTCGGTCACGCCTGCGTCCGGGACTCCGGCGACGTGCTGGAGCATCGCCACGCCGGAGGCGATCGCGCCCTTCGCGAGCTGCACTTGACGGACGTCGTCCTGGGTGAGGACGATCTCTTGGCGCGCCCCCGCCTCGCCCGGCCGCAAGACGACGACCAGCCGCTCCTCGCCGCGCATCTCGACCCGCGCGCGGAGCTTCGGGGGGAAGGTCTCGCGCGCCTCCAGCTGGATGAGCCCCGTCCAGTCGATCACGCCGGCGTCGAGGAGCATCGCGAGGAGATCGACGAGGCCCGAGCCGCAGATCCCGAGGGCGGGGCTCTCACCGATCGTGTGCACGCGGATGTCGTCGGCGATCTCGACGCGGTCGATCGCGCCGAGCGCCCCACGCATCCCATGACGGATCTGGCCGCCCTCGAGCGCGGGCCCGGCCGGCGCCGAGCAGGCCCAGAGGCGGTCGCGCGAGCCCAGGAGGACCTCCCCGTTGGTGCCGATGTCCACGGCGACGCGGACCTCGGCGCTCTCGTAGATGCGCGTGGCGAGCGCCACGGCGACTGCGTCGGCGCCGACGAAGCCCGCGACGATCGGCAGCAGGCAGACGCGCGCCTCCGGCGCGACCTTCAGGAACAGCTCGCGCGCGGGCAGGACCAGCGGGTGGCGCATGACGGGGGCGTAGGGCGCGAGCCCCACGTGCGAGGGGTCGATGCCGAGCAGGATGTGGTGCATGCTCGTGTTGCCGACGACGACGACCTTGTAGATCCACTTGGCGAGGACGCCGGACTCCCGGCAGACCTGCTCGACGTGCTGGTTCAGGAGGCCCACGATCCGCGTGTGGAGCTTCCGGAGGTTGGCCGGGTTGAACTGCGCGAAGGCGATCCGCGACATGAGGTCGCCGCCGAAGACCGCCTGGGGGTTCAGGCTCGACACCGACCCGAGCTGCTCGCCCGAGTCGAGCGCCAGCAGCGTGGTGACGACGCTCGTCGTGCCGATGTCCACCGCGAGCCCGAACTTCATGCCCGCGGTGTCGCCGCGCTCGACGGCGAGCACGCGATGGCGGCCCGCGGCGCCGCCCGCCGCGAACGTCGTCACCGTGACGCCGTCGGGATCGTCGCGGAGCGCCGCGGGCAGGCCCTGGAGCACGCTCGTCCCGACGTCGGCCGGCGTCAGCCCCACGGCGGCGCAGAGCTGCTCGAGGTCCGAGGTCTGGTGGTGCTCCTCGCGGGGCAGGGCCACCTTGACGAGCTGCTTCTGGATTCCCGAGTCCAGGGCGACCCGGCTGTGGGCGGTCGGGCCCGGGCCCCCGCCGAGGATCTGGAACGACAGCTCCTCGAGCGGCGGCGCCACCTGGACCGTGACGGGATCGCACGGCACGCACTGGCAGGAGAGCCGGTAGCCCTCGCGCACGAGGTCGGGGCCGAGCTGGACCTCGTCCATGATCGTGGGCGGCGGCACGGCCCCGGCCACGAACTTGACCCGGCACGACGTGCAGCGGCCCCGGCCGCCGCAGGTGGCGGTGATGTCGACACTTGCGGCTTGAGCGGCTTTGAGGATCGACGTCCCCGGTGCCAGGTCGAGCGTGCGGCGCGCCCCGGGATCGCGCGGCTCGGTCAGGATCGTGAGCGCGACGGCCATGTCCCCTCATTCTAGTGGTATGCTCCCGCCCATGGAAATAGACCTCGACAGCATGCGAACCACCGCCCGGCTCGCCGGATTCGACTGGAGCGACGCCGAGCTCGAGGCGATCCGGCCGGTTCTCGAGCGCACCCTGGCGCTCCTGGCGCAGCTCGAGGCGCTGCACCTCGGGGACCTCGAGCCCGCCATGCAGTACCGTATGGTCTGACGTGAGCGAGCTCGTCTGGCGCTCGATGGCCGAACTCGGCCGCATGGTCGCGAAGAAGGAAGTCTCGCCGGTGGAGGTCGTCCAGGCCCACCTCGCGCGCGTCACGGCGCTCGACGGCAAGCTCAAGGCGTTCATCACCGTGTGCGGCGAGCAGGCGCTCGCCGTCGCCCGCACGGCGGAGGCCGAGCTGATGGCCGGCCGCGCCGCCGGTCCGCTGCACGGCGTGCCGTACGGGCCGAAAGATCTCTACAACACCAAGGGCGTGCGGACCACGGGCGGCTCGAGGATCCTCGCGGACGCGGTGCCGACCGAGGACTCGACGGTCGTCGCGCGCCTCGCCGCGGCCGGGCTGATCGTGCTCGGCAAGCTCAACATGCACGAGTTTGCCTACGGGCCCGAGGGCCTCAACGCCCACTACGGCGACGCGCTGAACCCGTGGGACGGTGGCGCCCACCGCGTCGCGGGAGGCTCGTCCTCGGGCTCGGGGGTGGCCGTCGCCGCCGCGCTGTGCCCCGGCGCCCTCGGCTCCGACACCGGCGGCTCGATCCGCATCCCCGCCTCGCTCTGCGGGATCAGCGGGCTCAAGCCGACCTACGGGCGCGTGAGCCGCGCGGGCGTGCTGCCGCTGTCCTGGTCCATGGACCACGCGGGGCCGATGGCGCGCACCGTCGAGGACTGCGCCCTCATGCTCCGCGCGATGGCGGGCTACGATCCGGCCGACCCGACGACCAGCGTGCTGCCCGTGCCCGACTACGCAGCCGCGCTCACCGGCGACGTCAGGGGTCTCCGCGTCGGGCTCCTGCGCGCTCACTTCACCGACGTCGCGACGTCCGAGGTGCGCGTGGCGGTGGAGAAGGCCGCGAAGACGCTCGAGCAGGCCGGAGCCGTGGTGGACGAGGTCGGGCTCGCGCAGATCGAGCACGTGCCGGCGGCGTCGTTCGCGGTCGTCGCGACGGAGGCGCTCGCCTATCACGCGGAGTGGATGCGGACGCGCGCCGCCGACTACCAGCCCGACGTGCGCGAGCGCCTCAAGCTGGGCGCC
>Ga0209156_10001406_pt1 | contig 19623 bp, 16 predicted proteins | sample GraSoiAngelo_124_FD_185881 | JGI IMG/M metagenome (GOLD analysis project Ga0209156, IMG submission 185881) | Grasslands soil microbial communities from the Angelo Coastal Reserve, California, USA - 14_0927_05_20cm (SPAdes) (version 2) | ecosystem: Environmental > Terrestrial > Soil > Grasslands...
TCCGGGAACTTCGACATGAGCGCGCCTGGATTGTGCATGGCCTCGGCGATAACGGCGCAGGCATGGACGACATCTCCGTTAGCGGTGCGACCACGGTCGCGGAACTCATCGACGACAAAGTCACGTCCGCGATCTTGGACGTAAGCTGGCTCGGCATCCCGAGAGCGCGGGTCGGCGAATTGCGAGGTGGAGACGCCCGCGAAAACGCCGCCACGATTGATGGAATTCTTTCTGGAAAGGTTGCCGGCGCGAAGCGTGACATGACAATCGTGAACGCCGCCGGCGGATTCGTCGTGGCCGGTCTGGCGCGCGATCTGAAAGAAGGCATCGAATTGGCGCGCGAAGAAATCGACAGCGGCCGCGCGTTGGAGAAATTGCGTGCGCTGCAAAATTATCGCGCGAAGTAGGGTGGATCGACCGCTCCGCGGGCGGTGTTAATTTGGCGCCGAAGGCGCACTATTTTTCGGCATCGAGGATGGACTGCCGGACCCACCGCAAAAGATTTTCTGGTAACTTGCGTCCAAATTTCGCAGGAGCGCGACTGCGAGCTGTTGGCGGTCTACTTGCCGACGTAGGGCCATCGCTAAAGAAATCGCGCGCGGGCGAAGCTCATCCGAAAAATCTTCGGCGCGCTGGTTCACATTGAGGCCGATCCCGACGATCGCGATGTGCGGGGCATTTTTCTGCGCGCGCATCTCGACCAGAACGCCGGCGATTTTTTTTCCAGCCATGACAACGTCGTTCGGCAACTTCACCGTCGCCTGGCGCGCGAATTCCGTCGAAATAGTATCGGCGACCGTGCTCGCCGCCCATTCAGCCAATTGCGCCGACGCTCCGATGCCGATCTTCGGCCGAAGTAAAATCGAGAACCAAAGTCCTTTGCCAGCAGCCGATTCCCACGAATTATGGCGCTGGCCGCGCCCAGCGGCTTGGCGCTCCGCGAATACGACCAGACCTTCCGCGGTTGATGGCAAAGTGCGTTCCAAAACCGAATCGTTCGTCGATGTTGTCTCGTCGACCACAACAAGGTCGCGGCCGATGATCGCAGAATCGAGATCGGCGCGGAGCTTCTCGGCACTCAGTGCGTCGAATGTTGTCATCCAGTGAGCGGCGTTAGCTCGAGAGAGAAATCGATCGTCCGTGGAGAATGGGTAAGGGCGCCGATGGAAATATAATCGACGCCGGTGGCCGCGATTTGCCGAATGTTTTTCAAGGTGACGCCACCGCTCGCTTCAAATTTTACTTTGTCTTTGCCAAGCGCGATCGCCTCCCGAATCTGCGCCGGCTTCATATTGTCGAGGAGAATCACGTCAATGCCGTCGACTTGCAGAAACGCGCGAACTTGCTCGAGCGCGTCGGCCTCAACTTCAATTCGAACATTCGGTCGCGTCTCGCGGAATTTTTGCACTGCTTTTGCGACCGCGGCAAATCCCGCGCTAACGGTCAGGTGATTGTCTTTCAGCAGCACCATGTCGAACAAACCGAAACGATGATTGGCGCCACCGCCCGTGACCACGGCCGCTTTCTCCAGTGCGCGCAAACCCGGCGTCGTTTTGCGGGTGTCGAGAATCTTCACGTGATCGGTTCCGGCAGCGTCGACAAACTTTCGAGTGAGCGTGGCGATTCCAGACAAACGCTGCAAAAAATTCAGCGCCACCCGCTCAGCTCTTAGAATCGAGCGCGCTTGGCCGCGAAGTTCGATCACACTGTCGCCAGCGTCTATCTCGCTACCGTCGTTTTGACAATTGTGATTTCAACCGCCGAATCGACACGACGGAAAACTTCTGCGGCTGTTTCTGTGCCGGCAAGAGTGGCGCGCTCGTGAGCCACAATTCGCGCCGTCGCCTGCTGATTCTTCGAGACGAAAGAATCTGTGGTCAGATCGCCCTCGCCAATGTCTTCGCTCAAGGCGACATCGATTGGATCGACACTGATTCGTTTCATAGCGGGCCGGCCGGGCTTAGTGCTTGGTAAATGCATTTGCCGCGAACGTACGTTTCCAGATTCGCTTGCGGGCCGCCGCGATAAATGCAGAGCGCCACTACGTCCTCGGGCGTAAGTTCGGCCAAAGCATCCTCGTTTGGATAGGGCAAAAGCGCGGCCAGGTCGACAACGATCAGGTCCGCTTCTTTACCGGAATCGAGTGAGCCGATGATATGGGCTTTCCCGAGCGCACGTGCGCCGCCGAGGGTGGCGAGATAAAACGCTTCGCTGGGACGAAGCGGTCGCAAATTCGGTTCGTAGGCGCTGCGCGCTTTTTGCACTTCAATCGCCGCGCGCATTACCTGCCACATATTTAATTCCGGCCCGCCGGCCACATCCGAACCGAGTCCGACGTTGATTCCAGCTTTCAAAAGTTGATCGAGCTTCATCAGGCCGCTGCCGAGAAAAAGATTTGAGCTCGGACAATGCGCCACGCTCGACTGCGCCGCGGCGATCGCGGCGATTTCTCGGGGATTGAGATGAATGCAATGGCCGACCACGGTGCGCGGCGTGAGCATTCCGCATTTTTCATAGACGTGGGTGTAGTCGCGCGCGCTCATATAAAGGTGGTGCACTTTCTCCAGCTCCTCGCGGTTTTCCGCCAGGTGTGTTTGCAAATAGGCTTCAAACCGCGCGGCCAGCTCCGCGGCGCCACGCATCATTTTTTCCGAACAGGTAACGGCGAAACGGGGACTGAACGCGTACTCAAGCCGGCCTTCCTCGGACCGATGCCATTTCCGACAAAGACGCTCGCTCTCGAGCAGCGAAATTGAGAGCACTTTTTTCGGCTGGAGCTGGCCGTAGGAGCCGAGATCCATCATCATTTTCCCGAGGATCGCGCGCATGCCGCTTTGCTTGGCGGCCTCGAAGCCGGCATCGCAACTGTCTTCATAAATCGCCGCGTAGGCCATCACCGTGGTGGTGCCATTGCGCACCAGCTCTTGAAAAAACGCGGGTGCTTCGGCGCGCGCTTTCGGTCCGGTAAACTCCCGCTCGACCGGAAAAATGTGCTGCCGCAGCCATGGCAACAGCTCGCTTTCGCCGCGCGCCACGACCGAGTATTGCGGCAGGTGCGTGTGACAATCGATTAAGCCCGGAAAAATCGCGGCCGGCCGGCGGTCGTGCCAGCGAATTGAATTCGGGTGCAGCCGGCGCAGATCGTCGTAGTCGCCGATTTTAGAAATTTTTCCATTGTCGATCAAAACCGCGCCATTGGGTCGGCCGCGCAAAGTGCCGAACTGTGGTGCATCGATCAGAAAGCCGCGGAGGCCGAACGGGCTGGTATCGCTCTGCATAAAGCGCGATTGCTATCAAACCATTTTCGCCAGGCGCGCCGCAACACCGCAATTCAGAGCACTTTCCGCGTAAAGGATAGGGGCGATTGACTCTGCCATTCCGGCTCGGACTCGCCCGCGCGACATCGGTACAAAAAAAGATTCGGGCAGCGCACGCCAAGGAGAAACAGCAAATACAAGAAACGTGCAACCACCCGAATCGCCTTAACCTGTTAATTTGGACAGCGCCCAGCGGCCGGCGTTCGAATTATTTACGATTTTTTCGGACTGAGTAAGATAAACTGCGCCAGACGCTTACAACTTCATCTCCTCTTGCGTCGAACCGCCGACCCGCGCCGCCTCGGTTTTTACCTCTTGCAATAACGACTTGAACTCGCATTTCTCCAGTTGGTCGATCAGCGCCGAGTAATCCGGTTGGATCCTGAGGTCATCGATGGGGATTGGCAATTCCATATGACAATCGAGCTCCACCATTTTTCGGTTCTGCAAAATTTGGGCGCGCGCGGTGGTGAGCTTTTCCCGATTACGATTGCTTTTCACCTTGTCGATGTTCGCAAGCAGCTTTTCCAGGCCGCCGAATTCGCGGACTAATCCGGCCGCAGTTTTCCGTCCGATACCGGCGCCGGGGATGTTGTCGACCGAATCTCCCGAAATCGCCAGCACATCGCCGATCAGTTTCGGCGGCACGTCCCATTTCGCAGTCGCTTGTTCCTCGCCGAGTAACGCGAACCCGTCTTTCGGAGAAGCGAGATCGGCTTTGGCCGTCGTGTAAACTTTCACGCACCGCCCGATTAGCTGATACAAATCTTTGTCGTTCGTGGCCAAGACCACTTCCATTCCTTTGCGCTTGCACGCGGCCATCGCGTAGCAGCCCATCAAATCGTCGGCTTCGGTGTTGGGGAGCGAAATGTTTTTGAATCCGAGGAGGGGGGTAAGCTTTTGAATGAAGTCGAGCTGCGGCACCATTGGTAACGGCATCTCTTTGCGCGTCTCTTTGTAAGCGGGCTGCAATTGCACCCGCCGTTCCGGCATGCCTTCGTCCCAAAACACCGCTCCCAGCTCCGGCTGCAGATGCTTGATCATCAAGCGCAGCGTCTTGGTGAAACCAAAAATTGCGTTCGTCGGCTCGCCTCGCGAGTTGGACAGGTTCGGGATCGCGAAGAACGACCGGTAAACGTAATAATGTCCGTCTATTAAGAGCAGTTTCACTAGAAGAGAGGATTAACTGGATTCTGCGGATTTCAAAACCGAACCTGCAAATTCGCTTAAGCAAAACGCTCTGTTAATCCGGTGAATCCTGTCCAATGATGAGGGCATGGCCGAGCAGTGGATCATTCGAGTTCAGGGAAAAGAATACGGCCCTGCTGATCTGGCGACGTTGCGTGAATGGAAAGCAGACGGTCGGGTGTTGCCGGCAAATCCCGCCCGCCAGGCCGATGTCAACGAGGCTCATTGGAAAAGGGCCGGCGACATTCCTGGCTTGTTTCAAGTCGAACCACCGCCGGTGCAAGGACCAGCCAGAAATCAGCGATCAGCCGCCTACACCCAAGGCTCCGGCGAGCCAAAGGAAATCAGCGATCAGAAATCGAAGAGCAGACCGCCAAGTCGGAATATTTTGGTCGAAACCTTTGGAATTTATTTTCGAGGTTTCTTTCAATTCTTCTGCCTCTCATTGCTGAGCATCATCCCGATTGTCTGCGCCGAGCTCACCAGTCGTTTCATCGACACCGCGCCGGGTGTGAATGTCGATCTGCGATCACTCGTTGCGGTCGCGTTCGGATTATGCATGCTCGTGCTGCGACTTGTTTTGATTCCAATTTACATCGCCGGCATCCAGATTCTCACCGCCGAGTTTGCGACCGGACATCGGATCGGTTTTTTCAGCGTCCTTAATGCGGCGGTCAAATATTGGCCGCGCGTGGCCGGTCTCGGCCTGTTTGTCTACGGCGTTTTCTTTTTGCTGATCCTGTTCGCTCTCGGCATCGCGATCATGGTCGTGACCTCAGCGACGCTCTTCTCGATCGTGCTCGCGCTCGGCTTGCTTGCCTTTCAAGTTTGGTTGTTCGGCCGATTCTTCATCAATGTTCTTTTCTGGCAGCAATTCACCGTGCTCGAAAACGCGAACACGAACGAGGCCCTCCGTGAAAGCAGAAGACTCGCGCGCAGCGGGCGGGATCTCCCGTGGTATCAACGCCCACTTTGGCGCGGCGCGCTCATTGTCTCGCTTTGGGTCGCGTTTGTTCTGGCTATCACCATCACTCCGGCGTGGCCAATGTTGCGCGACTATTTCGTCGAACTCACCCGCACCCAGGATCCACAAGCGCTTCTCCAAAAAATGAACGCCAGCCTGCAAACGCACGGAGTCAATTATCCGGTTTTGGCTCTGAGTGTTTTGCAACGAATTCTTCAACCGCTCCTCGGTATCGCCTTCGTCGTCCTTTATCTCGATAGCCGGCAACAAGAGTAAATAATATAATTGGGTCCTCTCTCTCGAGATGTGGTCGTGAAACCGAAGTTGAAAGTTTTGTTGGATGGCGACCACTCTCGCGTTGCAATCCGATTCATACCCCAAAGCCGTTAGCCAAAGCAATCATGCAGGTTTTCCTCTTGTTCCTCGCTCTGCGAGAGCCGTCTCCGGGCACGTTTCTGATTGCAGGCACTATCAGTCTGGGCTTGCTCGCGGTCTTCCTCCATCACAAACTCGGCTAAGCGGGAATTCTGTCAGCTGCGCGGCTAGTTGAATCGCATCGGCGTGCTTGCGCGGCGCAGAACAAATTGAAACCATCAGGCAATGGTGGTGAAAGGCCGAACCTTATGTCAGATCCTGTTGGGGTGCTGCGCCGTAGTAATGCTCTCGTCCCGTGTGACTGCTCCAAGCGCGCTGCAACGATTCGATCAACCGCGGACCGTGTCTTACACAGCCGATATTGTCGTGAACGGTCGATGGTTGCTTCCGCGCGACATGTTTGGGCACGTTGCGACGAAACCACCATTAGTGAATTGGATGGCAGTGCCGGTGGTCGCGCTGGGTTTCTGGCAAGAGTGGGCGGTGAAGTGGCCAATGGTCGCAGGGACACTGCTGACCACCGCCCTGACCGTTACAATCGCACGCAATTTATTCCGACAAATTCCCGAGATCGCGATCGTCGCAGATGAAGCTGCGTTTATCGCCGGGGCCGCCTGGCTGGTGAATCCGGCCAATATGACAATGATCTATCATTGTCGTCCAGATCCGGTGCTGGTGCTGTTTCTGACCGCGGCCTGGATGTTCGCGACCGCGATCATATGTGAAAATGAACCCAACAAGATCAACATCGGCGGGTTTTCGATCGCCATCGGCCTGGCGGCGTTGACCAAAGGCCCGGCCGCGCTCGTTCCGATAATTTATCTGCCGCTGGCCGCGTGGATAATCCGCGGCCGAGCAGGCTTTATCCGGCGTGGTCACTGGTGGTGGGTAATCTTGGTTGGAATCGGGATATTCTCGCTCTGGGCAGTGCCGACCGCGATCCGTTATCCGGCGCCGTTTTTTAAAGATCTCGTCGGCCGCGAGCTAATCGGACCAACGTTGGGATTGGATCACCAATTCGGAGGGAAACGTTACACTGGTGGTCCAATGGTTGCCTTCAAACTTATTCTGCAAACCCCAGTCTGGTTTGTTCAGCGGTTTCTGCCATGGTCGATTCCGAGTATCGGCGCACTTTGCGCCATCGGCTGGAAGCGGTGGTTTCAGCATCCACTTGCGCCCGCAATCCTGTGGATATTTCTAGTCCTCGCGTTCTTCGGTCTAGCCGTGCGCAAGAATGCCGATTACATCCTGCCCGCTTATCCGGCGGCAGCGATCCTGGCCGCTTATTTTTGTGCCACTTACTTGCGAAGATTTCGCGTCCGGCTCTGGCAGGTCGCGGCACTCGCTCTGGTGCTTGCGCTTGGACTGAGCGTAAAACACTTTCGTAAGACCGGCAAAGATCGCGGCGGCGAAAACTTGAAGCTATTTGCGTGTGAAGTGGAGAGCAGGATCGACAACGAGCCTGTGGTATTTATTGGCACTGGATACAATACGCTCCAGTTTTTTCTGCGTCGCCACCAGCCAGGTGCGCCGACCGCGGAACAAATGGCCGCGGCGAAATGGGTTATTATGCCGCTGCGCGACGATACCCCCGCGGAATTGGAATCGAGCTTGGTCACGAAGAATCAGGAAATGCAGTTTGTGTTGGGATTGTATCGAATGGAGAATGTGCGCGCGCTGATTCACCCTGATGCGCCACCTAATTTGGGGCGGCGTCCGCGATCATAAGCTGACCCGCTTGTATGACGACGATTAAAACCTGGCCCGGAAAACCCTATCCGCTCGGCGCCACCTGGCTCGGCAACGGCGTCAATTTCGCGATTTTTTCCGAACACGCGACCGATGTCCATCTTTGCTTGTTCGACGATCTCGATGCGGCAAAAGAAAACGTGCGCATTCCTTTGCGCGAACAAACCGAGCAAGTGTGGCACGTGTTTTTGCCTGATGCGCGGCCGGGACAACTCTACGGTTACCGCGTTGCCGGCCCGTACGATCCGAATCACGGCCTGCGTTTCAACGATTCGAAATTGTTGCTCGATCCGTATGCTAAAGCGATCGCGGGCCAGATCAATTGGTCCGACGAAATGTTCGGTTACGTGGTCGGTGACAAGGCGGAGGACCTCACCCGGGATTCTCGCGACAACGCCTGGGCGATGCCGAAATCAGTCGTGATCGACGTCGGATTCGATTGGGGTGATGAGAAACGGCCGAATACGTCACTCGCGGAAACAGTGATCTATGAAGTGCACGTCAAAGGGTTCACGAAACTTTGGCAAGAGGTGCCGGAGAAATTGCGCGGCACTTATGCCGGAGTCGCGAACGAGCAGGCGATTCGCTATCTAAAAACTCTGGGCGTGACCGCGGTTGAGTTGTTGCCGGTGCACACGCATCTCGACGAGAAATATTTGGTCGATCGCGGCCTGATCAACTATTGGGGTTACCAGACGATCGGTTTTTTCGCACCGCACGCCCGGTATTCGAGCAATCCCGAGCCAAGCGCGGAAGTGACCGAATTCAAGGGAATGGTGCGCAATCTTCACGCCGCTGGCGTCGAAGTGATTCTCGATGTTGTCTATAATCACACCGGCGAAGGAAATCATCTCGGTCCGACGATCGGTTTCCGCGGCATTGATAATCCGGCGAATTACCGTCTGATGGCCGACAATCCGCGTTTCTATTTAGACTACACCGGCACCGGCAACACCCTGGATACACTTTGTCCGCGCACATTGCAGATGGTGATGGATAGCTTGCGCTATTGGGTGACGGAAATGCGGGTGGACGGTTTCAGGTTCGATCTCGCGCCGGCGCTGGCGCGGGACGGCACCGGCTTCAACAAATTCCACGCCTTCTTCAAAGTCATTCAGCAGGACCCGATTCTTTCGCAGGTGAAATTAATCGCGGAGCCGTGGGATGTCGGTGAAGGCGGCTATCAGGTTGGCAATTTCCCGATGCCGTTTTCGGAGTGGAACGGAAAATTTCGCGACGCGATGCGCAGTTTTTGGCGCGGGGACGAAGGTTTCATTGGCGAAGTGGCGTATCGATTGACCGGCAGTCCCGATCTTTATCAGCACGACGGCCGACGACCCTACGCCAGCGTCAACTTCATCACGTCACACGACGGATACACGCTCAATGATCTTGTCAGTTACAACGACAAGCACAACGATGCCAACGGCGACGAGAACCGCGACGGCGACAATCACAGCCGTTCCTGGAACTGCGGCGTTGAAGGCCCAACCGACGATCCCAGCGTCAACAGTTTGCGCCGGCGGCAGCAGCGCAATTTTTTGACGATGCTCTTTTTGTCACAAGGCGTGCCGATGCTTTTGGGCGGCGATGAATTCGGCCGGACGCAGGAGGGGAACAACAACGCCTATTGCCAGGACAACGAGATCAGCTGGTTGAATTGGCGGCGCGATGAGAAACAGAACCGCTTGCTCGAGTTCACCCGAAAATTAATTCAGCTAAGACGCGAACACGCGGTCTTTCGCCGTCCGAAGTTTTTTCAGGGCTGGCGCGTCCGCGGCGGCGAGATCAAAGACGTGATGTGGTTTAATCCCGGCGGCAACGAAATGAGCGAAGAGGAATGGAACTCGCCGTTCGTGCGTTGTCTCGGGATGCTCATCAGCGGCGACGCTGCCGACCTGATCGATCTGCACGGTGATCCAGTACGCGACGATACTTTTTTGCTTTTGATTAACGCGCATCACGAACCAATTCCGTTCCTGCTTCCAGGTGAGGAACATCTCGAGTGGGAACAGATTCTCGATACCACGAACGAGGACGGCTTTCTCAAGCAACCGAAAAAATCTTCGTCCGGCGACGATGTCGATCTTAATGAACGGACGACATATTTGTTCAAGCTGAGTCGGGGCGAGCAACCGCGCGCGCGGCATGAGTCGTGGAAAAAGCGCGCTGTCGCAGCTCTCGCCCCAATTACGGGCGAGGAGGAGCGCGCTGGGAAAAAATAGCGCGCGAATTTTCGATCAACGCAAGATTGCAACGCGGCGCGATTCTATTATAGAGAGTTCATGAGCGCTTCTTTGACGCGCCGGGAAGACGCTCGTGCAGTTAGCCTATGATACCGGCTTCACTCGTAATCGCAGCAGATCGCGGCAGCTTGAAAGCGTACCAGGTCAACGAAACGCCCACCCGCGGGCCGAGTTTAAAATTAATCCAGGCCTTTGATATCACCGATGCGCACGGCAAACTCATCGACAAGGTGACCGACTTGGCCGGACGTTTCCCGGTCACTGAAAGCGCAGGCGCGCATCGCGGCGCTGCTTCCATCGCCGAGAGTAAACTGGAAACCGAAACCGATCGCCGGATTAACAAAGAGCTGGCCGATCAAATCGCCAAAATTGTTAACGACAGCGGCAAGGAAGGCTGGGCCTTCGCGGCGCCGTCGGAAATCCATTCCGCCGTTGTCGATCTTCTGCCTGCCCGCGTTCGTAATCGAATTGTCGAACACGTGAAATCGGATCTGGTCAAAGTCGAACCGGCGAAATTTCCAAATCATTTTCGTTCCCTTCGTCCGGTTTAAGCTCGATATTTAGTTATGCAACTGCCCGTCAAGATCATCTACCGCGGCCTGGATAAGTCAGATAAGATCGACAACTTGGTAATGGGTTACGCGGCCCGGCTCGACAAATTTTGCGACCACATCAACCGATGCGACGTCGCGATCGAGCAACCCAACCACACTCACCACAAAGGAAATCCTTATCGTTGCCGGATCGATGTCACGGTGAGGCCGCGTCACGAGCTGGTGAGCGACGAAAAACAAATGGACAACGGGTCACACGAGCCGCTCAACAAAGTGATTCACGACGCGTTCAAGACAATGGAGCGGCAGCTGCGCCACCTGGTCGAAAAACAGCGGAGAGAGTAGATAAGCCGTTTTCATTAACACCGGCTTCAGCCCGGCGGCTCGAACTGTTTCAAGATGTTTCGACTTTTCGCCTTCGCTTCGCTACGGCGCGGCCAGCGCTCGGCATGACAAAAAGCAGGCGGCAAGCGGAGCGCTTGCCCTACAAATCTGAATACTGCCAGTCCGGCTCGGACTACGCCGGTGCGCCGCCGAGAGCGCCGGGAAGAGGCGGGGCCTCGGGACCGACCACGACCTGGCGTGGCGGGTTTTCGGGCGGCAGTTTTTCGCCCGATGTTGGCGTGACGCTTGGCGGCGGATTGATCAACTCGCCGTGCTGGATTAGTTCTTTGATCTGGGAGCCGTCGAGCGTTTCGTATTCGAGCAACGCTTTGGCGATCGCGTCGAGGTGGTCGCGATTGGCGATGAGGGTGTGTTTGGCGGTCTGGTACGCGTCGTCGAGCAAGCGCCGCACTTCGCGGTCGATTTCTTCGGCGGTGGCTTCGCTGTAATCGCGGTTGCGGGTCAGTTCGCGACCGAGGAAAACGTAATCTTCGTGCTCGCCGTACTCGACCATGCCGAGTTTTTCGCTCATGCCCCATTCACAAACCATTTTTCTCGCCATCGCAGTGGCCATCTTGATGTCGCCGGCAGCCCCAGTGGTGACATCGCCGAAAACAATTTCTTCCGCGACGCGGCCGCCCATTTTCACAGCCAGACTGGCGAGCAATTCGTTTTTGCGATTGGTGTATTTGTCTTCCTCCGGCAACCACATGGTCGATCCAAGCGACGGGCCGCGCGGAATGATGGTCACTTTGTGGAGCGGTTCGGTGTGCGGAAGCAGCTCGAGCAACAAGGCGTGGCCGGCTTCGTGGTAAGCGGTGTTGGTTTTCTCTTTTTCGCTGAGCGCGAGACTGCGGCGTTCCTTGCCCCAACGAACTTTGTCGCGCGCTTCTTCCAATTCAGCGAGCGTGATTCCTTTTAGTCCGCGACGCGCGGCCAGCAACGCCGCCTCGTTGATCACGTTGGCGAGCTCCGCGCCGGAATAACCGGGCGTGCCGCGCGCGACCACGGCAAGATCGACACCTTCGGCGAGTTTCACTTTCTTGGAGTGCACCCGCAAAATTTCTTCGCGACCTTTCACGTCGGGGAGATTGACGGTGATTTGGCGATCGAAACGTCCGGGACGCAGCAACGCCGGGTCCAGAACATCGGGGCGATTGGTGGCCGCGATGATGATCACGCCTTCCTGAGTGTCGAAGCCATCCATCTCGACGAGCAAGGCATTGAGCGTTTGCTCGCGCTCATCGTGTCCGCCGCCAACACCGTGGCCGCGATGGCGACCGACCGCGTCGATCTCGTCGATGAAAATAATACAAGGCGCGGATTTCTTGCCTTGCTCGAACATGTCGCGGACACGGCTTGCGCCGACGCCGACGAACATTTCCACGAAATCGGAGCCGCTGATCGAGAAAAACGGAACGTCGGCTTCGCCGGCGATGGCGCGAGCCAACAGTGTTTTGCCAGTGCCCGGAGGGCCGACCATCAGCACGCCCTTCGGAATTCGGCCGCCGAGCTTCTGGAATTTTTTCGGATCGCGCAAAAACTCGACCAGTTCCTGGACTTCGTCCTTAGCTTCCTCGACGCCGGCGACGTCCTTAAAGGTGATTTTGTTTTTGTCACGAGCCAGCATGCGCGCCTTCGATTTGCCGAAGTTGAGCGCGCCTTTGCCGGCCATCCGGATTTGCTGGCGGAAAAGAAAATAGAGCAGCGCGAGGAGGAACAGAACCGGCCCGAAGCTCAAGAGCGCCTGGCCGAAAGGATGCGATTCGGAACGAATGGAAGGTTGAATTCCGGCGGCGGTGAGCTTGTCCTGCAAATTGCTGGTGAAATTGAGATAAATGACGGTGCGGAACGGCACTTCCATGTTCTGCGCGCCGCCAGCGCCCTGCTTGATATATTTGCCGCGCAACTGCTGGGTGGGCTGGCCTTCCTCGACGAACAAGGTGAGCGGCGCATTTTTGTCGTTAACGATTTGCTTGTTCTCGAGCAGCTCGAGGAAGCGATTGTAGGGAACGTCCTCGAGTTGCGGATAATTCCCGCGCCAGAAGAGCATCGCCAGCGCAAAAAAGCCGAAGGCGACCGCGATCAGGATGACGCCGCGCCAGTTGAAGTTCGGCTCGTTGCCGCGGGGCTTGTTCTCGCGTTGGGAATTACGATCGGATTGTGGCATAAGGGGTGCGATTACGGACGAGGAAAGAGGCTACCATGAACGTGTGGCATTGCAAAAAGCAGGGTGCGGGCCGGACTGGCATTTTTTAGAAAGTGACCCGCCTTGGCCAAGGCTACGGCGCGGCAAGCGAGTGACATGTGAGAAGTAATGAGATAATCAGGCGAGCCGGTGCATTGCTTAGTTTCCTAATCGCGGTAAAATTCCCGTTCCAAATCCCTGCATGAGTCAGCTCGTTTCAACAGTCGCGGAAAAACTTGACCGCGCGGTGCAAAAGGTGACGCCGTTTGCGTATCGCGTCCGGCGGCAGGGACGGCGCTTGATGCGGCGCGCCTTACGCAAACCGCGCAGCGTTTCGGAAGGTCCAAACCTGCTTCCCGTGCTGATCCAGGTGCTGGCCAGTTTTTCGAAAGCCGACGGGGTGCTGCTGGAAGAGGAAATAGACTCGAGCCTTGGCTTTTTGCGATACGATTACCCGGAAGCCGTTTATTCTGAGTTGCGTCAACTTTTCCGGCAGGCGCTTTACGAGCAGCAAGATCTGGCGGCGATGGCGCAAAAGCTCAGCACGCAATTGACGACCGAGCGCAAGATCATGCTCGGCGTCCAACTTTACGATCTCATTTCGCAAGCCGGACTGAAACAGGAACAGGTCGTCGCCTTTTATTCGTTCATGTCGCAGCTCGGCATGGCCGCCCAAGCGATCGATATCGTGTATCAATTAAACGCTTCGGAAGATGCCGACCCGTCGATCTATCAACGCGGCGCGTCGCCTTTGGAATCACTTTCTTTCGCCAGTAACGGCAAAGCGGACGTGCGAATGAAAAATCTGGTAGAGAGCGATCGATTGATGGCGTTTCGCTATTCCGATCTGATTCTGCTGAAGAATTACAGCAGCCAAAATGTTTCGGTGCGCGGCCGGCCGTTGGTGCGGGGCGGATTTTGCCGAATTTATCCGGGGCAGCGGATCCTGATCGGTGATCATGTGCTGACCTACCAGGAGCTGGCCCAGTATTTTAACGCCAAGAAAAACGTTTCCGTTCCGCAAATTTTTGTGCGGGTGAACAAGGACGCGGACGAAGTCGGTCTGGAACGTGCGCGGACGCGCGAAAGCGCGCTCGAGATCGCGTTCGGATTGAAGGTGAGAGTGAAAGCGTTGCGGGACGTCGATGCGGTGTTGAACGGAGTGAAACTCAAGTCCGGTGCCCAGGTGGAGGCGAGCCTGGACGACAAAATTCTCTTCCACAACGACAGTGAGATGGATTTGAGCGATCTGCGCCGGCGAGCTCGTGCGTTCGGTGGCCGCTTTCAACTCAAAGCGTCGAAATCGGAATATTTGGTGTCGAACGATCCGAGCAAACTGCAGCCCGACGACATTTTGCTTTCGCCGGGAACAAGCGGCGACGTGTTGCTGAAAATTTTCTGTGATTACGACCAGCGCGTCGGCCAATTGGAAGTCATTGAGGCGGATCGTCCAATCCTGGTCGGCGATGTGGCGGTCAGATCGACGTACCCCCTGAAAGACTGCGACACGATCCGGATCGATGTCGGGCAGTTTCTGCGCTGCAACTTTTCCGAGCGCATCATCGAGGAAGAGCGAAACATCATTCGCACCCTGGAGGTGAATGAGGTGACGCACCGTTTCGGCGGCGGCGACACCGGCTTGGAGGGAATCTCATTCGCGCTGACACGGGGCGAGCTGGTCTGCGTGATGGGCGCGAGCGGTTCGGGCAAAAGCACGTTGCTCAGAGTGCTCGCCGGACAACTTCAGCCCACCAGCGGTCAGGCTTATTTAAATGGGCGCTCGCTCTATCCGAACCTGGACGAGCTCAAAAAATACGTCAGCTACATTCCGCAGGAAGACGCGTTCGACGAGCATTTGACCATCGGCGAGAATCTGCAATTTGCGGCCGCGATTCGATCACCGCACCTTTCACGGCGCGACCGAATGCGGCGACTGGAAGCCAAACTGGTCGAGCTCGGATTGGGCGAACGCCGCGACGCCGTTGTCGGGGCCGCGATCAAGAAAACGTTGAGCGGCGGCGAACGGAAACGGCTCAACATCGGGCTCGACATGATTGGAATGTCGGACGTTTATCTGTTCGACGAGCCAACTTCGGGACTTTCGTCGAAAGATTCCGAGCACGTGATCGAGATCATTCGCTCGATGGCGCACAACAAAATCATCATCGTCACCATTCACCAGCCGAGCTCCAAACTGTTCCAGTTGTTTCATAAGGCAATCCTTCTCGATAAAGGCGGCCGGCTCGTCTTCTTCGGGACGCCAACCGAAATGCTTCGCTATTTTGCCGAGGCTGAGCATCAGCATCAGTTCGGGGCGGACCTCGGTGCCTGTCCTTCGTGCGGGACAACGCGACCGGAATTCATTTTCGATGTGCTCGAAACGCCGCTGCGCGATTTGAGCGGCGACATTATCTATGAGGAGAATAGTCGCGGGCAGTTGGTGGCGGCGCGGCGTTACTCGCCGGAATTCTGGCGCGATAAGTATGAAGCGTTTCGCCTGATCCAGGACGTCAAACAGGTGTCGCTGCGTCGCGAACAGGTGCCGCAGTTGCCCTCGGCACCGCCCCAAAGGAAAAAACGACTGCCGATTCGCTGGCACGACGAGTGGACCCAGTTCCGCGCGCTCCTGCGACGCTCATTCATCAGCAAGCTGCGCAACCGCGCCAACATTTGGATCACAACCTGTGCCGCGCCCGTTCTCGCTCTCTTGATTGGCTCCCTGCTGCGTTATTCGGAAAGTGGGAAATACGATTTCGCATCGGCTTTCCACGTCCCGACCTATTTGTTTCTGGGATTGCTGGTAGTGATGTTTCTGTCGCTGACCAACAGCGCCGACGACATCATTCGCGACCGGCCGGTGCTGCAACGCGAGCGCAATCTGGATGTCCGATTGCCGTATTACATCTTCGCGAAGATGTCGTCGTTGTCGGTCTTCGCCCTGATCCAGTGCGTCCTCTTCGTCCTGATCGGCAACTACGTTCTTGAGATGCGGGGAATGTTTTGGACCCATCTCGCGCTGATGTTCATGACCGCCGTCGGAAGTCTCGCGCTTGGTCTACTCGTTTCATCACTGGTTTCCGACGCCAAAACCGCGGCCAACATCGTGCCGTTGGTTTTGATTCCGCAGATTCTGATGAGCGGCGCCCTCATTAAGTATGAGGACATGAACCGCAATCTCAGCCTGGTTTACTCGCTGACTCGCTGGTTCCACGAACATCCGACCAAAGACCGCAGCAAAAAAATGGAGAGCAAATTACAGGTGCCGTTCGTGTGCCAATTTATTCCGATGCGCTGGTCCTACGAAGAAATGATTGTGGCCCAGGCGAAATTGAATCCGCTCACGTCCCGGCAGGAGCGCGCTCAACGCGAGATCGATTCCATTGTCGGGAGACATCGACAAGACCCCGCCGAAGGGAAGCGACTCGACGAGTTGAAGGAAGTGCTCGCGGTTTTGTCCGGCCTCGAAGCGCAATCCGCCGACGAGCTCGATCATTATCTCAAGGAGGTCGATCAAGTGCTTGATCGAAAGCGATCCTTTGATTCAGGCGCGTTCAAACAGGCGAAAGGCGCGGTCACGGCGGAACAGATCTATGTGAACCAGAAGGTTTCCGACCTGATTTCGAACGCCGAAATGGAGCAGAGCGATTATCGCCGCGGAAGCCGGCCGAATGTTTTCTTCGGCGCAGAGAAACGCTACCTCGGAGTCAAAATCAGCGTCTTTGTCTTCAACACGCTCGTGTTGATTGGCTCGACGTTGGGCATGCTCGGGTTGCTCTTCTGGATCCTGCGCCGCCAACTCGAAGTCCGGCGAATCTAAGTCCGAGCCGGACTGGCGGTATTCAGACTGATCTTTATTTGGCAACCGATTCGGTTGCCCTACAATTCAGCTACTATGAAGAACGCTGAGAATGGAACCCGACTGATCGTCGCGGCAAGCGACATCGATGCCGACATGCTTTACGCGACCAAGTTTTGGGCTGGCGACCCATTCATTTTTCTCGAGCAAAACGGAAAGCGCACAATCGTTTTGAGCGACCTGGAGATGGATCGTGGTCGCAGGACCGCAAAGGTCGACGAGTTCGTTTCGTTCAATCAACTCGAGCGCGAAGTGCAGGGTAAAGCGAAACAAGCGCCGCCTTATGAGAAAGTGCTCGCGCATTTTCTGAGCAAGCGCGGCGTAAAAAGCGCTCTCGTTCCGGCGAATTTTCAGCTCGGGTATGCCCGGGAGCTGGCAAAGAACGATGTCAATCTTGCCACGACCAACGGGCTCTTTTGGCCGGAACGCGAAGCCAAAACGGATGAGGAGCTGAAGTTAATTGGTCGCGCGTTGCGCCTTACCGAAACGGGTCTGGCCCGCGCGATGGAAGTTTTGAAGGCGTCGAAACCGGCCGGAAGGAAATTGCGCTGGTCGGGCAAAACGCTCACCTCCGAAATGCTGCGCGCCGAAATCGATTCCGCGATGCTGCGCGCCGGCGGCACGCCGACGAACACAATCGTCGCCGGCGGCGATCAGGCCTGCGATCCGCACGAGCGCGGCTTCGGTCCGCTTTCCGCGAACTCGTTGATCATTCTCGATATTTTTCCGCGCGACGCCAAGACGGGCTACTGGGGCGATATGACGCGGACTGTTGTCCGAGGACGAGCGAACGATGCGCAGCGCAAACTTTGGGAAACGGTGAAAGAGGGGCAGGAGCTCGCGCTTCGCGAAATCAGAGCCGGGATCGACGGAATGAAAATTCACAAAGCTATCCAAGCGCTTTTCAGGAAGCGCGGCTATCCGACCGAAGTCCGCAAAGGCAAGAACGTCGGATTTTTTCACGGCACCGGCCACGGGCTCGGCTTGGAGATTCACGAATACCCGCGGCTTCAGAAAGTGACGCTGAAAGATCGACAAGTGCTGACGGTTGAACCGGGACTTTATTATCCGGGGCTCGGCGGAGTGCGGCACGAAGACGTGGTCGTGGTGACGACGACAGGCTGCAAGATTCTATCGCGATTTCCCAAGCAGCTCGAGATCTGACGACGCCGTGCGTCGTCATTCCGAATGGAGCGGTGGAAATGAACGCCCTGCGCAGTTGAGCGTCTAATTTAGGCAACTAGATTACCAGAGGCATGTTCTATCCAATCGGCTTTGGCGGTCATCACTTCTTTCTCTACCTGATCGTGCCGGCGATTCTTGGAATCTGGGCCCAGATTCGCGTTACCGGCGCGTTCAATCGTTGGGGGAAGGTCCGGGCCAGCTCCAACATCACCGGCGCCGAATGCGCGCGCGAGATCTTGCAGGCCGCCCAAATCCACGATGTCGATGTGGTGGAGACAAACGATTTCCTGGGGGACCACTACGATCCGGCGAACAAGAAGCTTTGTCTTTCGAGCAATGTTTATAACACGCCCTCGGTGGCTGCGCTCGGGATCGCAGCCCACGAGACCGGACACGCGATTCAACACGCAAAAGCGTACGCGCCGTTGAAGGCCCGGATGGCGATTGTGCCGGTGACAATGGTTGCTTCCCAGATGTTGCCGTTCATCATTATTGGCGGTTTTTGGTTCCGCATCGCGGGCCTGATCACGCTCGGAATCTATTGCTACCTCATCCTCGCCATTTTCCAGTTGATCACGCTCCCAGTGGAATTTGATGCGTCGCGGCGGGCGAAAATTATTCTGCAACAGATGCACATTGTGCAGCCGGGGGAAGAAGTGGCCGGCGTGAACAAGGTGCTCAACGCCGCCGCGCTGACCTACGTCGCGGCCTTTATCGCCGCGCTCGGCAACCTGCTTTGGTTAATGTCGATGCGCGACCGGCGCGATTGATCCCGCGCAGCTTGAAGAAGATGAATCCTGCGATCGCGTTACCACCGGCTCGACGCCTGACCGATTTGTTGTCGTCCGGGCCGGATGCCGGTGTTAAGTCTAAAAGAAACGCGATGGACGAGCCTCGGAAGGACGAAGACCAGCAATTGGTGGCGCGCACGCAGGAAGGCGACGCGAGCGCCTTCGATCAGCTGGTGGTGAAATACACGCCGCGTCTCTACGGGTTGGTTTACAACATGACCTCGAACCATGAGGACACCAACGACCTGTTGCAGGACATTTTTTCCAAGGCTTACAAGGCGATCCGCGGCTTCCGGGGGAAGTCGTCCTTTTACACTTGGATCCATTCGATCGCGGTGAACATGACGCTGAATTTTCTCAAAAAACGTGGCCGCCGTTTCCAGCTCAGCCTGGACGATGTCGATGCCAGCATTCAGAACGACAAGGAATTCCTCGAGGCGACCGCCTCCACCAGTCCGGTGCGGGAAGCCGACCTGTCCGAGCTCCAAAAAAGGTTGAACGAGGCGATGATGAAATTGTCTGATGAACACAGAGCAGTGGTCACGATGTTCCATATTCAGGGGATGCCCCACGCGGAAATCAGTAAAATCTTGCGTGTTTCAGAAGGCACAGTACGCTCCAGGCTTTTCTACGCCAACCGGCAACTGCAAAATTATCTAGACGAGTTTCGAAAAAATCCGGTCACCTGATCAGCGCCCATGGACGAGTTTAACGACAACGAAATAACGAAGCTGCTTCGCCTCAAACGTTACGAACAACCGTCGCCCGGTTATTTCGAAAATTTCTTGCACGAATTTCATCGTCGGCAACGCGACGAACTATTACG
>Ga0209156_10001407_pt1 | contig 19603 bp, 16 predicted proteins | sample GraSoiAngelo_124_FD_185881 | JGI IMG/M metagenome (GOLD analysis project Ga0209156, IMG submission 185881) | Grasslands soil microbial communities from the Angelo Coastal Reserve, California, USA - 14_0927_05_20cm (SPAdes) (version 2) | ecosystem: Environmental > Terrestrial > Soil > Grasslands...
CTGCCAGGCGATTGCGGGACTGGTAATAGCTGCCCAGCGCAAGCTGGGCATTCATCGCCTGCGGATTCAGATCGACCGCCTTCTGGAAGTTCTTTTCCGCTGCCTCGCCCTGATTGGTTCTCACTTGCAAAAGGGCCAGGTTCAGGTACGCCTCCCAGCGATCAGGGCCCAAATCAATCGTCTTACGCATTTCCTGAACGGCAGCAGCAAAATTCCCCTGGCCCGCCAACAGATTGGCTACCGACTCATGCACTTGAGGATTATTTGGCTGTTTGGAGAGAAGCAAGTCGGTGTGTTCCTGCGCCTGCTTCAAGTCGTGGCCGGCGATCAGTAGATTCGCGATGTCAATGTGGGCTTGATAATTGTCGGGCTGGAGCTCGATGGTCCGGCTAAGCTCCTGGTAGGCGCGAGTCCATTCCTGCAATTTTAAGTATGTTTGGGCAAGCTTATAGTGGGCGTCGGTGAAGCGTGGATCAACCTGGACGGCATTGCTGTACTGAATGGCCGCTTCGCGATATTTGCCTTTCTCGAAGTAGCGTTGGCCACTCTCGAAATATTTCTGCTTGCGCACATTGGGATCGCGGGAGCACCCGGAGAACACGATCGCCATGAGCGCCAAAATGAGAAACAAACGGAAATATAAAGAACGGGTCATTACGAATCTCCAACGAGTGCGGCCACGGCGAAGGAATGCCCTTTTAACCTACTGCAACTCATCCGCCATAAAAAGTTACGCCGGTCACCTTGCCACGACTGCGTGCCCCGGGGATGTGTGAGAATGCAAAGCGAGACATTTACTCCGTCGCATACAACAATACGCCTAGCGCGGGACAAAACCATTGAGAACTGGAACTACCTTTCCGGCAAAAGCCAGCAAGCGATCCAGAGCCGCATCCGCCGACTCTCCGGAGCGCAGCGGTGTGGTCACTCGCACCAGAGAGCCGTCACTGCGATTCATACGGATGGAATCGGCGACCAAGTAAAATTTTGCCAAATACTCGCTAGCCACGGCCCGGTCGTGTGCCCAATACCAGTAGAGCACGAGTTGCCGCTCGGCTCCCTTGGCAATGATGTAGCGATTGGCCAGGAAAGGCGCGCGTCCTGGAGAAGAAATTGAAATTCTGCTGGCTTCAATCGGCGACCAGCCGGCGCCCGGCAGGCAATTCTTTGGGGAATGGATGGTATCGCCTGCGCGCTGACTGGAAAAATATGCCAGAAACAGATCTACATCGGGGTTTCTGCCGGAATCATCCTGATAGACGCGAAGTAGGAAATCTCCCTGCCCCAGCACATCCAGCACATCCTGGGATATAGCGACGTCCGTTCCGCTCCACTCCCCCAGTTGCTGTGGAAAGGCCTTAAGCGGCTGCCGCATCGGCAGGACTTCGTTTCGGCTGCGGGCGTGAAGAAAAATCGCGGTGACCGCCAGCAACGCGGCCGCAACGAGGAAACGCGCGCTGGAATTCATGCCCGAGCCTCCTTCCCACGGGTCTTCAAGAGCAATAGACGATGCAAAGCGAAGAGCATGGCCAGCGACACTACAAAAATGAGCCAACCGGAAAAGCCGTGAAAAAAGCCTTCAGCTTTTTGCGGATCCCAATACTGCACCAGCAGACCAGTGCCAACAATGCGCAAGCTGTTGGCAGCGATTGCAATAGGAAGGGAAGCGAGGGCCAGAATGACGCGGATTGAAATCCGGGGTTCCATCAAATATCCGTAAATTATGGCCAGGGTAACCAGTGAGAGCAGGGAACGTATTCCACTACAGGCTTCTGCCACTTCCAAGGCCATTGCTGGCAGGTTGATCACATTGCCTTCCCGCAGGACCGGAACGCCTGCCCACGGCAGCACACCTGCGGCCACTCTTGACGCCAGCAACTGCAACGGGAAGGTGATTTGATTAAATATGATCGCTGGGATCGGAATCATTAGAACCAAGAAAGCCCAGGGGAAGAGTATTGCCCGGAAGAACTGCCAGCCCCGGAAGTATACGATCAGACCTGCAATCAGCAGCAGGAGAGAAATCCGCGACAGAAAAAGCTCCGCGCCCAACACTCCAATAATGAGTACACAAAGAGCAAAGACGATGATGCCAAGCCCCCAGATTGAAGGTGCCGGAACGAAGCCTGCCAGCCGAGGACGATCTTGCCACAACACAAACAAGGCAAATGCAGGGACGAAGAAACCATGAGAAAAGTTGGGATCCTGCCACCACTGACCTACCAGATGCAAAATGATGGAGAAATAGAGCCAGCCCATCAGGCCTATCAGGACTATGATCCGCGGCCACGAGAATTTGCTGGCCAGAGGCCCAGGAATTCGCGTGGGCAGCGGTGCGACTTGTGCGTATTGACCCACCGGATAAGCTTTGGGTTGATTACGAGGATATGCGAACTGATCTTCCGGCGCAAATTGCGGCCCTCGTTCCCGGCGCAAATTGCGGCCCTCGTTCAAGGATACCAAACAGAGTTTTAATATGATGGCCGGCTCTCCTCGGGCGACGCCGGTTGGATGCCAAGGCCCTTTTACAGCAAGCCTTTTGGGGTTCCTTAAAGATGTCCGGACCGAGGTAATGCCCTACTGATTACTGCGGAGTGTGAAAAAAGTTTCCCTTTTATGCCCTTTGAGTTAGGTTATGAGGCGGTACACGGGCTCACCTGTTGCTGCCTTGTCCGACAAGCAACTGAAAACAGAGCTCAATCGATGAAACGAGAGATGTTGAGGAAATGCTGTGGATGGCAGTAGCCGTGCTTCCGAGGATCATGCCACCCGTGCGTCATAATTCGCATTTCTTCGACGTCGCGAAAGGCTCAACCTAGGGACCACAGCATTTTCGTTAGATAGAGGCAAATTCCTGGAAAGGATGTCCAATTCGGCTCACGACCAGGCCACGTTTCTGCAGGGCGTGGGTGCCGGCATGAGGGCGGTCGAGGCTGTAATCCGCGAATTGGCTCAGAGCAACGTAACGGTGCTGCTGCTGGCCGAGGCGGGTGCAGGCAAGCGAACCGTTGCGCGTTATATCCACGAAAGCTCAGTCCGCAGCGCTGAGCCGTTCTGTTTTGCCGCTTGCGCCGGAGTGACTCCGCAAGACTTCAGCGGCATGTCACGGAACGGAACGGTATTCCTGGAGGAAATAGGCGACTTGAGTTCCGGTTGCCAGGCAGTGCTATTGGATTTGTTGCCGCAGTTGGAGACCAACGGGAATGGATCGCGACGCGCACGTTTTATTGGTGGAAGCGCCCGAAATCTAGAAGCGGATGTCAAGCAAGGGCGCTTCCGGGAAGATCTTTATTACCGGATCAGTGGGGTGTGCTTGCGACTGCCGCCTCTGCGCCAACGCAAAGAGGATATTCCGTGCTTCGTGAATTTTTTTCTGGCCAAGTACGCCCACGACTTCGGCCGCCCCGCACCGGTTCTGAGCGCAGCCACTCAGAAGCTGTTTAACGAGTACTCCTGGCCCGGCAATATCCGCGAATTGGAAGATGCTGCCAAGGCTATCGTGGTGCTGGGAGATGAGTCGGTTGCCATGGATGGCTTGCGCGCCATGCTGATGAAATCAGATCGCTCCGACAACGGCGAGCAAGTTTCTCTGAAGCAGGCTTCGCGCGCAGCTTCGCGGCAGGCTGAAAAGGAATTGATACTGAGGGTGCTGAATCGCACTCGCTGGAACCGCCGGCGCGCCGCCCAGGAGCTCCAGATCAGCTACAAGGCATTGCTGTACAAGTTGAAACAAATTGGATACGGGGAGTTAGGAACGTCGTAGTCATCTAGGAGAGAGAATGAAGACGACCGCACTGACAATCGCATTGCTGCTCGGGCTTGTTACAGGTTCTGCCTGGGCGCAGAGCAACGGTGCCAAGCCAAAAGACAAAGCGGGCTCCGTGCCTGAGGCTTCGAGGACAACCTCGGCCGCTGGCCCCACCTACGTGATCGGTGCCGATGACACACTTCATATCGATGTTTGGAAAGAGCCGGATCTCACTGCGACATTGCCTGTGCGTCCGGATGGCATGATTTCCTTGCCCCTATTGAACGATGTACAGGCGGCGGGGCTGACGCCGATGCAATTGGCGGCCTCGATTACGGAAAAGCTAAAGAAATATCTCGCCGATCCGCGCGTGACCGTGGTGGTTACACAGATGAACAGCCAGCGGATTTATGTAACCGGCGAGGTGTTGCACACGGGCGCCATGCCTCTGCTGCCCAACATGACGGTATTACAAGCCTTGGCCAGCGCCGGATTCAGCCAGTTCGCCAACACCAAGGGCATTTACGTGCTGCGCGTCGAAAACGGAAGACAGCAGAAGATTCCGGTTAATTACAAGCAGCTCGTGAAGGGCGAAGCGATGGGGCAAAACATACTTATGAAACCGGGAGACACGATTGTCGTACCGTAAGGGAAACGTGATAAAGAATCGGGCTTACATGCTTGTTTTGGGCACAGCGCTGGCGCTTGGAACTAGCTGGGCACAGAGTGACAGCTCCCAGCAGCAGCCGGGAAGCAGCCAGCAGCCTGCCGACAACACGCAACAGCAAGGCACGGGGGCAGTGCCGGCATTCGGTCAGGACAACGCCGCCCCGGTTTCGAACGATAATCCGCCGCTCTCGGGATTAGATCAACCTTCTCTTGAGCCGCGCGCGGCGGCCCGCAGCTTCCTTATTCCCGGTGCGCATGTCAGTCAATCACTGGACACGAATGTCGGCAGTGGCGGTCCCCACATCAATGGAATCACGCGCGCTTTGGGAAGCTTGACTTTGCAAAGACTCTGGAGCCGCTATGACGTAGGTCTGGATTACGTCGGAGGTGGCGTCTTTTATCCTCGCTCATCAGTAGGCGCTGCCCAGGTGCATCAACTGGATGCTGATCAACGCATCCTCTGGCGCACCGGCCAGCTCGCAATCAGGGATTCATTCAGCTACCTCCCGGAAGGGATGTTTGGATTCGGGTCCTTTGGCGGCGCTGGAGCGCTTCCAGGCCTTGGGATCGGTGGCGGCGTTTTAGGCGGTGGTTTCGGAAACTTCTTCGGTCCCGGAGAGTTCGCCACACTTCAACAGCAACCGCGGCTCACTAATGTTTCGTTGGCGGACATCACGCAGGCGCTAAGCCCACGCTCGACGGTGACGATTGCGGGCTCTTATGGTTTGGTTCACTTCATTGATAACAGTTTCGGATTCGTTAACAGCCGCCAGGTAGGAGCGCAAGGGGGCTACAACTACCTGCTCAGCCGCAGAGACCAGGTTGGCATTGCTTACGGATACCAGGCGTTCCGCTATCCCGGCATCAGTGGAACGAATTTCAACACTCAGGTGGTGCACTTGCTGTATGGGCATCGAATTTCGGGCCGAATGGATCTTGTACTCGGAGGTGGGCCGCAATATACGCAGCTTAACACTCCGCAAACAAAATCCAGCACTCAGCTTTCCGCCAGTGGGCGCGCGACGTTGCGCTACCGATTTGAAAAAAGCAGTGTCAGCCTTTCGTACCATCACTACAACACTTCCGGTTCGGGCTTCTTTACCGGGGCTAAGAGCGATGTCGGTCGAATAACCTACACCCGACCGATCAATCGGTTGTGGGACATGCTGGCGGACATCGGCTATACACACAATACCCGGATATTCCCACTTTTTTTGGGTATTCCAAATCCGGCAAACGTTCCCTCCAACACAACGTCATACAACTTTTGGTATGCGGGGGGATCTCTGCACCGGCAGATCGGACGGGACTTTAGCGCCTATGTAAGCTACCAATTCAACGAGTTCTACTTCGGTTGCGCCGGCGTTTCGGTACCGAGTGTTCCATCGAGTGTCCCGCCGAGTCTTGCATGCGGGAACAGGTCGCAGCGGCATGTGGGCACAATTGGGCTGGATTGGCATCCGCATCCGATCCGGCTTGATTAATTCGTAGGCCATCGCGGAGATGGCCGGAATGGGAAATGGCATGATTGAAAATCGTGAACTAAGCATGGACGATTATTTGGCGATGTTACGCCGGCGCCTGAAGGTGATCCTGATTCCGGCACTGCTCGCGCCCCTCGCTGGGTTCCTGATCTCGTTTGCTTTTCCACCAAAGTACACTTCGCAATCACTGATCTTGGTGGAGGAGCAAAAAGTCCCGGAAGGCTATGTCAAACCTGTGGTAACCGAGGACGTTGGCCAGCGCATCGCCACTATGGAGCAGCAAGTCCTAAGCCGTAACCGGCTGCAACCCATGATTGACCGTTTGGGTCTGGCGAAAGGAAGGACCGTCGATGAAGCGGTCGACGAAATCCGCGCCAACATATCCATCGAACAGGTGGAAACCGACCTCACGCCGCCAACCGCGGGCGGTACGACTAAGAAGAAGAAACCGGGGCAAGCGAGCACCGTGCCAGGGTTTTATGTGAACTTTACGGCAAGCAGCCCGAAGGAAGCGCAGGACATCTGTAGTGGGCTTACGTCCATGCTGCTGGAAGAAAATCTCAAGCTTCGCGAGGCAGTGGCCCAGAACACCACCGCCTTCCTCTCGCGCCAGCTCGAGCAGGCGAAGCGCGATATCGACGACCAAGACAGCAAACTCGCAACATTTAAGAAGCAGTACATGGGCCAGTTGCCGGGTGACGAGGAAAATAACCTGAAGATACTGATGGGTCTGAATTCGCAATTGGATGCGAACACCCAGAGCCTGAACCGCGCGCAGCAGGATAAGTCCTATACCGAATCGCTGCTGGCGCAGCAGTTGGCGGCGTGGAAGTCAACCCAGAGCGCGACCAATCCGCAAACGCTCGAGCAGCAGTTAGCCTCGCTGCAAAGCCAGCTCATCACATTGCAAGCTCGTTATACCGATGACCATCCGGATGTGGTGAAGACGAAAGCTGACATCGCGGAAGTCAAGCGAAAACTGGACGAGCTGAATTCAGCGGCGGCACAGAACGCACAAGCGAACGACAAAGCCTCAGGGTCGGAGCCGCCCGAGATTCGCCAACTGCGTTTGCAGGTTCACCAGTACGATCAGATCATCGCCCAGGCCACGCGCGATCAGCAACGCCTGCAGGAGCAGATTCGCGCCTACCAGGGCCGAGTGGCGCTGAGCCCCGCGGTCGAGGAGCAATACAAGTTACTGACGCGCGACTACGACACGGCGCAGAGGTTCTACAACGATCTGCTGGCCAAGAAGAGTCAGTCCGCTATGCAGACCGACATGGAGCGTGGCCAGCAAGGTGAGCAGATGAGACTGCTCAACCCGGCGAACCTGCCCGATGCCCCAAGCTTCCCCAATCGCTGGCTGTTTACCGGTGGCGGATTGGGCGCCGGGCTGGCCATCGGCCTGGCTCTGGCGTTGTGGATGGAACTTCGTGACAAATCGATTCGCACCGAGCAGGACGTTTTGGCGGCGATGGAGTTGCCCATGCTGGTTTCCCTGCCTTGGGTAAACCCGGACTCGGTCGCGCGGAACGGAAATGGCAGGTTCAGAATTCGATCTAAAACATCTGATGAAAAAGAGCGGACGGTAGAGGTCTAACACTCAATGTACAAGGAATTTTTCGGACTTCGAGCCAATCCGTTCAATGTCAATCCCGACCCACGTTATCTGTTTCTGACGCGGCACACGGAAGAAGCGCTGGCCTGCCTGACGTATGGCATCCAGAGCCGTAAGGGCTTTGTCCTATTGAGCGGCGAAGTGGGGACCGGCAAGACGACGCTCATCAACAAGCTCCTGGAATGGCTTCGGCTGCAACAGGTGGCGACCGCGTTCATCTTCAACTCGCGGATGAATGTGCCGCAGTTCATGGATTACATGATGGCGGATTTCGGCATTGCATGCGACTCAAGGTCCAAGAGCCAGATTCTTCTTCGGCTCTACAACTGGTTGCTGGACCGCTACCGCGCCGGAGAAACGGCGGTGCTGATTGTGGACGAGGCACAGAACCTCTCCGATGAAGTCCTGGAAGAGATTCGCTTGATGACCAATCTGGAGACCTTCACGGAGAAACTTTTGCAGATCGTTCTGGTCGGCCAGCCGGAACTGGACCAGAAACTCAAGCAGCCCCAGTTGCGGCAATTACGTCAAAGGCTGACGCTGCGCGCCAAAACGCATCCGCTGTCGCTTGAAGAGACCAAGGCTTACGTGAGCCAGCGGCTGCGTATTGCAGGATCGAATGGACGGCAGATTTTTGGTCCTGAAGCTTTGATGGCTATCCATCGTTATTCGAATGGCATTCCACGTGTGGTGAACCTGATCTGCGAACACTGCCTGGTGAGCGCGTTCGTGGACCAGCAGAACACGGTGGGCGCCGAAATGGTGGATGCCGTAGCCCGCGACTTCGACCTGGGTGATAACACGACATCCCAGGTTTTAACTACGCCGCCGCAAGCGAGTTCTGCGGAAAAATTCGATTTGGTCGAAGCATTGAGGACTTTGGCGACTCTGGCTGACCGATTGCGCCACTCAGACCAAGAGCTCGCCAAAGAAAGGAAATTATGAGCCGAATTCACGAAGCATTAAAAAAAGCGGAAGAACAGCGTGCTGCATCGCAGGGTGGGAGTATCGAGCCGGCCCCGATCGCAGAGATGGTAAATGACCCCGCAGCAACGGCAGTCGCGCCAGCCGTCGAGCACACGCCGTCAGCAGTCTCAGCGATGCCGTCATTTTCCTCGCCGTTTACATTCGACACGCTCCTGGCGCGCTGCGCCCAAGCACGCTGGTCGCCGGATTCGAAGACCATGTTGTTCTTCAATTCCGAGGACGAGCAGGGTTATGGGATGGAGGAATTCCGCACTCTGCGCTCCCGTCTATACCAGATGCGCGAGAAGCAGTCCTTGAAGAAGGTTCTGGTGACCAGTTCGCTGCCCAAGGAGGGCAAGAGCTTCGTGGCTGCGAACCTGGCGCAGGTCATGGTGCGGCAGCAAGGACGGCGGGCGTTGCTGATTGATGGCGACCTACGCGGACCCCGCCTGCATCAAGTGTTGGGAACAGCTTCCAGTCCCGGCCTCTCTGAGTATCTGTTGGGTGAGGTGGATGAGTTTGGAGCCATTCAGCGCGGCCCCATGGACAATCTTTTCTTCATTCCTTCCGGGCGCACCGTTTCGAGTCCGGCGGAACTGGTCGCCAATGGCCGGCTGAAATTCTTGCTCACCCGGGTGGAGCCGCTGTTCGATTGGATCATCATCGACTCGCCGCCGGCCGTTCCTGTTTCGGATGCAGGCTTACTAGCCAATTATTGCGATGGCGTACTGATTGTGGTGCGCTCCAATGCAACACCATTTGACATTGCCCGCAAAGCTCGCCAGGAGTTTCGCGATACATCGCTGGTTGGCGTGGTTCTGAATGGCATCGATGTGGGTTCGTCATATACGCAGTATTACTACAGTTCTTATGGCCACCCCAACTCCCAAGGAGACGGCCGGAGGTAGAGCGTGATCCGGCTCTTCAAAGTCTATTATCCCGTTCGCACGCTTGTGTTGTTGGCGGGCGAAGCCATCATCGTGTGGATTTCCTTCGTCCTGGGAACGGTCTTGCAATACCGTGAAGACAGTTATATCGAGCTGAATTTTGAGTACGGTTACTACAAGCTTCTGCTGGTGACGCTTATTGTGCTGCTGTTTTCGCATTGGCTCGATCTGTACGACCCGTCGAGCATGACCGAGAAGTGGGAGCAAACTTTCCGCTTGCTTCTGGTGCTCGGCCTGGTAGCGCTGGCATTGGCACTCATTATTTCCTTCTTCCCAAGTTCTCTGCCCCGGCGTGACTCATCGCTTGTAGGCTTGATTATCCTGGCGTTCGGGCTGTTCGGGTGGCGCAACGTCTATGCCTGGTTGTCGCAACAGCCCTACTTGCGCGAGAAGGTTTATGTGCTCGGCACGGGCGAGCGCGCGCAACGACTTGTGCAAGGCTTGCGCACGCGTGCGGAACTCGGGGTGGAAGTGGTCGGCTGGACCGGCACCATGGAGGGGGCGTTTACCCTGGAGGCAGTTGCGGACCATCTCACCGAACTGGCAAATCAGCACAGCGTGCATCGCGTTATTGTCGCGATGCCGGACCGGCGAGGAACGATTCCTGTTCAGCAGTTGCTCTCACTACGGCTCAATGGAGTCAAGATCGAAGAAGCCACATCCTGGCTCGAGAAAATGTCCGGCAGAATTGAAGTCGAACAGCTCTATCCTAGCTGGCTGATTTTCGCCGAGGGCTTTCGTTTCAGCAACGGGTTAATGGTTTTGCGACGGGTGTTCTCGATTGTTGCGTCCGCCCTGCTGCTGCTCATTGTTTCGCCCATTATCCCGTTTGTCATCTTAGCCATCAAGCTGGACTCCCCCGGGCCGATCCTATATAGGCAGAAGCGGGTCGGTCTGGGCGGGAACACATTTTTCTGCTTCAAGTTCCGTACCATGCGGCAAGACGCGGAAGCCGACACGGGGGCAACCTGGGCGACCGACGATGATCCGCGCATCACGCGCGTTGGGCGGTTCCTGCGCAGTTCGCGGCTGGATGAAATTCCGCAGCTCTGGTGCGTGCTGAAGGGTGACATGGGGTTTGTCGGCCCGCGGCCGGAGCGCCCCGAATTCGTCCAGTGGCTCACCAAAGAGATTCCGTACTACCCTGTGCGCAATGTTGTACGTCCAGGAATCACTGGTTGGGCTCAAGTCCGTTACAAGTATGGCAACACGCTGGAAGACGCCAAAGAGAAGCTGCAATACGACCTCTTCTACATCAAGAATGCTTCCCTTGGTCTAGACCTGCTCATCATGTTCCATACCATCAAGATTGTGATTTTGGGCCGGGGCGCGCAATGAAGTGGGTCTTCTGGATGTCCGCGACGTTCATTGCCTACACCTATCTTGGGTATCCGCTATGGCTGTGGATCCGAAGCCGCTGGTGCCGCAAGCCAGTGCGCTCCGGTCCGTATATCCCTTTTCTGTCCATCATCATGATCGTTCGTAATGAGGAAAAGGTGCTGCCGCGCAAGTTGCGGAACCTTTTGGATCTGAATTATCCCGACGAGTCGCTGGAAATTGTCATGGTATCGGATGGCTCGACGGATAGTACCAACCAGATTCTCTCCGAGCACACTGCCAATCCGCGTGTCCGGGTAATTCTCAATCCGCAGCAACAGGGTAAAGCCGCTGGATTGAATGCCGCTATGAGCTCGGTGCGTGGGGAAATTGTGGTGTTCACAGATGCCCGGCAGCAAATTGAACCGGATGCCATTCGCGTGCTCGTAGAAAACTTCGCGGATCCCGAAATAGGCTGCGCGAGTGGCGAATTAATGCTGGGAGACCCTGAAACAGGGGAAGCAGAACAAGGAATGGGCGTGTACTGGAGGATTGAGAAAGCGGTCCGGGAACTGGAATCTGCGGTGGGTTCGGTTGTGGGCGCGACTGGCGCTATCTATGGGGTTCGCCGAAAATTGCTCGTCAACGTGCCAGATGAAGCCATTTTGGACGACGTTTATATTCCAATGCACGTGGTCCGGCGGGGTGCACGCGTCATTTTCGATCCGCGGGCGCGCGCATGGGACTCTCCGGATCAGGGAACGGCCCGGGAATTTACTCGCAAGGTGAGAACGTTGAGCGGGAATTATCAATTGCTGCAGCTAGCGCCTTGGCTGCTGACCAGCGCGAATCCGCTTCGATTTCAATTTGTGAGCCATAAAGTGCTTCGACTGGTGGTTCCCTTCGCGTTGTTGGCAACACTGCTCGCATCCTTTTTGACGCCAGGAGTTTTCTACCGCGGTGCTGTGATCTTGCAACTGGCTTTTTATACATTGAGCTTTCTGGGGTTGGCGCACTTTTTGCGACGCGGTCCTTTGGCGCGCGTCGCAGATGCAGCCCGCACTTTCGTATTGCTGAACACCGCAGCAGCGGTGGCTTTTGCGAATTTTGCTGCGGGACGCAAGGTGGCGTGGGAACGATCCGCAACGATTGAACAAATCGAGGGCTGACGTGGCAAGCGTAGCAACAACTATGGAGAACCGGAAGACCAACAGCGGCCGGCTGGCTTATGGTGCTCTGCTTATCTTTTCTGTCCTGTACTATGCCCGGCCCGAAGATATCATTCCTGGGCTACATTTTATTCCCTGGAGCAAAATTTCCGGGGGTATTGCTTTACTGGCGGTTATCGCAGGACTGGCAGGAAACAAAATCAAAACAAAATTCCCTCTTGAGCTCAAGCTGCTGCTGGTCCTGTTTGCGCACCTGGTAATCACGATTCCGTTCGCATTTTGGCGTGGTGGAGCCTTCGCAACAGTCTTCGAGAAATTCTCGAAAGAAGTGATTGTCGCTCTGCTAGTCACATTGATCGTTCAGAACTTCGATGAACTGCGGAAATTGATTTTAGTCCAGGCCTCAGCTGTGGCGGTAATGACGATCGTATCCGTCATCATCCACCCCGGTAACGTGCGACTTGAAGGCGTGCTGGGCGGTATCTTTGGGAACCCGAATGATCTTGCGATCAATATCGCCATCAATTGGCCCTTGTGCCTGACTTTCTTCTTCTTCACGCGCGGCGTCGGCAAGAAGCTATTTTGGTTGGTTTGCCTACTAGGCATGCTGTACGCGGTGGTTGCAACCTATTCTCGAAGTGGCCTGATGGCGATGATCGTATCTGTCCTGGTTTGCCTTTGGGAATTCGGGATTCGCGGGAAGCGGTTTGCCATGATAATGATGGCGGGAGTTATCGGGATTGTCGGTATAGGAGTAGCGATCTCTACCCCCAACTACGTCACTCGCGTTGAGAGTTTGTTCCGAGGCAACATCGAAGGTTCCGGAGACAAAGGCTCACTTGAGGCTAGACGGGAACTGCTCAAGGAAAGCATCCGATTGAGCTTTCAACATCCGCTTTTCGGAGTGGGGCCAGGGAACTTTCCCGCAGCCACAGAATCCTGGCGCGTAACCCACAATACATACACTGAGCTGAGCGCTGAAGGTGGGTTTCCTGCATTGATCCTGTTCGTTGTGATATTGGGGCTGGCATTTCGCAACGTGCGAAGAGTGCGTAAGACTGATCAGTACAGGCGCAGCAGAGAGATCCAGCTTTTTACCAGCGCGATGTGGGCCGGCCTAGCGGCATACGTAGTGGGCGCGGCATTTGCCAGCACGGAATATCAGCTATTTCCCTATTTCATGGTGGCATACACCTCGGTGCTTTACCGCCTGGCGTCGCAACCCATTCAAGAGGCCGAAGGCCTTCCGAGGGGTAGTCAGCGAGACCAGACTGGCCGAAGAGAGCTACGCGATGAAGCAAGAAAACCAGAATTCGCCTGGAATCGCTGAGGAAGTGTTAGCGCTTCTGCGTTGCCTTTCCTGCAAAGCCAGCCTGCGTCAGCGGGCCGATGTCTTGGCATGTGAGGGTTGCGGACGCACCTTTCCTTTCGTGCAGGAAGTTGCGCGCTTCGTCGACGCACAACATTATGCCGGTAGTTTTGGTTTCCAGTGGCAGATGTTTGCGCGCACGCAATTGGATACCGGCCAGAGCCACCGCTCCGAAGTTGCTTTTCGGCGCAGAACCGGCTTTTCCCCCGAGGACCTCGCAGGCAAGCTCGTGCTCGATGTTGGCTGTGGGATGGGAAGGTTTGCTGACGTGGCCACGCGCTGGGGTGCGCACGTGGTCTGCGTCGATCTTAGTCTGGCCGCCGAAGTAGCGGCACGCAACCTGGCGGACCGTTCCGCAACATTTTTCCAGGCCGATGTTTTCAATCTGCCTTTCGCGTCCGAGAGCTTCGATTATATCTACAGCATCGGGGTGCTGCATCATACCCCCGATTGCGAGCGGGCGTTCAAGTTGTTGCCAGCGCTGCTCAAACCCGGGGGAAAAATCGCAATCTGGCTCTACAGTGGGTACAACCGCTGGTACAGGATGAGCGATTTGTATCGCAAGGTCACGCGCCGCATGCCGCCGCGCTTACTTCACAAGCTCTGCTACGGAGTAATTCCACTTTACGGCGTACACCAAGCGTTAAAAAAAGTCCCGCTGGTTGGCAAGCCCGCCAGTGGAGCCCTGGCCTACGTGATTCCCATGCCGTTCAATCCCGATCCCAAATGGCGGGTGCTTGACACTTTTGACTGGTACTCTGCCTGGTATCAATCCAAGCACACATACGAGCAGGTATTCCGGTGGTTTGAAAGCTGTGGATTGGAGGACCTGAAAGTCATCGATCAGCCAATCGCAGTGCAAGGACGCAAGCCTGTTTCGGCAGAAAGGCAAAGGGAGCGGGGAGCCGCGGAGGTTGAACAATGTGTGGGATAGCCGGCGCGGTAGCACACAGCGGCGGATACGTCGATCCCGCTGATGTGCATTCCATGTGTCAGACCATTGTCCACCGTGGTCCTGACGATGAAGGGATCCACACGCAAGGGTGCGTCGGACTGGGTATGCGCAGGCTGAGCATTATTGACCTTTCTACGGGCCGTCAGCCGATACACAATGAAGATAAAAACATATGGGTTGTGTTCAACGGGGAAATTTATAATTTTCCCGAACTGCGCCGTGATTTGGAGACGCGAGGACACCAGTTCTATACCCACACAGATACGGAAGTAATCGTTCACCTTTACGAAGAACTAGGCGCCGACTGCGTTAAGAAGTTGCGCGGCATGTTCGCGATTGCACTTTACGACTTCCGCCAGGAAGTGTTGCTGCTGGCACGCGATCGATTGGGCAAGAAACCTTTGTATTACGCGCAACATCAGGGACGTTTATTGTTCGCTTCCGAAATCAAGGCCTTGCTCGCGGTTGCGCCAGAACTGGCTGAGGTCAACCCGGAAAGCCTGTTGCAGTTCTTCTATTTCGCCTACATTCCCGATCCATATTCCGCATTTCAAAAGATAGCCAAGCTGCCGCCGGGCCATCTTGCCGAATATAAAAATGGTGAAATTCACGTAAGGCAGTATTGGGACATCCCGACGTACTGCAATTACGATCCCGGATCGGAAGAAGAGTGCCTGGAAGAATTGCAGCGCAGGCTTGAGGAAGCGGTGCGTATCCGGCTGATCAGTGATGTTCCCCTCGGGGCGCTGCTCAGTGGCGGCGTGGACTCGTCTGTTGTGGTGGGCTTGATGGCGCGGGTAAGTTCCAGCCCAGTAAAGACCTTTTCTATCGCTTTTGGCAAAGATGATTACAACGAAGCAAAGCATGCGCGGGCGGTCGCCCAGCGCTTCGCAACAGATCATCATGAGCTGATGGTCGAACCCAACATCGCCGAAACTTTGGAAATGCTGTCTCACATGATGGAAGAGCCGTTCGGCGATTCTTCTGTAATCCCAACGTACTATGTTTCGAAACTGGCACGCCAGCACGTGACGGTTGCACTTTCGGGGGATGGAGGCGACGAACTTTTCGCCGGATACGACCGCTATGTTGTGAATCTGCGTCGCAGTCGCTGCCGCATCCCGCCATGGATGGGGCGGCTGTATCGAAAACACGTCTACCCTGTTCTTCCGCAAAATGTTCGAGGGCGCAAGTTGGCTTGGAACATCTCGCTGCCTCTCCGTGAGCGGTATCTAGATAGCTTGTCGTTCCTGCCTGCCATGCACCGCGAGCGCAGCTTGTTTACAGATGACTTCGTAGCCAATGCGCGCGAATGGGCGGATCCCTTTCGGCAGTTTTCTGAGTACTACGATCGAGCCCCTGCCAGCGATCCGCTTAGCCGCTTGCTCTACCTCGATTCCAAGACTTACCTCACCGCCGATATCCTGACCAAGGTCGATCGAATGAGCATGGCCACATCGCTCGAGGTCCGGTGTCCCCTTCTCGATCATGAGTTCATTGAATGGGTCGCAAGTCTGCCGGTGAAGTACAAATTTCAATCCGGAACGCGAAAGTACATTTTGAAGAAATTGGCGGAGCGGATTGGCGTTCCTCGTGAAGTGCTGTACCGGAGAAAGCAAGGGTTTTCGCTTCCGCTGGTGCACTGGATGCGGCACGAGTTGAAGCATGGCTTGCTATCGATCCTGACCGAGCCGCGCACTTTGCAGCGCGGGTACTTCAAACCAGAGGCGATCCGTGCACTGCTGGATCAGCATTTCCGAGGCTATCGCGATCGGGCAGGCGTGATCTGGCTTTTGCTGGTATTTGAGCTGTGGCATCGGAATTTTCTGGAAGCTCGCGGAGCGAGCACCCATATCTTCACGCCGGAGCTCGTGAGCGCCAATGTCGCGGTCCACGCCGAGAATGCGTCATGAACAACTTTGAAAATGGAAACGGCGTGAATAGCCGTCGGCCTGCTCTGTTCATGATGGTCAACACTCTGGAGAGAGGCGGCACCGAGCGTCAGTTTGTCACCATGGCGAGGGCCTTAGCGGAGTGCGACTTCGAAGTTGGGCTGGGCTGCCTCGTGTGTCGCGGGGAATTCGTGGAAAGTCTGCCGGGCATCCGAGAATTTCCACCTCGCGGAAAGTTGTTCCTGCCCTATTCGCTCTATCAACGGCTGCTGTTGGCATCGCATCTCCGCAGGCGAGGAACCGTCATCGCGCACTCCTTCGATTTCTATGCCAACCTGATGCTGATTCCTGCAGCGCGACTGGCTGGGGTTCCTGTAGTGATCGGCAGTCATCGTCAGCTAGGCGACTTGCTCACGCCACTCCAGTTTCGCGCGCAAAACATCATACTGCGCATGTGCGACCGGATTGTGTGCAACTCTCGAGCCGCCACGGCGCGGCTGCAGAAGTCAGGTTTGGGTGAGCAAAAAGTGACGGTCATTCCAAATGCATTGCCGCACTCGGCGTTTGCAGAGACCATCCCTGCTATGCCTTCAGTGCCCGGCGTTGTTCGAATCGGTATGATCGCTCGCATGAATGATCGTTCGAAAAACCATGTCGTCTTTCTGCGTGCTGCGGCACGCCTGGCTGCAAAGGTCGAATGTGCGGAATTCGTACTGGTGGGAGATGGTCCGTTGCGCGCTGAACTGGAAACCGTGGCGCGGGACCTGGAGTTGGGATCTCGCGTCCGCTTCCTAGGGGACCGGCACGATATTCGCGAAGTGTTGGCCTCGTTGAACATCACTGTGCTGCCATCCTCTTCAGAAAGCTCGTCGAATGCGATTGTCGAATCGATGGCAGCGGGCGTGCCAGTCGTGGCCAGCGATGTCGGTGGCAACGCGGAACTGATACAAGATGGAGAAACGGGATTTCTGGTTCAGCCGGAGGAGCGTGCTTTCACGGTCGCCTTGGAACGCTTGCTGCTTGACCCAGAGCTGAGGGGACGTTTCGGCCAGCAAGCGAAAGCATATGCCAGCACTCATCATAATTTGGAAACGATTCGACGTCGCTACGAAGAGCTTTACCAGTCGTTGCTGGCAGAGAAATGTTGGGAACCGGAATCTCAGAGCGTCAGAAGTGTCATATGACGGCAGCCGACCATCGCAAACGCATTCTCCAGATCGGCAACTGGCCTCCGCCCGTGTGCAGCTGGACGATGAGTCTCGTCGGTCTGCGCAAAGAATTGGAAGCCCGCGGTTGGGATTGCCAGGTCATGAACCTGAACGAGAACCGGAAGGTGCGGAGTCCGGAATACATTGATGTCCAGGATGGCTGGGATTACTTGAAGAAAGTCACGGGCCTAGTGGCGAGAGGGTATGCGGTCCATGTACGCGTGAACGGCGAGACGAGAAAAGGCTATGTTTTGGCCCTGACCGCGCTGGGACTAGCGCGTCTATTCGGCCGGCCGGCGCTGCTGACGTATGGAGGTGGACATCAGCAGAGTTTTTTCCCGGCGCCTAGGAAGTCCTTTCGCTTTTGGGCATTCTGGTTCTTGTTTCGCGTCCCTCACAAGATTTATTGCAACAGCAATAAGGTCAAACAGGCGCTGTTGACGACAGGAATTCGTCCGGAACTCGTGCTTCCCATCCCGCACTTCTCCACTCACTACGTACAATTCACACCGGCTGCGCTGCCGGCGCAGGTCGAGGATTTCTATCGCCGGCACGACGGGATCTTTTTCAGCTATGTCTGTTTTCGTAAAGAGTATGCGCTTAATTTTTTGGCTGATGCCATCCGGCGCTTTCGGCAGGATCACCCCCGGATCGGCTTCCTGTTTGTTGGTCCACAGTACCGCGAACTGGATCAGATGAGGGAGTTCCTGCGAAGCCAAGATCTGGGAACAGCCGTCTGCCTGCTGGGTTCGATCCCGCATGAACTCTTCCTGACCCTGCTGAGCCGATCCGTGGCCTACATTCGCACACCAGTTACCGACGGTGTTTGTTCCTCAGTGCTCGAATCGCTAAAGCTGAGAATTCCCGTGTTGGCAGCCGACAACGGCGCTCGTCCCAGTGAAACGGAAATGTGGAAGGAAGGCGATCTGGATGGTCTCTTGGCGCTCATGGAAGAGGCGGTTACTCATCATTCCGATATGGTGGCCCGGATTCCCGAGATCGAGGTGGAGGACAATACCAAAAAGCTGGCCGACAGTATTGAACGGCTGAGCCTGAAGAATGAGCCAGGCAAAGGATCCCTACAACAAAAAAGCGTGGGAAGCTGACTCTGGCGGCGTGGGCGAGGAGACGTTCACCTCGTCGAGGAAATCGTGATGGACGAGCGTTTCGGCTTCGGAAGAAACTGGCAACGGTTTCTCCTCGCACTTGATGAAGAGCGCATTCGGGCAGCTGAGGTCTCGCTGCGCGAAATGCTTCAAGTCCCGGATCTCTCGGGGAAATCCTTTGTCGATGTGGGTTCCGGCAGCGGCCTTTTTTCGCTAGCTGCGATACGTATGCGCGCCAAGCGTGTGCACTCATTCGACTATGATCCAGAAAGCGTAGCTTGCACACGTCACTTGAAAAACCGGTTTTTCCCACACGCCGGGCACTGGACCATCGAACGCGGCGATGCATTGGAAAAGGATTACCTGGCGGACCTCGGTACTTTCGACGTTGTCTACAGTTGGGGCGTCTTGCATCACACCGGAAATCTCTGGCAAGCGATGGAGAATGTTCTAAGGCTGGTCGCCGACGGAGGCACGTTTTTTGTCGCAATCTACAATGATGGGGGCAGAAAGTCCCGCCAGTGGTACCAGCTCAAACGTCTGTACAACCAGAGAAAGTTTTACAGAATCGCACTTCCGGCTGTGTTCATACCGCTGAACGTGACCCGGGGCCTGATCAGTGATTTGTTGAACCACGAGGATCCGTTGACGCGATATCGGGAATACAAGAAAAACCGAGGAATGTCGGTAGTGCGGGATTGGATAGATTGGCTTGGGGGATGGCCATATGAGTTCGCCAAGCCCGAAGAAGTTTCGGAATTCGTTAAACGCCGGGGATTCGAGATGATGTTGTGTGTAAATAAATCGGGCTGGGTATTAGGCAATAACGAGTTTGTGTTTGCGCGAGAACGGAACGTGGCCGGAGGCCCTGAGCGGACAGCAGCCATTTCTCCGGCTTAATGCTTCGGTTGAATGCATGTCTAATTAACAATAGCGCATGATATCGCAGGACTTGACAATCCAGCGGCCTGAGGCAAGCGCCACAAGAAAACACGCCCCGGTATTCGTCCTTGGCTGTGTGCGCTCGGGGACCACGCTTCTCTATCACATGCTGCTCTCCGACGGGGGGTTTGCGGTATATCGCGCGGAGTCGAATGCCATTAATCTGCTGGAGCCGAGGTTTGGCGACCTTAGCGTAAGGCGCAACAAAGAAAA
>Ga0209156_10001408_pt1 | contig 19599 bp, 16 predicted proteins | sample GraSoiAngelo_124_FD_185881 | JGI IMG/M metagenome (GOLD analysis project Ga0209156, IMG submission 185881) | Grasslands soil microbial communities from the Angelo Coastal Reserve, California, USA - 14_0927_05_20cm (SPAdes) (version 2) | ecosystem: Environmental > Terrestrial > Soil > Grasslands...
ACCCCGATATTGATCCCTGATGTCTTCGCCTGACAATCCCGTCCCCGTCGCGCCACCTGCCGTCGGCAGCGACGGATCGAGGCCGTTGTAGCCGGTGATGGTGAAGAGGTTTTCCGCCTGTACATAGATGCGCGCCAGCGGGACCCAGCGAATGAACGCCGGGGGCAACGTGTACCCGATCTGTAGGTTGCGCAGCCTGACGTAGGAGCCACTCTCGACGTAATAGCTCGAGACCTGCCGGCTGAAGGCGTCGTTTTGGTCGATTCTCGGATACTTCGCGTTCGGGTCAGCCGGGTGGGCGCACCCCTCGTCCCCCGCCAAGCACCAGGAATTGGTGAGCAGGTCGTTGCGGACGTTCGTCGAGAAGTCGCGGAAGATGTAGAAGTCCTTCTGGTCGTCGAAGATCTGGTTCCCGAACGTGCCGAACACCGTGAAGCTCAGGTCCCAGGCGCCTCGCCGCAGGGAGAAATCCAGGCCCGCGGTGAAATCCGGATGGGGACTCCCGATGATCGTGAAGTCGGCCGGCGTGACCTTACCGTCGCCGTTCATATCGCGGAACTTGAGGCGACCGGGCGCTTCGCCCGCCTGATACCGGACGCTGGTATCTCCTCCCGCGGCGGCCTGGGCCGCTGCGTCGAGCGCCGCGATCTCCGCCGTGCTGTTGAAGTACCCGTCCGCCTGGTACCCATAGAACGACCCGATCGGGGAGCCGACCTGGTTGATGACGTGGTTCGTCAGGCGTGTGGGATTGGGACCGAAGAACGACAGCGTCCCCGCATTGTCGAGGCGGAGGATCGTGTTCTTGTAGTGACTGCCGTTGAAGTTCACGCTGTACGAGGTCTGCTCGCCCAGCGTGCCCCGGTAGCCGATGGAGAAATCGATGCCGCGGTTTCTCATCGAGCCGATGTTGACGATGGGAGAATTCCCTCTTCCCTCGGTGGCCGGGATGGTCGCGGGGAACAGCAGGTTATCCGTCTGACGCTGGTACACGTCCAGCGTGAGCGTACCCCTGCCGTCGAACGCGGCGAGGTCCACGCCCACGTTCTTGGACTTGTTCTCCTCCCACTTCAAGTCCGCGTTGCCGATCGACGTCAGTCGGTATCCCTTCACGACCGTCGTCCCGGTGTTGCCGATATCGTAGAAGACGTCGCCGACGTTGCCCCCAAACGTGCTGACGAGGCGAAGTGGGACGTTCTGGTTTCCGGTGACCCCCCACCCGAACCGCAGCATGGCGTTCGTCAGGAATTTCCCGGCCATGAACGGCTCCTGAGAGAACCGCCACCCCACGTTGAACGCCGGGAAGGTGCCCCACTGATGACCCGGGCTGAATGTGGACGACCCGTCCCGCCGGACCGTGAGGCTCAGGAAGTACTTCCCGTCGTAGTTGTAATCCGCCTTGCCGAAGAACGAAAGCAAGCGCGAATTGTTGCCCGCACTGCTGTCGTTCTTGGTGTCCGGGTCGGCGAGCGCATCTTTGATGTATCGGCTGCTCGGGTCGGTATCCAGGAGGTGACCGATGTGCCCGAACAGAAACCGTCCCGTGATTTCGTTCGCCTCTTGGCCTACCAACACGGCGAGGTTGTGGCGGTCGAATGTCCGGGAAAAGTTCAGCGTGTTGCTCCACGTCCAGTCGGTGGTCTGCTGACTGGTCTCGTCGATGGAATTGGCCCTACCTGGCTCGGAGTTCTCCGGCGTGATCGGATTGTACCCGCGGAACACCTCCTGCGAGAGGTTGAACCCGAGCCTGGTCTTGACCGACAAACTCTTCATGAGGTCCAGGCCGGCGTAGACACTGCCGAACATCCGGTCGTTGGTGTTGCGATCGAACTGGCGGTTCGAGGCGTAGCCGAGCGGATTGGTGTTGTTCCCCAGGCCGCCGGCCTTGCCGGAGGCGAAGTGCCCGCCGATGTCGTAGACCGGGACGATCGGCTGCATCAGGATATTCTTGCCGAGAATGTTGTCTTCGCCGAAGTCATCGTTCGAAATCCCGCCGAAGGACTGCTCGCGCGACAGCGCGACGTTCCCGCCCACGACGAACTTATCCACGTTGAACGCGGTGTTGACGCGCAGGGTGCCGCGCTGCAGCCGGTTAAAGGCCGCCGTTCCCTCCTGATTCAAGAAATTGAAAGACGCGTTGTAGGCGTTGTCCGCCCCCCCGCCCGCCACGCGCAGGTTGGCGTCCGTCACCTGGGCGGGACTGAACACGGCCTTCCACCAGTCCGTTCCGGCGCTCCCGGGCATGATCAACGTCCCGCCTCCGTTGCCAGGCCCTGGCCATGCGTACGAACTCAGGTTGAGCGTATCGGTGGTCTGATGTTTACCGTCGTTCGGAAAGATGAACGCCGGAATCGATGGGTTGTCGCCGAGGCGATCCACGCCGTAGATGGCCTTCACGGCATCGGGGATCGTATCCCTTTTGCCTACGCAACTGTCACACACGGCATTGCGATAACTCCGCTTCACGACTTGGTAGTACTCCAGCGCGTCGCCCATCAGAAAATCGTCGTAGCCACGGAACGGCGTCGCGACGCCGGTTCTGACATCCAGCTCCATCTTCCGCGGTCCGGGCTTTCCCTTCTTCGTCTCGATGATCACCACGCCGTTGCTGGCCCGCGACCCGTAAATCGACGCCGCCGACGCGTCTTTCAGGACCTGGATTTCTCCGATGTCGTTGGGACTCAGCCAGTTGAGGTAGGAGTCCTGGGTCGGCGTACCGTCGATGATGTACAGCGGATCGTTGTTCTGGAACGAAGTGATGCCCCGGATCCGGACGGTGGAGCGCGAGCCGGGCGAGCCGCTGGCATCGACCGTGACACCGGACACGCTGCCATCCAGCCGCTGCAGCACACTGGTCGTGGTCTGCTTCTGGAGGTTTTCGACATCGACCGTGCCGACCGCGCCGGTGATGTCGGACCGCCGCTGCGCCGTGTAACCGGTGACGACGACCTCCGGCAACACGGCGATGGCCCGGTCCAGCGCGACATTGACCGTGGTCCGTCCGGCGATGCCCTGCGCGGTACCGCGGAACCCGATGAGGTTGAACGTCAGGACCCCATCCCCCGGAGCCGAGATCGTGTAGCTCCCCTGCGCATCGGTGGCGGTACTGGTCGCGCTCCCCCGGACGCGGACGGCCACGCCGGAAATGGGATGACCCTCCGGCGTGGTGACTTTGCCGGAGACCTCGATTTGCGCCGCTGGCTCCTGGCCCAGTGCAGTTCCGCACACGGTCAAGGCGAACAGCACACTCAGCCCCACCGCGCTGAGGAAGTGGAGATGCCTGGTCGCGAACCAACGCTGACGCTGCAGCATGTCGTTCATGGGGGCGCCCTCATCCTGCGGGTCGTCGCATGGCCGTGAGGCCGTGCTTGGTGATCACATCGCGATACGTAATGAGCACCACGTTCCGGGCCTTCACGGCCCCGGTGAATCTCTGTGAAGTGAGCGCATCAACAGAAGTCGGGGAGGAGAAAAGAAGGAGGACAAAAAATGCCACGGCCCATCGTGAACTACCGATGTGCTGTGCAACCAGGTGACGGCCCAGTGCCATACGCCTGCCCTCCTACGGCGCAGACAGTCCATTGCTGCAGGGCAACGGAGTTAGGAAATACGCCTCGAATGGAAACCTCGCAAGGGGCCCCGGGCGGGTCGGGTCTGGCCGACCCCAGCTCGGACGACGATCTTTTTCATGTGTTGAGAACTGCGACGCACCTCCAACCCTGCACCCGGTGGGTGGTGCTGGCGTCGGTCGTAGCGGCGCGCGCCCTCGGCCAGGCACCCACCTCCATGACCACGGTTCAGGAGCGACTCGGGTATCCGCGGGACGCCCGCCTCCTCGTGATCCACGCCGACGACGCGGGGATGGCCCACTCCGTGAACCGGGCGACCCTGGAGGCCCTGGAGCAGGGCTGGATCACGTCGGCCAGCATCCTCGTGGTTTGCCCCTGGTTCCCGGAGGTGGCCCGGTGGGCCCGGGCTCACCCCGACGCGGACCTGGGCATCCACTTGGCGCTGAACAGCGAGTGGACCCCGTTTCGGTGGGGTCCCGTGAGCCCGGTGGACAAGGTCTCGAGCCTGCTGGACGACGAGGGGTACCTCCCCCTCGTCGAGGAGACCGTGCTGGCCAAGGCCAGGCCGAAAGAAGCGGAGCGCGAGCTGCGGTCACAGATCGATCGGGCGCTCGCGGCCGGCATCCGCATCACGCATCTGGACGCTCACATGGGCACCGTGGGGGGCACCCCCGCGCTGATCGAGGTTTACCGTGGGCTAGGGCGGAAGTACCAAGTGCCCGTCCTCCTCGACCGCAGCCGTCCGTACCCACCGGGCGCGGAGGTCCCGGACGCGGAAGTGCTGGTGGACCGAATCCTCGAGATGACGCCGGGGGTCCCGGTCACCGAGTGGCAGGCGGCCTACGAGCGGATGCTCTCCCCGCTCCCGCCGGGGGTGTACCAGCTCATCGTGCACCTCGCCTGGGACGACGAGGAGATGCGGGGCGCCACGTGGGATCACCCCGACTGGGGCGCCGCCTGGAGACAGGCCGACCTCGACCTCGTCAAGAGCGAGGCCTTCCGGAACTTCTTGAGCCAGCAGGGCTTCGTACGAGTCAGCTGGAGAGACCTGGCCAAGGCGCGAGCCGTGCAGCGCTGATGCCCCCACGTCCGTACATCCTGAACGAGCTGACGTGGAAGGACGTAGGCGACGCCCGCTACGAGGTCGCGGTGCTGCCGTGGGGGGCGTGCGAGCCGCACAACCGCCATCTGCCCTACTCGACCGACAACGTCGAGACCGAGCGGATCGCAGAGCTCGCGGCGCGCATCGCGTGGGACCGGGGCGCGCGGGTGGTGGTGCTGCCCGTGGTGCCGTTCGGCGTGAACACCGGCCAGCTCGACCTGCCGCTGTGTCTCAACATGAACCCGAGCACCCAGGCCTTGGTGCTGCGCGACGTGGCCACGGCGCTCGGGGGCCAGCGCGTGCCGAAGCTCGTCATCTTGAACGGACACGGCGGGAACGACTTCCGTCAGATGATCCGAGAGCTCCAGCCCGCGGTGTCCCTGTTCTTGTGCGTGGTCAACTGGTACCAGGTGATGGATCCGAAGGCGTTTTTCGCCGATCTCGGAGACCATGCGGGAGAGCTCGAGACCAGCGTCATGCTGCACCTCGCGCCCGAGCTGGTCCGGCCCTTGTCGGAGGCCGGTCCCGGCACGGCGCGCCGCTTCACGATCGCGGGGCTACGGGAGGGCTGGGCGTGGGCGCCGCGGCAGTGGCGCCAGGTGACCGACGATACGGGAGTCGGGAATCCCGCGGCCGCCACGTCCGAGAAGGGACGCCGATACGTGGACGCGGTGAGCGAGAAGATCGCGGGGTTCTTGGTGGACCTGGCCAGGGCCGATACGCAGGACCTGTATGGATGACTCAGACACACGCCTTCGCACGGTTCGACCAGAGCAGCTGCACCTCGTAAGCGCCGAGTTTCTTGTTCTGCCAGGCGCAGATATCACCGATCTCCCCACTGGTGTCGTCATACCATCCCTGACCGGGCACCGGGTCGGTGATCGCCTCGGCGAGCTCGTGGGAGCAGACTGAAGTCAGCGCGTCGAGCGGCTGCAGGTCGGCGAGGCACCCCGAGCAATTGGGGTACGGGACCACCGCGTAAAACAGGCCGCCGGCCGAGCGGTCGTGATAGCCGCAGAACGCTTGGCAGGAGCGCTCGCTCCCGGCCACCACGCTGACTCCCGGCGGCAGGAAGGCGAAGTACAGGGTGTTCACCGTCCCCGCGGGGACGGACTTGCGTGCCACCTCCCTCTCGAGCATCTGCTGGATCGCGCTATCGGTGACGCTCGCGCCGGGCGCCGTGTCGGTGATGCGGGCCGTGCCCGCATAACGGCCGCGCCCGATCTTCTGCTGCGGCGTGTTGTACTCACCGAGCTGGTCGATGTAAGGACTGGAGACCAGGAATTGAAAGAACCCGTTCAGGCTCTGCGCCGTGGCCTGGGCCGTCGCGTCGTTCCAGGCCGCTCCCCAGTACACGGTGACCACTTCGACGGCGGTCAAGAGCGGGCCACCCCGATAGGTGAGCTGCGCCGCCGGAGGCGCAGCCACCCGGGCCGCGGGCGCGACGAGCCCGCCGACACCGCGCATCGGGACGACGCGAATGGGGCGGTGTTGCGTGGACCGCTCTGAGCGCGGTCTGTGTGAGGGACTCATGGTCGTTCTTACCCCGCTATGCCTCGACCGGCGATCACCGCACCCTCACCCGGTATCCTCCCTCGCCATCGTCCAACCCCCACTCGCTCACCATGCCGCGCAGCTCGCCCTGCAACAGCGTTTTCACCAGGCCGCGCAGCACCGGCCCGCCGGCCGATCCCTTTCCCTTCCCCGTGATGATATGGATCACGGCACCGGCCTTGCGGCGCCGCCAGCTCTCGAGGAACGCGCGCACGGCGGACCGTGCCTCGATCGCGCCGAACCCGTGCAGGTCGAGCTCGCCGTCCGCCCGTGCGTCGAGCAGCGGGTCGCGCGAGTCGAACGCGGGATGGCTGGTCCTTCCGCGTCTACCCACGTCCGCCGATGTCTCTGTCGCTAGGCCGGAACGGCATTCGCGATCACGGTTTCCAGATCCTGCGGGGCCCGCTTCCGACACTCTTTCTTGAGGTCCGCGATATCCGCCGCGAGGAACTCTGCCAGAATGCAGTCCGAGGTGATCTCAAACGCCGGCAACTCCTTTTTCGCAGCGGTGTTGGAATACATGGCAATCACCGCGCCGTCGGCGAACTTGTAGAACGAGTACGTCGGGTAACGCCCGAACAGCCATACGTGGGCGGGTTTGCCGAAGTCCCTCGCCAGACGCGCGAAGTAGCGGTACGCATCCCCGACCAGAGCCGGTATCAGCGGACCGTCCTCGAAATGTTTGCCCAGAGAGTACATGAGCTCGTGATTCTCGAGATCGGGCAGAAAAACCTCGAGCGTGGTGCCCGCTCGAGCAACGAAGGCCTTGATCGCGGCGTCGTGATTCTCACGCCAGCGGCGCGAATGGATGAAGTAGAGGGACATCGTGGTCGCGGACCCGATGAGGTCGTCGAACCGTTGAACGAATCCAGCGAAGGGAGCGACGCGCAGGATCCCGAACGACGCGCTCATTTCCGCCGCTTCGATCCGAGCAACGAATGCCTCACGACGCTGTCCGGCACCTGGTCACCGTGCCGCACCGTGAACACTGCCTTCCGGCGGAATCCGAGATCGAGCTCGACCACCAGATGGCTCTTGTCGCGGGCGATCCGCCAGGCGCGGGACGCCCTTGGCGCGCCCCCGCCCATCACGGCTCGCGCGGCGGTCACCACGTGCTCCGGCGGGTCGGCGATCGTCGCCAGCTGCGCGCAGGTGGCGCAGCGACGGGACGCCTGTTCCAGGTCGGCCGTGCACACGTGCCGGCCGCAGTAGCCGCACGCCGCGCGATGCTGGGCGCACGCGTCCTTGGCGCACACGGGGCATTGCTCGACCTCGTCCGATGCGAACAGTGTCATTGCCTCCTCGACACAGCCGGCCCGGTGCCGTCCGCAGACGAGGCGCCGCGACGTATCGGTGCGGCGCAGATGCCGCGAGCAATGGACCTGCCCATCGACCACGCACACGGCCTGATGCGCCGTGCAGACCGACTTGCTGCAGCTCGCGCACTGTGTCACTTCGTCCACGCCCACCGGCTCGTTGGTGCCGCCCTCACAATACTTGACGCACGCCGTACAGAGACGCCGGCTTCCCTTCGGCGCATCCGCGCCGCTCTGCTCGGCGTGCCGGTTACACACGACCCGGCCGCAGCTGCCGCATGGTGCGAGGCACGCCGAGCAGGCGGTGTGCCCGTCCTCGGCACAGACCCCTTCGTGGGCCGTGCAATGCTGCAAGCGGCACGAAGGACAGACGCGCACGTGCTCGTCGCACGCCGGTTGCTCGTCCACGCGACACTGCGCGATACCGTGGTCGCTGCAGAAGTCCTCGGCACAGACCGAGCAGCGAGACGAGCACGCCTCGCAGCCGCAGTGGTCGTGCCGGCAAATCACCAGGGCCGTGGGCGAACGACCGCAATGCGGACACGCGAGCACCCAAGCCGACCCACCGCTGAGGGACCGCTGGGCGCTGAACGGCGCGCGGCGCCCGTGCGCGGACTCGAGCTGCCACTCGGCGCGCTGCATCAGGACGGTCGCGTCGATCAGCTGCACCGGATGCACGACGGCCTTCACCTGGCTGCGCCTGATCTCCTCGGTGCGGCGACGCTCGGCCAGCGCCGTCACCGTGCCAATGGCCTCGGGGTCCGATTGCTCCTTGAGGATCGACTCGAAGTACCGGTCCAGGCGACCGAGCTCGGTAGCCAGGGCCTGCTCCGCGGCCGCGCGTCGCGCCGCGACCCGCTCCGCCGACTTTTCCTGGAGATGGTTCAAGAGGAGCCGCAGCAAATCCCCCGGCTCCCGGGCCGGGACCGTTGACGCTTTGCCCGCGTCGGCCGGATCCGCGGGCTCCACCCGGCCCGCCTCCAGGTCCCGGAACGCGCCGGCCAGATCATCACTCAGTCTGGCGCCGGTCGCCAGGTCGTACACGTCGCTTTCGACCACGGCTTCCTCGACACCCGCCCCGGCGCGCAGCACGACGCGCGCGACGAGCCGCCCCACCGGATGCACAGCCAGCTTACCCTTGCTCGACTTGACAGTGCCGTCCCGCACGGGAATCGGCAGGTCGACTCCGTCGTCCCCTCTCTCCCGTCCGTCCTCACCCCCTGTCCCCCTCTCCCTTCGGGAGAGGGGGGACGAAGCGGACGCCGGCGCGAGCAGACCGAGCGAGAGGCGCGCCGCCCGGGTGCGGATCGCCTCGATCAGCTGGGAGAGGAAGGGGCTCCCCAGTACGGCGATTTCGGCGTCGGGGTCGCGCTCGAGCGCGTCGAGCGAGAACGCCACGCTCAAGCGTTCGCGGTCCCTGAAAAACGGCTGCTCGGCTTGGGGCAGGCTCAACTTGACGTGATCGGAGCCGAGCGCCGCTTGTTTCACACCGGCGAGGCTGCAGTAGCGTTCGAGCAGCGGCCGGATGCGGGCGTCGGCGAGCGGATCGGCGTCGGCGTCGGCCGCCGCAGGCCCGTTTACGGGCAAGCGCGGAGCCGCGGGTTTACCCGCGCTCTTCGTGCGAATCTTGCGCTTGGGCTTAGGGTGTCGCTTCACTTGGGGTCAGCCTCGATGTCCACGAGCGCGAGCGGAAGACGCTTCACCTGTGCCACGAGCGTGATGGCGCGTCCGGTGCTGGTCAAGCCGGTGAGCCGGACCAGGTCTCCATATTCGGGGTGGGTGCCGGCCGGCTGCTCGATCGTGACGCCTCCGATCGGCTCGATCGACTCGAGCGCTTCGAGCAGTTCCGTCACGTGCACGCCGAGCCGGTGGCGTTTTGTTTCCCAGCGCGTGGTCTTGACGACCTGGCTCGTGCCGAGCCCGAGGCGCAGGCGCCCCGGGACCGACAGCGTAGCGAACCGGCGCTCGAGCCGCATGGCGTTGTCGTCCGGCGCGATGAGGGAGTTGAGCTCCTCCTGCTCCTTTCCGGCGGCGCTGCTCTTCTCGATGTCGACGCCCATGGTTTCCACCCGGCGCGCGAAGTCTTCCTCACTCTCGGCGGCGAGCCATTCTTTGGCGAGCCGGCCCTCGAACTCTTGTGCGCCGCCGAATTCGCCGAGGATCAGATCCAGCTCGCCCACGACCAGCTCGAACAGCTTGATCTTCTGATCGAGCAGCTGGAGGATGTACGACTCGATCGTCCCCGCCGCTGCGAGGTTCACGATGTGGACCTCGCGCGTCTGCCCGATGCGGTGCAGCCGTCCAATGCGCTGCTCCACCACCATCGGGTTCCACGGCAGGTCGTAGTTCACGAGCACGTTGCAGAACTGGAGGTTCCGTCCCTCGCTGCCGGCGCGAGTGGCGATCAGCACGCTGCGCTTGTCATCGTGGAACGCGCGGATACGCTTGTCCCGATCGGCGGTCGAGTGCGCGCCCCAGTAGACGATGGGCTTTCGGTTGAGCTGCTTCACGCGCTCTTCGATCAGCTGAATGGTCGGCCGGTGATCGCTGAAGACCACCACGCGATCCGGCGTTTCCTTCAACAGTTTGGTCAGCACGTCCAGCTTGGCGTGGGTCTTGATGCGCTCCGCCCGTTTGGCGAGCTGCGTCGCGATGACGCGATATTGGGGGCTGATGCGCTCGCTCTCGGCCAGGTGCGCGAGCGATTCGGCGAGCGCCCGCGACGAGGAACACAGCCGCTGGCGCAGGTGGATCACGGCGAGCTGCAGGATGCCCTTCTTGGTACGCCGGCGTGGCGCCCCGTCCTCCGTCTCCTCCTGCTCGGCGGGCTGGATGAAGCCCTCTCGATACAGCCGTCTCAAGAAGTCCGTGGTGCGCTGGTACAGGTCCGCCTCGGCGCGCGTCAGCTTCACCTCCGGCTGCCGCGGCCGGCGCGGCGGCAGGTTCAAGTCGTCGACCACGCTCGAGCGCCGGGTGCGGATCATCACCTCGTGCGTCAGGGCGCGTAGCGCTGCGGGGTCACGCGGCTGGCGGTGGTCGCCCGAGACCAGGTGCTCACTCTTGAACTCCTGCCAGGTGCCGAGCTGCCCGGGCCGGAGCAGGGTGATGAGGTTGTACAGCTCGCGCAGGTCGTTCTGGAGCGGCGTGGCGGTCAGCAGCAGGATGAAATCCCGCTCGATTTTCTCGATGAACTGGTAGGTCGCGCCGCGGTGGCTCTTCACCTTGTGCGCCTCGTCCACGATGACGAGATCCCAGCGGTGTCTCAAGATTTCCTCGGCGTGCCGGCGCGAGCGCGCGCGGTCGTGCGAGATGATCGCCTTGGTGACGCGTTGCCAGTCGTCGGGATCGGTCGGAGTCTCGAAGCGCTCGAAGAACTTTTCCTCGAGCTCCCCCTGCCACTGACCCACCAGTGAGGCGGGCGTGAGGATCAGCGCGCGCCGGGCGAGCCCGCGGACGGCGAGCTCCTTGTAGACGATGCTCGCCTCGATCGTCTTCCCGAGGCCCACCTCATCGGCGAGGATGGCGCGGCCGCCCATGTCGCGCAGGACGCGTTGGGCCACGTCGATCTGGTGCGGCAGCTCCTTGATGGCGTTGGCGTCGAGCGTGATCAGCCGGTCGAAACCGGGAACGAGCGCAATCCGCTCCGCCTCCCGCCGCAGCTCGTACCAGGCGCGATCGGCGGGTGGCTCCTTGAGCTTTTCGACGAACAGCGTGAGAGAACGCTCGTCGACCGCCCAGGCGTCGTCGGGAAGAGGGTGGGGGTCGGGCAGCGTCACGCAGCGCCTCTAGAATCGGGGGTCGCAATATAGGGAATCGGGGCCTATTGGCAGGCCGTTCTGGGCCCTGGTGATATACATCACATCGAGGCCCCGGCCGCAACCGTATGCTCACCGCCCCCTTGCGCGAAGCCGTCTTGGACGGGCAAGGCGATGGACAGTGCGCCCTCGAGCACTGGAGCCCTGAGCGGCAACATCGCGCTGGGCGGCACGCTGAGCCCGAAGTTCTTGCTCGGCGTTTCGACCAACGGCTGGACCAAGTCGGAAAGCGGCTCGACGCTCACGGTCGGCACGCTGACCGCGGCCGTTCGATTCTACCCCTCCCCAACGGGCGGCCTCTTCCTGACCGGTGGCCTCGGCCTCGGGACGGTCAGCGCCGGTGTGTCGGGTTTCGGCAGCGCCAGTGAGACGGGCGTGGCCGCACTGCTCGGCCTGGGTTACGACATCCCGGTCGGCCGCACCATCAGTCTCACCCCGTATTGGAACGGGTTCGCGCTCAATTACTCAGGCGGCGACGCGAACGTCGGGCAGATCGGCCTGGGAATCACCGTGCATTAAGGCGAAACGTCCGCAAGCGGTGCTGGGGCGCGCCGGATTCTCGAATGGTCCGGCGCGCTCTGTTTGGTAATCACCGACCCGACGTTAGGGCGACGAGGGTAAGCCCATCCGCTCCCGGATCTCCGCAAACCGAGGATCTTCGCGGAGCCGCGCCGTGGTGGGGACGCCGTAGAGCGCGAATATGAGGAAGGGGTCGTGCTCGTCGCACGCCCGGTGCAGCAGCGCCAAGGCCTCATCTCGCGCTCCCACCGCGGCGGACAACATGGCCAGGGTCGTGGGCTGGACGTATTCGCGCTGGGACCGTCTGACGAGCTCATCTCGGATCGCCCGCGCCTCGTCCGGCTTGCTCGCGTCCGCATAGACGACCGCTTGGCCCGCCGCCCCCCAAGGGTGTCGCCCCGAGATCGCGAGGGCGCGCTCGTACACTGCCAGAGCGTCCGCCAGTCGCCCGGCCCCGTGGTACGCCGCCGCCAGGATGATTTGCGAGAAGTACGCGTCGGGATCGAGTCGCGCGGCCCGAGAGGCCTCTTCCACGGCATCATCGTGGCGGCGTGCGCCGGACAGCGCCAGCGCCAACATCGATCGCGGGTAGGCGTCCAGCGGCTCTATTTCGACCGCGCGCGCCGCCTCCGCAATCCCCTCCTCATCCCGGCCGTGCACCCACTGCAGGTTGAACATCCCGTGCCAGCAGCGGGCTTGCACGTAGCTCGGGTTGAGCTGCAATGCCTTGCGGAACTCCCGGTCGGCGCCGGCCCAGTCCCAATCCCACAGCCGCACGCCCGCCACGGCATTGTGGGCCTCGGCGAGCTCGGGGCCCAACTCGACGGACCGCCGCGCGGCGGCCCGCGCGTGCGGGAGCGCGTCGCGCGGACTGAGAACACCGTACATGCCCAGCAGCGTATAGGCGTCGGCCAGGCCGGCGGAGGCGAGCGCGTACTGGGGATCGAGCTCGAACGCGGCGCGGAACGCTTCGAGCGCCTGCCAGAGGGCGACCCCCCGCCTGTTGATGAACCCACGGCCCTTGAGATAGAGCTGGTAGGCCTCGAGGTTCTCCGTGTGGGGTCGCACCAACGTCATCTGGTCGCTGCCGGCGAGGCTCACCTGCAGGCGCTCGGCGATCGTTCGGGCGATCTCCTCCTGGATCGCGAACACATCCTCGGGCTCACGGTCGAACCGCTCCGACCAGAGGTGATACCCATCCGCCACATTGACGAGCTGCGCGGTGATCCGCAGTTGTGCCCCTGCCTTACGCACGCTGCCCTCGAGCACCGTGCCCACCGAGAGTTTGTCCCCGATGACGCGCAGATCCTCACGCTTCCCCTTGAACGAGAACGCGGACGACCGACCCGCCACTCGCAGCCCCGGCAGCTGAGCGAGGGCGTTGATGATCTCTTCCGCAATGCCGTCGCCGAAGTACTCGATCTCCGGGTCGGAGCTCATGTTGGTGAACGGGAGCACGGCGATCGACTTGTCGGTCGGCGCTTCGCGTTCGGCCGGGCTCCCCGGCTCGGGCGCGATTAACGCGGCAGCGAGCTGCGCGGCTGTGGCGTAGCGTTCCGCCGGGTCTCGGGCGAGCGCTTTGGCGACGGCTCGGCTCCCCCACACCGGGACTCCGTCGCGCACGCTCGAGACCTCCGGCGGGCGGTGGGTGAAACGCATCGCGATGACTGCCTGCGCGGTGAGCCCTGTGAACGGAGGTGCTCCAGCCCACATCTCGTACAGCACGCAGCCCAAGCTGTAGATGTCGCTGCGGCCGTCCAGCTCCGACTCGCCGGCCGCCTGCTCCGGGCTCATGTACGCGGGCGTCCCGAGCAGTGTGCCGGTCTGCGTCACGGTCTGAGCCCCGGCAGCCTGAATCGCGCGCGCGATGCCAAAATCGGCAACGACCGCGTGCCCGGCCGAGATGAGAATGTTCTCGGGTTTGATGTCACGGTGGACCACGCCCTGCTGGTGGGCGTACTCCAGGGCATCGGCCACTTCCCGCGCGATGATCAGCGCCTCCTCCACCGGGAGCTGCCGCTCCCGGACCAGCCGGTCGCGTAGCGACTCGCCCTCGACGTAGGGCATGACATAGTAGAGAAAGCCGGCCGCCTCTCCCGAATCGAGAAGCGGCAGGATGTGGGGGTGGTTCAGCCGGGCGGTGAGCTTGATCTCCCGCAGGAACCGCTCGGCGCCGAGGGCCACCGCGAGCTCCGGCCGCAACACCTTGATCGCGACGAGCCGCTCGTGTTTGGGGTCTCGTCCCAGGAAGACGAGCGCCGTCCCACCGTGGCCGAGCTCGCGCTCGATCGCGTACCGGCCAGTGAGGGCGACTGCCAAGCGACCAGCGACGTCGGACACGGGGCCTTCGACGGCTGAGACGAGTCCATGATACGGGTGGCGATCGAGTCCGACCAGATGCCGTGAGTGGGGCATTGCATCCGGTCTACAGCGTCACACCGCTGGGCTAGCCGTTTGTTGTTGGAGCGGTTACTGTCTCCCCGGCGAGATGTCCCCCGCAACGCGCTATATCATCCAGGTGGACCGACCCGGTGAACGGGTCGACATGGCAACGATCAGGGCCCTGCTCGACGGGGTCGGGGTCGCGGTGGACCCCGACTACGGTCCAGTCCCCATCAACCCCACGCTCGGTCGCTACGTGGTCCGCGGCGTGGCTTCGCCCGACGCGCGCCAGCGGGCGGAGCAGATTCCCGGCGTCCGCTTCTTCGCCGACGCTATGCAGGAGCCCGCTTCCTGACGGGCTTGACCCCGAGTGCCTTCAGCGCCGCGGCCGCATCGATCACGCCATAGCCCAAGTCATAGTCCCAGCCGTTGCCCCCCAGGTCCCGCGCCGTCCGCTGTAACAGTCCCTTGAGCTGCGCCGGCGCCAGCCGATCGGTCGCGAACCGCTGGCGGAGCGCGGCCGCCACCCCCGCCGCAACCGGGCTCGCGGCGGACGTGCCCCCGTCCACGGGATAGATGCCCGCGCCCTTAAAGTGACTGAAGGCGGCGAGGTCGGGTTTGCGAGAGTAGAGCGCGCCGGGTCCTTGCGACGAATAACCCAACCTTCGGTCCGTGATGGTGACGGCCGCCACGGTGAAGACGTCGGGATGAGAGTTCGCCCCGTGGATCGAGGCGCCGGGGCCGGTATCGCCCGCGCCGCATCTCCCGTCGGGGCAGCCCGCACCGCAGTTCCCCGCCGCAAAGAACACGTCCGCGCCCGCCGCGACCAGGGCACCCGTGACCTGGTTCAACGGATGGTCGGGATTGGCGCTGTAGTTCTCCGGTGAGCCGATCGGGGCGTCGCTCGCGCGGTCGAACAACCCCCAGCTGTTGTTGACGACCCATCGCCCCGGCGCAGCGTTCACCCGCTCCACAAGATCTGCGAACGCGGCGATGGCGTCCGAAAGGAACGCGGCCCAGGTCCCCGCGTGGGACGTGAGGAGCGCGTAGTCGAAGATCTGCGCGTCGGGAGCCGCTATCCGGACGTCGTACGCGACCATGGTGCCGTGGTTCGGCGCGCTCGAGCCCGGCACGTAACCCGGGGTCGGCGCCCAGCCGCCGGCGACCGGAATGCGCGAGCCGTCGATCCCCGTGTCGACGACGGCGACGTGGACACCGCGGCCGGTCAGCCCCGCCCGGGAGAGCGTTGGGACACCGAGCCTTCGGGCCACGTCCGCAGTGGCCCCGATCGCGGCGGCGCCGCAGTAGGCGGACGGGAACGGCGACACGGCAGGGTCGGCGAACACACCGACAATCTCGGGCCGGCGGTCGCGTCGCAGCCGTTGGATGGCGTCCTCGTCCTCGGCTTCCACCCGCACGGCGTAGGTGGCTGCCGGTGCGACGCCACCGTAGTTGAAGCCGCTCGCGACGGGAGGGTCGTCCCCCCCACCAACGCGGCGCCACACTTGGACCGGGTGGTAGGTCTCGTCAAACCTCACGCCGGCGACTCTGACCCGGTCATCGAGCAGGGGACCGGCGGGCCCGAACGAGCGCTTGCGCCATCCCTCTTGCAGAGGTTCGTGGCTGCGGATCAATACGATGCAACGTGGCATAGGCGCCTCTCATCCTTCGAGGGGGATGCGGGCGCCCGTGTGTATACCCCCCAGGGTCCTTGCGGGGTGTCTTCAAGATCCCCGACCGCGACCTGCAGGGGCGGTGTATAAACCGCGATGACACGACCCGCTATGGCCGTCCCGATCGCCCTGCTGGTGAGCGCCCTCACCGCCTGCCGCCCCGACGAGCCGCGACCGCCGGCCGCCGGCGCGAGCGCCGCCGCCGCGGTGGCGTCGGGACGGCAAGACACCGCGTTCGCCGGCACGACGGCGCCGGTGCACCGAGCACGACCGACCAGGCCCGGCGTCCCGCTCGCGATGCTCCGCGCGGTCGAGACCGGCTCGAGTCCCGGCTATGATCGCGTCGTGTTCCAGTTCACGGGCGATAGCGCGCCGGGCTATCACGTGGAGTACGCGAGCGCCCCGGTGCGCCGCTGCGGCTCAGGAGATCCCGTCTCACTGGTGGGCGCGCACCATCTGGTGGTGCGATTCGAGCCCGCCCGCGCGCACGACGAGCACGGCAATCCCGCTCCCGTGGAGCGCGACCGCGCGCTCGGGCTCCCGGCCGTCAAGGAGATGAAGCTGGTGTGCGATTTCGAGGCACAGGTGGAGTGGGTGCTCGACGTCGCCGCAGTGTCGCCGTTTCGGGTGTCGGAGCTCACAGGGCCGGCGCGTGTGGTGGTTGACATACGGCGCCGCCCATGACGACGCGGCTCAAGCCGGCGCTCATCGTTCTCGTCGCTGCCTGCCACGAAGCGCCGGTCGAGTCCTGTCCCGCACCGCGCGTGGCGGGGATCTCGGCGGAGCGGGCAGCGCCCGTCGCCCGGCCGTCGCCGTTCGACTCCGTGTTCCAGGCTGCCGGCACCGAGTTTGACGTGTCGCCGGCGCTGCTCAAGGCGATCGGCTGGGTGGCGACGCGTTGGCAAATGGTCGAGGGTCGGGAAGAGTTCGCCGGGCGTCCGCCGGTATTCGGGGTGATGGCGCTTGGTGGCACGGCGCTCGAGCGCGGCGCCGCGCTCGCCGGGGTCTCGGTCGAGGCCGGTCGCCGCGACGCCGCGGCGAACATCCGGGCTGCGGCGGCGTTGCTGCGCGCGTACGCGGCGGAGGCCGGCGGAGATTGGGACGCGGCCGCGGCACGGTTCAGCGGGATCGACCTTCCCGCGGGTCGCGCGGCCTACACGCGTGCCATCACGCAGGCGCAAGGTCGAGCTGGGCCGGCCGCCGCGGCGGCGGGGTGCCCGCCCAATCCCGGCGGCGCACCGGACTATGCGCCCGCCGTGTGGCGGGCATCACCGAACGTCGACCAGCGACCGGCCGACCAGACGGGCACGCTCCACATGGTGATCATCCACACCTGCGAGAGCGACTACGCGAGCTGCTGGAGCTGGCTCGTCAATCCCGCGTCGCAGGCGAGCGCGCATTACGTCGTCGACGAGGAAGGCGGCGAAATCTCGCAGCTGGTGCGCGAGCCCGACCGGGCGTGGCACATCGCGGCGCTGTACGACTGCGCGCTCAACCGCCGGCACGACTGCGGGCTGAACGGCGTGCAGAGCAACGATTTCACCGTGGGGATCGAGCACGCGGGGTTCGCGTCACAGGCCGGCTTTCCGGCATCCCAGATCGAGGCGTCGGCGACGCTGGTGTGCGACGTCACGCGCGACCGCGGGATCCCGCGCGATTGGCAGCACATCGTCGGCCACGGGCAGCTGCAGCCCGCGAACCGCACCGACCCGGGGCCCAATTGGCCCTGGATCCCGTACCTCCACCGGGTGCAGGCGCTGTGCGGCGAGGTCGTGGTGGACGACTCGGCGCGGTTCAACGATCCGGCGGTCGCCATGGTGTCCGTCCCGGCTGCGTGGACCGCTGCCGACACCACGCCCGATTACTACGGTGGGGGCTATCGTTGGGCACTCACACAGCCGGCGGCGGGGGACGGCGCCGTCTTCTCGTTCCTCGTCGCCGCAGCGGGCTCCCGCGCGCTCGACGCCCGCTGGACCAGCGGGACGAACCGCTCACCGCAGGCGCAGTATGCGGTGATCACGTCCACAGGCGACACGCTCCGGATCGTGCCTGTGGATCAGCGGACCGGCGGAGGGACCTGGCACACGCTGGGTACGTGGACGTTCCCGGCCGGCTGGAATCAGGTCGTGCTGCTGCGGCGCGCCGCGAGCGGCTCGGTGGTGGTGGCGGACGCCGTGCGGGTGCGGCAGTAGCCGGACGTTACTGCTTGAAGAGCGTGGGGAACTGCTGCTGCAGCCGCTGCACCTTCGGCAGGTCGTTGAAGACGATGTACGGCTGCTCGGGGTGGCGGGCGAGATAGTTCTGGTGATACTCCTCCGCGGGATAGAAGTGCTCGAACGGCGCCACCTGGGTGACGATCGGACGAGAGAAGACGTGGGCCTTGTTCAGCTGATCGATATAGGCCTGTGCGGTCTCTTTCTCGGCCTCGCTCGCGTAGAAGATCGCCGAACGGTACTGGCTCCCCTCGTCGGGGCCCTGGCGGTTTAACTGGGTGGGATCGTGCGCCACCGAAAAAAAGATCCGCAACAGCTCGCCATATGAAATCTGCGACGGATCGTAGGTGATCTGCACCGACTCGGCATGCCCGGTCATGCCGGTGCTCACGACGCCGTAGCGCGCGGTGGCCGCACCTCCGCCCGAGTAGCCGGACACCACGCCCGACACGCCCTTCACGTGCTTGAACACGGCGTCCACTCCCCAAAAGCATCCGCCCGCGAGCACGGCGATCTGCTCACCCTTGGCCGGCGGAACCCGGGACGTGGCCGCGAAGGCCGGGATCTGCGCCTGCGCGACGCTGACACAGGCGAGGAGCGGCACAAGGCTACGGAACAGGGTCATGCAAGAATCTAATCGATGGCGCAATGGACGCCCTCGCCACCTGGACGGGCGTTCTGCATGTTACCGCCGCGGCAGTGCTTACCCTCGCAGGGGAGATCCATCGTGGAGTCAACGCCGTTCAGCGCCTGGGAAAACTTCTACGTGATCATCGGCTCGTCGGCCGCGGCGCTGACGGGTCTGCAATTCGTGGTGGTCGTGCTCGGGGCCGAGGCGCGCTCGCTCGGGCCGGAGGTAGGCGCCTTTGGCACGCCCACTGTCGTGCACTTCTGCGCGGTGTTGCTCATGTCGGCGATCCTGAGCGTGCCGTGGCGCGCGGTCTCGCACGCCGGGCTCTCCCTCGCCGTCGTGGGTGTGGCGGGAATCGTGTACATGGCGGTGGTCATCCGGCGGGCGCGCAGGCAGACGCGCTACGTGCCGGTGCTGGAAGACTGGCTGTGGCACTGCGCCTTTCCGCTCATCGCGTACGTCACGCTGCTCGTGGCCGCGCTCGCTGTGCAGCGGGATCCCCCGGTGTGCCTCCTCGTGATCGGCGCGACGGCGCTGCTGCTGCTGTTTATCGGCATTCACAACGCCTGGGACGCCGTCACCTACATCGCCACGCAACAGCCACAGCACCGGGAGGGGCCGCGCGACGAGAAGTAGCGAGGGTGGTGGAGGATGGTGGAAGATGGTGGAGGTTGGTGGAGGTGCGCTCCGTCCTCCACCATCCTCCAGAACCTTCACCATCCTCCACCACCTCCACTAGGCTTGCGGCGCCTCTAGCAGCAGCCTGACTTGCGCGAGCAGCTCGCTCGCGGTCCACGGCTTGGTGACGAACGCCACGTGTGAATCCTG
>Ga0209156_10001409_pt1 | contig 19598 bp, 20 predicted proteins | sample GraSoiAngelo_124_FD_185881 | JGI IMG/M metagenome (GOLD analysis project Ga0209156, IMG submission 185881) | Grasslands soil microbial communities from the Angelo Coastal Reserve, California, USA - 14_0927_05_20cm (SPAdes) (version 2) | ecosystem: Environmental > Terrestrial > Soil > Grasslands...
GTTTTTTGATGCTTGCTGATAGCAAGATGTCGTAGTCTGCCTCCGGGTTTTCTGTTGCGTCGGAAAGGTTCCAGCGGGAAAACCAGTGTTGGCTGCTTGTGGCGTAGCGCGACGAAGGAGCGCGAGCGCGCGTCAGGCGGTCAGTGCTTCCCGTAGTAGTATCTGGCTACCAAGTAAGCGTAGTAAAGCGTTCCTTCTGTCGGACAGACTTAATTCATGCTTTCGCTCGTTATTCCCAGTGATTCGAATGGGTAGTGATGACGGGTCACTATTCGGCTTGGGTCGCGGATCACTGACGGCCATTGGGGCAACAATGGTTGTCATAGGGCTAGTCCTCTTCCTAGTGGCGGCAACGTCAGTGATGACGCCTACGTCAAACCAGTTTGACTTCGCAGCAAGGGAAGCCCAAATGAATTCATCGTTCGTCACGGCAATAATCGGGATGGTTCTCTTAGCACTTGGATTCGGAGCACTTAGACTTGGGATGATTAGGCCAGTGACTACGTATGTAGCGTCTGAGGCATCACCCGCGATTGAGCGTGTCTCAGAGGCCGCTGGCGAGGGCTTGAGGATAGGATTTGGAGGAAACCCGCTTAGGAGTGAATCCGTTGTCAAAGTGAAATGCCGCAACTGCGGCTACCTTGAGAATGAGGATGCGATCTATTGCGGGAAATGCGGGAAATCCCTGTAATTTCGTAATCCCCTCTATTTGTCGTAAGAGTCAAGACCGATGACCTTGAGGGCATGATGACCAGGTCTTCATGGCCTTTTGAGCTTCTTGCGTCGCGCCTTCGCTAGCGTACCGGAATCGTGCTCTGTCATCGGGGGGTCTGGGGCCGCGCCCAGCTTCTCTTGATAGTGATTACAGATTGCGCCGCGGTCAACGGTCGGCTTTTCACAATCCATAAAAGGAACAAAGTCTGCTCAGCATTTGAGTTGGGTGGGTTCTTAATCATCAGGCGGAATTTGGTGACGAGACGAGCGATGGACAGTTCGACTCGAAGTAGAGGCCCTGCAAGATGGTGGGGATCCGCCAGGGTGATCAAAGTTCTGGTCGTCGTGGCAATAGTTAGTATGGCATTCAGCGCAATCTGGATCCAAACGGCTTCTGCCGCTCTAAGCCCTTGGTCCGGCACTACAAACTATCCACTTGCTATTTACGGGCAACGATGTGTGGTGAGTTCGGGATTTGTATTCTGTGTCGGTGGCATCACCGACGATCCCGCTACCGGCAACGGTAAACGGGTAAGCGCAGTCTATTTTGCCGCAATATCTTCGAGCGGAGTCGGTCCATGGTCCGCCAGTACAAACTATCCGCTTGTTATTTCCGGGCATGATTGCATAGCGAATTCCGGATTTGTATACTGTATAGGTGGCGATACTGACGATCCCAATAACCCCAGCGGTAGAACTCTCAGTGACGTCTATTTTGCTCCATTATCTCCCAGTGGAGTTGGTTCGTGGTCTGCAACTACAAACTATCCAACGATCATTTCCGCACAAAGTTGTGTAGCGAGTTCCGGATTTGTCTACTGCATTGGCGGTTCGGTGGTGAGTTCTGCCACTAATGCTGTCTATTTCGCGGCGTTATCCTCGAACGGACTTGGTCCGTGGTCTGCAACCACAAACTATCCAACGTCCAGTTTGGGACAAAGTTGTGTAGTTAGTTCCGAATTTGTCTACTGCATAGGCGGTACGGGCTCCGTCGTTGGTACTCTGCCTATGAGCGCCGTCTATTTTGCCACGGTGTCTTCGAGCGGAGTTGGTCCATGGTCTGCAACTGCAGACTATCCTATTTTTAATAGCCACCCAGCTTGCGTCGCGACTTCAGGTTCCGTATACTGTATTGGCGCTTACAGGTATAATGGTGATTTATCCAATGCCACCTATTTCGCTGCGTTGTCTTCTAGTGGGGTTGGTGCATGGAATGCCACTACAAACTATCCAACTACGATCATCACGGAATGTGTGGCGAGAGCTGGCTTCGTGTATTGTATCGGGGGCTATAACCGCCCTACGTTTATTAGTGCGGTGTATTTTGCGTCTGTGACACAGGTGACACAGAATGTCACCTCGACCGCCGTAACTTGTAGTCCTTCATACGTCGCCGTAGGCCAACCTGCTCAATGCTCGGCTACGGTCACTGATACTTCAGCCACTCCCATATCGCCAGAGGGCACGGTCGCCTTTTCCAGCAACAGTTCAGGCTCATTCGCTCCCTCGAACACGTGCGAACTAAGCTCCATAAATTCGTCAACTGCTAGTTGCTCATCCAAGGTAAGCTATACGCCCAGTCCTAGCGCTGAAGGAGCGCCCACAATAACCGGAATTTATAGTGGCGAGCCGGCTCACCAAGGCAGCTCAGGCACGACCAGCCTAACCGTGGAGAAGCGCACATCGTCGACCACGGTAAATTGTTCGAAGGTTAAAGGTAACATAGTCTGTACAGTCACTGTGACAGACACTTCACCCGGAACGCCGATGACACCGACCGGAACTGTTTCAATGAGCAGCACTGGGACCGGCACATTGACAAGTTGTGCGCTCTCAGGCATAGGCTCGTCAGGAACATGCACTGTCACTTACACGCCCGGCAAGGGCAAGACAAGCACCGTAACAATTACCGGAACATATCCGGGCGACGTAAATCATCTCGGAAGCTCGGGCAGCACGACAATAAGATCATTCTGATAGTGACAAAGCAGACGCTAGACAAGGGCATCGTGGAGATTGCGATGATGACAATGATAACGAAGACTTTCTCGTCTTCTAGACTTTGAGGCTTGATCATCTTCGGAGGAATTGGTCGGTTTCCCTCGCGGTGGGACAAAGTTTGTGAATCCGTGGTTGAGCAGAGAACATGTGGTGCCTCTACTCCTACCTCACTAATTTTTCGTCGCTACTTGGCATGCCCTTTCCACGCTGCAAAGTCGGGGTGACTAGGGCATTACAAGAAGACGCGGTCTTCAGGGTTGGTATTGTGAGAGTTCGATTGGGATGTACTTGGTCATCTTGGCGAAGGCGGCGGCGAAGTCACCGTTGTTGACGAGTTGTTGAATCTCCAGGAGCTCTTGATCTGATATGGAATCTGCTCGTTTGTTGACGATCTCTAGAAAGTGTGGTGGGGGCTTCTGACCGAGCTTTTTGCCTACAGGTATCGATTGTTGAATGAGTTGTTTGAGGGCTTCACGGATTGGTAGGTCAGTAGTTTTCTGTCTGAAGTTTGTGCTTAAGAGGGGGAAGTACATATCTCCGAGCGCCGATTGGGACTAGCTGAGATTGTATCTCTTTCAGCTGGTATTGTTGCAGTAGTATGCGCGCTCGTTTTGTTGCTTGATTGTGTCTCGTAGCTCTGTCTGTTGATCTGATACTTGTTGGGCTTGTTCCGGTGCGTTGTTAGTGTAGTCGAGGAATGGGTAGGCGCGCTCGTAGTCGGGTCTGAGAGTTTCGTAGTCTCTGTCTGTGTATTTCTTGGCATCGATGTCGTCAAATCTGCCCATCATCATTTTCTGGCGGCTAGAGTCGATAGGCGGCTGTGGTGATTCGAGCGCCCATTTGAAGGCGGATCTGAATCCGTGGATGGTATGAACGTCTGGCGGAGTCTCTGCCTTGCGTTTGGCTATTCGGATGATCTTCTGTATTGAGCTGTAGCTGTAGGAGAATAGGGGTGATTCGAGTTCGGTGGCGATCAGTCTGTTTTTCATGCAGAAGTTGAGTAGTTCTCTTGCTCGGGTTCCTACGAAGGTGTATCCCGACTTTTTCCGGCCTTTGTGAAAGGGTAGCTGGAGTCTTAGTGCAATTGAGCTTGTTCTGTTGTTGAGGTCTTCTCGTATGTGTTCGTAGGTTAGTTTGAGTATCGTTGATGCTCGGAGTCCGCTCTCTGCTGCGATGATAGCGTAGAGTTTTTCGAGTGGTTTGTCGAGGAAGCCGATGAGGTTCTGTAATTCGGTTTTGGTGTAGCGTCTGTATGTGTTGCTGTCGTCGTATTTGATGTCGGTTGTCGGTAGGGGTTTGTCCCAGTATCTGAGGAAGCTTCGAGTGCGGCGTCTATCATAATTTGTTTAGGGTTGGTTAGGTGTTTCGTGGCTTCGTTGATGAGCGAGCGTATTTCGACTGGTTTCAGTTTATTGTGGGTTGCTTGGTCAAGTAGTGTTTCGATGTTGAGTCGTGTTAGTTGTTCGAATTCAAGTATCATTCTTGCGTAGAGTCGTTGAGTCTGAGGTTTGAATCGGTTAATCCATTGGCGAACTCTTGTGTGGGTTTGGAGATAGCTTTGGGTATCGGCTGTCGAAATCTTCGGCTCTGGCTTGGTCATGAAATGACATAGTAGTGTCCGCAAATAAAGAACTTCTTGATAACGGCATGAAAAGGTTGATGCATAGCTCTTAAACGGGAGAGAACATTAACACTCCAGCGTTGTCAGGCGGCCAGGTTCGCAGTTTCATCTCGATCGATCTTGGGGATGAAAAAATTCTCTCTCGGGTCGAATCCATCACGTCGTCCCTCCTTTCGTTAGGAGGAGATCTGAAACCTGTCGAACGAGAGAATATTCACTTAACCCTGAAATTCTTAGGGAATGTCAGCGCTTCTAAACTTGAGGAAATCAAGTCAGCTCTCACACAGGTAGCATTCCCACCGTTCTCCCTCGAGATCAAGGGCGCTGGAGCGTTTCCAAGCCTCAAGAGGATGAATGTCATCTGGGTAGGAGTTGGTGAGGGTTGGAGTCAAGTCGAGCTGATCTTTGAGCAGACCGAGAAGCTTCTTCACCAGCTTGGTTTCAGCCGGGAGACTCGAGCCTTCAGTCCTCACATCACTGTCGCCCGTGTTAAGTCGGGGCGAAAGAGGGACGAAATCGCAGCTTTCCTGGGTCACCTTGCTGACGAGAGCTTCGGGACCTTCCCGGTGGAGAAGGTCAGACTCAAACAGAGCATTCTTTCTCCCTCGGGGCCAAAGTACTCAACTCTATTCGAGGCTCCTGCCCACAAATAGCGAAGTACACTTGCTCATTTCAAATACGATCAAGTTCTGAGCTGCACCAGCTTGCCGTCGTCGCCCGAGAAAATCTTGCAACGAGCTGCCGAGAAAATCGTTCCAAGCGACCGCGAGCGGGATAAAATGGTCCGGCTATCGCAGGTTATTCGAAGTAAGGTTGAGGAGATTCTCCAAAGTTCCCAGATTCAGGCTGAGGTCACTCTCCAAGGGTCTTTCGCGAGAGATACTTGGATTAGCGGCGAGGCTGATCTGGACATCTTTGCCCGGTTTTCTCCCACCATGGGAAGGGAGGAGTGGGTGGAGAACGTTCTCCCAACAATCCGAAAAGGTCTCTCACGGTATCGAGTGATCGAGCGCTACGCGGAGCATCCCTTTCTGGAGTTTCATGTCGAAAACGTCCGTGTGAACGTTGTTCCCTGCTACGATGTGAAGAAGGGCGAGTGGAAGAGTGCTACTGACAGGACCCCCTATCATACAGAATTCATGCAGACGCACCTCACGCCTGAGCTTCGCTTAGAGGCTCGCCTGTTGAAGAAATTTGCAAAAGGAATCGGAACCTACGGCGCCGAGATAGAGGTCGGGGGATTCAGCGGCATGCTCATCGACACTCTAGCCCTGTACTATCAATCGTTCATGGAGACGATCAAACGAGCTTCGTCCTGGCACAGAGGCACACTGATCGAGACAGGTAAGCCTGAAGGAATTGTCTCTCCAAGGGCCAGAGACTCGAACGTGGATCTGGTAGTCATCGACCCCGTAGACCCAAATCGAAACCTGGCAGCGGCTGTAAGATCTGACAAACTGTGGAGTTTCGTTGCAGCCGGACGCCAGTTTCTCCGTTTTCCCGGATCATGGTACTTCTTTCCTCCGAAGTTTAAGCCAAGGACGAAGCAGCAATTTGCAAAGCGGATTGATGACACGGGTCGCGAGGTGTTGGCGGTCACCTTCAGGCACCCGGCTCTTGTCCCCGATGTTCTGTGGGGGCAGCTCATGAAGCTGGAACGAAGCCTGCTAGATACAATGGCCCGAGAAGACTTCAACCCCCTCAGGTCAGCGCTCTGGAGTGATGAGAAAGAAGAAAGCGCGATCTTAGTCGAGGCTGGTCGAACCACACTGCCGGCAGTGAGGCTCCAGAAAGGTCCACCAGTCTCGAAAGGGGAGGATAGCACGGCGTTCCTTAGGAAGCATTTGAGCGCTCGGGATACTGCCCGTGGACCTCGGATTGAAGGAGACAGGTGGATGGTGGAGAAGAAGCGTCGAATCTCGTCGATTGGGGAATTCGTCAAAGCAGCAATACGAGAAGAAGCCTACGGTCTATCCATCCCGAAGCAGCTTGGTGGTCCGTTTCGAAAGAGCGTTAAAGTTCTCCAAAATCGAGACGTTCTGTCGATGCTTGGCCGGAATGGATTTGACAAGTCTCTCTGGGAATTCTTGGAGGCGAAGCCGTCGTGGCTAAAGACAGGTCCAACCTAATTCCGCTTGAGGATCTGGCCAAGAATCCTTACAGGGAACTCCTCGCGTATCCTAAACCAAGCGATGAATCCGTAGGGTCCAGAATTCGACAACTGGACAGTCTCGGGATTGAAGGTCTGGAGTTTGATGGCCCTCTGAGGATCGGAAAATTATCGGTCTTAGGCAAAGGAGTGGTGGGTTTAGTCATCGCCGGTGTCGCTGATGGCGGACGAGTTGCGGTGAAGATTCGGAGAGTCGATTCGCGAAGGAGAAGTATGCTTCATGAAGCGGAGATGATGAGGGCCGCCAACAAAGCTGGGATTGGGCCGGAATGTCTGGGTTCGTCTGAGGATGTTCTTGAGATGCAGTTCTTGGAGGGGCAACGACTTCCCTTATGGATTTCAAGCCTGAAGGGCCGAGGTAGGAAAGCCCGAGTCAAAGGTACGATCAAAACCCTGTTACAGCAATGCGTTCGACTCGACGCTTACGGACTGGACCATGGAGAGCTCAGCCGAGCCCACAAGAACGTTCTCGTTTCTGAAGGAGATCACCCCTGGATTCTAGATTATGAGAGCGCGAGTCTGATGCGACGAGTCAACAACTTCACATCTCTCGCTCAATACATCCTACTCTCAGGCCGATTTTCAAGAAAAGTCATAAGAATTCTGGGACCAGTAGATCGAGACGAACTCGTCAAGTATCTCAGACTTTACAAGTCGGGAAGGACTAATGACGCCTTCGAGTCCACGTTGAAGATGCTACACGTCTAGATTTAGTATTCTGATTTTCTGTCGAAGAGTCCAAGCTTCTTCGCTCTCTGCTCTGCGAGCCTGAACACTGTAATTCCAACGATCAAAGTCACAAGAGTCGTCAGGCCCAAATAGGCAAGGTCTGACATGTAGCTGCCTGTGGGCAGGAGACCGAAGCTCTCTCTGACCGCATTCAGCAAGTATGTTATGGGAAGCACGTTCGAAATTGGCTGTACATACCAGGGCAGTAGGGCAACTGGGAAGATGACTCCTCCGAGTAGGAAGAAGATGCCTGAGACGGAGTCGCCGAGGATGAATTCCATTCTATTCGAGACGATGTTTACAGCGCAGAGCATGTAGCCGATGGCGAGCAAGCTGATTATTCCCAGAATCACGACGGGAATGAGCATCAGAAGATTCACTCCTAGTAGGTTCAGTGGAATGTTCATGTGAAGTAAACCGTTGAAGATTGCGACGCTGAACAGAAGCGTCAGAACTACTGAGACTGCGCCGTTTACGACTGAGACCAGTCCTCTTCCAATCACGTATGGGTGTAGGGTTCCGGGTGAGATGTAGATGTTCTTCAAGACCTCGTATCTTGTACGGTCAACATGGACCAGTATTGCCATTCCCAACATTATCTGCAGGACAAACGCGTAGAACGCGTTACCGACTATCAGCCAAGCCAAGTATTGGGTGTAGAAAGCGGAGTTCGCGGCTGCACCGACTGATGCTCCGATTATCACGATGAAAGCAACAATCAGCAGAGATGCTAATGGCCGGATTACTTGGTACGTGGCAAATAGAACCGGATCTGTCCAGTTGCTCTCTATCTTCCAGCCGACTCTGAACGATTCTCCTGCTGACTTGACGAAGTCTGCTACTGCCATCGCAAGGTCAGCCTCCCTTCTTTCTTGCCTAGGGATTCCATGTAATTCAGCGCGCGTCGTGCGAGCGGGAACAGAATCAGAGTGCAGGCGATGAGTGCTAGGATGTGTGGCCATATGGTTGCGATGCTTTCGCCGTAAATTGCCAGTCTGCGAATTGCGTCCAGTCCGATTGTCATTGGTATCAGCGAACCTGCTACTTGGAGGGCGAATGGGACGACTGGAGCATAGATTCTAGGGAAATAAGCCCCTGAAAGGAAGTATACGGGTTCTTGGAGCAGATTAGCAGTATTCCATGCTTCCCGTCCATAGAGCATGAAGATTGAGGCAAACAGCATCCCCATCGTGTAAAGAGCGACGAGCGTTAAGACGAATACGAGGCCTATGGAGAGTGGGTCTGCGAGCTGGAATGGCACTTGGAAAACGAATATTCCGAGGAGGACAATGCCAAGGGCTCGGATTGAAGTGTTCACACTGCCCCCCATCGCCATTCCCAGGAGGACAGACATTCTGCTAACAGGCGCAACTAGGTACATCTCCAAGTTTCCTGATTCTCTCTCCCAGAACCATTGGGACGACATGTTCCAGAGAACGTTCGTCCAGAAAGCGATCATTGCCCCTCCTATGATCACAGCCGCTCCGGCTGTCGGGGGGAGCCCGATCGCCCGGTAGAGAATCACGTAAGCGCCGATAGTCAGTATTGGTAGCCCAATCTCTGCGACCAGCCCCGTGACCTCCCGGTTGCTTCCTCTGAGTCGGACCCACATTCGCGCGTAGGCTGCACGTAAATTGATGAGCAGTTCTTCCCGGGGGGTCGCCTTGGGCAACATTATTCCATGCCGGTCCCGACTAGGCTGATGTACACGTCTTCTAGAGTCGGTTCGGATTTTCCCATGTTGAGGACTTTGGAACCGTTCTCGCGGATCTTGCTTAGAAGATCTGACATGACGGATTCCTCTTCGAGAACCAGCTTGAGGGTGGTTACACCTGTCTCGATGTTGTCAGTAGTTGAGAGTCCGACGACGCCTGGGATGCTCTTGAGGGATTCTAGTTCCGAAAGATTCGGGGTTATCTCAATCTTCCAGGTAGCTCCTCCCGTAACTTTCGTCTTGAGCCGTTGAGGGATATCGCAGGCAAGAATCTTGCCCCGATTGATGATTCCTACACGGTCGCACATCTGGTCTGCTTCTGCCATGTAATGCGTTGTTAGAAGCACTGTCTTTCCTCCAGTCCGGATCCAGTCCTTGACTAGAGTTCTCAGGTGCCTGGCCGAGAGAACGTCAAGTCCCAGGGTAGGCTCGTCAAGAAACAATACTGCAGGGTCGTTGACGAAGCCGCGAGCAAGGTTCAGTCTCTGCTTGTAGCCTGTCGAAAGTTTGCTCATTCGAGTGTTGAGATAGTCCTGGAGTTCTAGTTGATCAACTAGTTTTGAGATTCTGTCTTTTGCGAAGTCTCGTGGCAGGCCATAGAGTTGGGAGAAGAACCAGAGGTTCTCTTTGACACTGAGGATTCCATAGCCTGGTGTCTCGCCGCCTGAGACGAGGTTTATGATCCGACGTATCTGGGAGGCCCGCTTCACAACGTCTAGGCCTTTGATCAGTGCCTGTCCTTCTGTAGGTAAGAGGAGAGTGCATAGTATTTTGATGAGTGTGGTTTTTCCTGCACCGTTCGGACCCAGGAGCCCGAATATTTCATCATCATAGACTTCCAGATCGACCTGATCGAGGGCTACCACGTCTCCCTTTCCGGGTATGCCTTTGAAGAGTCGTCTCAGACTCTTCGTCTCGATGGACAGGTCTCGCTTCAAAGATGACTCTTGGAAACAGAAGCGTCTTTGATAAGAGTTCTACCTAATAGCCGCTCGCTTCTCTGATATCCTGCGGGAATCTACCAGAAGCGTTCTTTCAGCGCTTCCCGCTCAGCTTCCATTATGGCTTCGAAAAAGTCATTGGTAGGCTTCCGGTGTCTTCGAAGGATGTCCCCCGCTGCTTCGGGCTGGACCCGGCGTCCGGCGAGGGCGTATACTGCAAGTCTGCCATACTGGTCAACTAGCTTGGCTGTGTCTTCGGCCTTGGAAACTAGGTCCTTCTCCCTTTCGGAGAGTCTTGCTCCGTTCTTCAGGATCACCTTCTTCATATCTTCATCTGCGATTCCAAGGGCGGCCACTGATTTTGACCCGCATTCCGGACACTTCACGATGGGAGGTATCTCTTTTATCCTGCGCATCTCAACATATTTCCAGCAGTTCGTGCAGACTAGGGTCTTGACTTCGTTCAGAATCCTAGCCTTGGCCGATCCGACTAGAATCTGATTCAGCTTCTCGGTCGGTATGATGTCTGCTTTTCTGCTGATTCTCTCCAGCCCGATTCTTGCAATGGGAGTTGCTTCGCCGCTAGCTTTGACCGTCTTGACCGCGATCTCTTTCGCTGCGATTGCTCTCAAGACTTCCTGGGTGTGAGGGACATCCATGTCCTTCTCCTGGGTTTCTCTTATCGCTTCGTCCATGATGACAGTGCCCTCGAAGCTCTTAGCCAGTTGACGTAGAGTGATACTGCTAAAGTCAGTCCATTTTGAAATGGCTCCGAACCTTCGGGCCACGTGAACAAGTCTTCTCTTGAACAGACCGGTTCTCTTAGAAGCAACAATAGCCAGCTCAGTCACATCATTGCCCGTCAACCTCAGCAGAATCTTCTGCACGTCCTCGGCGTCTATCGCTCCCATTGTCTGGAGAACTATTCTGTAGGGGTCCTGCTGGATCCCAATACTGACCCCCGCCTCGTCAGACAGCAAGTGGCCGACGAGACGTGCTAGAGTTCGGTTGACGAGGGTCCCCAGATGTGAGTTTATGATTATGTAATCGTCCCATTCTTCGATTGTGAGAAGTTTATCGCTTGGGACTGGCAGCCCCTCTTCACACTGATCGTACGTCTCGGTGAGGGCGCGGCGAATCGTTCTCTCGTCAGCAGGATATCTCTGGGTGAGCTTCTCACTGATCTCCTTGAGACTCTTTCCATTCCTGTAATCCTCCTCTGTGATACGTCGTAACTCTCCAACTTCTGAGGCTACTTGGAATGGCACAGGTATCTCTTCGCCAATCCAGCTAGGTATTGCCCCAGTAGGGTCAGATATGCCTCGGACGAAGATCTTGTCCCCTCTGATGCTCTGCATCATCCACGGTGTGCCGCGAACGATGAACTTGGTCCCTGGCTGGCCGTACTCTGCTACGAAAGCCTCATCAAGAACACCTACGGCGGTTTCGCTCTCTTGCTCAACGACGAGGTATTGTTTCTCGTCCGGAATCATTGATAGTTTGTTGAAATAGTATCGGTAGAGGTCCTTGACCCTTGAGGGTCGCATGACCATTTTGTCTTGTGCCGAGACCCAGCCTAGACGTGGGAATCGTGAGTACATATAGTTGGTTACCGCAGCAACGTCTTCTTCCGTCAAGTTCCGATACGGGTACGCTCTCTTCAGAATATCCAGCAGTTCAGAATAGTACCACTTGCGGTTCTGGATCAATAATCCAGCGATCTGATGACATAACGCGTCGAGCGGTTTTTCTGGAACAGTTACATCCTCCAAATCCTCGCCCTTGGCCTTCCGAGCGATCACCATCGCTTCTAGCGTATCGTCAGAGTCCATCGTTATAATGATGCCATCAGCCATCTTGCCAACGCTATGGCCGGATCGTCCGACTCGCTGGATGAGCCGTGTGACCTGGTGGGGGCTCATGTACTGGATGACGTAGTCGATCCTTCCAACATCAATTCCCAGCTCAAGACTAGACGTTGCGACTAGTCCCTTGATCTCACCATCCTTCAACGCCCGCTCAGCAGTGATCCTGGAGAGCTTTGCTAAGCTGCCGTGGTGTATGGAGACTGGAAAGTCGACGTCCCAGACTTTGAATCGGCTGGCCAAGACCTCGGCGTTTGCGCGAGTATTGGTGAACAGAAGAACTGACTTGTGATCATTGATCATGCCCTTCATGATGCGTAACCTAGCCGCCACCTCTGGGTGGGTGAACAGCTTCCCGGCAAGTCGGGCATCCTCGCCGGTAGGTTCAGGTGAGACGATCTCGAGTTTCATCCTCCGCGCGACCGGGATGTGAACGATCTCGACTGGTCTACCTTCGCCCACTAGGAATTTTCCGACCACGTCAGGGGATCCAATTGTTGCGGAGAGTCCCACCATCTGAAAGTCTCTCTGGGCGACCCAGCGCAGCCGCTCCAATGCAATAGCAAGCTGACTCCCACGCTTGTCTTCGGCAAGTTCGTGTACCTCGTCGATTATCACGAAACGGATGTCTCGCAGGTGCCGACGGAGTATCCGACCAGGAAGAATCGCCTGAAGAGTCTCTGGAGTCGTGATGAGCAGGTCGGGGGGGCTTCTGGACTGGCTGGTTCTTTCCTTGATCTCCGTATCACCATGCCTGACCCCCACCTTGAGGTCGATCTTCTCCCCCCACCATCGCAGCCTGTCGAGCAGGTCTCGGTTGAGTGCCCGAAGGGGGGTGATGTAGATGATCTTGATTCCCGATCCGCGATCAGCCTCGTTCAAGAACCGCGTGAAAACGGGGAGAATGGCAGACTCAGTTTTCCCACTTGCCGTCGGCGATATTAGGAGGACGTTCTTTCCTTCCAGAATCGGTGGAATGGCCCTTTCTTGGGCTTCAGTGGGTTTGAGGAATCCTCGTTCTTTGACAGCTTCCGCTAGGGGTCTCGGGAGTAGGTCGAAGATGTTGGACGACAATCAGCACAGTAAGGCAGGGCTGCGTTCGATAAAAACATAGAAAATAATCAGGTCTTTAGTTTCGCTGAACCGTCCCGATTACATTCGAGAATGGGAATGTGCTCGGGCGAGTGGAAAGCATTTAGGGGCGTTCATCCACCATCAAATACAAACAGGAACACCAGCTCCAATGAACAAGGACCTCGATAAGGCCTGGCGGGAACGGCTAGTCAAGAACCACCTTGACCTCATCATACTACGCCTCCTCAAAGCAAAACCCCGATGGGGATACGAGATCAACCTGGAAATCCGGGATCGGTTCAAAGTATACCTCAGCGCTGGAACCCTCTACCCGCTGCTGCACGCGATGGAGGAGAAGGGCTACCTTCAAGCGGTCTGGGAAGCTGAGGGTGGGCGAGGAAGAAAAGTCTACCAGATTACAGCTAGGGGAGAGGAATTCCTGACCGCGGGCGCTCGGGCTGCGGAAGAGTTTTTGAAGCGGATACAGTACGAGGCCGAGATAGGTCCTTTCCAAGCGAAACATGCTTAGGCCAGAGACACCAATTTGAATAGTTACATCAGACAATTCCGCTCTTATCTAAAAAAGAATGAAACAGCCCGGGGATTATTCCTAGTCGGGGTCGTAATCCTCGGCGCTATCGCCGTCTGGGGGGGAATTCGCCTAGCGCTTAGCACCGAATACCCGATCTTGGTAGTATCGTCTAGTAGCATGTGCCAGAGCGACCACCCAGAACTCCATTCGACTGCATGCACACTTGCGGTCGGCGCGCTCATAGTCATTCGAGGGGAGGATCCTTCCACGATAAGCAATGGAACAATTATCATTTTCAGACCTTTCCTTTCGACGCCCGACTATCTGGTGGTGCACCGAGTGGCAAAGATCGTCCCAGCGAATAGTAGTCCCGATGGGCAATATGATTTCTTCACTAGAGGGGATGCCAACCCTTACGCTGTTGGAGGGTACGATTCATGGTCCGGACCAAGTGGGTCCGTGCCGGGAAGCCAGATAGTAGGTGTCTACCAGTTCACTATACCGATTCCATACTTGGGAGTTGCAATCCTTGACATTCGTGGTTTCATGTACGATGACGCGACCGGTCGGCCTAAAACTCAGGGAATTCTTGTGATCGTAGCACTTATCGTGGCTCTGTTTGCATTTGAGGTTGCTGAGCCGGGGAAGAAGACGCCCCCCTCCAATGTTCCGGATCAGATGAGGACTACAGTCGCTCTCACCATGGCATAATCCCTTGCAAGCAAGACATGCTTAGGTTGGAGACGCCACTTTGAGTAGTTACATCAGAAAGTTCGGCTCTTATCTGAGAAAGAATGAAACCGCCAGGGGCCTATTTCTGGTAGGACTCGTGATCTTGGGGGCGATTGCCGTTTGGGGCGGAATCCGTCTAGCGCTCAATACGGAATATCCAATACTAGTCGTATCATCGGGTAGCATGTGCCAGCGATTGACCAATCCGCAAACGAGAGAATGTACTCTCGCTATTGGGGACTTAATCGTCATCCGTGGCGTAGACCCTGCCACGATCAACAACGGGTCAATAATCGTCTTTAGAAATAGTCCAACAAACCTCGACTTTCTGGTAGTGCACCGGGTTGTCGGAATAATTTCCTCAGCGAGCAGTGCCTACAATCAGATCAGTTTCCGAACGAAGGGCGACGCGAATCCAGGCACGGACTGCTGGACAAGCTCTTGCTACATTCCCGGGAGTTGGGTCGTAGGCGTCTACCAGTTCACTATACCGATTCCATACTTGGGATCGGCAATCCTCGATATTCGCAACTTCATGTATGATGACAACACCGGCCAGCCCAAGACCCAGGGAATTCTCGTGATCGTAGCGCTTATCGTGGCTCTCTTTGCATTTGAGGTTGCTGAGCCAGGGAAAAAGAAGCCCTCGTCCAACGTTCCAGACGAAACACTTACTTCTGCCGCTCCGACGAACGTCTTTCGTCTAGCCCGAGTTCGCTGCGCGACTGACCGGTCGAGTCCCGATTTTTCGCGTTAAGACCGGGCTAGCTTAAATACTCTATATAAAGAGGAGCGCTCCCAGCGCGGTGAACGCTGGCGAGAGTCCTGTTTTCACGAATCATCTCGGGAATCCCCAACACTTCGCCCTCGCCTACAGACTGGTCTTCTACAGTTGTCAGACAAAGGTAGGGCCTTCATCAACATCGAGAACGTCGTCGCATCTGCGACACTCAAGCAACAGATCGACCTCAACGCCATCGTCAGAGTCTTTCCGGGCGTCGAATATCGTCCCGAGCAATTTCCGGGATTGGTCTATCGTCTAAAGAAGCCCAAGACTGCGACCCTGATCTTCAGCTCTGGCAAGATGGTGTGCACCGGCGCGAAGTCCGAACGCCAGGCACGAAAAGCTGTCTTGAAAGTAATAGACGAATTGAAAAGAGATGGTATAGTCATTCTAGGCAAGCCCGACATTACAATCCAGAATATCGTCGCGTCTGCAGGTCTCGGCGGTTACATCGATCTCGAGAAGGCAACTTATGGGCTGAAGAAGACGATGTATGAGCCGGAGCAGTTTCCAGGTCTCATCTATCGAATGGATGAGCCCAAGGTCGTCATCCTACTCTTCGCGAGCGGAAAGCTTGTCTGCACCGGAGCAAAGAGAGAGATCCAAGTTGGAATCGCCGTCAACAAGTTACAACAGATACTCGAATCCAAGAGCCTGATATTCTACGAGGGTACAGAGAAACCACGTCTACCACCTCTCCCAGCTAAAGAATTGGAAAAGGAACAACTAAAAGTGGAACAGGCAAAGGCAAAACTGGCGAAAGAGAAACCTGAAGAGAAAGACGAGGCCGAAGACTAATCGAGTCCGGCGTTAGAATGCCCACTTACGCCTTAGGCCCTAAGAAGCCAAGAATTCATCGGTCAGCAGTTCTCGCACCGAACTGCACGATAATCGGGGATGTTGTCATCGGACCCCGAACCAGTATTTGGCCGGGGGCAGTGATCAGGGGCGATTACGGCCACATTAGAATAGGCCCTGATTGTAGCATCCAGGATAATGTCGTGGTGCACTGCTCGGGCGATAATCCCGGGATCGTGGGAAAGGGGGTAACGGTTGCCCATAGTGCGATTGTTCATGCTTGCAGGATAGGTGATGAGTGCCTGATTGGAGCGGGCGCGATAGTCTTCGATGGGGCAACCATTGGCAAGCACTCAATTCTCGGGGTAGGGTCTATCCTGCTGGAAGGTAGAAAAATTCCGCCCAGGTCGGTGGCGGTGGGAGCTCCCGCCAAGGTCATTCGGAGATCAACGACCGAGGATGTTCGTGCGATTAAGGAATCATACAAAGCCTATGTGAAAATGGCCCGACGTTACCAGGAGGCGGGTGCCTTCAACGCATCCACTCCCTAGCAGCTAGATTCCTTCTTGAAATTGGTTATATCTCCCGGTCAGTCATGTCTTGGTAGACGGCGATGATTGGTCAAAGTTACTCGGACTACCAATGAGCGAGAAGGCATTTGCCTGAGCCGTCGATATTCTACTGAACGATCTACTCGAGAGTAGACTGTGTCAGGTCTCGAACAATGTTTCCCAACGTCTTCCACGAACGGCGGACGATGGGCGGAAAATCTCTGTGATCGGAGTAATAGTCTCGCAAGAATTTGACCGTCAAAGCGTCATGAGCATACCCTGAACCTATCTCTCCGTATTCCTTTTTGATCTCCTCAATTCTGCTGTCTCGGTGGACCTTTGCCATTATGCTGGCCGCGGACACTACAGGATAGTTTATGTCTGCTTTGTGTTCTGAGACTATTCGCGGAGTAAAGGAGAGGCAGTCAAGTATGTTGTTCTTGAAGCGTTCTGTCCGAGTATCGGAAGAGTCGACATACGCTAACTCGGGTCTCAACTTCTCTATGACCTGCGCCATCGCCTTGGCTTCCAGCAGATTCAACCTCTGAAACTTAGGTGCTCGGTTCACTATCCTATCCAATTCCTCGGCGGCTAGTTCGACAACGTGATAATCATCAACAACGCTTGGAATCTCCTTGGAGAGACGGGTCCTGGCGGATGCGAGGAGCTGTTTCGAATCTTTCACGCCGAGCATCTTCAATCTGTCAAGTTTCTCTTCCTCGATTATCACTCCAGCAATGACTAGGGGGCCGATTACTGGGCCTCTTCCGGCATCGTCGACGCCGCAGACTCTCACGAGGCCCACCTTCCAGGTTCATTCATCCAATGGTCGATCTGTTGTACTATTCTGCGATAGATCGATTCACGATTCTCTTTCGTAATCTCCCAATGCACACTCTTCTGCCACGCTTTCTCGACTTCCGGATAGCGCGAGCCAAACTTCACCGTAGCGATAACCGCTCTGTTTCCATTCAAGACCCTGGAGATACTATTTCTGAAGGAAGTGCTGGTCATTTCCATTGGGCCGATCTCGTCTACGATAACCAAGTCTGCGGGTCCTTTCATTGAACGTTCCAAGGCAGCGACCCCAATCTTCTCCAGATCTTCAGAAACTACGACGTAGGACCCGACTCTCAGCCCCGTCGTGAGATCTTTCTTGGCTAGCCATCCTTCCTGGCCGGATGAGAGGTCGGTTATCATGAAGCCCGTTCTTGCACTTCCCTCGCGGACCTCGCGCGTTGTCATTCCTTCGATCTTCAAGCCAGTCGCTGAATAGTGCTCGTGGATCCGATTGACGATTGTTGTCTTGCCAACTCCAGGCCGACCGGTCAGTAATATGACCCTCACCCAGTCGGCCCCATGCGCGGTTGATGCCATCGGGCCTTGAAGCCAAGTCCTAGGAAGTATATTTCGGAAGCTTCTGGTCTGCTGGCCTTCGGCTTCAATAGTCGGCTCCTCTCGAAGAAGAGTGCGGCGTCGTCTTGGAGTCTTTTCCGTTCGGGGCCCTCAAAGAGCTTGATGAGCACGTTTCCATGATGATCCAAGACCTTCTCAGCAATCTCCAGTGCTCTTCGAGCCAGGTCCACTTGTCTTGCATGGTCCACGTCCCAAGCCCCAATGATAGAGGGAGCGAGGTCCGAGAGAACGGTGTTCGCCGGTCCGCCCAGCTCGGCGATGATGCGATCCGGCACATCTTCCGCGTAGACATCCATCTTCAGGAGCTTGACATTTGGTGAGTGTAGGGGTTGAATCTCTTTGATGTCAATGCCCAGAACTAGCCCTTCGGGTCCAACTGTTTCTCGCGCGATCTGTAGCCATCCTCCAGGCTGGGCTCCAAGGTCTACAACCTTCTGACCCGGTTTTACAATCCCGTAGGTCCTGATGGTCTGCTGGAGCTTGTAGGCTGATCTGCTTCTGTATCCTCGAATCCGTGCGAGCCTGTAGTACTGGTCCTTCCTTCTCTTTGCCAGCCATGTTCCTGTCATGACAAGGTGCGGCTTCTAGCTAACGCGTGACCCGTCCGGGACATCTCTCTCAATAACCAGCAGAGCAAGCTTTTCACCCTCCGAGGCGGCCAGAAGCATTCCCTCAGACTTCTGCCCAGCAAATGTAGTAGGCTTCAAGTTGGCCAAGAAGATTACCCGTTTGTGAAGCAGCTCCTCCGCCTTGTAGTAATCAACTAAGCTTGTGGCCGTCTGCTTCCTTCCATGGACTCCGAGGTCGACGACGACCTTGTAGAGCTTGTTGGTTCGAGGAACTCGCGATACGTCGACCACTGTTCCCACTCTCATCTCAAGACGCTTGAACTCATCAATCGAAACTTCCTTGGCCGGATCGTCCATGTTTTCCTCTCCAGTCATTATGCGATTTAAGATTTGGAAACTAGCCCTTCAATCGGGGACCTACAATGACAGTTGACAATCGGGAACTGTCGAGATATTTCTTGCCCATTGATATCAGGTCTTCCTGGGTTATCTTGGAGAAGAGCTGTCGTCTCTTGACGAAATAGTCGAGGCCAAGATCAAAATGGGCCAGGTTGTGGCTGGTCCTTGCGATTCCCTCTGTCGATTCCAACTCCATCAGGGCAGATCCCAACTGGTTCTGCTTAGCATCCGCCAACTCTTGCTCTTCCACCAATTCTTGACGGACCCGTTCAATCTCCTCCTTCATCAACACCAGAGCCTTGGCCACATTCCGAGGGTTGACCCCGGCGAGGGCGGTCCAGCTCCCACCGAAACTTCCGGCGTTGACGAAGGAAGTGCAGGAATACGCTAACCCCTCCTTGTCCCGGACCCGTTGTCCCAGCCTGCCCATGAAGCCCAACTCGCCCAAGATGACGTTCAACAGGTTCAACGGCTCATAATCAGGTTCGGTTCGGGAGCATGCTACTCCACCGATTAGGATGTCCGCTTGAGTCTTGTGCGGCATCACGATCTCTCTTTTCACACTCTTAGAAGCCGAATTTGATCCGGTGTCCCTCTTCGAATTGATCTTTCTCTCATTCCTCGTTCCAAAAGTCCGCGCGGCCCAGCTCACGACCTCGTCCTTCTTGAACTGGCCCGCAAACGCGATGAGTGTCGGCGCCTGGCTGATCACATTCTCGAAATAATCCTTGACATCCGACCTCTCAAGGTCCTTTACGGTTTCCGCGGTTCCGAACCTGTCCTTCCTATATGGATGCCCGGGCGGGTAGACGAGTCTCTGAAGTTCTCTTATGCCGCGTCGTGTCGTGTCATCGTCTCTGAACCTAATGTCCGTGAGGAGTCCCTCTCGTTCTCGTTCAATGTCCCTTGGTGAAAGAGCAGGTCTGGTTAGACAGTCTGCGACAACGCCGAGGACCCGTTTTGTCCAGGGGCTTGTCATCCGCGCCTG
>Ga0209156_10001411_pt1 | contig 19592 bp, 12 predicted proteins | sample GraSoiAngelo_124_FD_185881 | JGI IMG/M metagenome (GOLD analysis project Ga0209156, IMG submission 185881) | Grasslands soil microbial communities from the Angelo Coastal Reserve, California, USA - 14_0927_05_20cm (SPAdes) (version 2) | ecosystem: Environmental > Terrestrial > Soil > Grasslands...
AGTTCCGCGACTCCGTGCACCAGGAGCGCAGCTGGGAGCTGGCGTTCGAGTCCAAACGTGTGTTCGACCTGAAGCGCTGGGGGCAGTTCTACAACACGCTCAAGGACGACCCTGTGGCGATGATCGGTATCAAGGACTTCATGGTGTTCATGCCGATTCCCCAGCGGGAGATCGATCTCGACCCCGCCCTGGGACAGAACCCGGGGTACTGACGCATTCGCACGCCCGCGCTGGCTGTGGTCCTCGGTCTGCCCGTCGCGGCGTTCGGGCAGGGCGCTCGCCTCGTCCTCCACGCCGACCTGGGGCGCGATACCATCAGCCGCCACATCTACGGCCAGTTCGCCGAGCACCTGGGACGCGACATCTACGACGGCTTCTGGACCAGGAGCGGGGCCGGCCGCTGGCACCTGCGTGACGACGTGATCGCGGCGCTGCGCAAGATCCAGGTCCCGAACCTCCGGTGGCCGGGCGGTTGCTTCGCCGATCGCTACCACTGGCAGGACGGGATCGGTGCGCCCGAGCGGCGCCCCACCGTCGTCAACACCATGTGGGGCAACGTCACGGAAGACAACAGCTTCGGGACACACGAGTATCTCGAGCTGATCGATCGCCTCGGCGCCGCGCCGTTCATCGTGGGCAACGTCGGCAGCGGCACCCCGCGCGAAATGGCGGAGTGGTGGGAGTACGTCAGCTTCGACGGCATCAGCCCGATGACCGCCCTGCGGGAGAAAAACGGCCGCTCCAGGCCCTGGAGCGTGCGTCTGTGGGGCGTGGGGAACGAAAGCTGGGGCTGCGGCGGCAACATGACGCCCGAGTACTACGCCGACGTCTACAAGCGGTTCGCCACCTTCCTGCCGGCTTACGGCCCGGCCCGTCCGTTCCGGATCGCCACCGGTCCGAACTCCGAAGACACCCACTGGACCGACGTCGTCATGCGCGATGCGGGTCGGATGATCGACGGGCTCGACCTGCACTATTACACCGTGGTCGGCTCCTGGGCCCACAAAGGCTCGGCCACCGAGTTCACCGAGCGTGAATGGTTCATCGCCCTGGAGAAGGCGCTCCACGTGGAAGACCTGATCACGCGGCACGCCGCGGTGATGGATCAATACGACCCCCGCAAGCGCGTGGCGCTCGTCGTGGGCGAGTGGGGCCTGTGGCACGACGTGGAGCCCGGAACGAATCCGGGGTTCCTGTACCAGCAGAACACGCTGCGCGACGCCCTCGTCGCCGCGGCGTCGCTCGACATCTTCAACCGCCACGCCGACCGGGTCCGCATGGCCAACATCGCCCAAACGATCAACGTGCTGCAGGCGATGATCCTGACCGAGGGCGACCGGATGATCGTCACGCCCACGTATCACGTGTTCGAGCTGTACACGGTGCACCATGACGCCGTACTGCTGCCGCTGACGTTCGAGGGTGTCCAGCCACACTACGAGTATGAAGGTCAGTCTATTCCCGCGGTGAGCGGCTCCGCGTCACGGGACAAGGATGGCAAGATTCACATCAGCCTGACGAATCTCGACCCGAACCGCTCCTGGACGGTAAACGGGGAAGTGTCGGGTGCGCATGTGTCACGCGCGTCCGGGCGCATGCTGACGGCCGCCGCCATGAACGCACGCAACACGTTCGACCAGCCCACCGCAGTCCAGCCGGCGCCGTTCACAGGTGTGCGGATCTCCGGCGATCGGATCACCCTCGACCTGCCGCCCAAGTCGGTCGTCGTGGTAGAGCTGCAGTGAGCCGCCCCTGCTCACGACGGGACTTCCTTTCCGCGGCGCTGGCGGCTCCCGTCGCCCCCGCGCTGGCCCGGGATGTCTGGAAAGCCTGGCGGGTGCGCGACCCGGGCGACGCGCCTGGCGTCTCCAGCCCGGACGGCAGGGTCGAGTTCCGACTGCTCCCCGGCGCCGAGTCCCGGCTGCGGTTCGGCATCACGTTCGGCAACCGGCCGGTGATCGAGCCCTCGCCACTGAGCCTCGTCGTCGACGGCGTCGACGTGGGGCAGGGGGTCGAGGTCGGCAACGTGGAGCGCTACGAGACGAACCAGCGCTACGCCTGGCGCGGCGTGCACTCGGAAGCGATCAACCGATGCAAGGGAGCGCGCATCGCGCTGCGACACACCGCGAGCAGCAGCGACTACGTCCTCGACGTGCGGGCCTTCGACGACGGCGTCGGATTCCGGTGCGTCGTTCCCGGCAGCGGGAGCCGGGTGCCCGATGAGGGGACAAACTTCGCGCTACCGGCCGGGTGTACCGTCTGGTATCACGATCTGCAGGGCCATTACGAAGGCACGCACGTCCGGAAGGAGATCGCCGACGTCCCGGCCGGCGCATGGGCCGCGCCGCCGGTCACCTTCAAGCTGGGTGACGCAGCCGGATACGCCTCGATCACCGAGGCCGCCGTGATCGACTACAGCGGTATGGCCCTGCAGGCGGACGGACAGCGTGGGCTCCAGGTACGACTCGGTCACGCTCACCCCGCGAGCCATCCGTTCACGCTGCGCTACGGTGATGCCGAGGCCGCCCGACTGGCGCAGCCGGCCGCGATCGTCGGAACGATCACGACGCCGTGGCGGGTGGTGATGATCGGCGCGGACCTGAACACGCTGGTGAACTGTGACATCGTGCACGACGTCTCGCCGCCGCCCGACCCGCGTTTGTTCCCGAAAGGGTTCGACACCGAGTGGATCAAGCCCGGGCGCGCCGTCTGGAAATATCTGGACGGCGGGGGCGAGAATACGCTCGAGACCATGAAGGAGTTCTCGCGACTCGCGGGCGAGCTGGGGTTCGAGTACAACGTGGTGGAAGGGTTCTGGCGGCAGTGGGACGAGAGCCAGCTGCGGGAGCTGATCGACTACTCGCGGCAGCACCACGTCGGCATCTGGTTGTGGCAGCACAGCAAGGAGATTCACGACCCCACCGCCCGCGAGGCGTTCTTCGCGCACGCGCAGCGCGTCGGAGCCGTGGGTGTGAAGCTCGATTTCTTCGATCATGAAGCGAAGGAGGTCATGGACCTCTACCGGGCGGCGCTCGAGGGCGCGGCGCGACACCGGTTGATGGTCGACTTCCACGGCGCGAACAAGCCCACGGGCGAGTCACGCACCTGGCCAAACGAGCTGAACCGCGAGGCCGTCTCCGGCATGGAACGGCGCAGCATGCCGGCGTGGTCGCAGCACGATACGACGATTCCCTTTACGCGGATGCTCGCGGGACACCTCGACTTCACGCCGATGCTGTTCGGGGAGCGTCGCCGCGAGACGTCCTGGGCGCACCAGATCGCCACCGCCGCCATGTTCACGGCTCCGCTGCTCGTGTACGGCGCGCACCCGAAGGCGATTCTCGAGCACCCGGCGGCCGACTTGATCAGGAGCATTCCATCCGTCTGGGATGAAACGCGCGTGCTCGCGTTCAGCGAGATCGGCGAGGTAGCAGGGTTCGCGCGACGGCATCGCAAGCATTGGTTCTTGGTGATCGCGAACGGGCCGGCGGGCCGGTCGGTCGAGGTGCCGCTGTCCTTCCTGGGGGGCGGGGCGCACGAGGGGGTGCTGGTGGGCGATGAGCCGGAGGATCCGGCGGCGGTGCGGGTCGTGGCCCGCACGCTCCATCGGGAGGACTCGCTCAAGATCGACCTGCGGCCCGCGGGCGGATTCGTCGCCCGGTTCTCCTGAGATGCGGGTGTGCCCTGCCGTCCTGATTCCGATTCTCATCGCCGCGCCCGCCACGGCCCAGCTCGAGCGCAGCGAGCTGGTGCGCCTGGAGCATAGGCGCGTCATCGCAGCCGCCGAGCGTTACCTGCGCGAGCCGCCCCTGACGATCACCGCGTTTCCCGCGCCACGGAGCGCCGGTGGGCCGCACGACTTCTACTCGGAAGGGGACTACTGGTGGCCCGACCCGCGCAGCCCCGACAGCCCGTACGTGCGGCGCGACGGGGAGACCAACCCGGAGAACTTCGTGGCTCACCGGGACGCGATGCGGCGGGTGAGCCAGATCGTCCCCGCGCTCGTCGCCGCCTATCAGATCACGCGCGACCAGCGCTACGCCCGCCACGTCGCGGCGCACCTGCGGGCCTGGTTCGTGGACGAGCGCACCCGCATGAACCCGAGCCTGCTGTACGCCCAGGCGATTAAAGGTAGGGCGACGGGGCGGGGCACGGGCCTGATCGACACCATTCACCTGGTGGAGGTGGCGCGGGCCGTGTGGGTGCTCGAGCACCTGGGGTACAAGGACGACGCCCTCCCGGGGACCAAGCAGTGGTTCCACCAGTACCTCGACTTTCTGGTGTCGCACCCGTACGGCAACGACGAGCGGACCAGCGGCAACAATCACGCGGCGGCCTGGGCCCTGCAGGTGGCCGAGTTCGCCCACCTGGTGAGAGACGAGCGGCAGCTCTCCCGCATGCGGCGCTTCTTCGAAGACACGCTCGTCGCGGGGCAGATGGCCGCGGACGGCTCGTTCCCCCGGGAGCTTGCGCGCACCAAGCCATATGGCTACTCGCTCTTTCAGTTGGACGTCATGGGGACGCTGGCGTGGGTGCTCGCCGCATGGACATTCACCACGCCCGACGGGCGCGGGATGCGCCGGGCGCTCGCGTTCATGTATCCCTTCATCAAGGACAAGCGCACCTGGCCCAAGCCGCCGGACGTGATGTATTTCGATCAGTGGCCGGTACGCCATCCGGCTCTCTTATTCGGGGGCCTGGCGCTGCACGAGTCGCGCTACGTGGACCTGTGGAAGACGCTCGACCCCGATCCCACGGTGGACGAGGTGATCCGCAACTATCCGATCCGTCAACCCTTGTTGTGGCTCGTGGGAGGAGCCGCTCCATGACCACCCGTCGCCAATTCGTCGAAGCCTCCGCGGCCTTCTTCGCGCCGCATTGGTTGCCCGCGCCGCTCCGCGCGGCACGCCTCCCCCTCGGCTTCTCGACCCTGGGCTGTCCAAAGTGGACATGGACGCAGATTCTCGACTTCGCCCAATCACACGACTACGCCGCGATCGAGCTGCGCGGACTCCAGATGAACATGGACCTGACGCTCGCGCCCGAGCTGTCGCGCGACGGCGGACGTATCGAAGAGTCGAAGCGGGAGCTGCGCAAGCGCGGGCTGCGCATATCCGACCTCGGCGCCTCGGCAGAGCTGCACGAGCAGGATCCCGCCAAGCGCGCCGCCCAGCTCGACGAGGCGCGCCGTTTCATCGACCTCGCAGAGACGCTCCGCGCCCCCTACGTGCGGGTGTTCGGCAACAAGTACGTGAAGGGCGTGCCGCGCGACATGATGCTCGCGCACATCGCCCGAGGTTTGCGCGAGCTGGGCGATTACGCCCGGCCCAAGGGCGTCACCGTGCTGATCGAATCCCACGGCGATTTCACCGACTCACCTTCGCTGCTCGCGCTGCTCGAGCAGGCGGCGTCCCCTGCCGTCGCCCTGCTGTGGGACGCGCACCACACGTTCGTTTCGGGAAAGGAGCAGCCCGAAGACACGGTCCGCCAGCTCGGGCGCTACATCCGGCACACACACTTGAAGGACTCGGTGCCGGCGGGGCCAGACGGCAAGGACCGCCACTACGTGCTCACCGGCACGGGCGAGGTGCCGGTGCGGCGGCAGATCGAGGCCCTCGCGCACAGCGGGTACCGCGGCTTCTACAGCTTCGAGTGGGAGAAGCGCTGGCACCCCGAAATCGAGGAGCCGGAGGTGGCATTCGCGCAGTTCGCCACGGTGGCGAGCGGGTACCTGCGCGGCGCCGGCGTGGCGGCGTTACCGGCGCAATAGGAAGATCACGGTCGGATCAAGCGGATAGCGCCCGAAGCGCCGGCCGTAGATCGCGAGTCCCCCGGCCAGCTCCGGGTCGACCTCCAACCGGATCACCAGCCGTCCCAGCGCGGCCGCGCGCTCGAGCGCGTCGCGCGGGATTATCACGCGCAGCAGCGCGCCGTACGAGCCGGCCTCGCGCAACCGCCGGTCGTGCTTCTGATAGTGCCACGACAGGATACCCCGGTGGTCGGCGGGGTCATCGGCGAGCGTGGCGCGGCCCGCGATGACGCCGTTGATGCGTACCGTCACGGCGCTAGGGGATAGCTGCTCGTCGGTCATGGGATAGGCGTTCGGGTTGAGGCTCGGGTCGAGGGTGCCCCGGCCGCGCATGAAGTCGCCCTCGATGCGACCGCCGTCTTCGCGGTCCTTGCCGAACAGCTCCTTGGACGAGACTTCCGCTACGAACACCGCGCTGTCCAGATCGGCGAGCTCGATCCCCGAGGGCCACGCCACGTGGTACTCGAAGAACCCCGAGCCCGCGCCGTTCACCTTCAGTCCATCCATCACGTTCCATTGCTTGAGCGACCAGGCGGCGGAATCGAAGCGGGCCGGGTCGATCGGCACGAGGCGCGCGCGCCGGCCGTCGTCCAGTCGGACCTCGGGTGGCGGCTCGCCCTCGACCACGAACGTGCAGAAGTTTCGCTGCAGCACGGTGCCTGTCCCGTCTTCCAGGCGCACGGCGAGCACGAGGACGGCCGGTCCCGCGGGCATGGTGACCGGCAGCCGCTCGAGCGGCCCGGTCATCCACGGGTGGAAGGGCACGTGGCGCGTCGTCTGGACGTAGACGTGCCTCTGGCCGAGTGCGTCCCAGCCGTACACCTGGGCGCGCAGCGTCAGGCTGTCGCCCCAGGCCTTGTGGGCCGCAAGGAACGACGCGTACAGCGGCACCCGCAGCTCGGCCCCGGCGGCCACGGTCTGGCTCAACGAGTCGCCCACGACGATGTACATGGGGGCATGCAGATCGCGCAGCGACATCCCTTCCACGAGCTCGCCCAACCCGGTCTCCTTCTCGGAGCGGTCGTAACGCCAGTAGCCGTTCCATTCGTTGACCACGTCGTGGAGCTCGGTGTAGAGCCAGCCGGCGATCTTGGGGTGGCGCCGGAACGCGTTTACCGCCCGGTGGTAATCCCAGCTCCAGTCGACGTCGCCGGTGCTCCCCTCGTAGCCCCAGACGTTGCCGAACTCGCTGTTGATATTGGGCTGCCGCGCCTGCCGGTAGCCGGCCTCGAAGTTCCACGACGAGCCCGGATAGGTGCTGTCGCTCACCAGCCGGTCGTGCTCCTCCCACGCCCAGCCCGGCAGGTAGGAGTGCCACGAGTTCAAGTCGGTCTCGGTGTGGCCGCGGCCGCAGCAGGGCGAGTTGTCCTCCACCAGCCGGGTGGAGTCGAGGGTCTTGGCCTCCCGGTATACGGATGCGACCCACGCCTGGGTCTCGGGGCGGTACACCTCGCGCTGTCCCGCCTTCGTGAGCAAGCCCCACGTTTCGTTGAACAGCACCCAGGCGAAGATGGCGGGGTGGTTGTAATCGCGCGCCACCATCCCCTGGAGTGTCGATTCCGTCTCGCGGCGCATCTCGGAGTCGGGCTCACCCCACGAGTTGGGCACGTCCGCCATGATCAGCATCCCCAGCCGGTCGGCCCAATACAGCTTGCGCGGCGCCTCGACCTTGACGTGCTCGCGCAGCCCGTTGAGACCGATGCTCTTGGCGCGCAGGATCTCGGCGCGCACGAACGAGTCGCTCGGGTACGTGTAAAACCCGCGCGGATGGAAGGCCTGGTCCAGGGTCAACTCCAGGTACACGGGCTGGCGGTTCAGGGCGACATAGCGGTAGCTCGTGCCCGGAAGGTTCACGACCGAAATCTTCCGCATCCCGAAGTAGCTATGCACACGGTCGTCGCCCACTGTGGCCTCCACCTCATACAGAAACGGATCGTCCAGCGACCAGAGGTGGTGGTGCGGGACCGGCACGTCGAAGGTCGCCCCGTTCGCACCCTTCGGGATGCGCCAGGTTACCGTCGGCAGCTCGGCATTCCTGAAGCGCAGGGTCAGCGTGAGGTCGCGGGGTGCCTGCTCGAGCAGCCGGGCCGCCACCAGCACGCGCCCGCGATCGACGTCGGGGGAGAAGTGCAGCGTGCGGAGCGGCGTGCCGCCGCGCGCCTCGAGGTAGGGTGTCTGCCAGATGCCGCGCGCGTTGCCGTAGCCCTGCTTGCCTTCCAGCTTGAATGGCCGGGGCGCGTCATCGACCCGGAGCACGAGCCGCTGCTCGTGTCCGGTCTTCACGTCCTTGGTGAGCTCGAACTCGAACGGGATGTAGCCGCCGTCGTGGCTGCCGAGTTTCTGGCCGTCGAGCCAGGCTGTGGTGCGCCAATCGGCGGCGCCGATCACGAGGAAGACGCGACGCCCGGCCCACCCGGCGGGGACGGTGATGGACCGGGCGTACCAGCCGATGACCGCGCTGTCCGGCACGCCCGACAACGGGCTGCCCCAGGGGAAGGGCACGAGGATCTGCCGCAGCGTCGGCAGCTCGCCACGAATCCAGCCGCGCGCCTCTCCCGAGTCAGGCGCATCGAACTGGAATTGCCAGGGCCCGTTCAGGTTCTGCCACTGGTCCCGCTCGAAGTCGGGCCGGGGGTGCTCGGGGAGGGGGATCCCAACTGCCTGCTTCCCCCTAGTCCTCACCCCCTGACCCCCTCTCCCTTCGGGAGAGGGGGGACGGGGAAGGAAAAACGCGAGGACAACTGCGATCGTGAGCGGCCAACGTCTCGCCATGATCGAAAATACTGGCGCCTCGCCCGGGTAGCGCGCCAGGCCGGAGCGTGCCAGTTTCGCACCCGATGAAGTCGACGGTAGGTGGCTGGTCCATCATCCTGGCCTGGAGCGCCGCGTGTGCCCGTGGCGCGCCGCGTCCGCAACCGTTCGGAATGACCCATCGCGGGGAGGCGGTGAGCCTGTACACTCTCAAGAACGCCCACGGGATGCAGGCGAAGGTCCTCGATTACGGCGGCATCATCGTGTCGCTCCGGGTCCCCGACCGGAACGGGCGGCTCGACGACGTCGTCCTGGGGTTCGACTCCCTCGGCGACTACGAGCGGGGGTCACCGTACTTCGGCGCGATCATCGGTCGCTACGGTAATCGCATCGCGCGGGGCCGCTTCACGCTCGACGGCCGGACCTACACGCTGGCGACGAACAACGGCCCCAATCACCTGCATGGCGGCGTGCGCGGCTTCGACAAGGTGATCTGGAGCGTCACGCCGTTCCAGCGGAGTGACAGCGTCGGTCTCGTCATGAATTACACGAGCCCGGACGGGGAAGAGGGTTACCCCGGCACGCTGCGCGCGACGGTCACGTACACCCTGACCGACAAGAACGAGTTCATCTTCGACTACCAAGCCACCACCGACCGCCCGACACCCGTCAACCTCACGCAGCACAGCTACTTCAACCTGGCGGGCGACGGTAAGGGCGAGATCTTGGGTCACGTGGTGACACTCAACGCCGACCGCTTCACCCCGGTGGACTCGACCCTGATTCCGACCGGCGAGATCAAGAGCGTCGCGGGCACCCCGTTCGACTTCCGCACGTCCACGGCGATTGGCGCGCGCATCGACCGGAACGACGAGCAGCTCCGCTACGGTCGGGGCTACGATCACAACTTCGTGCTCAACAAAGGCGGCAGGGGCGGCAAGGGCGGCATAGAGGGTGACGTGACGCTTGCCGCACATGTGTACGAGCCCACAACCGGCCGGGTGATGGAGATTTCCACGACCGAGCCGGGACTGCAGTTTTATTCCGGCAACTTCCTGGACAGCACGCTGCGCGGGAAGCAGGGCGTTGTCTACGGGCGCCGCTCCGGCTTCGCCATGGAGACGCAGCACTTTCCCGACTCGCCCAACAAGCCCGCGTTCCCGTCGACGATCTTGCGTCCGGGGGAAGAGTATCGCTCGCGCACCATCTACCGGTTTGGGGTTCAGCCGTGAAGGGGCGGAGGCATCGCGCGCTCCTCGTGTCGCTGCTGGTGTGGAGTGTGTTCGGAGCTCCTCTCGCTGCGCAGACGGCCGACTACCTGAACCCGGCCCTGCCGCTCGGCCGGCGGGTGGACGACCTCGTGTCCCGCATGACGCTCGAGGAGAAGGTGTCCCAGATGCAGGACGTCGCGCCGGCGATCGAGCGGCTGGGGATCCCAGAATACAACTGGTGGAACGAGGCCCTGCACGGCGTCGCCCGTTCGGGGCTCGCGACCTCATTCCCCCAGGCCATCGGCCTCGCGGCCACCTGGGACGACTCCCTGATGTTCCGGATGGCCAGCGTCATCTCGGACGAGGCCCGCGCGAAGTACCACGAGTACGTGCGCGCCGGCTCGCGCCAGCGGTATCAGGGCCTGACCTTCTGGTCGCCCAACATCAATCTGTTCCGCGATCCACGCTGGGGCCGTGGCCAGGAGACCTACGGCGAGGACCCGTTCCTTACGGGACGGCTCGCAGTGCAATTCATCAGGGGAATGCAAGGTGATGATCCGAAGTACCTGAAGACCGTCGCGACGGTGAAGCATTTCGCCGTGCACTCGGGCCCCGAGCCCGAGCGGCACACGTTCGACGCCGTCGTGAGCGAGCGCGACCTGCGCGAGAGCTATCTGCCCCACTTCGAGGCCGGCATCCGGGAGGGCGGTGCGTACTCGCTGATGTGCGCCTACAACCGGGTCGACGGCAAGGCGGCGTGCGGCAGCGACATGCTGCTCAAAGACATCCTGCGGGGCGAGTGGGGCTTCAAGGGGTACGTCGTGTCCGACTGCGGTGCCATCGACGACATCTATGCCCGTCACAAAGTAGTAGCGACCGGCGCCCAGGCGGCGGCCCTGGCCGTGAAGACCGGCACCGACTTGGAATGTGGCCGCGTATACGCGAACCTCGTCGACGCTGTCAAGCAGGGGCTCATCACCGAGCAGGAGATCGACACGGCGGTGAAGCGCCTGTTCCTGGCGCGCTTCAAGCTGGGGATGTTCGACCCGCCGGATTCGGTCCGGTGGACGCGGATCCCGCTGCGCGTGCTCGACCAGCCGGCGCATCGGGAGCTCGCGCGCCAGGCGGCGCGGGAATCGATCGTCCTCCTGAAGAACGCCCGTGGCCTGCTGCCGCTCCGCAAAGATCTCCGGACGCTCGCCGTCATCGGGCCCAACGCCGATCAATGGCGCATGCTGCTCGGCAATTACAATGGGCTCCCGGCGGATCCGGTGACACCGCTGCGCGGCATTCGCGAAGCAGTTGGGAAGGGGACGCGCGTGCTCTACGCCCGCGGGGCGGACCTGGCCGACGGCTTTCCCGTGCTGGACGTCGTGTCGTCCAATATGCTTGCGACGAACGCCGGCGGGCCCGGGCTCGACGTCGCCTATTTCAACAGTCGAGCGATGGCGGGCGCGCCCGTGTCCACCGCGGTCGACACGACGCTCGACGTGAACTGGCACGACGGCGCGCCGCGTGCCGACCTGAACCCCGACGACTTCGCGGTACGCTGGACGGGCAGCTTCCGGCCGCCTCGGAGCGGGACCTACTGGCTCGGCTTGATCGGCACCATGCGGTTCCAGCTCTTCCTCGATGACAGTCTGGTCGTCCGGTCGGTGTATCCCACGCACGATGGGGAATTCCCCGACCCCCGGCCGGTGCGAAGCGAGCCGCTGCGGCTCGAGGCGGGCAGGAGCTATAGGCTACGGGTGGACGCCCAGGAGTCCTACGGCGACGCGCAGCTCCACCTGCTCTGGTCGACCCCTCACGAGATGCTCGAGACCGACGCGCTGCGGGCGGCGGGGGAGGCGGATGTCGTCGTGCTGTGTCTCGGCCTCACGGCCCAGCTCGAGGGCGAGGAGATGCGGGTCGAGATCGAGGGGTTCCGGGGCGGCGACCGCACGCGGCTCGACCTGCCCGCGCCGCAACAGCAGCTGCTCGAGCGCATCGTCGCCCTCGGCAAGCCCACCGTGCTGGTGCTCCTCAACGGCAGCGCGCTGGCGGTGAACTGGGCCGAGCAGCACGTCCGCGCGATCGTCGAAACGTGGTACGGGGGACAGGCGGCGGGCGGCGCGCTCGCGGATGTGCTGTTCGGCGACTACAACCCGGGCGGCCGCCTGCCCCTGACGTTCTACAAGAGCGTCGCCGACCTGCCGCCCTTCGACGACTACCGTATGGAAGGGCGGACCTACCGATTCTTCACGGGTACGCCGCTGTACCCGTTCGGGTACGGCCTGAGCTACACGAGCTTCGCGTACCAGAACCTGCGCACCAGCGCCGACACGCTCGCAGCCGGTGACACGCTCACCGTCCGGGTCGACGTGACGAATACCGGTAAGCGGGCGGGCGACGAAGTCGTACAGCTCTACGTGCGGCATCTCGGTTCGAGCGTCGCGCGGCCCCGCGAGGATCTGCGCGGCTACAAGCGCATCACGCTCCGGCCGCGGGAAACCCGCACTGTGGAGTTCTCGCTCCCGGCGTCTTCACTGGCGTACTGGAATCCCGACACGCATCGCTGGGTCGTCGAGCAGGAACCCGTGGAGCTCGCCGTGGCGGCGTCCTCGGCTGACATCCGGCTGCGCCGGACGATCAGGGTCGTGGGTGCACGCTGACCCTAGAGATCCTTCGCTCGCGCGCGTTCCGGGCGCTCGCTCAGGATGACAAGGCGCGGGGCGCCTTTATAGAAGGAAAGGATCTGCTTGTACGTCAGCGCCGCAGGCGCGAAGGATCTGCTTCTACTCCGCCGAGCGACTGAGCTCGTCGGGCGCGAGCATCAACACGCCGGTCTCCGCCATGCCCGGCCCGGAGTCTGTGAAGACGACCACGTCGCGGCCGGTCTCGGCGCGGTACCGGGCGGCTACCTCGCGCACGACGGCCTCCGCTTCGCTCGTGCCGAGCACGGCGACCGTGCCGCCGCTTCCCCCGCCCGTGATCTTCGCACCGAACAGTCCCCGCTCGGGCCCCGCCTCGACGACGAGCTCGACGAGGCGATCCGTGCCGTTGCTGCCGAGCCCGCACGCCCCGTAGCTCGCATGGGAGTCGTACATGAGTCGTCCCAGCTCGACCGCCTGCGGCGAGTCGGCCGCGGGCGCGCCGAGCAGCTCCGCGAAGCGGTCGACGCGGGCTTGCTCGCGGACCGGGTGCTCGGTAGCCGGCCGCACCGGGTACCGGCGGTCGGGCAGAACGTGGGTGGCGGCGTCCGTGATGCCGTCGTAGCGCTGCAGGAAGTCCGCGCCGGACAGCTCCGCCGGGAGGCGGCTGCCGAGCTCCGAGAGCTCGGACCCTGTGAGATTCGCGAGATAGCCTCGCCAGCGCGGGTCGTCGATGTGGACGCGCGAGCCGTCGCGCGTCGCCGGCAATCCGGCTGCGTCGGCGATCATGCGATACCCCATGAATGCCGCGGTGCGGACCGTCCCATAGTCCGCGCTCGAGATCGCGTGGCGGATGCCGGAATCAATACCGTAGAACCGGAAGCCCGCGGGGATCTGGAGGTATCCCTCGATCGTGCCCGGCTGGCAACGCAAGGCGAGCAGCCGGTCGCGCTGGCCGCAGGCGCTGGTCATCTGATCCATGAGGCCGCAGGGGGCGCCGACGACTTCGTTCTCCACCGTCTGGCACCCCCTCGCCAGCTCCGCCGCGGTCACCTCGATGCCGCAGGTCGCGGCGACGGCCGCGCCGGTAGCGACTTCGAGTGCCGCCGACGACGCGACCCCTTTCCCTTCCGGGACCGTCGAGTCGATGAGCAAGCGGAGGCCCGGGGGCGCGCCCGAGCCATTTCGCGCCGCGCGTTGCAGGCACAGCTGTACGATGCCCACGACGTAACCTGCCCAGGTCTCACGCCCCGCGAGCCAGGCCGCCAGCGCCGCCCGCGTGCCAAGCCGGCCGTCTGGCAGGAGCGACGGGGAGTCGACGCTGAAGAACTGCCAATCTCCTCCTCGGCGCGTGGCGACATCGCAGCGCGGTGCAGCTTGTCGCCGCACGAGCGCCGCGATCGAGCATGCGAGCGGCAGCTCCAGCACCCGCGCCCCGCTGTAGTCGGCGATCCCGCCCATGACGTCGAGTCGCCCCGGCGCGCGGGCGATGTAGAGAGGCGAGTCGCCCGCGAAGACCTCCCTCAGTCGCGGGTCCGCTTCGTGGCGCAGAGTTCGCAGGAGGTTGAGGGCCGGCTGGAACCAGACGAGATCTCCCGAGCGACGGACATCGGCAAGGCGGTGGAGCGGGATCACCAGAGGCTTCCCCAGAAGGCAGATCCTTCGCGCTGCGCGCTCAGGATGACAAGCCCGCTCGCTCCGCGAAACAGAAAAATGGAAATGACCTCCTTCTCTCTTTCTTTACCCAAAGGGCCCGCGCGGAGCTGTCATCCGAAGGATCTGTTTGCGGAACCGCATGCGAGCGAAGGATCTGCTTGCGGCACCCGCGCGAGCGAAGGATCTCTTCTCACGGACGGGACGGGGAGGGCAGCAGGCCCCTGCGCCGGAGCGCGTCTTGTAACGCGGGCTCGACCCGAGCGCGGAGGCGCTCGTTTGCGTAGCCGACCCACGCCACATCGGCGGTCACATCGAACGGGGCGTCCACGGGCACGCCGGCCGGATCGGCGAGGATCACGCCCGCTTCCTCGGCGATGAGCACCGTGCACAGGTCATAGGGGTGGCAACACAGCCCGGGGGGCAGGCCCCGGGCCGTGAGGACCGACTGGACGAGCGGCCGGAGGTCTGCGACCAGACGGTCGTGCCCCGCCAGCAGCTCGTACAGCTGGCCGCCGGTCGACGCGTACTGATCCTCGAAGCAGGCGACCCGCCCCGGCGTCGACGGGACCAGGGCCCGCACCACGTCATCGTCGATGGCGGCGAGCACATCGCGCGCTCCCGGGAAGAAGCGCACGACGGTCGCGAAGCCATGGGCGATCGTCTCGGCGTGGGAGGGCCGTAACCCGAGGCCTTCATACGTGGCGGACAGTCGATTGAAGCGCCGGGCCTCGACTCCCAGGCCGCGGATCGCCCAGAGCTGGTCCGACAGATGCTGCTTGACGAGCGGGATTTCGGTCTGCACGGCGAGCGCGATGTCGCGCAAGCGGGTGGCGGGGCCGCGATTGGGCGCCACGCCGGTGAGAATCCAGGCGCTGCGCTTCTGAAACATCAGTCCGCGGGTGCCGTCGATCGGGTCGACCAGCAGGCGCCAACGGCAATCGTCCTCGACGGCTCCCCGCGGCAGCACCAGCGAGTTTCCCGGGAACCCCTCGCCGACGAGATACAGCGGCTCCTCGCCCGCCAGCTCCGTGAGTCCCTGGACGAAGGCATCCTCACCCACGCGGTCGATGGCGTAGATCGTGTCGCCGGCGTCGCCAGCCACGGTCGCGAGCTGCTCCGGCGCCTGGCCGGCGCACGCATCGACTACGGCTGCGCGGATCCGCTCGTGGATCGAGAGGAGCGGCTCGAGGAGGCTCTTGGCGGCGTCCACGTTAGGTGCCCAGCGTGTAGTGCACGCTCGGGACCGCCCGCAGCTCGGCCGCCTTCTCCTCCGGGGCCGTGTCGTTCAGGAAATTCCCGCCTCCGATCTCTGGACCGGCGAGGTACTTGAGGAGCCCAGGCTTGCGCAACGGCGGATGGATCTGGATGTGAAAGTGGAAGCCGGGACGGGGCGCCCCGTCGGTGGGCGCCTGGTGCAGCACCATCACATACGGGAACGACATGCGCCACAGGTTGTCGAGCCGGATCAGGGTCTCGCGCAGGACGGCCGCGAGGTCCGCGAGCTCGGCGGGCGCGAGATCCGCCAGGCTGGGGCGCGTGGCCCGGGGCGCGATGAACGTCTCATAGGGATAACGGGCGAAATACGGGATGAACGACACCGCCTGGTCGCGCCGCACGAGCAACCGCCGTCCATCCGCTTCCTCGGCGGCCAGGATGTCCTGGAACAGGGGCCAGCCGTGCTCCGCCAGATGAGCCGCTTGCGCCTCCGCCTCGAGCTCGATGGTCTTGAATACGAAATTCGTGGCGTAGATCTGGCAATGCGGGTGAGGGTTGCTCACGCCGACCACGTCGCCCTTGTTCTCGAACACGAGCACGTGGCGTACGTCCTCGCGCGCGCCCAGCTCGCGGTACTGGGCTTGGAGCGCCCCCAGGAGATTCAGCACCTCCGCCTCACCGAGTTGCGCGAGCGTCAGATCGTGTCGCGGGGTGAAGCAAACCACGCGGGCGCAGCCGCTCGCCGACCTGTTCTCATAGATTCCCGCGGGCGCGGCGAGGTCCCTGGGTGCGCCAGGGCCGACGCACGGGTGGTCGTTGTCGAATACGAAGACGCCGCTGTACTGCGCGTTCCGGCGTCCCGAGCTGCGCACGTTGCCTGGGCACAGGTAACACTCGGGCTCGTAGGGCGGCAGGGCGCGCGCTGCTTCGGCGACCCGCTCCCCCTGCCACGGCCGCTCGTTGCGGTGGGAGGACACGATGACCCACTCACGCCGCAGCGGATGCCAACGCTGTTCCCAGACCATGCCTGTTTTCGCGGTTTGACAAGACGCGGGTCGAGCCCGAGTATCGCCCGAGTATCGCGATCGACCGATGCAGCGGCAAGTCACGGGCCAATCTGCCGGGGAGTGAACGACTATGAGTCCGAGAGTCTCACAGGATGCCTACACCCCTCGCTCCGAGCACCACTTCACCTTTGGTCTCTGGACCGTCGGCAACCCCGGCCGCGATCCGTTCGGCGAGCCGGTGCGCCCGCCAGTCGCGCCGGCGCAGATCGTGCGCAGGCTGGCGGAGCTCGGCGCGTTCGGGGTCAACCTGCACGACGAGGACCTGGTGCCGCGAGACGCGGCCGCTGCCGAGCGCGACCGGATCGTGCGCGAGTTCAAGCAGGTGCTCGCGGACACGGGAATGAAGGTGCCGATGGCCACGACCAACCTGTTTTCCGACCCGGCCTTCCGCGACGGCGCGTTCACCAGTAACGACGCGCAGGTCCGCGCCTACGCCCTGCAGAAGACCCTGGCGGCCATCGACCTCGGCGTCGAGCTCGGCGCCACGACCTACGTCTGCTGGGGCGGGCGGGAAGGCGTCGAAACCAACGCCGCCAAAGATCCGCGCACGGCGCTCGGGTGGTACCGTGACGCCATCAACTTCTTGTGCGACTACGTGCGGGCACAGCGCTACGACCTGCGGTTCGCGCTCGAGGCCAAGCCCAACGAGCCGCGTGCCGACATTTTCCTGCCGACCACCGGTCACATGCTCGCTTTCATCTATACGCTCGATCACCCCGAGATGGTCGGCGTCAACCCCGAGGTCGCCCACGAGCGGATGGCAGGGCTCGATTTCTCGCACGCGGTCGCACAGGCGCTCGAAGCGGGCAAGCTCTTCCACATTGACCTGAACGGGCAGCAGATGGGGCGCTACGACCAGGATCTCCGATTCGGGAGCGAGGACCCGAAGGGTGCCTTCTTCCTCGTCAAGCTGCTCGAGGATGCCCGCTGGTCGGGGATGCGCCACTTCGACAGCCACGCGTATCGGACGGAAGACGAAGCTGGAGTCTGGGACTTCGCCCGCGGGAGCATGCGCACCTATTTGATCTTCAAGGAAAAGGTCGAGCGCTTCAACAACGACCCTGAGATCCGGCAACTCTTGGCGGAGCTCGCCGGTCGGGCAGACGGTGCGGCGCGTGCGGCATTCAGCGCCGAGCAGGCGCGCGCGCTCCGGGCCAAAGCCTTCGACCTCGCGGCGATTCGCAAGCAGGGCTATGCCTACGAGCGACTCGATCAGCTCACCATGGAGCTGCTGTTGGGAGTCCGGTAAGCGTGGCGGACAATTTGTTCCTCGGTCTGGACGTCGGCACGAGCGGCGTGAAGGCGATTCTTGTGAGCCCGACGGGAGCGGTCGAAGCCGCCACCACGGCTCCCCTGTCGCTCGACACGCCGCGACCGGGCTGGGCGGAGCAGAACCCGGAGGAGTGGTGGGCCGCGAGCTGCGCGGCCATCCGCGGCGTCCTGACGCAGCGGTCGGCCGACCTCGCCGCCGTCGGGATCTCGGGCCAGATGCACTCCTCGGTCTTTCTCGACCGGACGGGCGTCGTGATCCGTCCCGCGCTCCTGTGGTGCGATGGCAGAACCACGGCCGAATGCCGGGAAATCGTCGAGCGAGCGGGAGGCGAGGCCCGTCTCCGCGAGTGGGTCTGCAATCCCGCGCTGGAAGGGTTCACCCTGCCGAAGGTTCTGTGGCTGCGCAACCACGAGCCCGCCGCCTTCGCGCGGCTGGCCACCGTGCTCCTCGCCAAGGATTACGTGCGGCTCCGCCTGACGGGCGCCGTGGCGACCGAGCCATCCGATGCATCCGGCACGCTCATGTTCGACCCCGCCGGCGCGCGCTGGAGCCGCGCCATGATGGACGCGGTCGGGCTCCCGCTCTCGCTGTTACCAGAGGTGGGCGGATCGTCGGACGTGCTCGGCCGGGTCACCGAGCAAGCGGCGTCGCTCACCGGCCTCGCGCAAGGAACGCCTGTCGTGGGGGGTGGAGCTGACAACGCCTGCGGAGCCGCCGGCGTGGGCGCGATCACTCCCGGCGAGGCCGTGTCGAGCTGGGGGACGTCGGGTACCGTGCTGGCCCCGACGGCCGAGCCGCGCGTGGACCCGGGCCTGCGCGCGCACACCTTCTGCCACGTCGTGCCCGGCGTGTGGTACGTGATGGGCGTCGTCCTCTCGGCGGGTGGCGCGTTCGCGTGGTACCGCGATCAGCTCGCGCGCGAGCTCGCCGACACGGATCAGCGCGACGCGCGCCTCGTCGAAGAAGCGGCGCACGTCCCGCCCGGCGCCGAGGGCGTGACCTTTCTGCCATATCTCCAGGGGGAGCGGACGCCCCACCGGGACGCTTCGCTCCGAGCTGCCTTCGTGGGACTGAGCCTCGCGCATTCGCGTGCTCATATGACGCGCGCGGTGCTCGAAGGCGTGTGTTTCGCGCTACGCGACAGCTTGGCGATCCTCGAGGAGCTGGGTTTGGCGCCGAGCTACCTGCTGCTGACCGGTGGGGGGGCCAAGAGCGCGTTCATCCGCCGCCTGCAGGCGGACATCTTCGGCCTGCCCGTCACCACGGTGAACCGTGAGGAAGGGCCGGCGTACGGCGCGGCCCTGCTGGCGGCCGTGGGCGTGGGTGCGTTTCCGGATCTCAAGGCGGCGGTGCAGTGCACGCTCGAGCGAGCGCCTCTCATGGACGCCGATCCCGCAGCGCACCGTGACTACCAGCGGATCTACGAGCGCTTCCGCGGCTGCTATACGGCGGCCGTGTCGCCGCGCTCATGACGGCCCGACTCACGGTTGCACCTGCGCTGGTCGTCCTCGTCACCGCATGCCAGATGACAAGCGTCCCACCCTTGTTCGAGCTGCGCTCCCCGGCCGAGACCGGGATCGCGTTCGCCGACACGCTACGGGAGGACGACTCGGTCTACAACGTCATCGATTTCGACTATCTGTACAACGGCGGCGGCGTGGCGATCGCGGACGTGAACAAAGACGGGCTGCCGGATATCTACTTCGCCGGCAACATGGTCTCGAGCCGCCTGTACCTGAACCGGGGGCATCTCCGCTTCGAGGACGTCACCGAGGCCGCCGGCGTGGCGACCCATGTGTGGATCAGCGGCGTGACCGTGGTGGACATCAACCAGGACGGGCTGCCGGACCTTTGTCTCTCGGTAGGCGGCCCCGACCCGGCGCACCGCGGCAACCTGCTGTTCGTCAACCAGGGTCCGGACAGGAACGGCACGCCCAGATTCGTGGAGGAGGCACGGCGGTTCGGCATCGCCGATTCCGG
>Ga0209156_10001415_pt1 | contig 19576 bp, 14 predicted proteins | sample GraSoiAngelo_124_FD_185881 | JGI IMG/M metagenome (GOLD analysis project Ga0209156, IMG submission 185881) | Grasslands soil microbial communities from the Angelo Coastal Reserve, California, USA - 14_0927_05_20cm (SPAdes) (version 2) | ecosystem: Environmental > Terrestrial > Soil > Grasslands...
GAAGCTGGCAGAGGATTTAGTGAAGGCCTTCCTTGCCGCAAAGTTCACGAGAGAAGAAAGGCATATGCGCCGGCTAGGAAAAGTCAAAGCGCTGGAAGCAAAGTTTGCGGCGGGCTTGAAGCAATAGGAAAACGATCGGTATTCGAAGCGAGAAGCGCGCCCACCCTGCCGAGGCGTACAATAAAGTTTCGAACCCTTTCCGAGATGGAGGAGAATCTGCATGACCACTACAACGACCGTCCCAAGCATAGGCACTGGCCAGGGAACCAATCCACTGAAGGCGCTACTCGCCTACGGACAATCCCCCTGGATGGATTACATCCGCAGAGACCTGCTCACCAGCGGCGAACTAAAGAAATATATTGATAATGACGGCCTGCGGGGCATGACGTCCAACCCGGCCATCTTCGAGAAAGCCATTACCGGCAGCGACCTTTATGTGGATATCCTGAACTCGCCGGAAGCGAGAAAGTTCGACGCCAACGGCCTCTTCGAGAAAATCGCCCTCCGCGACGTGCGGGACGCTTGCGACATCTTCAAGCCGGTCTATACGGAGTCGAAGCGCCGCGACGGTTACGTCAGCCTGGAAGTTTCGCCGTTTCTCGGGTTCGATACCAAAGCCTCGCTCGCCGAAGCTCGCCGCCTGTGGAAGGCCGTAGATCGCCCGAATGTCATGATCAAGATTCCCGGGACGCCCGAAGGCCTTCCCGCCATACGCCAGGCGCTCGAAGAAGGTATCAACATCAATATCACTCTTCTGTTCGCGCAGTCCGCCTACGAGCAAGTCGCAGAAGCATTTCTTGCCGCGCTGGAAGCTCGCGCAGCCAAAGGCCAGGACATCAGTCACATCGCGAGCGTCGCCAGCTTCTTCGTCAGCCGCATCGATACCCTGATTGATAGCAAGATCGACGAAAAGCTCAAGAGCGCAACCGATGCCGACCAGAAAGCTCTGCTCGAATCCATCCGCGGCAAGGTGGCCATTGCCAACGCCAGGCTCACCTACAAGAAGTATCAGGAACTATTCGGGAACCCGCGCTGGACGGCCCTGGCGGCCAAAGGCGCGCAAACGCAACGTCTTCTGTGGGCCAGCACGAGCACCAAGAATCCAAAGTATCGTGATGTGATCTACGTCGAAGAACTCATCGGCGCGGACACCGTGGACACCATTCCTCCGGCCACATTTGATGCCTTCCGCGATCACGGCAAACTTCGTCCCAGTCTAACCGAAAACGTCGAAGGCGCCGCGAAGACCATGGCCGACCTCGCCAAGTCCGGAATTTCCATGAAAGAAGTAACGGACAAACTGATGGTCGACGGCGTCAAGCTCTTTGCCGACGCCTTCAAGACCCTGCTGGATGCCGTGGGCAAGAACGCAGGGGTACGTACGTGAGCCTAAACCGGCTGACCTACAAGTTGCCCGGTCGGCTTGCCGGGGAGGTTGCTTGGTCGCTCGAAGACTGGAAGAAGAATAATAAAGTCGCGCGCCTCTGGCAGAAGGATGCTTCGCTCTGGAGCGGCACGGACGAGAGTAATTGGCTCGGCTGGCTGACCATCACCGAAGAGCAGATCGCGCACATTGACGTTCTGAAGCAGGTCGCCGAGGACGTGAAGAAGGCGCGATTTAAAGATGCGCTCTTGCTGGGCATGGGCGGCTCCAGCCTGTGCCCCGAAGTTCTGCGCATGACGTTTGGAAAGATGAAAGGATTTCCCGAGCTGCATGTTCTCGATTCCACCGACCCCGCGCAAATCAAGGCCATCGAAGCGAAAGTCGATCTCCAGAGGACCCTCTGCATCGTTTCGAGCAAGTCGGGCAGCACGCTCGAGCCCAACATCTACAAACAATACTTCTTCGAGCGTGTAAAGGCCAAAGTGGGCGAGAAAGAAGCCGGCAATCACTTCAGCGCCATCACGGATCCGGGCTCCAAGATGCAGCAGGTCGCCGAAGCTGATAAGTTCCGCAGGATCTTCCTGGGTGTGCCAAGCATCGGTGGCCGCTATTCCGCGATTTCCAATTTCGGCATGGTTCCCGCAGCGGTCATGGGCCTGGACGTTGAGAAATTCTTGAAAAACACGGAGGAAATGGTCACGGCGTGTGGTGCGTCCTCTGCCGCCGATTTCAATCCAGGGGTCATCTTGGGAACCATCTTGGGCGTCGCCGCCAATCATGGCCGGGACAAGATTACCATCGTCACTTCGCCGGGAATCTTCGATCTCGGCGCGTGGCTCGAACAATTAATTGCCGAATCCACCGGAAAAATCGGCAAGGGCATTATTCCTGTTGATCGCGAACGCCTCGCCAAGCCGGCTAGCTATGGCAACGATCGGGTCTTCGCTTATGTGCGACTAGCGTCGAAGCCAAACAAGGCTCAGGATGCAGCCGTTGCTGCCCTCGAAAAAGCCGGGCACCCCGTGGTGCGCATCACTCTGCCGAACACCTACAATCTCGGGCAGGAATTCTTCCGGTGGGAAATCGCCACTGCTGTTGCCGGTTCCATCATCGGGATTAACGCCTTCAACCAGCCGGACGTCGAAGCCAGCAAGATTGAAACCAAGAAATTGACGAGCCAATACGAAACGACCGGAAGTCTCCCAGCGGAATCGCCTTTCTTCGAGGAGAAAGGCATCAAGCTTTTCGCGGACGAGAAAAACACGGCAGCATTGAAGGGCGGCGCGAAACTTGCCGACGTGTTGAAAGCTCATCTCTCACGGATTGGCGCGGGCGATTATTTTGCCGTCCTTGGCTACATTACGATGAATCCGGCGAATGAAAAGACCTTGCAAACGATCCGCCACGCCGTTCGCGACAAGAAAAAGGTGGCCACCGTTCTCGGGTTTGGCCCGCGCTTCTTGCACTCCACCGGGCAAGCCTACAAGGGTGGCCCGAATAGCGGCGTCTTCCTGCAGATCACTGGCGACGATGCGAAAGATTTGCCGGTGCCCGGGCAGAAATACACCTTTGGGATTGTGAAGGCCGCGCAGGCTCGCGGCGACTTTGCCGTTCTGGCCGAGCGCGGCCGCCGCGCCTTGCGCGTCCACCTGGGGAAGAATCTGAAAACCGGACTCGCAATGCTGACCAGAGCCGTGCAAAAAGCGATCGCATAGTTACCGAACCATTTCTTTGGTGTAAAACCGGGAGCACGCAAGATGCAACTTGGCATGATCGGGCTGGGAAGAATGGGCGCCAACATGGTTCGGCGCCTGCAAAAAAACGGTCACAAGTGCGTCGTGTATGACCGCAGCGCGGATTCCGTCAAACAACTGGAAGGCGAAGGCGCTACGGGTGCGACTTCCATCGATGATTTCGTAAAGAAACTTCAGAAGCCCCGGGCCATCTGGCTCATGGTGCCGGCTGCGGTGGTCGACGCCTCGCTACACGATTTCGCGGGCAAACTAGAAGCTGGTGATACCGTGATCGATGGAGGAAATTCCTACTATATCGATGACATTCGCCGAGCGAAAGAACTCTCTAAAAAGGGAATCCACTATTGCGACGTCGGCACAAGCGGAGGCGTATGGGGCCTCGAGCGCGGCTATTGCCAGATGATCGGTGGGGAGACGGAGGTCGTGAAGCGCCTCGATCCGATTTTCAAAACGCTCGCGCCCGGCCGTGGCAACGTCGATCGCACGCCGGGACGCGACAAAATTGGCGGCACTGCCGAGGAAGGCTATCTTCACTGTGGCCCTTCCGGCGCCGGCCACTTCGTCAAGATGGTCCACAACGGTATCGAGTATGGCTTGATGGCGGCTTACGCCGAGGGCTTGAACATTCTCAAGCATGCCAACGCGGGCAAATCCCACCGCGAGGCCGACGCAGAAACCACTCCGCTTCGGAACCCCGAACACTATCAGTACGATTTCAATCTTGCAGACATCACGGAAGTGTGGCGCCGGGGAAGCGTCGTTGCATCATGGCTGCTCGATCTGACCGCCATTTCCCTGCTCGATCAGCCCAACCTTGAACGCTTTTCCGGCCGCGTTTCGGATTCCGGTGAAGGCCGCTGGACCATTCTTGCCGCCATCGAGTCCACTGCGCCCGCGCCCGTTCTGACCGCATCTCTGTTTCAGAGGTTTACATCGCGTGGCGAAGATGATTTTGGGGCGAAAGTATTGTCCGCGATGCGTTTCCAATTCGGCGGACACATTGAAAAGAAGTCTGGGCACTAGAGATTTCAAGAGTCGTTTGGCGCTCGGAAGACAGAGAGTTCCGCCTATGATCGCGAACCACCCCGATTCGAATCCGACTGCAGCACCCTGCGTGATGGTTATTTTTGGCGCAACCGGCGACCTGACGAAACGCAAATTGCTTCCCGCGCTTTGCAATCTCGCCCAGGACAACCTTCTTCCGCAACAGTTCGGCATTGTGGGATTCGCCACCAACGACTACACCACGGAAGGCTTTCGCAAGATGCTGGGCGAGGAGATTCCCAAGTACGCTCCCACACCTGTCGACCTGAAGTTCTGGGACGGGATCGCCGAGCGAATTTATTACGTCCGGGGAGACTTTCAGGACCCCGAGGCCTACAAGCGGCTGAAAGAGCAAATTGAACAGGCTGACAAGCTTCAGAACGCGCTCGGAAACAGATTCTTCTATTTGGCGGTCGCACCGCGATTCTTCTCTCCGATCATCAAGAAGCTGGGCGAATGCGGCCTGACCAAGGAAGGAAACGACCGCTGGGCAAGGGTGATCGTCGAAAAGCCATTCGGCCATGACCTGGAATCAGCGAAGCAGCTCAACCAGGACTTGATGCAGGTTCTGACGGAAAAGCAGATCTATCGCATCGACCACTATCTCGGCAAAGAGACCGTCCAAAACGTGATGGTCTTTCGCTTTTCAAACAACATCATCGAGCCGTTGTGGAACCGCAATTATGTGGACCACGTGCAAATCACCGCGGCGGAAACCGTCGGCGTGGAGCATCGCGGCGGCTTCTATGAGACCGCAGGCGCCTTGCGGGACATGGTGCCGAACCACCTATTCCAACTCTTGACCATGACAGCGATGGAGCCGCCGATTTCCTTTGATGCCGATCAAGTCCGCAATAAACAAGCAGAAGTTCTGCACGCCATCCAGCCGCTCAGCCCCGAGGATGTCCTGAAAAACATGGTGCGTGGCCAGTACGGTGCCGGCACGGTGGACGGCCAGCGCGTCGGAGGCTATGGCAGCGAGCCGGATGTCGCGCCGGAGTCGAATACGGAAACGTTTGTCGCGCTGAAATTGCAGATCGACAACTGGCGCTGGGCGGGCGTGCCGTTCTATCTGCGCACGGGCAAGCGGCTAGCGCAACGCACAACGGAGATTGTGATCCAGTTCCGCAGGACTCCCTTCGTTCTGTTCCGCAACACCACGGTAAAAAATCTGGAAACCAACCGCCTGGTCATCCACATTCAACCTGAGGAAGGCATTTCGTTGAGTTTCGGCGCAAAGGTTCCCGGCTCGGTCATGAAGCTCGGGCTCGTGAATATGGATTTCGATTACTGCACCTATTTCGGATTGGAGCACAGCACCGGTTACGAGCGGCTGCTGCGCGATTGCATGGCGGGTGATGCCACGCTCTTCCAGCGCTCGGACATGGTCGAGGCGGGATGGAATGTGATTCAGCCGATTCTGGACGTTTGGCACGCTTTGCCCGCCCGCGGTTTCCCGAACTATGCGGCAGGCTCGTGGGGGCCTATCGAGGCTGACGATTTGCTGGAACGCGACGGGCGCTCGTGGCGGCGCATCGGGGAAGAAGAAATTGACAAGCGCGGCCGGATCGCCGCTCCCGATAAAGCAGGGATCATCACCTGAGAGGAGTGCGAGTGGATCGTGAGATTCGAATCCTAGCAGACGGCGCAGCCATCGCCAAGCGCGCAGCCGAGGAGTTCGTTCAAGCCGCGGCATCGGCGGTACGCACGAAAGGCTTCTTCAGCGTGGCGTTGGCAGGGGGATCGACCCCGAAAGCGCTCTACCGCCTCCTGCTGAACGACCCAGCGCTGCGCTCGGAAGTTCCTTGGGATAATATACATCTGTTCTTCGGCGACGAGCGCCATGTCGCACCGAGCCATCCCGACAGCAATTTTCGCATGGCTACGGAAGCAATGATTTCAAAGTCGCCGTTGAAAGCGGAGCAGGTCACGCGGATCAAAGGCGAATATCCAGATGCGGAACAGGCCGCCCTAGAGTACGAAAAGGCTGTGCGCGAATATTTCCAGCTGACAGACGGAGAGTATCCGCGCTTTGATCTGGTATTGGCCGGGATGGGCAACGAGGGGCACACCCTCTCGCTTTTCCCAGGAACGAAAGCATTGCATGTGGAAAGGCGCATCGCCGTGAGAAACTGGGTGGGCAAGTTGTACGCGGAACGCATCACTATCACCGCGCCAGCCGCCTGCAATGCCGCCCAGATCATCTTCCTGGTCGCGGGCGCGGACAAGGCGCCGGCCCTGAAAGCGGTACTGGAAGGTCCGTTTGAGCCGGAGCAATTGCCTGCGCAACTGCTCCAGCCAAACAATGGAAAACTGCTCTGGCTGGTGGACACTGCCGCCGGGAGCATGCTCTCGATAGGAATTCGAGAATAGTTGACGCTTGACGGTCACACCTGAAACGAGGAGAAAGAAATGGCTACCAGCACCATCCAAGGACAAATTGAGACCTATCTCGGCGCAAAGGCTGATTCCCTGTTGGGATTCAAGTCGCCGAAAATCGCCAAGGAGCGCCTGCATCTTCCCGGACCGGACTTCGTCGACCGCATCTATGCCGCGACGGACCGCAATCTGCGCGTGCTAACAAATTTGCAGCGCTTGTTTGGCCACGGCCGGCTGAGCGGTACTGGTTATCTCTCGATTCTGCCCGTCGACCAGGGCATCGAGCACTCCGGCGGCGCCAGCTTCGCCAAGAATCCCGATTACTTCGATGGCGGGAATATCGTGAAGCTGGCCATCGAGGGTGGCTGCAACGCTGTAGCTTCCACCTTTGGGGTGCTGGGCTCCGTCGCACGCAAGTACGCCCACAAGATCCCGTTCATCGTGAAGATCAATCACAACGAGCTGCTAACCTTCCCGAACAAGGCCGATCAAATTCTCTTCGGCACCGTCGAGCAGGCCTTCGACATGGGCGCGTCCGCCGTCGGCGCTACGATTTACTTCGGCTCCGACCAAGGCGGCCGCCAGATCGTGGAGATCAGCCAGGCCTTCGCGAAGGCCCACGAACTAGGCATGGCCACCGTCCTATGGTGCTATCTCCGCAACAACGCTTTCAGGCAGGACAAGGACTATCATCTCTCCGCCGACCTCACCGGCCAGGCCAACCATCTCGGCGTGACCATCGAGGCCGACATCATCAAGCAGAAACTCCCGGAAAATAACGGCGGCTACCAGGCGCTCAACATCGGTAATTCCAGCTATGGCAAGTTTGACAAGCGCATCTACACGGACCTGTGCAGCGATCATCCCATCGACTTGACCCGCTATCAGGTTGCCAACTGCTACATGGGCCGCGTGGGATTGATCAACAGCGGCGGCGCTTCCGGCGCAAACGACTTCGAAGAAGCTGTCGCCACGGCGGTCATCAACAAGCGCGCCGGCGGCACCGGTCTCATCTCCGGCCGCAAAGCTTTCCAGCGTCCCATGAAAGAAGGCGTTCAGCTCCTCAACGCCATCCAGGATGTCTACCTCAGCCCCAAAGTAACCATCGCCTAGACCCTGGGCTTGCACCAGTACGAATGCAAAGTATCCTGTTTGGTCTTCAAGGGCCGTGGCTTCTCGGCGAATTTCACACGCTAAGGACCATGGAACCGGCCCTATGCGAAGTTCGGGAACAATGTAGTTTGCGATTCTACTCCATACGCTCGGAGAGCGAGAACATTCGAAACGGGTAGCTGCAGATCGAAAGGAGTTGAACACCCACGCCCACATCTCTGCGACCGGCACAGATCCTGGGGGAAGAAGCTCTAGCGCTTCGCGATGTCTTCCGCAATTTGGTTCAGCAAGTCGCTCATTATATGAATTTCGGGGAGCGCGGCATCCCGGTTCTTTCCGTGCTTTACGGATGTTCCCTTGCCGTTATTCGCTGTGGCCGTGGGCCAGTGCTGAGAAATCGGAACGCCTTGCTCAGAGTACGCAGTGGCATACAGAACATTTGATTGCAGGCTGTGGGGCACTTTTTCCGTCAAAACGGTGGTGACCGTCGTGGTCGCTGTCCGGTCAAAGGTGTAGTGCCACGTTGAGCCGTAGTTGGTCGTGAAAGTTCCAACTCCCGATGTTGGCGACATGTCGGCCGCAGCTGATATCTCCCTCAGCTTGTCGATTTCAGAAACGACCGGAGCGGACGTGTAAAAGACAACTAAGTAATTGTGTGCTCCAAGCATAGGCGAGTCAGAGAAACACATTCCCGGAAACCTCTTCTGGTTCTTTTCGAACCAGTTTGCTGCCCACTCCGGAATGGCCAGAAATAGTTTCTCCTTATCCAGACTTCCTAAGGACACGTTTTTTGTGCATCCCGCTCTTTGCCCATCATTGAATCCATCTTCCAGGGCCAAACCGTAAGAAACAACGTCTGGCAGTCGATTCAACTCCGGCGATGACGTCTCGGGCGCGACAAACACCCCTAGCGAGATGCTTTTCTGTGGTTCACTGGTTCGAACATCTTCTACCGCCGAAACTGCCACCGGACTCGCTTCGGACTGTTGAGATGGCGGTGCTCCTGCTACCCACCACCGAAATACTCCCATCTTCCCGTCTGACTGAGCCTCGTGGGTGATTGCCGGAGCGACCAGCGAACTCGCTTCACGCACTTGAGACGGCGGTGCTCCTGCTGCCGACCCCAATACTTCCGTCTTCCCGCCTGACTGAGCCTCGGGAGCCGTTGCCGGAGTTGCCACAACCACTCGTAAAGTCGCTTCGGCTTTCACCGCAGGCGCTGGTGTTTGCGGCGCTCGAAAAACTTCAGTCGGCGCTGCAGGCTGAGGCTCGATGGGTGTTACCGGAGCTGGTGTGATTGCTGCGGGGGTTTTTTCCGGAGTCACCTCGGACGTCGGCGCTTGTGCCGGGGTCAGGCCGTTAGCCTTCTGGCCCGGCTGAAGCAGCGTAGTCGTTGACGTTTCTGGCGCAGTGGTGGTTGTCGGTGCTGCTGTGAGTTTCCCTTCAATGGTTGGCTTCTTTGGCTCTGCGATGTCTTCCGGCGCCGCGGCTGCTTGAGCCTGCGAAGTTTTCTGATATGCCCGCGCAATTTCCCCCAGGCTTACAGCGGGCTTTATTTTGAATCGTGCAGACTGTGGCGTTACATTCCCCCCTAGCTCCGTTTCGGGCTCTGGCTCTGTACCTGTTTCAGGGGTCGCCACTTTCTCTGCCGCGTTTGCTTCTGCGCTCAATTTGGACCGCAGCGTCTCCGGCTCGATGATACCCAGGAGCGCCATGCGGTTCTCAGTCTGAGCGGTTTTTCCGGAAGAAGGTGTCCGTACAACGCCTGTCGGCTTTACTTCCACTTTCACTTTGGATCGCAGCGTCTCCGGCTCGATAATACCCAAGAGCGCCATGCGGTTCTCAGTCTGGGCAGTTTTTCCGGAAGCTGGCGAAGAAACCCACGAACTGGCTTTCGGTTTTACTACCTTGCAAACCATTCCATCAACAAGTGCTTCGTCCGGCCCGACATTGTGATCTGCGGCCTCAAGAGTCCGGCAGTCTGAGAATTGTGTATTCTGCGCATAAGCCAACGAGGGAAGCAGCGCCGCAAGAACTACTGCCAAGGGTGTGTATTTCATTGCGACTCTCCTGGTCACAGGATAGCTGGCCGCAGCGTCCCTGAGTCGCTCAATTGACAGCAGATGCAGAAGAATAACTGGCCACTCGGACAGGGTCCGTTACGCCCTGCGGGGTCTGGCCGGTGCTCGGTTCAACCGGTGGACGAGTGGACTTGATCCGCGCGTGGTAGATTAGCTTGCATACCGACAGAACGCATGAATTTCAAGATACTTCCTCGTCTCGGTCATGAAAAACGGAAGTGCCTCGATTGTGGAAGTCTTGATCGAGGCCGCTGTCTATTCATGACTGAGCTAGGGAGTTTACTGCCCCGCGAAAACCGCCAAAGCTTCAATCCCCCCACCAATTGAGCGGAGCGGCGGTCACGGATTAGAAGCGCAGCAGTTTGGGAGAACTAGAGAACAGCGAGCTGCCCGCCGTTGTGGAAGCTAGAGTCAGTCCGATTCACATTCTCCTGCAGCACGCAGGAATGCCGGCCTTATTCCTCGAGCGGCGTGATGGATGGACCGGTGTTTATCCCACGAGCCGAATTTTCGGTCTGTACACAATAGTTCACGGAGCCGCCGGCGAGCTTTGTGCAATTGCGATTTTGAAGTGCCCAGTGAACAACCTAGGATTTTGGCGATCTCGCGGTGTGCGTAGCCTTGGACGTCATAAAGGACAAACATCGCTTTAAATCTCGGAGGCAACTGATCGACAGCCTTCTGGAGAGTTGTGCGATCGATGTAGCCTTCCAGGTGCAGGTCTGGCCCGCCCAACTCCCTTTGTGAGGCGCCAGTTGTTTCCCCAGCTTCCGCGATGTCGTCGAGGGACGTTTTCGCGAACGTCATTCGGCGAAGGCGCATGAGTACCATGTTCACGCTCACACGATACAGCCAGGTGGAGAACGCCGACTCACCCCGAAACGAGTGAATCTTGCGGAAGACATGTAAGAAAATCTCCTGTGTCAAATCCTCGGCTTCGGCCGCGTTTTTCAACATGCGCGTACACAGGGCAAAGACTCGCGCACAGTGCGATCGGTAGATGGATTCAAATGCGGCGGCGTCGCCCCGCCGCGCTAATTGAATGGTTTCGGCCTCGGGCAACTCGTGAGCTTCAGGTGGTCTCGGTTCTCTCACAAAGTCCTTTCTGGCACACCTCTTCGCTCTCTTTGAATGATCCCCGATGGAAGGCGGATAGCCCCGGTCGGCTAACAGCCAGGAGCCCAAGATAGACTAACCGTTGGATTCAACAGGCAAGTATGTTGCCATGCTGGAATTTTTCTTGTAACACTGTGGGTTTTCGCAACTTATTCTGCTCTCGACAGATCTTCTGCCAAGTTTCCGGCGGTACTAGTTCCTGAAAACGTTTCTCAGAGCGTTTCCTTTCTTCACGGCGCGGAGCAGGCCGTCCCAGCATTCCCTGCCTCTCCCTTAGCGGTTGGAAACTTGGCTACGGAGGTCGGGGTGGCTAGAGGAGAGAACCGGCTGTACCCTTACTGCCACCCTTGTGAGGTGCCCGGTTGCGCGCCTGGTGCGCCGAGTGGTCCTCCTGACCTGTGCTTCACCATTCGTAGCGGTCAATGGCGGCATTCCTGGCGAGTTCGGAATCCGACTACGCGACCGGAGCGACGTTTTTCGTCGACGGCGGGCTGACCTGGAATTATCAGGAACAGTAGGGAAAGAGACACCCGAGTGCTGAAATTCTTGCCATCGCTATCTCGCTCAGGCGCGGGTGAGTGTTGCAGAACGTGCCACTTCGAGAAGTTTTTTCGCGTTTTCGCGAATGTTGCCTTTCGCGAAAACCGCGTTACCAGCGACGAGCAGCTCCGCCCCCGCGCGCACTACATCAGCGACGGTATCGAGGGCCACCCCGCCATCCACTTCGATGCGGAACGAAAGGCCAAGCTCTTCGCGGACTTCGGCAAGAGTCTTGATCTTCTGGATAGCGCCAGGAATGAATTTTTGCGCCCCAAATCCTGGATTCACGGACATCACCAGAACGTGGTGAACCATCTCCAGGACTTCATCCACCATGTGCACCGGCGTGGCGGGATTCAGCACCACGCCTGATTTGCATCCGTGTGACTCAATCAGCTGCAGCGAGCGATGGAGATGAACGCAGGCCTCCTGATGCACGGAGATCCAGCTGGCGCCGGCTTCTGCAAATGCAGGAATGAGCTCGTCAGGGTGTTCAATCATGAGGTGACAATCGAGGGTGGTGTTGGGAAGAGCTTTCCTCAGCGAGGCCACGACTAACGGCCCCAACGTGATATTCGGCACAAAGTGGCCGTCCATCACGTCCACATGGAGCACAGTGCCGCCGCCGTTGAGCGCCTCTTTCGCCTCCTCGCCCAGCCGCGCGAAGTTTGCGGAAAGAATCGAGGGTGCCAGTTCGATGGTCATGGGCAACGAGCCGCTCCTTCCTTTCCTCGGAGAAAACAGATTATACGCGGAAGTTCTTCGATGCCTGCTGAAAAGTGTGATTCGAACCAGAATTCGCGCCTCAGCACGGAATCGTGCGGCGTTTCTGACTGCTCTCGCGCGCCAACTCGAGCATGCGCATGATCTCCAACGCATATTCGGGAGTCACGGCCAGTGCCGCGCGTCCGACAATGACGTCGCGCAAATTCGAATAGTAATCGCGGTAGTCGCAGATGGCCGAGGGAACGCGCCGCCGTTCGAACGAATCACCCGCCGGCACCGTCAAGACGCCCCAGTCTTCTTCCGGCTCGTATCCCCAAGGCCTGTCCACGGGAATAAAGCCCCGGCGGAGATTCATTTCCTGAGGATCGAAGGTTTGTTTCACGAAGCTAGCTTGCGTACCAAATAGAACAAAGCGGGGTCGCGGCGCGGCGGCCAGGATACTGGATCGAAGAACGGCGCGCATGCCCTTCGAATAGTGCAGAGTGATATCAAAAGCATCGTCGGCCACGGCGTTATCACGTTCCGTTCGAACGTCGGCGGTCACGGCTTCCGGCAGACCAAAAAGAACCAAAGCGTGATCGATCAGATGGGGTGCGATGTCGAATAGGATTCCGCTGCCGGGAGATGCGGTCTCGCGCCAAGCGCCGGGCTTGAGCTGCGGGCGGAAGCGGTCGTAACTCGTTTCGAACCGCACGATGCGGCCGAGCGTGCCGGCCTTCACCACCTGCCGGATGGCTTGAAAGTCTCCGTCATAACGGCGGTTCTGATAGACGGTGAGCAGGCGATTGACGGTCCGCGCAAATTGCACCAGCGAAACAGCCTCTTCAAGAGTTGTGGTAAACGGCTTATCGACGACCACATCACGGCCCGCCTCCAGACATTGCCGCGCGAAAGAATAGTGGGTCTCGTTAGGAGTGGCAATCACGATGAGGCGAATCTCCGGTATCGACAGCAATTCATCCAAGCTCCGCACGATTCGAACGTCGGGATACTTCTCCGCTGCTTCGGTCCCGCTGCGTTGCAAAATCGCGTAGAGATGCAAACCAGGCACGGCGCGAATCACCGGCGCGTGAAACGCGCGGCCAGCGAGACCGAATCCTACGAGGCCGACTTCAATCATAGCGAGACATCTTTCGGCAAGAATGAACGCTAAAGAGTATCGAACTTTCGAATCCGGGAAAGAAAGATTTTTCAGAAATGTGAAGTTGCTTGAAAGGGCAGCGTCCTTCAGAATGACGGATCACCCATGAACGTACAAAATCCGGCCATCACAGAAACGGAAAGGCATCGCAACCTGCTCGTCCTGCTTTTCGCAGGCTTCGTACTGAGCGGAATAGCAACCACGATCATCGGTCCGATGTTGCCCATTTTTATTCGCAGATGGTCTCTCGATGACCGACAGGCTGGTCTTTTCTCCACGATTCAATTTCTGGCTGCATTAGGAGGCACGCTAGCATCAAGCCTGCTTGCCGCCTGGCGAGGATACCGCCCGGCTTTGATTTTAGGTTACGCCCTCATGGGAGGTGGCCTTGCCGGTCTCAACGCAGAAACGCACGTTGTTGCTCTAACGGCCACCGCAGTTTTCGGCTTGGGCTATGGGCTAATCACTCCAGGAACAAATTTGTTCGTTGCGGAATTAGGCGCAGCAAAGAGTGCTTCGCTCTTGAACTACCTCAATTTCGCATGGGGAGCAGGAGCGATGGCCTGTTCCCCATTCATCGCTCTGGCGTTGAAACGCAATGGGCTGGGTATCCTGCTGACGGGTGCCGCCACGTTTGGTGGAATTCTCGTTCTAGGCCTGTTGTTCGTCTCTTTCGGCGTGCAGAAACATGAAAAAGACGTGCCTGCCGCCAGTACCCCATCATCCGCAATCGGACAGGGAGTCACGTTTTCGCTGGCGGTCATGTTTTTCATTTATGTTGCGATGGAAAACGGTATCGGTATCTGGTCCGCAGAGTACGCCAAGCGGCTCGCGAACGGCATTACCGGCATGACCACGCTTGCGCCTATGTTCTTCTACGCCGGTCTGACATCCGGCCGCGCCGCCGCACCGCTCGTACTACGGCGCCTGCCCGAGAGAAAAATAGTGCTGGGCGCTCTGAGTCTGGCGGCGGCGGCAACGGCATTGCTGATCGTATCCAGATCGCTTCCAGTTGCCACCGTGGCAGTCTTTCTGGCCGGCCTGGGATGCGCGAGTGTTTATCCCATTTTCATTGCCTGGCTCTCACGATGGTACGGGGTACGCGCGAAGAAAATCGGAGGCATCCTCTTCGCTCTCGCTTCTCTCGGAGGATCTGCCGGTCCTGGGTTGATCGGAGCGGTCTCCCAGTACTCCGGCAGCCTGCGCGTGGGATTGCTGGTGCCGCTGATCTGCGCGACTATCCTGATTTGTCTGGCACTACTGCTGCGCCGGCAGTCGGCGGCGTAAGGTATTCTTAGTCCGTGCAGAATGCCGCATCCTCTGACCGCTCACCCACGAACGGACTGCTCCTGGGGCTGGTGATCACCCTGGCCGCCGTTCTGGCTTACTCGTCCTACACCACCGTGCAGCTCGCTGGTCTGCGAAGACTTCAGAGCGAGATGGTGGATCGCAACCGGAAAGACTCGTTACAGCTGCTGCGCGTCCAGAACGATCTCAATTCCATTGCGCTGGCGATGCGCGACATGCTGGACACCACGGAATCTTATCCGCTGACGGCCTGGACGGCTCAATTCGAACGCATTCATCAGGATCTGGACGCCGGGTTGAAGCTCGAGGAGAGTCTTGCCGGAGCGAACCGCACTCCTGAGCAGCGGCTGTTTCTCTCTCAAGCGGTGGCACAGTTTTGGGACGCCGTGAACCGCATGTTCGGGGTGGCGCAGAACGGCAAGGAAGCCGAGGCCAGAGAGCAAATTCGATTGTCGCTCCAGGCGCGACAACAAGCCCTCAGCACGGCGGTGTCGCGGCTACTCGTGGAAAACAACGAAGGCGAGGAGCAGGCCGCCGCGCGCATCGCTCAGATTTACGACGGTGTGCAGCGGCAGCTCTATATTTTCCTGGCGGCAATGCTCATCGCCATCGTTTTGACGAGCTTGTACTTGATTCGCAGCAACCGCCAAATTTTTGCTCGCCTGGCAGAGCTTTCCGAGCAGCGCAGCGATTTGGCGCAAAAACTGATCTCCACTCAGGAATCGACGCTACGGCATATTTCCCGCGAACTCCATGATGAGTTCGGCCAGGTTTTGACGGCCATCGGATCGATGCTGGGCCGCGCAGGCAAGCATGCTCCGGAAGGATCGTCCCTCGGCGAGGATCTGAAGGAGGTGCAGGAGGTCGCGCAATCGACACTAAACAATATCAGGACGCTCTCTCAGGCTCTTCATCCGGTGCTGCTCGAAGAGGCCGGACTAGAAAGCACGCTCGACTGGTATATTCCCACCGTGGGACGGCAGACGGGTCTCGCGCTACATTACGAGAAGACGGGACAATCCTTCCCGGTCGAAACGAGCGCAGGGGTACATATCTATCGCGTGTTGCAGGAAGCATTGAATAACGTGAGCCGTCATTCCGGTGCCCGTGACGCCTGGATCTGGCTGAGATACTCTCCGGATTCTCTGGAGCTCGAAGTGGAAGATCACGGCACTGGTTTCGTGCCAGAAAAGTTGCAACGTGGGATCGGGTTGGTAGCCATGCGGGAACGCGCCGAGTTGATTGGCGGCACGCTGACCATCTCACCCTGGCCGCAAGGCGGAACCAAAATCCGTCTTCAGATTCCTCGAGTCAAAGTGGATGCTAATGGCGCATAAGATTACCGTTCTACTGGCCGACGATCACGCGCTAGTACGGCGTGGTTTCCGCCGGATGCTGGAAGATGACCCGGAGATCTTGGTCGTTGGAGAAGCCAGCGACGGTAAAGAAGCAGTGCGCCTGGCCTGCGAATTGCGGCCCCGCATCATCGTGATGGACTGCGCGATGCCGGAACTGAGCGGCATCCAGGCGACACGAAAAATCCTGGAAAGATTTCCGGAGGCGGGAATCCTGATGCTGAGCATGCATTCCGAGGAAACCCTGGTAAGCCAGGCGCTCGAGGCAGGCGCACGCGGCTACGTGCTGAAAAATGCCATGGACCTCGACCTGGTCAGCGCAGTGAAGAGCATCGCGGCGGGCATGACTGTGCTCGATCCGCAAGTGTCGCGCCGGGACACTCTCAAAGGGGAGCGCGGGGGAGGATTGACGCCACGCGAGCTGGAAATCCTGCAACACATCGTGGACGGCAAATCGAACAAGGAAATCGCGGCGGGCTTGAATCTGAGCGTGAATACTGTTGCGGTGCACCGCGCCAATATCATGGACACGCTGGGGATTCACAAGACGGCAGAGCTGGTCGTCTACGCGATTCGAAATGGGTTGGTGAACCTGCCGTGAACCGGCGAGACTTCCTTTTTAGAACTCTCGCGGCGGGACTAACTACGGCGGCAGCGCCACCTTGGATCTTTGCGAATCGCACGGCTACTTTGGGATTCCGCTTGACCGACGTGACGAGCGCTGCGGGAGTCCAGTTTCGGCACAACAGCGGCGCCTATGGCGGCAAGTTGCTGCCGGAGACTCTGGGCGCGGGCTGCGCGTTCCTTGATTATGACAGCGATGGCTGGCAAGACATCCTGTTTGTGAACGGCATGGACTGGCCCGGACACAAGCGCCAGCGATCCACGTTGCGGCTCTACCGGAACAACCGCAACGGCACGTTTACGGACGTGACGCGAAACGCCGGCCTCGACGTCGAGATCTACGGCATGGGCGTGGCCGTTGGCGATTACAATAATGATGGTTTCCCGGACATTTTCATCACTTGCGTGGGGCAAAGCCGACTTTTTCGCAACACCGGCAGAGGTGCTTTTGTGGACGCAACGCGCTCTAGTGGCCTGTTCGGGCGTCAGGGCTTCAGCACTTCCGCTCTGTGGTTTGATTATGATCGGGATGGATTGCTGGACCTTTTCATTTGCAATTATGTGCGATGGTCTCCCCAGCACGATGTCTTCTGCAGCACCGATGGCTCGCACAAGTCGTATTGCACTCCGGAAGCGTATCGTGGGGATACCTGCTGGCTCTTCCACAATCGCGGCAACGGAACTTTCGAAGACGTGACGGCAACCAGCGGCATTTTTGATAGCAGCTCCAAATCCCTCGGAGTGGCGATGCTCGACTACGATCAGGACGGCTGGCCGGATCTGTTGGTGGCCAATGACACTCAGCCCAATAAGTTGTACCGTAATTTGAAGAACGGGAAGTTCAAGGACGTTGCGGTGGAGGCCGGTCTGGCGTTCAGCACGGAAGGAAAAGCACGCGCCGGCATGGGCGTCGACGCGGGAGATTTCGATGGTTCGGGCAAGCCCGGTGTGGCCATCACCAATTTCGACAACGAAATGATCGGTCTCTATCGCGCTACCGCCCCAGGCGTTTTCGACGATGTGTCCATTCCGTCCGGCATCGGGGCTGCGTCGCGCAACTCGCTGGGCTTCGGCTGCTCCTTCCTGGACGCCGATCTCGACGGTTTTCTGGACCTCGCCGTTGCCAACGGCCACATTGATGAAACCGTTCGAAACATACGCGGCAACGTCGGCTACGCGCAACCGCCGCAACTTTTTATGAATCTAGGCGGCGGAAAATTCCGCGACGTGGCCGGCCAAGTTGGCGCCGGGTTCGAATCTCCAAAGGTAGGTCGCGGCCTGGCCTGCGGCGATTTCGATCGCGACGGTGACTTGGACATCCTGATGACCACGAACAATGGGCCAGCCTACCTATACCGCAACGACCAAACAGCAATCTCTCGGAGCATTCGATTTCACTTGAAGGGCACGCAGTCGAATCGGGATGCCATCGGCTCGGCCGTCCAGATTTTCCACCAGGGCCAAAGACAATCGAGAATCGTGCGAGGGGGCTCCAGCTATCTTTCTCAATCGGAATTGCCGGTGACGTTTGGCCTCGGCGGGCTTGAGAAAATCGACCGCGTGGTGATTGACTGGTCTAGCGGCCGCACCGAGGAGTACAAAGATTTGCGGGCTGGAAAAACGTATAATTGCGTGGAAACAAAGGGGATAGATGCTCGGCCCGGCTTCTAGTGGTTTTCCATTATTGCCAAGCGCGGCAGCCATCCCTATAACTGGGCCAACAAGCAGTATCGCCTCCAGCCTCGCCAGTACCTGGCTCGCTTCGGGGCACCCCAAACTGAATCGCGGCCGGATGTTTCTGGAAACATCCGGCCGCTATTTTGATAACCGCTAACCGCGCACGCTGGTGGAGACGATGCCAATTGATTTTGCTAAGCGGTGGTTATCGCGAATCCTGGTGGCGCTGACGCTCAGCGCCGTTTACCTGTACGGATATCCCTCGGCCACGATCTTTTATTTCATTGTGGATTTGTCGCATGTGGCCATTGGAATGGTCCTAGCGATTCTCCTCTTTTTCTGCCTGGCGCGCCTGCTCCCACGCGAAACACTGCTGGGCCGCCTGGGCTGGTTCTCGCTGGCTGCCGGAGCCCTTCTCGGAATGGTGTTGATCAAGACAGGCACGCCTCTTCGGCTGAAGCCATGGTTGTATGCGCATATAGCGTTGTGCGTTCTTGGCGCGCTTTTCCTAGCAATCTCGTGGCTCATTTCAATAGGGTGGCTCGGTGAAAGCATTCCCCGGCGCGGCTTGGGATTTGCCGCGCTGACGCTGCTGACCGTGGGCATGGCGGCAGGAACGTGGTGGACGCGCGAGGTCGCCTGGAAAAACGCGAACCGCATCTCCAATCCGCTGATGCCGCCCGAGACTATGGACAGCGAAGGCGACGGTCCGCAGGGGAAGTTCTTCCCCAGCTCCGCGCAGACCAGACACGGCGGCAATATTCCCTCCCAGTACTTCATGAAATCGGACGCCTGCCAGCGCTGCCATGCCGACATCTACAAGCAGTGGGACAGCTCGATGCATCATTTCTCTTCCTTCAACAACCAGTGGTACCGCAAGAGCATCGAGTACATGCAGGAAGTCGCTGGCACGCGTTCGTCCAAGTGGTGCGCCGGCTGCCATGATCCCGCGCTGCTCTACGGCGGCTTATTCGATGCGCCCATCAAGCAGATCGTCGACCTTCCGGAAGCCCGCGCCGGTCTGGGCTGTCTGATGTGCCACAGCATCGTCGAAGTGAAAAGCACCATGGGCCAAGGCGACTTTTTCCTGGAGTACCCGAAGCTCCACGAGCTGGCGGCCAGCGAGAATCCTCTGGTGCGCTCATTGCACGACTTTGTCGTTCGCCTGAACCCCGAGCCGCACCGCCGTACTTTTCTGAAGCCGTTCATGCGCTTAGACACGGCGGAATTCTGCTCATCGTGCCACAAGGTTCATCTGGATGTCCCGGTGAATCATTACCGGTGGATTCGCGGCTTCAACGAATATGACAACTGGCAAGCCAGTGGAGTTT
>Ga0209156_10001417_pt1 | contig 19570 bp, 18 predicted proteins | sample GraSoiAngelo_124_FD_185881 | JGI IMG/M metagenome (GOLD analysis project Ga0209156, IMG submission 185881) | Grasslands soil microbial communities from the Angelo Coastal Reserve, California, USA - 14_0927_05_20cm (SPAdes) (version 2) | ecosystem: Environmental > Terrestrial > Soil > Grasslands...
GCGGCCGAGATAGGAGTCGGAGATGATGCGGATCGTGCCGGTCGTCAGCACCAGGCTCGCGACGTAGTATACGAGGCCGATCGGCAGCAAGTAGACCAGCGCGCGGACCGGGTTCTGCTGCAGGTCGGTCAACGCGCGCAACACGAAGTACACGAGCAGCACCAGGGGCACCGACAGGGCCGTCACGGCGAGCTTGAGAAACAAGCCGAAGTGCCGCCGGTAGATCATGAGGGACCCGTCGAGAATCTCGCCAAAGTCCATAGGCCGGAGGTCTGGCATGCGCGACTCGCTCCTGTGACGAGGTCGCGATAAGATGAGGACGTGAACGCGCCAGCGCGAGACCCGGTGCGACCCGCGGAGCTGCGCCAGCAGCTCGACATCGAGACCCCGGAGCACGTTGCGGTGCGGCTGGAGCTCGCCGGCGTCGGCTCCCGGGCGGCCGCGGCGCTGGTGGATACCCTGATCGTGGTCGTGCTCCTGGTCCTGCTCCAATTCGCCGGGGGCGCCACGGGCCTGTGGCATCTGGGGGCGGGGCTCGTGGGCTGGGTACTGGCGGTCGTGATCCTGCTCTCCTTTCTGACCTTCTTCGGCTACTTCGCCTTGTTCGAGGCGTTGAACGGGGGACGAACACCCGGCAAACAGGCGGTTGGCATCCGCGTCGTCATGGCAACCGGGCATGCCGTGACGCCGACCGCGGCGATCGTGCGCAACCTCGTCCGGCTGCTGGACTGCTACTTCCCACTGCTGCCGTTCCTCCCGGGACTCGTGATGGTGTTCCTGCACGGGCGCAACCAGCGTCTGGGCGACCTGGCGGCGGGGACGATCGTGGTGCGCGACCGCCCGGTGGACTGGGGGCTCGGGCCCCTCAGCTCGCCCCCGGCGGCTCCGGAGTCGCTCGAAACCGGCCCGCCGGAGCTCAGCGACGACGAGTTCCGGCTGCTGGACCAGTTCCTGGCGCGGTCGGGCCAGCTCGACCCCACCCTCCAGGTGCGACTCGCCACCGAGCTGGCGCGCCGCTTTCAGGACCGCATCCCCCGCCGCACGACCGATGCCGACGTCTATCTCACCACGCTCCACGCCGAGGAGCAGCGCAAGCGGCGCAGTCGCTTCGCCACGCGCGCGCAGACCGGCGCCGCGGGCCGAACCACGGTGACCGCGGAACGGTTCGTGGCCGGCAAGCGGGACGCGTGGGCCGCCTTCCACGCCGTCGCCACGCGGGTGGAGCGGGCCGGAGTCGGCGCCCTGGCGCCGGGCGAGATCCCCGCCTTCGCCGCCCGCTACCGTGAAGCCACCGCCGATCTCGCGCGCGCCCGCACCTATGGCGTCGACCCGCGCGTCAGCGAGTACCTCGAGCGCGTGGTGAGCGCGGGCCACAACGCGCTGTATCGGGCGCGCGGACGGCGCCGCACCCCGCTCGCCCGCTACCTGATCCGCGATTTCCCCGCCGCAGTCGTCCAGTCCTGGCGCCAGGTGCTGGCGGCGTTCCTGCTCTTCGCCGTCCCCGCCGTGCTCGGGTACGGGCTGATCCGCAGCCGCCCGGAGCTCGCCGATGAAATCATGCCGCCCGGCATGGTCTCCCGTGCGCAGCAGGCGGCGGACCACCAGGCTCGCGGTATCGGCTACGCCCAGTCGGCCGGGGAAGACCTGCCCGTCATCGCATCGGCGATCATCAGCAACAACATCTGGATCGCGTTCTGGGCGTTCGTGGGTGGCATGCTGGCAGGCACGCTGACCGCGCTCGTGCTCGTCGGCAACGGCGTGAGCCTCGGCATGGGATTCGGCCTGTTCGTCAACTACCACGCAGGTGGCTACCTCGCCACGTTCATCGCGGGCCACGGGATCCTCGAGCTGACCGCGATCTTCATCGCGGGGGGCGCCGGGTTCCGACTGGCCGGGGCCCTGCTCCTCCCCGGCGACCTGACGCGCGCGGACGCGCTCGTGCTCCAGGGACGCATCGCGGCCCGGATGATCGGCGCCGTCGTCACGCTGCTCGCGCTCGCCGGCACGATCGAAGGGTTGCTCTCGGCGAGCGATGCGCGGGTAGTATTTAAGTACGGGACCAGTGCGTTGACGGTGGCGCTGCTCGTGCTCTACCTCTGGAGCGGATGGAGCTACCTGAGACAAAACCAGACGCCGGTCCCACGCTGAAGCGTGGGCTCGGCGTGACACTGTCCTGAAGGACAACGCGTGTGCTTCAGCACAGTGCTGTGCCGAGCCCACCCTTCTAGGGTGGGAACTCGCAGTGGCGACGCGTGGATCTCGGCCACGCAAGCCAGCGGCAGCACTTGGCGCCAAGCTGGCGCGCGTACCACCAACGGGCGGGGGGACAGTACCGCGGCCGGTGCCGCCGGCTCACGCTGCCGGGGGCGGGGCTTGCAGGATCTGCCGCATCTTGCGGGCGAGGTTCTCGATCTGCTTCAAGCCGGCGACCGTCTCTGTGTCGAAGCGCTCGGCATTGAGCAGCAACAACTGGGTCTCGGCGAGGATCGCCGCCAGGGGGTTCGACAGGTCGTGCCGCAGCGTGTGCAGCGGGTCGCCGCCCTGGGGAGGGGCCATCAAAGCAGCGAGCGGTACAGGTCGCGCAAGTGATGGTCCCGCAGGTCGCGGACCGACTGCCATAGGTCCTGTTCGGACGTGGCGCAGAAGATCTCGGCGGTGGAGCGTTCCCCCTCGGTGTCCGGCGCGCCGAACAGCATGCGCCCGCGCCAGATCCCGTCCTCGGCGCGGCGTACCAGGAGACGTATGGCGATGAGTTGTCCGTCGAATCGGATGGGGGGAAGGTCGTGGACGACTGCGTCGGAAGAATCGGGACTGGAGTACCGTGCCGGTTGTCCGGGCATGCGTCGCCGTAGGGCTGGTTTGTCCAAAGATATAGACCGGCGATACTTACGCAATACGGAAGTACCGGTGAAAGGCCCGTGAAAGGCCGGGGAAGGGGAAGGGGCCCCACACCCTTCCCCGGCCGTTCACCGGCCTCTCACGGGCCTTTCACCGGCCTCTCACAGTCGAAAAGGAACCGGCGTGAACGTGACGAGAAACAGGACGAGCGCGAGCCAAGCGAGCATGCGGCGCGACCGCGGCAGCGGCCGGTGTTCGTCCAAAACTGGCGGGTGACCGAGGCGCCCGCGCGACAGTAGCAGCACGAGGCCTCCCCACAGCAGCCAACCCCTCCAGTAAACGCCGAGCCCCACGATGAGCGCCCAGAACGCGAGCGCGGTCCTGCGGTGCCAGTGCGGCACGGCCGAGTACAGGACGTGGCCGCCATCCAGTTGCGAGATGGGAAGGAGGTTGAGCATCGTGACGAACACGCCAAGCCAACCGGCGAACGCGACCGGGTGGAGCACGAGGGTCGGTGCCGAGCCGCGCACCAGGTGACGCAGCGCGAAGGTCAGCAGCGAGTCGCCGAGCACGGCCTGGCCGTCGTCGAGCCCCAGCACCATTCCGTTCGGGGACGCGCCGGCGGCCGGATGACTCAGCGCGAACCCGATCACGAGCACCGGAAACGCGACCAGCAGCCCGGCGATCGGCCCGGCGACGCCGACGTCGAGCAGCTGGCGGCGGTCCGACACGACGGTGCGCAGCCGGATGAACGCGCCCATGGTGCCGATGGACCAGGGCACGACCGGCGCCGGAATGAAGTACGGCAGCGAGACGTCGAGCTGGTAGCGCCGGGCGGTGAGGTAATGCCCCAGCTCGTGGCACAAGAGGATAGCGAGCAGCGGCACGGAGAAGGTCAGCCCCTTGGCCCAGGCGTGGATGAAATCGCGAGGGAACGGGTACGTACCGAGCAGCAGCGCCAGCGGGTTCGGGTCGAATGGGATTGCGCCCAGGAGCACGGCGCCCACGAACGTGGTCGTGAACAGCGTGGCCACGAGCAGCAGCAGGTGTACCGCCCAGGCGTCGCGGCGGCGGGCCCCGAGCGGGCGGGTGAGGACCAGGTGCCGTCCGTCGGGCTCGTCGGACCAGTAGTGACTGCCGGGCCAGTCCGCGAGCGCCGCGGCGAGCGCCGGCGAGGGGGCGGCATGCGCCGGATGTACAAGCGCGTCAATCACTTCCCGGTCGGGCAGGACGGCGGTGCGCCAGGCGAGGAGATAGCCGCTCAAGTCCATGGCTGCACTTGACGGCGGCTACTCCGCGGCCTACTATAGATCCGCACTCCTTCGAACTCCCAAAGAATCCATTTTCAACGCGTCACTCCCCCATCCCCGGGGTTCGCCCGCCGTAGCGCACACGGAGCACAACACACGTGGATATCGCTGAATTGAAGAAGAAGTCCGTCGCGGAACTGCACGCGATGGCCGAAACCCTGAACATCACCAACTACTCAGGGCTCCGCAAGCAGGATCTCATCTTCCGCATCGAACAGTCGCTACTCGATTCCGACACGGTGTTGCGGGGGGAAGGCGTGCTGGAAATCCTTCCCGAGGGCTACGGCTTCCTGCGCAGCCCCGACTGGAATTACTTGTACGGGCCGGACGACATCTACGTCTCGCCCAGCCAGATCAAACGGTTCGATCTGCGCACCGGCGACACGATCATGGGTCAGGTCCGTCCGCCCAAAGAGGGCGAGCGCTACCTGGCGCTGCTCAAGGTCGAGACGGTCAACGGCGAAGAGCCCGAGAAGGCGAAGCACCGGGTCGCGTTCGACAACCTGCGGCCCCGCTATCCCGAAGAGCGGATCCGGCTCGAGCGCAAGGACGGCGACCTGTCGATGCGGGTGATGGACATTCTCTGCCCCATCGGCAAAGGCCAGCGCGGCCTGATCGTATCCCCACCCAAGGCCGGCAAGACCATCCTGATGCAGAAGCTCGCCAACGCCGTCATCGAGAACCACCCGGAGATCTACCTCATCGTGCTGCTGATCGACGAGCGGCCGGAAGAGGTGACCGACATGGAGGAGAACGTGAAGGGGGCGGAGGTCATCTCCTCCACGTTCGACGAGCCCGCCGACCGGCACGTCCAGGTGGCGGACATGGTGATCGAGAAGGCGAAGCGCCTGGTGGAGCATGGCAAGGACGTGATGATTCTGCTCGACTCGATCACGCGCCTGGGTCGCGCCCACAACGTGGTCGTGCCGCACTCGGGCAAGATCCTGTCGGGCGGCGTGGACGCGAACGCGCTGCAGAAGCCGAAGCGGTTCTTCGGCGCGGCGCGCAACATCGAGGGGGGCGGGTCCCTGACCATCGTCGCCACCGCGCTGATCGACACCGGCTCGCGCATGGACGAGGTGATCTTCGAGGAGTTCAAGGGGACCGGCAACATGGAGGTCATCCTCGACCGCCGCATCGCCGACCGCCGCGTCTACCCGGCGATCGAGGTGCAGCGCACCTCGACGCGCAAGGAAGAGCTGCTGCTCACGAAGGAAGAGCTCAACAAGGTCTACCTGCTCCGCAACTTCCTCTCCGACATGCCGCCGGTGGAGGCGATCGAGTTCCTGCTCGAGCGTATGAAGCGGACCAAGACGAACAACGAGTTCTTCGCGACGATGGCGCAAGGCTGACGGACAGACGGACGGTCGGACTGTCGGACGGCTGCTCGCAGTCGACTGGGGCGAAAAACGCATCGGCCTCGCGCTTTCCGACGAGGGCCAGCTGCTCGCGCAGCCGCTCACGACCCTCACGCGCCGCGCCGGCAAGCGGTTCCCCATGCGCCAGCTACTCACGCTGCTCGAGGAGCATGCGGTGATCGGCGTGGTTGTCGGCTTACCCCTCGCACCCGAGGGCACTGAAGGCGAGGCCGCCCGTCAGGCCCGAGAGCTGGCGCGCGACATCGCCCGGCGCGCGGCCCGTCCCGTCGAGCTGTGGGACGAGCGATTCAGCACGGCGCGCGCGCTGCAGGCGGTGCGCGAAATGGGCGGCTCGACCCGCGGTCGCAAGCAGGACCTCGACGCGCTCGCCGCGACGCTGTTGCTGCAGCACTACCTCGATGCCCGGCGGGGGAGCGCGACGTGAGAACGATTGCGGATTGCGGATTGCGGATTGCGGATTCGAAGCGCTTCCGTCCAATCCGCAATCCGAAGTCCGCAATCCGCAATTGCCTGCTTCTCGCCCTCGCCGCTTGCGGCTCCCCCGACGGCCCTCGCGTCACCGTGACGATTCCGGCGGGATCCACCCTCGACGCGGCCATCGACTCGCTTGCCGCCAACCGGGTGCTCGACCATCCCGGCGCCTTCCGTGTCTACGCCCAGCTGCGCGGGCTCGCGGGCACGCTCAAGAGCGGCGTGTACCTGCTGCGGCAGGACGAGTCGTGGAACGACGTGGTCGCCACGCTGGAGCGGGGTCGCGGCGTCGAGCAACGCTTCACGGTGCGGGAGGGCCTGCGGCTCGCCGAGATCGCACAGCTCGCCCAGGCCCAGCTGCGCATCCCCCGGGATTCGTTGCTCGAGGCCGCGGAAGATTCCGCCCTGCTCGCCGGGCTCGGGCTGCCGCCGGCCGCGCCCAGTGCCGAGGGCTATCTGTTCCCGACGACGTACCTGCTGCCGCTGCGCGTTGGGGCGCGAGAGCTCGTCCGCGTGATGACGCACCAGTTCGCCGCCACGTGGAGGCCCGAGTGGCAGGCCCGGCTCGATTCGCTGCACTTTTCGCGGCACGAGCTCGTCACGCTCGCCTCGATCATCGAGGCCGAGGTGCGATACGATCCCGACCGGCCGTTCATCTCCGCCGTCTACCACAACCGGCTGCGCCGCGGCATGCGGCTCGAGGCCGATCCGACGGTGAGCTACGCCTACGGCCGCCGGCTGAAGCGGGTGTGGGAGAAGAACCTCGCGGTGCGCTCGTCGTACAACACGTACCTCCACGCCGGGCTCCCGCCCGGGCCGATCGCGCAACCCGGCCGCGCCAGTCTCGTCGCGGCCCTCTACCCCGCGAACGTCCCGTTCCTGTATTTCGTGGCGCAGAGCGACGGGAAGCACATCTTCTCGACCACCTACCCCGAGCACCTGGCTGCCATCAAGCGGGTCAAGGAACTGCGGCGCGCAGCGCGCGCGTCGCAGCGGCCGGGTCGCTAGCGCGCCACACGGCCGCGACCACGGCGAGCCCGGCGGCGCCGGCGCGGGCCAGCGACCCGGCAGTGGCGGCGGTAATGCCGCCGATGGCGATGACCGGGACGCCCGCGGGGGCGAGCCCCGCCAGGGCGGCGAACCCAGCGGCGCCGAGCGGCGGCCCCGCGTCGGGCTTGGTGTCGGTGGCGAAGCAGGGCCCGACGCTCCAGTAGTCCGCCGGCACGGCGCGGGCCCGCTCGGCTTCGGCGGTCGAGCCGACCGAGAGCCCCAGCAGGAAGCCGGGCGGCACGTGGGGTCGCAGCCGGTCGAGCGGCGCGTCTTCCTGGCCCAGGTGGGCGCCCGCGGCGGCGGCGGCGAGCGCGACGTCCACCCGATCGTTCACGATCACGGGGACGCTCAGGGCGCCGACCAGCGCCCGGGCGAGGGCGAGCACTTCACGGGCCGCGGCGTCCTTGAGGCGCACCTGGACCATGGTCGCGCCACCGGCCACCGCCTGGCGGCACGCCGTCACCGGATCGCGCCCCTTGAGAAGCGCCGCATCCGTGATCACCATCAAGCGCACCTGATCGACCAGGGCCATGGCCAAGATCCTGCGTGGACTGCGCGGCGCGACCACCGCGACGGCGAACACCCGCGAGGCGATCCTCGAAGCGGCCGACGAACTGCTGCGGGCGCTGCGGGACGCGAACGACTTCCAACCGGAAGACGTTGAGAGCGCGATCTTCACGTCGTCCCCGGACCTGACCGCCGAGTATCCAGCGCGCGCCGCGCGGCGGCTCGGCTGGCTCGACGTTCCCCTGCTCGGCGCCGCGGAGGTCGCGGTGCCCGACGGCCTGCCGCGCTGCATCCGCGTGCTGCTGCACTTCTACACCACGAAGCCGCAGCGCCAGCTGAAACATATGTACCTGCGCGAGGCGGCGAAGCTGCGGCCGGATCGTGGCGGACCGTGACGACGCTGACGGCTGCCCGAACGGTCGTCGTGTCCGCCAAGGGCGCCGCACGCTGGCAGGCGGGCCACCCGTGGATCTACCGGACGGACGTGTACGACGAGCCGCGGGACGAGCCGGGTATCGTCGCGGTCACCGACCGCCGCGGCCGGCACCTGGGGCAGGCCCTGTATTCGCCCCGGTCCGAGATCCGGCTGCGGCTGCTCACGCGCGGCCGCGAGTCGATCGACGCCGGCTGGTGGGGCGAGCGGATCGCCGCCCGGGCCGCGCGGCGGGCCGGGATCGCGACCACGGCGTATCGGGTCGTGCACGCCGAGGGCGACGGCCTGCCGTCCCTGGTGGTGGATCGCTACGGCCCATACGTCGTCGCGCAGCTCTTGTCGGCGGGGATCGAGCGGCGACGGGACGACGTGGTCGCGGCGATCCGGGCCGCCCTCGCGCCCGCCGGCGTCCTGCTTCGCAACGACGTCGCGATCCGCCGGCACGAGGGGCTGCCGCTCGAGGTGACGCTCGCCTCCGGTGAGGTACCGCAGGTTGTGGAGGTGATGGAGGACGGTGTGAGGTATCTCGCCGCGCCATGGACCGGCCAGAAAACGGGCGCGTTCTTGGACCAGCGGGAAAACCGCGCGCTCGTCGCCGCCCACGCCGGGCCCGGCCCGGCGCTCGACCTGTTCACCTACCATGGCTCGTTCGCGCTGCACCTGGCGCGCCGCGCGGCCCGGGTGAGCGCCGTCGATTCGAGCGCGGAGGCCCTGGCGCGGGGAGCCAACAACGCGGCGCTCAACGGGCTCACCAACATCACCTGGCGGGAGGCGAACGCCTTCGACCTGCTGCGTGAGCTGGACCGGCGGGACGAGCGCTTCGACACGATCGTGCTCGACCCCCCCGCGTTCGCCAAGACAAAGGACAGCCTGGTCCGCGCGCTCGCGGGTTACAAGGAGATCAATCTCCGCGCGATGCGGCTGCTCGCGCACGGTGGCGTGCTGTTCACCTGCTCGTGCTCTTACCACGTCGGGCGGGCGGTGTTCACGGACATGCTGGTGGACGCCGCGCGGGACGCCGGGCGCCGGCTCGAGCTGCTCGCGCTCACCGGCGCCGGCCGGGACCACCCGGAGCTGCTCAACGTCCCCGAGACCGGATATCTCAAGGGCGCGCTGCTGCGAGCGGTTGACTAAACGGGCCTCCCTTACAAGCTTGCATTCCATGCCGCTTCCCCGGCCCGAGGGGCGCCCCGCGACCGCCCTCGTCCGCCGCGTCTTCGTCGGCCTGCTGGTCGCCAACCTGGCAGTGGTGGCGGCCAAGTCGTTCGTGGGCCTGCGCGCCGGATCGCTCGCCATCCTCGGCAGCGCCCTGGACTCGTCCGTGGACGCCCTGAACAACGTCCTCGCCCTGATCGTCGTCCGGGTGGCCGCGAAGGAGCCCGACGAGGACCACCCCTACGGCCACGGCAAGTTCGAGACGCTCGGCGCGCTCGCCATCGTCGGGTTCCTCGCGATCACCTGCTTCGAGCTGATCCGCGGCGCGGTGAACGAGCTGCTGCAGGGCGCGCACCCGGTCGGCGTCACCGATTCACAGCTCGCCGTGCTCGTCCTCACGCTCGGCGTCAACGTCCTGATCGCCTGGTACGAAAACCGCCGCGGCCGCGAGCTCAAGAGCGAGCTGCTGGTCGCCGACGCGGCCCACACGCGGGCCGATGTGCTCATCACGGTCGGCGTCCTGGCCGGCGTGCTGTTCGCCCGTCAGGGGTGGTGGTGGATCGATCCCGTGGTCGCCATCGCGGTGGCGCTCGTGATCGTGCTGGTGGCCTACCGCATCCTGGTGCGCACCGTCCCGGTGCTGGTGGACCAGCGCGCGCTGCCGACCGGCGAGATCAGGCAGACCGCGGAAACCGTGCCCGGAGTGAAGAGCGCCTACGGCATCCGCTCGCGCGGGCCCTCGGACCTGCGCTACGCCGAAGTCACCATCGCCGTCGACCCCAAGGCCGACGTCGCCCAAGCCCATGCGATCGCGGACCAGGTGGAGGAACGCCTCAAGCAGAACCTGCAGCTCCACGAAGTCACGGTCCACGTCGAGCCATGCTGAACGCCCTCAACGACGACCGGCGCCCGCGCATCGCGCGCCGCCCGCCCCGCTCGCTCAAGCAGGAGTACCAGGAGTTCCTGCTGCAGCGGATCGAGGAGTACAAGAACACCCTGTCCCGCGAAGAGCTGCTGGAGATCGGCGACGAGGCGGTGCGCGAGCTGGAAGCGAGCGCCGCGGGCCAGTATCTGCTGACCGAAGTGCTGCTGCTCGAGCACGTCGACCGCATCATCGCCCGGCGGCTGCGGCTCCCCGCGTTCCCGCGCTGGCGGATAAAGCACCGCGCCCTGCGGGCGGCGCAGCGCGAGCCCACGCATTGGGGGCTCGAGCCCGATGGCCCGCTCGTGCATTGCGCCCGCCGGCTCGAGCCGGGCGACGTCGCGCTCGTCATGGGCGCGGGGGGGGGGGCGCTGCCCGCCGCTCTGTTTCTCGCGGCGCACGACGCCGAGGTCTTCCTGCTCGATCAGGACCTGGGAGCGATCGAGGCCGCAGAGGGCCGCGCCGTCACCGAGCAGCTCGCGGGCCGCTTCCAGGCCCTGGTGATCCACTGGGGCAGCTGGCTGCCCGACGTGGCGCCGAGCCTCGTGGTCATCGACCCCGCGGCCCTCGTCCCGGCGCGCCCCCGGGACCGCAACGCGGTGATCGCAGACCTGCAGGCGCGCACGCGCCCGGGCGGCGTGCACGTCGTGCTCCCGACCGCGCCGGCCGCGCGCGAGGTGATCCCGCTCGCCCCGGAGGCGCTGCAGGCGCTGTACGGCGAGTGGCAGGTCACCCGCCGGCGCCGCGGCAAAGCCAGCGGAGGGTTCACGGCGATCAAGCCGGAGCGTCAGGCGGACACGGCAGCGAACGTGTCTGACTGACCACTCGCCCACCCCACCCTTCCCGTTACACGTTGCACGTCAACACGTTGCACGATCGATCTCGTGGCAGGTCCCTTGCCTCGTGCGACGTGCAACCTGCGACGTGGAACGCCTCTCATGACGAGCTTGCCCCTAGTTCTCGACGACGAGCCCATCGGCATCATCCTGCGCGTCGGCCGTCAGATGCTGCGCCCGGCCAAGATCTGGGCGTACTGCTGGTTCACCGACGAGGGTGAAGCGGACGACCACACGCACCGCCACCTGCCCGAGCATATCGACTGAAGCCGCCAGGGCCGGCTGAACGCCGGCCCTGTTACGTTGAAGCCTGCGCTGGTTAATCTTCACCGCATGACCAGCGTCGTCATCAACGGCCGCAGCGTCACCGCTCCACCCGACCAGACGATCCTCGAGGCCGCCCGGGCCGCCGGCATCACCGACATCCCCACGTTGTGCTGGTATCCCAAGCTCCCGGTCGTGGGGAACTGCCGCATCTGCCTGGTCTCGGTCGAGGGACAGGCGAAGCTGCTGCCGGCGTGTGCGACAAAGCTGGCGGACGGAATGGTGGTGCAAACCGAGTCGCACGCCGCCGTGGAGAACCGGCGCGGCGTGCTGCGGCTGCTGCTGGAGCGGTATCCCGGCGACCATCTGATCAACGGCGGCCGCGCCCGGCCCCGCAACGAGTTCGAGGGTTATGTCGTGCGCTACGGCGTCGTGCCCACGCCGCCGGGAGGCCGCGACCTGCCGCTGCGCCACGGCGACGAGCGCCCGGGCGACTCGATGATTCGCCACGACATGAGCACGTGCGTGCTGTGCACGCGCTGCGTGCGAGCGTGCGAGGACATTCAGGTCGTGGGCGTCCTGGACGTGGCCCAGCGGGGGGAGCACACCGAGATCATCGTCGGCGCCGACGGCGACCCCGACAAGGCGGGCTGCACGTGGTGCGGCGAGTGTGTCCGCGTCTGCCCCACCGGCGCGATCTTCGAAGTAATGCCGCAGCAGCGCTTCGCCCCGGAGCGCATCCGCCGTCCGGACAGTGTGGTCCGGTCGGTGTGCCCGTACTGCGGTGTGGGGTGCCAGGTCGACCTGCACGTGGCCGACAACCAGGTTCTGCGGGTGACCTCGCCCGATATCGAGCTGGACACGCCCAATCAGGGCTCGACCTGCGTGAAGGGCCGGTTCGGCTACGATTTCCCGCAGCACCGCGACCGGCTCACCAAGCCGCTGATCCGGAAGGGGTGGGTGAAGGAGGGCGGTCGCTGGACGTGGCGCGGGCCCACGGGCCGGGAGCGCCGCGGCGGGCCGTGGCAAACGATCGAGGGTGAGGGTCAAGCCGCCAAGCCGGCCGGCCCGCCGCGCTCGGTCGGGAAATCACTGCGCGAGCTGTCGCTGCTCGAGCGGCTCGATCTCGACATCCGCGACCGTGCCGCCACGCCGGCGTCGTGGTACGAGCCGTTCCGCGAGGCGACCTGGGACGAGGCCCTCGAGCTCACGACGCACGAGCTGCTGCGCCTCAAGGGCGCGCGCGGCGGCGACGCCCTCGCCTGCTTCTCCTCGGCCAAGTGCTCGAACGAAGAGAACTACCTCCTCATGCGGCTGTTTCGCGGAGCGCTCGGCACCAACAACATCGACCACTGCACCCGGCTGTGCCATTCCACCTCGGTCGCGGCGATGCAGCGGGCGCTCAACACCTCGGCGGCCTCCGGGTCGATGCGCGAGGTGGAGCACGCCGCGGACGTCATCTTCATCGCCGGCGCCAACACGACGGAATCGCACCCCGTGTTCGGCGCGGCAATCAAACGCGCGCATGCGCGCGGCGCGACGCTCATCGTGGCCGACCCGCGCCGCACCGAGCTCGCCGGGCGGGCCGACATCCACCTCCAGATGCAGCCCGGCACGGACGTGGCGCTGTTCACCGCGATGCTCAATCACATCGTCGCCCGGGGACTCGAAGACCGGGCGTTCATCGCGACCCGCACGACGGGGTTCGACGCGGTGCGACAGGCGGTGCAGGCTCTGACGCCCGAGGTGGCGGCGAAGATCACCGGCATTCCAGCGGAGCGCATCCGGCGGGCCGCGGAGATCTATGCGAAGGGTCCGAAGACGAGCACGCTGTGGGCGATGGGACTCACGCAGCACGCCAACGGCACCGACCTCGTGGCCTCACTGCTCAATCTCATGCTCGGCTGCGGCATGATCGGCCGCTGGGGCGCGGCCATGATGCCGGTGCGCGGCCAGAACAACGTGCAGGGCGCCTCCGACGTGGGGGCGATCCCGTTCGTCTACACCGACTACCGGTCGGTGAAGGACCCGCAGATCCGCGCGGAGTACGCTCGGGTCTGGGGCGTGGCCGCGGAGTCCCTCTCGCTCACGGAGGGGCTGATGGTGACGGAAATCGTGAAAGAGGCGAGCGGCGTCCGCGGCATGTACATCATGGGCGAGAATCCGATCATCTCGGATCCCGACATCGCCCACGCCGAGCAGTGGTTCCGCGGGCTGGAATTCCTCGCGGTACACGACTTGTTCCTCACGGAGACGGCGCGCTACGCGGACGTCGTGCTGCCGGGCTCGAGCTTTGCCGAGAAGACGGGCACATTCGTCAACACCGAGCGGCGCATCCAACTCGCGCGCCAGGCGGCGAGCCCGCCGGGCGATGCACGCCACGACCTGGAGATCCTGATCGACCTGTCGAACAGACTCGGCTTGAAAACCACACACCGTACGGCGGAAGACGTCATGGTGGAGATCGTACAGGTAACACCGTCATGGCGAGGCGTCACCTACGAGCGGCTCGACGGCGCGGGGCTGCAGTATCCCGTGCCGACGCCCGACCATCCGGGCACCGCCTTCCTGTTCAACGAGCGGTTCCCCACGGCGGATGGCAAGGCGATCTTCGTGCCGGTCGAGTATGGGCCGCCAGTCGAGCTCCCCGATGACGCGTACCCGTTCGTGATGAACACGGGCCGCCAGCTGTACCACTGGCACACCGGCACGATGACCCGTCGCGCGACCGGGCTCGATCAGCGCGAGCCGACCCCCACGATGGAGATCCACCCGGCCGACGCCGCGGCACTCGACTTGGAAGACGGAGACCTGGCGCGGGTGACGTCCCGGCGTAACTCGCTGGTCATCTCCTGCCGGATTTCCGACCGCGTGGCGCGCGGGCAGGTGTTCGTGCCGTTCCATTTCCGCGAGGCCGCCGCGAATCTGTTGACCAACCCGGTGCTCGATCCCTACGCAAAGATGGCCGAGCTGAAGTGCTGCGCGGTGCGCATCGAGCCGGCGCACGTCGCCGTAGCGGACTAGCGCCGCCTTTCCCCCCCCGCCCGGGCTCCCGTGTGATGCAGGCGATCGTCAAGCAACAGCGCGCCCCGGGTCTCGAGGTCACGAGCGTCCGGAAACCCGCCGCCGGTCCCGGGGAGGTGCTGATCGCCGTGCGGCACGCGGGCGTGTGCGGCACCGACCTCCACATCGCTGACTGGGACGCCTGGGCTCAGGGCCGGCTCAAGCCGCCGCTCGTGGTCGGCCACGAGTTCGCGGGCGAGATCGTCGCGCTGGGCGACGGTGTCGCCGAGCTCAAGGTCGGCCAACCGGTGACGGCCGAGGGCCACATCGTGTGCGGGCACTGCGTGCAGTGCCGCACCGGCAACGGGCACATCTGCCGCAACACCCGCATCATCGGCGTGGACCTGGACGGGGCGTTCGCCGAATACATCGCCATGCCCGCCACCAACGTGCTGCCCTTGAACGGCATTCCCACCACCGTCGGGGCCGTGATGGACCCGATGGGCAATGCCTTCCACGCCGTGCTGACGGCGGACGTGTCGGGCAGCACCGTGTTTATCGTGGGGTGTGGACCGATCGGCTGCTTCGCGGTCGGCGTGGCCCGCGCCGCCGGGGCGGCAAGAGTCATCGCGTCCGACGTTAACCCGAAACGCCTCGAGCTCGCCCGGACCATGGGCGCGCACGTCCTCATCAACGCCGCGCGGGACGACGTGGTGCGCACGGTCCTCGAGGAGACGGGCGGGGAGGGCGCCGATGTGGTGTGCGAGATGTCGGGCATCCCCTCGGCCCTGCACCAGGCGTTCGCGGCCGTGCGCATGGGCGGCCGGGTGCAGCTGCTCGGCATCCCCAAGGGCGCGGTGCCGGTGGACTTCGCCACCGAGATCATCTTCAAGGGGATCACGGTGTACGGCGTCATCGGCCGGAAGATGTACGACACGTGGCATCAGATGCGGCGCTATCTCACCGCCGGTCTGCTCGACCCGCGTCCGGTCATCACACACCAGTTTCCGCTCGCCCAGGTCGACGAGGCGCTGGCCGCGATCCGCGCCGGCGACGCCGGCAAGATCATCCTGGAGATCGCATGACGCTCGCAACCACGCTCGAGACCGAGCTGGAGCAGTTCAAGCGGGACGGCGTGTACAAGCGGCTCAATTACCTGGAGTCGCCGCAGGCCGCCAGAGTCCAAATGCAGGGGCGCGGCGAGGTCGTGATTCTCTCGTCCAACAACTACCTGGGCCTGTGCAACGAGCCAGAGGTGATCGCCGCCGGGAAGCGGGCGCTCGACCAGTTCGGCGCCGGCACCGGTTCGGTCCGGTTCATTTGCGGCACCTTTACGATTCACCGCGAGCTCGAGGCTGCGCTCGCTCGATTCGTAGGATGTGAGTCCTCACTCACATACGTCAGTTGCTGGAATGCTAACGAGGGGCTCTGTCCCACCCTGCTGGGCGAGCAGGACATCGTCATCTCCGACCAGCTGAATCACGCCTCGATCATCGACTCGATCCGGCTGGCAAAGGGAATCACCAAGTGCCAGACCGCCGTCTATAAGCACGCCGACATGGCCGACCTGGAGCAGACATTGAAAGCCGCCCGGGACGCCCGGCTCAAGCTGATCTTCACCGACGGTGTGTTCTCAATGGAGGGCGACATCGCCCGGCTCCCCGACATCGTCGCGTTGGCGCAGCAATACGGCGCCGTCGTCGCCGTGGATGACTCGCACGCGACCGGCGTGCTCGGTCCGACCGGTCGCGGCACTGCCGAGCACTACGGCATGCTGGGCGAGGTGGACATCATCACCTCGACGCTCGGCAAGGCACTGGGCGGCGCCGCGGGCGGCTTCACCGCCGGCCCGGCCGTGCTCGCCGATTACCTCACCCAGCGCTCCCGCCCCCAGCTGTTCAGCAACGCGCTGCCACCCACCGTGGCCGGGAGCGCCCTCGCGGCAGTGCGTCAGGTGGAGCGTCACCCCGAGCTGGTACGGCGCCTGCACGACAACACGAGCTACTTTCGCGGACAGCTCACGGCGCTCGGGTTCAAGCCGTTGCCAGGGGAGACCCCCATCATCCCCGTGATCTTGGGGGAGACCGTTAAGGCCATTCAGATGAGCGAGCTACTGCTCGGGGAGGGCGTGTTCGTCACTGGATTCGGCTATCCGGTGGTACCGCAGGGCCATGCCCGGGTCCGCTGCCAGCTGTCGGCCGCCCACACTCGGGAGGATCTGGATTTCGCGCTGCTGGCCTTCCAGCGCGTGGGCACCCGGCTGGGCCTGATCTGACGGCCTATTTTCGGCTTTTGTTCGGTACCGGGTAATCCACGCCACCGCGTTGACCTCAAGTACTTTCAAGGTTTAGAGGCTTAAAGCGAAGGGGTATCGCGTTTTCCGGCCGAAATCCCTATCTTGGGGGTCGCTTTTTCGACCACTTGAGGGAGTCGTCCATGCGGGCAGTCACTGTCATCGGGGTGCTGTTGGCGGCCGGGGCCGGGACCCTGAGGGCCCAGCATGCCCACCAGTTCGAGATCGGCGGGTTCGGCAGCTACAACTACTACGACAAGCAGCTCCAGCTGGCCAATCAGTTCGGCGGGGGCGGCCGACTCGCCTTCTCGCTCAACGACAATCTGGGGCTCGAGGTCGATGGTAACCTCGTCTATCCGTTCCCGAAAACTGGCGGCGGCCCGCACACACAAGTGCGGTTCGGCAGCGTGAGCCTTGTGATCAACTCCGGGGGCGAGCGGAATGTCCTGTACATCCTGGGGGGCTACTCACGCCTCGACATGGGGGTGAACCCGCCGTACAACTTCGCCATCCACGCGGTGCACGCGGGGCTGGGCGATCGGATCTTCCTGCTCAATCGCCTGGCGCTGCGCCTCGAGGGGCGTGGCTACTACGCCCCGCAGAGCTGCTGCGTCAGCTCGAAGTTTGTCGGGGTTGTCGGCACCGCCGGTCTCTCGTACTTCATCGGCGGAGGTGGCCCGCACGAAGCGCTCCCGCCACCGATTCCCAAGGAAAAACGCGATTCCATCATCGCGGCGGGGGGGAAGCCACCCGAGGCCCCGCGACCGACACCGACGCGCGCCGGTCCGACCTACGAGCAGCGCTCCAGCGACTGGCAGCACAAGTGGTACTGGGGCGGGCAGGGCGGGCTGTTCGTCTTCAGGACGAACAACGAGAGCTACGCCTTCGAGCCGACGTTCGGCGGGCACTGGCTGGTGACGGGCAATCGGACGGCGCTGTACCTGGCGTACGAGCAGTCGTTCTTCCTCTCGGCCCGGCACGCCACCATGGTCGAGCCGGACGGAACCGTGGAGCCCGGCAACGTGTCGTTCAAAGACATGCGCCGCATCCTGGTGGGCGTGCTCGCCTTCCCGGCGCAAAAGCGGGTCGAGCCGTTCGGCGGCGCCGGATTCGCGATGATGCAGCTCTTGAACCCGGAGGTGACGTGCTCGAGCTGCCAGGGGCTGTCGCAGTTGTCCCAGATGCAGGACGAGGCCAACGCGGCGGCGAGCAAGGCGTTCTTCTGGTGGATGGGGGGGGTCGACATCAAGCAGGGACGGCTCGCGCTGTACGGCCACTACATTCTGACGTCGTCGGCCCGGGACTTCCTGATCCAGGGCACCACCCACACGTTCCAGGGCGGCATCCGCTACAGCATGGGGAGCGCCAAGGAAGGAGTCACCGAAGGGCACTGAGCAGGCGGAGGAAGTTCTCTCCCAGGATCTTCGCGACGTCGCCGTCCGCGTAGCCGCGTGCCCGCAGGGCCGCGACCAGCAAGGGCAGCGACGTCGCATCTTTCATGGGGGCGGGCAGCACGCTGATGCCGTCGAAGTCGCTCCCCAGCCCAACGTGGTCGATCCCCATCACCTGGACCGCGTGATCGATGTGATCCACCAGCCGATCGAGCCCCGGCACGCCCAGGTGCTCGGCCTCTCCCCCCACGAACTTGTCGATCTCGAACGCCGACTCGCCCGGGCGCCCCCGGTAGCGCGCATGGATCGAGTCGGTCTCGGGCCTCAAGCGACGCCGCAACTCCTCGTACTGCTCCCGGAAGTGGTCGTCCAAAAACACCGGATAGAAATTGATGCCCACCACGCCGCCGTTCTTCGCAATGGCGCGCAGCTGGGCGTCCGACAGGTTCCGCGGGTGCCGGGCGATCGCGCGGCAGGACGAGTGCGAGGCGATCACGGGCCGCGCGCTCGCCGCCAGCACGTCCCAGAAGGTCGAGTCTGAGACATGCGAGACGTCCACCAGCATGCCCAGCTGATTCATGCGCCGCACGACCCGTTTGCCCAGATCGGTCAGGCCGCCGTGGCGCCGCTCGTCGGTGGCCGAGCCGGCCCAGTCGTTGCCGTTGTTCCACGTGAGCGTCATGTAGCGCACGCCCCGGCGATACAACGAGTCGAGGTTCGCGAGCGAGTTCTCGATGGCGTGGCCCCCCTCCACGCCCAGCAGCACGGCGATGTGTCCCCGGGCCACGGCGCCGCGCACCTGGTCGGCGTCGGTCGCGAGCTCGGCGATGGGTTGCGTGTCCACCAGCGCCTGCACCGCGTCGATCAACGCGAGCGCCCGCCGGAACGCGGTCCCCGGCCCGTAGCGCGCGTCCACCCAGATCGAGAAGAACGCGGCCGAGAGGCCGCCCTCTTGCATCCGCGGCAGATCGACGTGGCCGTCCGGCAGCCGCGCGGAGATGTCGGCTTTCATGTCGAGCATGCGCTGCGCCGTATCGATGTGCCCGTCGAGGATGATCGGCTGCTGGAGCACGAGGAGCAGTCCTACCGCGAGACCCATGGCGAGCCCGCGATCAAGAAGCGCAGCGGCCAGTCCGCGGCCCGCGAGATGCCGATGCGTGGTGTCACGATGATGGCGTGTAGCTGTCGTGATGGGTTACGCACGATACGCAGCACGCCCCGCGTGAGCGAGATGCCGTCCAGCCGGCCCGTCACGCCCAACGCCGCGCACAACTTGGCGGGCCCGGAGCACAGCTCGTGGTCGGGCACACCGCCGCGCCGGCGGCGCATCGTGGCGAGTCCGGCCAGCGGCTCGAGCGCGCGGATCAAGACGGCCGCCGGAAACCCCACGGCTTCCGTCACGGCATTCAGGCACCAGTGCATGCCGTAGGTGAAGTAGACGTACGCCGTGCCGGGCGGCCCGAACAGACTCGCGTTGCGCCGCGTACGACGCGCCCGGTAGCCGTGGCACGCCGGGTCGTCCGGTCCCACGTACGCTTCGGTCTCGACGATGCGGCCCGCGACCCGCCGGCCCCGCACGCGGCTCACGAGGACGTGGCCCAAAAGCCTACGCGCGACCTCGGGAGTCGGTCGCGCGTAGAACGCCGCCGGGAGCGCCGCACCCGTCACGCGCCGCCGGTGAGTCCGCGTTTCACCTTCGACCAGAACGACTCGCCCTC
>Ga0209156_10001423_pt1 | contig 19538 bp, 15 predicted proteins | sample GraSoiAngelo_124_FD_185881 | JGI IMG/M metagenome (GOLD analysis project Ga0209156, IMG submission 185881) | Grasslands soil microbial communities from the Angelo Coastal Reserve, California, USA - 14_0927_05_20cm (SPAdes) (version 2) | ecosystem: Environmental > Terrestrial > Soil > Grasslands...
TGACGGCTCCTAACGCTGCGCGTAACCTGCGGGCCGGCCTGGCGCGCGCGTTGCGCACGCAACGCGCGTAACGGGACGGACCGACAGGTTCAGGTGCTTGTTAGCCGGCGTCACTTCTCAGCCCTGCGACGGGCGGCCCGATACGAGACAAAAGTCAAAATCCACGTCTTTCCACCCTCGTACGACCGGTCCAGGGTAAAGGAGTAGCCATCGGCGGCAATGTCGTAGTACCGTCCCCGCTCCACCAATTCACCCCCAGGATCCCTGCCTTGGCCAGTCGTGCGGATCTCGCCATCGACGACTTCAGCGCGCAACTCACTGTAGCCTTCCACGTTTGCCATCATCCAGACCACGTACCACCGGTCGCTGTCGGGAACGTAGGTGCGGAAGCTCGCCCCTCGAAAGTTGACCTGCCCTGACGCGTCCAGATGGCGAATCTCGTCGAGTAACGCGGCGCCGTCCAGGATGTGGTGCACGTTGGAAATCGCGCGACGGCCAGCGCTGGCTCCCTCAGGCATGACCAGCATCTCGATGTCCCATTCGCCAAGGAGGAAATGAAACGCGTCGGAACTCCGGACCATTTTCACAACCCTCGTCCCTCTCTGTTCACAACAGGACACCTGAAGCGCGGAGCTTGCAAGCCGCACCGCAACCGCGATGACCGCCAGAGCGGAATCGACCGATCGCTGCCACCGTCGGCTCGACGCGTGAGGGTTGATGGCATTCATCGTCCTCGCCCGGCTAACGCTTCGCGCTGAGCCGCGGCGCCCACAAACGCCACGGTGCCGACGGCTCCAGCGCGATGTTAGACCGCGCCTTTTAAGACCGCATCAACTTGTTCATGCCCAGTGGGCCATACTTCATCCTCCAGACGGGCACCGGCCTTCAGCAACTCTTCGATGATCTGCAGATGATTCGGGCGCGGTTCGTTGATGGCCGACCAGACGGCTGTGTCGAGGACATTGCCTCCGTACATGCTTCGTGGTTCGAGCGGAGCTTTCCATTGAATGAGCAACCGCACCGTTTCCAACTGCCCACGGTTCACGGCCCAATGGAATGCGTTCAGGCCAGTGCCGGCGCCGCCCGATGGATCGAGGCCGTGCGTCAACAAGTACGTTGCCACGCTGGTCCGGCCGAGAAAGCATGCGCACGTCAGCGCTTCCGCCAACGCCTTCTCTTCAGTCCGGAAACGGCCCTCTTCGTACCAGTCGACAATCCGTGCACGCCCGCGGCCCGCTTCATCGTCGAACAGCGTCTCGAGCCGAGAAAAGTCTCCATTGTGGAGCCCTTGAAGGGCATCTCGAAACACGGCGTCGTTCTCGTTGCTGGCCTCCATCGTGTTCTCCGAGACTCTTGGTTATGGCATGCAGGCGGTCTAACGATCGGCGCTCACCCGCGAGCCGCCTCTTTTCGCTGAGCGTTCAAACGGTCCCGCGCGGCTCGTCGGGTGCAGCGCTTGGTTAGGCCATTCAAGACACACCTCTTCGCTACCGGGACAGCGCGGTGAACGCTTCGATCGCAAAGCCATACTCTTCGTCTGCCGTGTATTGTTTCGGATCAATGTATACGCGTCTTGGATAACCGAGATCGGGGTCGTATTCAATCTCCACCCGATACGGCTGTTCTCTCAGTGCTGCACGAATGAACGCAAACTGCTTTTCTACAGTACTGTACTTCTCTAAGTCCTCGGGTGAGCGTGTTCGAAGCAAACCCGCGCGTGATCCCGCACCATTGTTTACGCGAAACACAATTGGTTCAGAACCCGGTGGCGCTGGTGCACAGAAGCAAATAATCTTGAGAGTGAATTCGTACGTTTTTGGTTTGTTGGTCGACCACTTCGCTTCCGCAAGAGCTAACTGCTCCTGGATCGATGGTATTTGTGCTTCGACCGCGATAGCCGAGAACGCGAGTACCGCGCAGATCAAGGATAGGCCCTTAGGAATTCGTTTCATCAACATACTCTGACCACCTAACGCCGTTCGCGATGAGCCGTGGCGCTCACATCTGAACAGGCGCCGTCGGCTCCATCGCGATGTTATGCGGCCGTCGACGTTGCAGGATAGTTTACCTACCGGCCGGCCGGACGTCGGCAACGGAGTGCCGTGTATCGAGACACCGACCGGCCTCAACCCGGGGCACAGCCCCGCCGTCGGTAAAGTAGATCGATCCTCTATCGTCACCACAGAACGAATGACGCTGCGGCGTCGAATTCAACGGAATCGCGACAACGGCGAAACGCGTCATCGCTGAGTGAGACACGCGCCGGTCAGACCGGGGCTCAGCGCTCGGGCCTGCATGAAACTCGAAGCCGTACCCACGTCGCTCCTGTGTTACCGCCAAGTGGTGTTCCAGGAAGGGACTGTGGCCACGGACCCCGGGGACACATGAGGCAGAGTCGAGGCACTCCAGTGTGTCGTAGTACCCTTCATTGAGCGACGCGTACGCCAACTCGCCACCAATGATGGCGCGAACGACCGCAATTGCGCCAGGCTCGGTTCGATCAGGCTCTCCGACGTGCGGCGCCATGAGAACAACCGCGTACAACAAAACGACCGCGATGCCTGCTCGCCTGACGGCGACGCGATATTTCAATACGGCCGCCGCGCCAAGTGACGCCATCGAGACCGTAAGTATCATCGGTACCGGCACGGACAGCGGCAAGTACACCGACACCGGGTGAAAATGTCTACGGAAACTGCGCTTCGCCGAGCATCTGCGAACCCTTGTTTTCCGGTGGTCGGTCAATCCGTGTCCGCATAACGTCTCGCGCTGAGCCGCGCGCTGCGGCTACGGGCTGGCACGGACATTAGGCGCGACGGCTCCGGCGCGTTGTTCGGCGGCGTCTCACGACACCTTGGTAACGAACTTGAGTTCACTGCCACCGGCCGTCGCCGTGACCTCCCAGCAACCAGACGTGGGGAAAAAGACTCGGCTCGCCTGAAAACCTGTCGGATAACAGCATGGAATGTCGGCTTTGAGTGCCATGGCACCGTCGCCGTCAAGCCGACGCCCCACCACCTTGAGATTCGTTCCTGGCGGCCGAATCCAGAGAACCTTGTTTCCGTTGTTTCCAGAAGCCCAATGTCCCGCACCCCACCCAGCCCATATGGAACGATCGGCATTGATGTACCACGGGCCTAGTCCAAAGGGATCGGCATTGGGATCTCTCGGTGGCTCCGCCCGGACAAGTTCACTTACCCGGCAGCCCGTCGTTGAAGGTGCCTGAACGAGCTCTGAGGGCGCCTGAGCCTCGATTCGGGGCAGCTGCGTTCTCGATCCGCAGAATGCAAGCAGGAAAATCACTCCGCCAAGTCGTAGGACCCGTTGATGTGCCATGACGGCTCCTTTGTTGTTCGTCCGCCGAACGTTGCAAATGAGCCGCGCGCCGCGGTGACGGGATCGCACAACCTGGGATTAATCAGGGCGGCTCGTGTGCCGAACGCCACAAAAAACTGAGGGCGGCGATCCGTCGACCGCCGCCCAATCCGAAATCCGAAATCCGAAATCTGAAATGCTGAAATCTCAGCCTTCGAGATCTCCCGGTCCCGTGCGCGGCACCATCGCTTCGTCCGGCTCGACGAAGTACTCCATGTCGCGCTCCAGCTCGAGCTCGTCGTCGGTCGGCTGCACCGGCGCCGGCGGCGGCGGCGGCTCGTCCGCCGGAATCCGCACGTTCCGGTAGTACTCGAACCCGGTGCCGGCCGGAATCAGCCGGCCCATCGTCACGTTCTCCTTCAGGCCGCGCAGGTGATCGACCTTGCCGGAAATCGACGCTTCGGTCAGCACGCGCGTCGTTTCCTGGAACGACGCCGCCGAGATGAACGAGTCAGTCGAGAGCGACGCCTTCGTGATGCCGAGCAGCATCGGCCGGCCCTGCGCCGGACGTCCGCCGTCGGACAGCACGCGCTCGTTCTCCTCGAGGAAGCGGAACTTGTCGGCCTGCTCCTCGATGAGGAACTCGGTGTCGCCCACGTCCTCGATCTTCACCCAGCGCATCATCTGCCGCACGATCGTCTCGATGTGCTTGTCGTTGATGTTGACGCCCTGCAGCCGGTAGACCTCCTGGATCTCGTTCACGAGGTACGACTGCAGCGCCTTCTCACCGAGCACGTTCAGGATGTCGTGCGGGTTGCTCGGACCATCCATCAGCGGCTCGCCCGCGCGCACACGCTCGCCTTCCTGAACGTTCACGTGAACGCCGCGCGGCAGCGCGTACTCGCGCTGCTCGGCGCCCGGCTCGTCCGGTGTGATGATGATCTTCCGCTGACCCTTCACGATGCCGCCATAGTGGACGATGCCGTCGATTTCCGAGATGACCGCCGTCTCGCGCGGCTTCCTCGCCTCGAACAGCTCCACCACGCGCGGCAGGCCGCCGGTGATGTCCTTCGTCTTCGTCGTCTCGCGCGGGATCTTGGCGAGCACGTCGCCCGCCGAGACCGCTTCGCCGTCGCTCACCATCATGTGCGCGTGCACCGGCATGTGATAGCGGCGGCCCACAGTACCGTCTTTCTTCTTGATCTCGATCGACGGCTGCTTCTTCTCGTCCGGCGAGTCGACGATGATGAGGCGCGACAGGCCGGTGACCTCGTCGACTTCCTCGTGCACGGTGATGCCTTCGAGGATGTCCTTGAACCGCACCTGTCCCGACTCCTCGGTGAGGATCGAGAACGTGTACGGATCCCACTCGACGAGCGTCTGACCCTGCTCGATGGTCCCGCCTTCCTTCACCTTCAGCCGCGCGCCGTAGACGATCGGATAGCGCTCGCGATCGCGCCCCTTCGCGTCCTGGATGACGAGCGAGCCGTTGCGGTTCATGACGACGAGGTTGCCGTCCTTGCCTTCGACGACCTGCAGTCCCTGGAACCGGACGGTGCCGTCGTGCCGCGCTTCGAGCGTCGACTGCTCGCTGACGCGCGACGCCGTGCCGCCGATGTGGAACGTCCGCATCGTCAGCTGCGTGCCCGGCTCGCCGATCGACTGCGCCGCGATGACGCCGACGGCCTGGCCGAGCTCCACCATCTTGCCGGTCGCGAGGTCGCGGCCGTAGCACTTCGCGCAGACGCCGCGGCGCGACTGGCACGTCAGGACCGATCGGATCTTCACCTTCTCGATACCGGCGTCCTGAATCTCCGACGAGAGATCCTCGTTGATTTCGTCGTTGACGTCGATGATCGTCTCGCCGCTGAACGGGTCGGTGATCTTCTCGAGCGTCACGCGGCCGATGATGCGGTCGCGCAACGGCTCGATGATCTCGCCCGACTCGACGATCGCGCGCGCCTCGATGCCGTCGAGGGTGCCGCAATCGTGCTCGTGGATGATCACGTCCTGCGCGACGTCGACCAGACGGCGCGTCAGATAGCCCGAGTCGGCCGTCTTCAGCGCCGTGTCGGCCAGACCCTTCCGCGCGCCGTGCGTCGAGATGAAGTAGTGCTGCACCTCGAGGCCTTCGCGGAAGTTGGCCGTGATGGGCGTCTCGATGATCTCGCCCGACGGCTTCGCCATCAGGCCGCGCATGCCGGCGAGCTGGCGGATCTGCTGCTTGGATCCGCGCGCGCCGGAGTCGGCCATGATGTAGACCGGGTTGAACATCCGGCCTTCCTTGTCGAGCGCCTCCATCTCACTGAACATCGCGTTGGCGATTTCTTCGGTCGCCTCGGACCAGATCGCGATGACCTTGTTGTAGCGCTCGCCGTTGGTGATGGCGCCTTCGAGATACTGCGATTCGACCTTGATGACCTCTTCGCGCGCGCGGCTGACGAGATTGACCTTTTCCTTCGGGATGATCAGGTCGTCGATCCCGATCGACAACCCCGACCGGGTCGCGTAGGTGAAGCCGAGATGCTTCAGCTGATCGAGCATCTCGACGGTCTTCTCGAGGCCGAACTTCAGGTAGCACGACTGCACGAGCTGCTGCTGACCCTTCTTCTTCAGCAGGCCGTTGACGTACGGCATCTCCTTCGGCAGCGACTGATTGAGGATGACGCGCCCGACGGTCGTGTTGATGATCTTGTTGATGACGTTCTGCACTTCGGTGTGCAGCACGTCCTGATCGTCGCGGGCCGCCGTCAGATCCTGCAGATCGCCGGTGAAGCGCAACCGGATCGGCGACAGCGTCTCGAGCTCGCCCGCTTCGAGCGCGAGCATCACGTCGTCGGCGTTGCCGAACGCGCGCCCTTCGCCCTTCGCGCCCGCCTTCGCCTTCGTCAGGTAGTAACAGCCGAGGACGATGTCCTGCGACGGAATCGCGATCGGCGCGCCGTGCGCCGGCGACAGGATGTTGTTGCTCGAGAGCATCAGCACCGACGCTTCGATCTGCGCTTCGGGCGACAACGGAATGTGGACCGCCATCTGGTCGCCGTCGAAGTCGGCGTTGAATGCCGTGCAGACGAGCGGGTGGATGCGAATCGCCTTGCCCTCGACCAGCACCGGCTCGAACGCCTGGATGCCGAGGCGGTGCAGCGTCGGCGCGCGGTTGAGCAGCACCGGGTGCTCGCGAATCACTTCCTCGAGCACGTCCCACACTTCGGGACGCTGCAGCTCCACCATCTCCTTCGCCTGCTTGATCGTCTGGACGAGCCCGCGCTCTTCGAGCTTGTTGTAGATGAACGGCTTGAAGAGCTCGAGCGCCATCTTCTTCGGCAGCCCGCACTGGTGCAGCTTCAGCTCGGGTCCGACGACGATGACCGAGCGCCCGGAGTAGTCGACGCGTTTGCCGAGCAGGTTCTGGCGGAAGCGCCCCTGTTTGCCCTTCAGCGTATCGGACAGCGATTTCAGCGGACGGTTGTTGGCGCCGCGCAGCACGCGGCCGCGGCGTCCGTTGTCGAACAGCGCATCGACCGCTTCCTGCAGCATGCGCTTTTCGTTTCTGATGATGACGTCCGGCGCCTTCAGCTCCATCAGCTTCTTCAACCGGTTGTTCCGGTTGATGACGCGGCGATAGAGATCGTTGAGGTCGGAGGTCGCGAAGCGGCCGCCGTCGAGCGGAACGAGCGGACGCAGCTCGGGCGGAATCACCGGGATGACGTCGAGGATCATCCACTCCGGACGGTTGCTGGACTTTCTGAACGAGTCGACGACCTTGAGCCGCTTGGCGAACTTCAGCTTCTTCTGCGCCGAGTTCTCGGTGCGCATCCGGTCGCGCAGCTCGATCGCGAGCCGATCGACGTTCACGCGCTTCAGCAGCTCCTTGATCGCCTCGGCGCCCATCTGCGCCTTGAACTTCGGCCCGTGCTCCTCGCGCGCCTTGCGATACTGCTCTTCGTTGAGCAGCGAGTTCTGCTTCAGCTCCGTGTCACCCGGATCGACGACGACGTACGCCTCGAAGTAGAGGACGCGTTCGAGGTCGCGCAGCGAGATGTCGAGCAGATGTCCGATGCGGCTCGGCAGCCCTTTGAAGAACCACACGTGGCTCACCGGCGTGGCGAGCGTGATGTGACCGAGGCGCTCGCGGCGAACCTTCGCCTGCGTCACTTCCACGCCGCACTTGTCGCAGATGACGCCGCGGTGCTTCATGCGCTTGTACTTGCCGCACAAGCACTCCCAGTCGGTGATCGGGCCGAAGATCTTCGCGCAGAACAGGCCGTCCCTTTCCGGCTTGAACGTGCGGTAGTTGATGGTCTCCGGCTTGGTTACCTCGCCGTGCGACCACGACATGATCTTGTCGGGCGAGGCGAGGCTGATGCGAATCGCATCGAAATCGCTGGTCAGAGCTCCACGTTCGTGAAATGAAGGTCTCATTTATTTACACCTGTTCGAGCACTGGTTCGGCCGGCGCCGCTTCCACGGCCTTCTTCTTCGTCTTCATCAGCTCGACGTCCAGACAGAGCGACTGGAGCTCGCGGATGAGGACGTTGAACGACTCCGGCAGACCCGCCGTGAACGACGCGTCGCCTTTGACGATCGCCTCGTAAATCTTCGCCCTCCCGGTCACATCGTCCGACTTCGCGGTGAGCAGCTCCTGGAGGATGTGCGCCGATCCGTATGCTTCGAGCGCCCACACCTCCATTTCGCCGAACCGCTGTCCGCCGAACTGCGCTTTGCCGCCCAGCGGCTGCTGGGTGATGAGCGAGTACGGTCCGATCGACCGCGCGTGGATCTTGTCGTCGACCAGGTGCGAGAGTTTCAGCATGTAGATGTAGCCGACCGTGACGTCCTGCTCGAACGCGTCGCCCGTCATGCCGTCGAAGAGCCGCGTCTTGCCGCCCTTGGGCAGTCCGGCGCGATCGAGCCAGTTCTTGATCTCGCTCTCGGTCGCGCCGTCGAACACCGGCGTCGCGAAGTAGAGGCCGAGCGCGTGCGCGGCCCAGCCGAGGTGCGTCTCGAGAATCTGGCCGACGTTCATACGCGACGGAACGCCGAGCGGGTTGAGCACAATCTCCACCGGCGTGCCGTCCGGCAGATGCGGCATATCCTCCTCTGGGAGGATTCTCGCGATGACGCCCTTGTTGCCGTGGCGGCCGGCCATCTTGTCGCCGACCGACAGCTTGCGCTTCATCGCGACGTACACCTTCACGAGCTTGATGACGCCCGGAGGCAGCTCGTCGCCGCGGCGGATCTTCTCCTTCTTCTCTTCGAAGAGGTTCCGGATGACTTCCACCTGCCGCTCGGTGCGCTCTTCGAGATCGCGCAGGTCGTCCTCGAGGCGCGTGTCGTCGGTCGCGATCTTGAGACGGATCATCGTCTCGTAGGGCATCTCCTGCAGGAGTTCCGGCGTGAGCACCGTGCCCTTCTTCAGCAGACGCTCGCGGCCGTACTCGTCGAAGAGATCCGACCTGAGCTCCTGGTTCTTCAGCATCATGACGATCCGCTTCTTGATCTCCTCGTGGAGAATGCGGATCTCGTCCTGAAGGTTCTTCTCCATCATTTCGAGCTCTTCCTGCTCGATCGCTTTCGCACGGTCGTCTTTTTCAATGCCTTTCCTGGAGAAGATCTTGACGCCGACGATGATGCCTTCGATGCCGGGCGGACAGATGAGCGAGGCGTCGCGGACGTCGCCCGCCTTCTCGCCGAAGATGGCGCGCAGCAGCTTCTCTTCAGGCGTGAGCTGCGTCTCGCCTTTCGGCGTCACCTTGCCGACGAGGATGTCGCCCGGCTTGACCGAGGCGCCGATCCGGATGATGCCGCTGTCGTCGAGATCCCGCAGGAAGCTCTCCGACACGTTCGGGATGTCGCGCGTGATCTCTTCCGGCCCCAGCTTCGTGTCGCGCGCCTCGATCTCGAACTCTTCGATGTGGATGGACGTGTAGTAGTCGTCCTTCACCATCCGTTCTGAAACCAGGATCGCGTCCTCGAAGTTGTAGCCGCGCCACGGCATGAACGCCACCAGCACGTTTCTGCCGAGCGCCAGCTCGCCGAGCTCGGTGCACGGTCCATCCGCGAGCACCTGACCCTTGTGCACCTTCTGGCCGACCCGCACGATCGGCTTCTGCGTGATGCACGTGTTCTGGTTGCTGCGCTTGAACTTCGTCATCGGGTAGATGTCGGCGCCCATCTCCTTGCTCGTGTTCGCGTCTTCGGTCTCGCTCTCCACGCGCACGACGATGCGCTGGCTGTCGACGTAGTCGATGGTGCCGGACCGCCGCGCGACGATGACGGCGCCCGAGTCGCGCGCCGTGATGTACTCCATGCCGGTGCCGACGAACGGCGCCCGCGCGCGGAGCAGCGGCACCGCCTGGCGCTGCATGTTGCTGCCCATCAGCGCGCGGTTCGCGTCGTCGTTCTCGAGGAACGGGATGAGCGACGCCGCCACCGACACGAGCTGCTTCGGCGAGACGTCGATGAACTGCACGTTGTCGCGCGGCGCGAGGATGAAATTACCGGCCTGCCGGCAGTTGATGCGCTCCTCCTTCAGCCGCATGTTGTCGTCGACGCGCGAGTTGGCCTGTGCGATGACGTACTGATCCTCTTCCCACGCGGAGAGGTAGAACGAGTACGGCTCGAACTCGACCCCCTTCTTCTTCGGACGACCGTCGTCGCTCACCATGTCGTCGGCTTCGACGATGTCGCCCGCTTTGTACTTCGGGTTGCCGCCGGCATTGGAGATAAGCACGTAGTCGGTGACCCGGCCGTCCTTCACCTTGCGGTACGGCGACTCGATGAAGCCGAACTCGTTGATGCGCGCATAGCACGACAGCGACGAGATGAGGCCGATGTTCGGACCTTCCGGCGTTTCAATCGGACAGATGCGCCCGTAGTGCGTCGGGTGCACGTCGCGCACCTCGAATCCGGCGCGCTCGCGCGACAGGCCGCCCGGCCCGAGCGCCGAGAGACGCCGCTTGTGCGTGATCTCGGAGAGCGGGTTGGTCTGGTCCATGAACTGCGAGAGCTGCGACGACCCGAAGAACTCGCGGATGGCGGCCATGACCGGCTTCGCGTTGATCAGGTCGTGCGGCATCGCCGTCGCCATTTCCTGGTAGACCGACATCTTCTCCTTGATGGCGCGCTCCATCCGGACCAGACCGATGCGGAACTGGTTCTCGAGGAGCTCGCCGACGGAGCGGACGCGGCGGTTGCCCAGGTGATCGATGTCGTCGACGTTCGCCGGATTCCTCCGCAGCTTGAGCAGGTACTTGATGACCTCGTAGAAGTCCTGCGGGTGCAGGATCTTCTCGTCGAGCGGCGTGTTGAGCCCGAGCTTCGTGTTGAGCTTCAACCGGCCGACGCGCGAGAAGTCGTACTTCTGCGGGTTGAAGAACATGTTCTCGAAGAGCGACCGCGAGCTGTCGAGCGTGGGCGGATCGCCCGGCCGCAGCCGGCGGTAGATCTCGATGAGCGCCTCTTCGTGCGTGTGGATCGGATCCTTCTTCAGCGTCGCACCGATGATCGGACCGACCTCGTCGCGCTCGGGGAAGAAGATCTCGATGCGGTCGACGTTCTTCTCCTGCGCCATCGAGACGACGCGCGGCTCGAGCGGCTCGTTCGCCTCGAGGATCACTTCGCCCGTCGACGGGTCGACGACGTCCGCGGCGGCGTACGCGCCTTCGAGCTCGGCGTCGGAGATCTCCACCGCCTCGACGTTCGCCTTCTTCAGCGCCTCGATCGCGTTCTTCGTGATCTTCTTGCCCGACTGGATCGTGAACTCGCCGCCCGGCACCTGGATCTCGGTGGCCGCGCGGAGGCCGACGAGGCTGTCGGCGACGCCCCAGTAGATCTTGCCGTTCTTCAGGTGCAGCTTGTCGACGCTGTAGAACGCCCGGACGATCTCGTCGGCGCCGCGCAGGCCGAGCGCGCGGAGGAAGACGGTCGCCAGGAACTTTCGCTTGCGGTCGATGCGCACGTAGAGGAGGTTCTTCGTGTCGTACTCGAACTCCACCCACGACCCGCGGTACGGAATGATCTGCGCGACGTAGAGCGTCTTGTCTTCCGAGTGGAAGAAGGCGCCCGGCGAGCGGTGCAGCTGGCTGACGATGACGCGCTCGGTGCCGTTGATGATGAAGGTCCCGTTCTCCGTCATCAGCGGGATGTCGCCGAAGTAGACCTCCTGCTCCTTGATGTCGCGGATGGTCTTCACGCCGGTCTCGGGATCCTTGTTCCAGACCACGAGGCGGATCGTCACCTTGAGCGGCACGGCGTAGGTCATGCCGCGCTCCTGGCACTCGTCGACGTCGTACTTCAGCTTCAGGCCGACGGTGTTGCCGCAGATGTCGCAGACGTCGCCGCGCGCCTGGTTCGCTTTGCCGCAGCGCGGGCAGAGCACCTCGCGGTCGCCGTACGGATCCGCGATCAGCGTCGCGCCGCAGTTGCTGCACGGCTTGCGCAGATGATGCAGTCCCTGCAGCTTGCCGCACTTGCACTCCCAGTTCCCGATCGAGTACTCGATGAACTCGAGCGACGAGTTCTCGCGGAAGTCGCTGATTGGGAAGACCGATTTGAACACCGACTGGAGACCCGCGTCCTCGCGCTCGCTCGGCAGACGGTTCATCTGCAGGAAGCGTTCGTAGGACTTCTTCTGGATCTCGATCAGGTTCGGAATCGGGACAGTCGTCTTGATTTTCGAAAAGTCGATGCGCTCGCGGTAGACGTTCTTGGGAAGGCTGTACATTCTTTAAACCTCGAGGAGAATCGGAGCGCTCGCCCGCTTCGCCCACTCGCGAAACGGCATCTGCTGAACCTGTAGGGCTCGGCCCTACTTGATCTCAACCTTGGCGCCGACGTCCTCGAACTTCTTCTTGATCGCTGCGGCTTCGTCCTTCGGGATCGCTTCCTTGATCGGCTTGGGCGCGCCCTCGACGAGGTCCTTGGCTTCCTTGAGGCCGAGCGCGGTGATCTCGCGGACGACTTTGATCACGTTGATCTTGTTGGTGCCGACTTCGGTCAGCGTCACCGTGAACTCGGTCTTCTCTTCGGCCGGCGCCGCCGCGCCGCCGCCCGCCGCGCCCGGCGCCGCGCCCGCGAACACCGGCATGGCCGCCGCCGCCGAGACGACGAGCTCCGACTCGAGCGTCTTCACCAGCTGCGAGAGCTCGAGAACACTGATCCCCTTGATGTAATCGACGACCTGCTGCTGTGTCACTTCGGCCATGGGTTTCTCTCTCTCTGTTGGCGTGGTGGGGCCCCCACCACATTTCTTACTCTGCCGCCGGGGCGCCGCCCCCGCGGCCTGTGCCTTCGCGACCTTCGGTCGCTCGGCTCTGCTTGCGACGCCTGATCCCTCATCCCTAATCGCGACACTGTCGCCTACGCAGACTTCTTCTTCTCGATCTGCGAAAGCACGTTCATGAAATCCTGCGGCGCGGCGCGCAGCACGCGCACGACGTTGACCATCGGGGCCTGCATCGTGCCGAGGAGGCGCGCATACAGCTCCGGCTTGCTCGGCATGTTCGCCAGATCGGTGATGCCGGCGGGCGCCACCGACGTGCCCTGCACGACCGCCGCTTTGATCGTCAGCGTCGGCGCCGTCTTGACGAACGTTGTCAGCGTCTTGGCGAGCGCGACCGGATCGGTCGCGGTGTAGGCGACTGCCGTCGTCCCTTCGAAGTACTTCTCCAGGGCGGCGAAGCGCGTCCCCTTCAGCGCGCGCTTGGCGAGCGTGTTCTTCACGACCTTGTAGCCCGCCTTCGCGCCGCGAATCTGCCGCCGCAGATCGGTTACCTGCGGAACAGTCAGCCCTTTGTAGTCGACGAGAATCGCGGTTTCCGATCCCTTGAACGCCTGCTCGAGCTGATGCAGCTCCTGCTCTTTGTCCGCTCTGGTGACAGCCATTTACTGATCCTTGTAGTCCGATGGGATTCGGGATTCGGATTCGGGATTCGGGTAGTCCAAAGCCGGCGAATCCCAAATCCCCAATCCCTAATCCCGAATTCCATCGCGCGTCAGTGTTTCACCGCAACATCAATGTGCGTCGTGTCGATCCTGATCCCCGGACCCATCGTCGATGAGACGGTGACGCTCCTCAGATATTTGCCCTTGGCCGCCGCGGGCTTCGCTTTCACGATGCTGTCAACGAGCGCGTGCGCGTTAGCGACGAGCGCATCGGATTTGAACGACGTCTTGCCGAGCGGAGCGTGGATGATGCCGGTCTTGTCGACGCGGAACTCCACCTTGCCGGCCTTGATTTCCTTGATCGCCTTCGCGATGTCGGTGGTGACGGTGCCGGTCTTCGGATTCGGCATCAGGCCGCGCGGGCCAAGCACCTTCCCGAGCTTGCCGACGGCGCGCATCATGTCGGGCGTGGCGACGACGGCGTCGAAGTCCATGAAGCCGCCCTGGATTTTGTCCACCATCTCTTCGCCGCCGATGACGTCGGCGCCGGCTTCCTGCGCTTCCTTCTGCTTCTCGCCGCCCGCAATCGCGAGGACGCGCTTGCTCTTGCCCAGTCCATGTGGAAGTACGACGGTGCCGCGCACCATCTGGTCGGCGTGCTTCGGATCGACGCCGAGGCGCAGCGACATGTCCACGGTCTCATCGAACTTGGCGAACTTGACCTTCTGCACGAGCGGGATCGCCTCCTCGATCGAATACGTTCGATCGGGAGCGACCTGGCCGCGGGCAGCGGCGAATTGCTTTCCGCGTTTGCGCATGTGATGAAACCTCCGTGGTCCGAACGCGCTCGCGAGCGCTTCCACTGTTTTACTTCGCGTGGGCCCCGCGTCTTTCATTGCGCCGGGCTCCACCCCGTCGCTGTTGCTCCGCGAAAGCGCCTCGCAACGGCTCAAGGCTGTCACGCGCTGACGCCTAGATTCGGTAGCGCAGACCTTTAGGGCTGCCCAGCAACCAGCCCCTATCCGATCACGTCCAGCCCCATCGATCGGGCTGTTCCGCGAACGGTCTTGATCGCGGCTTCGAGCGACTCCGCGTTCAGGTCGGGCATCTTCGTCTTCGCGATCTCCTCGACCTGCTTCGCCGTCACAGTGCCGACCTTGTTTTTGTTCGGCTCGGCCGATCCCTTCGCGATGTTCGCGGCGCGCTTCAGCAGGACCGCCGCGGGCGGCGTCTTGGTGATGAACGTATAGGACCGATCCGCGAATACGGTGACGACCACCGGGATGATCAATCCCTCGTCTTTCGCCGTGCGCGAATTGAAGTTCTTGCAGAAGTCCATGATGTTGACGCCCTGCGGGCCGAGCGCGGTCCCCACGGGCGGCGCCGGCGTTGCCTTGCCGGCGGCAATCTGGAGCTTCACGACTGCTTGTACTTTCTTGGCCATCGTTTAACCGTCAAGCCACGAACTCACGAAACCACGAAAATCACGATTGGGTCTAAATCTTCTCCACCTGCAAGAAATCCAATTCCACGGGCGTCGATCGTCCGAAGATCGTCACCATCACCTTCAGCGTGTTCTTGTCGAGATTCACCTCGTCGACGACGCCGTTGAAGCTGGTGAACGGGCCTTCGTTGATCCGCACCTGCTCGCCCTTCTCGAACATGTACTTCGGCTTCGGCTTCTCGGCCGCCGTCCGCACCTGCTGGAGGATTTGTTCGACCTCCTCCTTGCTGAGCGGCGTCGGCTTCGCGCCGGCGCCGACGAAGCCGGTTACCTTCGGCGTGTTCTTCACCACGTGCCACGCGTGGTCGGACATGTTCATCTCGACCAGGATGTAGCCGGGAAAGAACCGCTTCGCGGTGACGACCTTCTTGCCGCCGCGCATCTCCACGACGTCCTCGGTCGGGATGAGGACTTCGCCGATGTCGTTCTGCAGCCCGTACGCCTTGACGCGCTCCTGCAGCGATTCGGCGACCTTTTTCTCGAACCCCGAGTAGGTGTGGACGATGTACCAGCTCTTCGTCGCGACGTCGGTCATGCGGTCGGCCCTGACACGCCGAACATCTTGAAGATCCACTGCACGAGCTTCAGCAGCCCGAAGTCGAGGACGAAGAGGTACACGCCGAAGAACACCGAGACGAGAATGACGACGACCGTCGTCGCGTACACTTCCTTCGAGCCCGGCCAGGTGACGCGCTTCAGCTCGTTCCGCACCTCGCTGAGGAACAGCCGCGCGCGCTCGAGACGTCCACCGGTCGCTTCTCTGACTGTTTCGAGCGTCGTTGTTTCCGCCATGTCCTTACTTTCCTGCTTCCAGCTCGCTCTCATCGACGTCCACCTTCGCGCTTCGCGCTTCGGTGGACAACCTTCGCCCGGCTTGCCAACCGTAGCTCACGCGCTCGTTCGCAAGCGTGAGCGAAGGTTGGCAGGCCAGGAGGGAATCGAACCCCCAACCCCCGGTTTTGGAGACCGGTGCTCTGCCAATTGAGCTACTGGCCTTTGTCTACAGCGCGCTCCGCTTCGCTTCGCGCGCATCTCGCGCCCTTCACTCGCTCTGCCCTCCGGCGTCGCGCCGTTCCGGGCGCGGCGTGTCGCTGGCGCCGCCGAACTCGTTCGTCTACTTCGATTCCCTATGCGCCGTGTGTTTCCGGCAGAAGCGGCAGTACTTCGAGAATTCCAGCCGCTCCGTCGTCTTCTTCTTGTTCTTGGTCGTGCTGTAGTTGCGCCGCTTGCACTCCTGGCACGCCATGGTCACGATGTCTCTCATTTTTTACTCCGCGTGGGGCTCCACCCCCACGCGCTGACACGCTCGCGGCGTAAAACCGCTCGCGCGTATCCGGAACGGACCGTCGACGAAAGGGATGCCAGCGCGTCACCGCGACTACTCGACGATCTCAGTGACCGTTCCGGCGCCGACGGTGCGGCCGCCTTCGCGGATCGCGAAGCGCGCGCCCTTTTCGAGCGCGACCGGCGCCATCAGCTCGGCCGAGATCGTCGTGTTGTCGCCCGGCATCACCATCTCGACGCCTTCCGGCAGGTTCAGCGTGCCGGTGACGTCGGTGGTGCGGATGTAGAACTGGGGACGATAGCCGTTGAAGAACGGCGTATGGCGGCCGCCCTCTTCCTTCGAAAGGATGTAGACCTCGCCCTTGAACTTCGTGTGCGGCTTGATGGAGCCCGGTTTGGCGAGCACCTGTCCGCGCTCGACGTCGTCTTTTTCCACGCCGCGCAGGAGCACGCCGATGTTGTCGCCGGCGACGCCCGCGTCGAGCAGCTTGCGGAACATCTCGACGCCGGTCACGACCTTCTTTTCCGTCGGCTTGAACCCGACGATCTCGACTTCCTCGCCGACCTTCACCTGTCCGCGCTCGACGCGGCCCGTGACCACCGTGCCGCGGCCCGAGATCGAGAACACGTCTTCGATCGGCATCAGGAACGGCTTGTCGACTTCGCGCTGCGGAAGCGGCACGTAGCTGTCGAGCGCTTCCATGAGCTTGATCACGCCCGCGACGCCTTCCGGATCGCCCTGCAGCGCCTTGAGCGCCGAGAGACGGATCACCGGGATGTCGTCGCCGGGGAACTTGTAGTGCTTGAGCAGCTCGCGCACCTCGAGCTCGACGAGGTCGAGCAGCTCCGGATCGTCGATCGCGTCCACCTTGTTCAGCGCGACGACGAGATACCGCACGTTCACCTGGCTCGCGAGCAGGACGTGCTCGCGCGTCTGCGGCATCGGCCCGTCGACCGCGCTGACGACGAGGATGGCACCGTCCATCTGCGCCGCGCCGGTGATCATGTTCTTGATGTAATCGGCGTGGCCCGGGCAGTCGACGTGCGCGTAGTGCCGCTTCGCGCTCGAGTACTCGACGTGGCTCGTCGCGATCGTCAGAATCTTCGTCTCATCGCGTCGGCCCTGCGACTCGGACGCCTTGGCGACCTCGTCGTACGACACGAACTTGGCCCAGCCCTTGTCGGCCGCGACCTTGGTGAGTGCGGCGGTGAGCGTCGTCTTGCCATGATCGATGTGCCCGATGGTGCCGACGTTCACGTGCGGTTTGCTGCGATCGAATTTTTCTTTGGCCATGTCAACGATCCTCGTCGTCTGTAAGAGTCCGCTGTGGTGCTTATGTCCGTCGGTCCACCTTCGCGCTTCGGTGGACAACCTTCGTCTACCTGTTGGCTCGCCAACCGAAGCTCGCTCACGCGTCGGGCGAGCGAAGGTTGGAGCCGATGACCAGGATTGAACTGGTGACCTCGTCCTTACCAAGGACGCGCTCTGCCAACTGAGCTACATCGGCCTCCGCGCCTGCGGCGCTTCGGCCGACAGGTCGGCGACACCCGACGGATCGACCGCGTGCTGCGGCCTATCGCCATTTACTGTCGTTTGGCTTGCCATCCGAAGCTCGCGACGCGAGCGAAGGATGGAGCGGGAGACGGGGATCGAACCCGCGACCAACAGCTTGGAAGGCTGTGACTCTACCACTGAGTTACTCCCGCCTACGCGCTCGCTCACTTCGCCTACTCGCGCTGCGGCGGGCAGGCCCGCTGATGCGCCGCCGCGATCTTCTCCGCTCCTCGGCTCGCAGCCGTCTGCGCCGCCCGCAAATCTCACTTCGTCGGCTCGCCATCCGAAGCTCGTTGCGAAACGTTCAGGCAACGAGCGAAAGATGGTGGCGAGGGAAGGACTCGAACCTTCGAAGCCGCTAGGGCGACAGATTTACAGTCTGCTGCGTTTGACCGCTTCGCTACCTCGCCAACTATCTGTGTTTGGAATTCGAGTGTTTTACTGGGCGCTTACCTTACGTATGCCGACGGAGCTGGCGAAGGGATTTGAACCCCCGACCTGCTGATTACAAATCAGCTGCTCTACCGACTGAGCTACGCCAGCCAGAACAAAAGGTGCACTTTAGCACGTCCTGTGCCACTCGCGCAAGCCAGTGAGCCTTTTTGCAACGGCTGAGGCGTTGGAGGCGTCCGCAACCCACTATTGTACATGGTTTACGGGCGGGGCGAATTTCTTTGACGGATGGCCTCGAAGAGCACGATCCCGGCCGCGACCGACACATTCAGGCTCTCGACGTGTCCTCTCATGGGGATACAGGCGAGCCAGTCGCAGCGTTCGCGGACCAGGCGCCGCAGACCGCTGCCTTCGGCGCCGAGCACGACTGCCGTCGGCAGCGTGAAATCGATTTCATCGTACCGCTTCGGCGCGTCGCCGGCGAGTCCGACCGTCCAGACGCCCGCACCCTTCAACGCGTCGAGCGCCCGCGCGATGTTGACGACGTCGGCGACCCGCACGTGCGACACGGCGCCGGCCGACGCCTTCGCGGCCGCGCCGTCGAGCCGCGCCGCGTGGCGCGACTGACGGACGATGCCGTCAGCGCCCGCCGCATCGACCGTGCGCAGGATCGCGCCGACATTGTGGGGATCCTCGATCTGATCGAGCACGACGAGGAGCGCCGCGCCGCTCGCTCCGGCGATCAGATCCTCGACGCCGAGCGTCGTCTGATCGCGCACGTCGGCGACGACGCCCTGGTGGCTGCCGCGGTGCGAGAATCGATTCAGCTCATCGACATTCGTGCGGCGCACCGGAATGCCCTGCGCGGTGGCGAGGCCGACGATCTCGGTGAGGCGATCGTCGGCGCGCGTCGAGATACGGATCGCGGTGACGCGACCCGCGCGCAGCGCTTCGAGAACCGGATTGATGCCGTAGATCCGCACAGCGGATCCAAGTTACATCTACTTGTTGATCTGCAGGGTATTGAGAGCGCCGCGGTTCAATTCAGTCGCCGCGGCGCCGACGACGGCATTGGCCAGCTGTCCTGCCGATGTCGCGTTCCCCGACAGGAATGCACCAACCGAGATGGTGTGCGCGCCCGCCACGAGCGGCGGCGCCAGGGAGAACGACCAGTTGGCGTTTTCGACGAACGCGCCATTGGTTGCGATATACCGGTGCTGTCCAAGAATCACTGTACCGGCGCTCGATGCATCCAGCACGAAGATATCGACGACGACGGCATCGCCTCTTGCCGTACTGACGGGGAAGAACCCTCCGTCGGTCCAGATCATGACTGAACTGTTTGCGCCCACCGTGATCGGCTGCGACAAGCCAGGTATCAGCGATGTTTGGGCAGTCGGAGTCAACGTGACGCCGCTCGTGCTGAGGGTTGATACGATGTTCTGACCGGTAGTGCCCGATGTCCCCGTCGCGCCGGTCGCGCCGGTCGCGCCGGTCGCGCCGGTCGCACCCGTTTCACCCGTCGCGCCCGTCGCGCCCGTCGCGCCCGTCGCCCCCGTTGCCCCCGTTGCCCCCGTTGCCCCCGTTGCCCCCGTTGCACCG
>Ga0209156_10001424_pt1 | contig 19536 bp, 20 predicted proteins | sample GraSoiAngelo_124_FD_185881 | JGI IMG/M metagenome (GOLD analysis project Ga0209156, IMG submission 185881) | Grasslands soil microbial communities from the Angelo Coastal Reserve, California, USA - 14_0927_05_20cm (SPAdes) (version 2) | ecosystem: Environmental > Terrestrial > Soil > Grasslands...
TTGTTCGTCGATGAAGTGGCAGGCATTTCGATAACGATTGCGCACGCCTTGCATGTCAGCCTGCGAGCGCAAAACGTGTTGTGAATTCTTCGTTAAGGCAGCGGGTTTGAAAATTTCATGCTCCGGCGAGAACCAATAAGGCCAATGCGTCGCATCGAAGGGAATGAAATCGAACGTCGGCGTGTCGGAGCGGGATTGTCGATCGATCAGATAGTGATCAACCGTCAGTAAATCTTCTTTAGCCGGGCTGCGGCGCGGGATATCCGGCAGTGTCATTTCGCGCGGAAGCAGCTCGCGTAGTTCATTAAAACTAAAATAGCTGTCTTTTCCTCCCGAAAGCCGGTAGCCATTGGCGACCAGCAGGCGCAGCAACGGCGCTTTAATTCCGAATTTTTGGAAGCTGGCAAAATGATGACCGCTCAATCCCGTGAGCATGGAGAATAGACCAAACTGGGTTGCGTTGCCGCCGCTCCAATGTTCGCGCTCGAGTCGAATCTGAAAACGATCCCGGTAGGACCACAGATGTGGCATCGATTCGGCTTCGACCGCATCGGCACGAAAGGATTCGATGTTCAGCCAGAAAATATTCGGACGGCGCGAAATCGTCGGCATCGGCATTGTTTTGAGCGTCTGGAAATAGCGAACGTTAGCTTCAGACGAAGCAAGGTCGGCGGTGGCGAAACGCGCACTGCGCAAACCGGGAATCAGCGCTTCAGAACGAAGGGGAAACGCGACGCAATCATCGTAAGCGAGCACTGCCGCTTGATTGCGATTGATCTGATGAACGCAATAGGCGCGTAGCGGCAGATGGACGAGCAAGAAGGCGAGAGTCAACCCGGCGAACCATAAGCTGCGCGTTCTTGCCCTCGTGCGACGCGAGAGGGCGAAAGTGATCGCGGCAAATGCGATCGCGATTAAGATCGCCCCCGAGAGGAGCGAAACAAATTCCAGGCCGGTGAATCCAACTTCGCCAATTGATTGCGGATGAGCGATGAGGTCGATAACGCTGGCAAAACTTAGTTCGATTCCGTAAGCGCGATGAACCAGCCCCCAACTCAAGATCCACAAGAGCCAGAAGTGGAAAAGGAAATAGAGAAGTGTTTGAGCGATGCGCGGCAAACGAAACCGCGGGATCAGCACAAGCAACGTAGCCAGCGTCATGCCGGCAAAAAGGCCGTACTGAAGAAAGAAGAGGGCGCGAAAAAGATCGAAGAACGGTGGATAAACGAAACCGCTGCGGATTCGAACCAGGGCGGCCGAAGTCGTGCCGAGGGCCACTATGATTCCGAAAAAGAATCCGCAGCGGGCCAATGCCTCGCGCGCGGACACGAAATTTTTAATCGTTGATCCTAGGAAACGGCTGCGCTTGTTTCGCCGGTCGGCTTACGGCGTGAAGGCAAGTTCGGATCGAGGAAGCCGAGCATATGAGCATGATTGATGACGCGGACGCCTTCCCGTTTCTGCAGCTCGGCGATCTGCCGCTGGAATTGTTCCATTTTCGTCCAATGCACTTTCGGACGGAAATGATGCTCGGCGTGGTAGCCGTTGTAGAAGAAAATCCAATTGTAAATCTTCCCGTAGCTACTTACACCCCACGCGATCGGTTTGTCCGGGTTAGCGCCATAGTGACGGAAATATCCATTCAAGTAGCTGAAGCAATGGCCCAAGTAGAAGAAAGGCAAAAAGAACAGCATGTAACGCCAATTGATAAATCCGATCGGGTTTGTCGGAACAATAAGCGCCATAAACAGTAACACGCTAATGAACGCGGTAAGCTCAATTGTGCCCCACCGGACATCGGCGTTTCCGCGCTTGGCCAGTTCGCGCTTGATCGCTGCTGGATTGTCGCGGAAAAAGCTGAGAAAGACATAGCCCCACGGGTTTTCTGCTTCCCCATCATGGCCATGTTTGTAAATGGAAATCCAATCGATGGTCTCGCCCTGTTCATCGGGTCGATCAGCGTTTCCCTTGTGATGCTGCATGTGCACGGCGTCATAGTAGGTCTGCGAAAAACAGCAGGCGATGGATTCTATCACGCCAAAGACTCGGTTCATCCAATCCGGCCGAAAGAACGGGTTATGGATAAAGTTGTGAGCAACGCCATTGATATTGGCGTTGATCATAAGCGCATAAACGAAACCCACGATCAACATCACCCACAGAGGGGTGAACGGAAAAAGGAAGTACATCGCCAGAAAATAGGAAAAGTGAAATAACCCGGCGAGCGCGGGCACAATGTCCCAGCGCGTATGCGCAAAAATTTTCGAATCGGTCGTTGGCCGTTGGATATGGATAGCGTCCGGTGCGTTCATGAGGGCGGCAAATTATGCAGCGGTGCGGATGCAAACGCAACCCCGGCCGGCCGCAACTCTAGCGCCCAGGCAGGCTCATGAAACCTGAGTCCACATTCCAATGCTCCAAATGCAACACCCAAATGTTCGCTCGTCAAAGTGAGATTGTGCTCAGCATTGGAGGAACGGGATGTTTCCTTCTCGCTTTTCCGAGCGAACAGGTCACCCGCCGCGGCGTGAGAAAGGCCTACCTACTTTTACCTTGGAAAAGCTTGTTCCGGGGGGAATAGCCGAAGTAAGCTCATTGCCTGGTCTGGCCAATGAAGGGCCTGGCGCTTCGGGCTGCCGGCGTGGCTCAGGTCCACGGGCGGGTCCAAATATTCTATGATCGCTTCGTGAAAGCATAGTAATTATGGGAGCAAGCGTTATACCCCGCGAGCGGACTCCTGTCGAAACCTCGATTGATATAAACCTCTGAATTACAACAGATTGCATGGCTTCGGGCCAACTGTTTGACGCTAAACTAACATATCTGTTGCCCTTACGAAACAATCCGGTTACGGCCAAGCAAATCACCACTTTTGCCCTGGCCGGCATGGGATTTGTTATTGACCGTGCGACGCATTTATGAGAATTGTGCACCCGCCGGGTGGAAACTGCTATCGTCGTGAATCGGATCCAATGATTGCTCGTAGCATCGTTCTGATCGTCGCCATTATCATTTGTACTACCGCTGGTGCCACGGTCGTGGATCTCACGGGATCCAATGAAAGCGGCACGATTAACGATGCGCAGTTCGTCTTCACCACCCCACAGCCTACTGGCACTGGCGTCATTCAACCGTTCTTACGCGTGGAGAACACCCCGATCGAGCAGGGGTATAATACTTCCGGCGGAACTCCGTTTGACGATAAAGCCGGGCCCTGGACACATGATCTCACGTTTGGCGATCTCCAAAACACGCAAGTCGCTCTTGGCGGCGTCAGTTATTTCAAGCTTTTGCTCGACGTGAATGAACCCGGCGGCAGCAAGTCGCTGATATCGCTGGATCAGCTGCAACTTTATACCTCTACGGTGGGCAGTCAGACAACCACCAACGTCGGATTGCTCGGAACCTTGCGCTACACGTTTGGCTCCGGAGACCGTGTTATCCTCGACGCCTCACGAAACCACGGGAGCGGTTCCGGCGATATGTATGCCTACATTCCGGCGTCCGATTTTGCCGGCAGCAAGACAAGTGACTTCGTCTATTTATATGCGCACTTCGGCAGCACAGATGCCAGTCAGGCCGGGTTCGAAGAGTGGGCACTCGTGAAAGCCGCGCCTATTCCTGAGATGAACGCGCTGTTTCCGATTATCGGTTTTTTTGCACTGGCCTTCGCCATGCAACATTTGCGGCGACGTCACAGGCGGCAGGCGAGCGGCATCTAGTTTTCACAAGTTAATATTGCGGTGTTTGGCGGAGGCCACCGCAATTGTAGCCCCCGTTTTTTTGCCGAATCGGACGGCGCGGTGTTGCAAACAATCCCCCGTCACGCGTAATCTTGCGCCCGCTTATGTTCGCGCTTCAACCGGAGATGAAAATATTCAGCGGTTCTGCCAACCGCGCGCTGGCCCAGCGCATTTGCAATTACATCGGGGTGCCGCTCGGCCAGGCCACGATCAGTGCATTTCCCGACGGCGAAACCTACGTCAAAATCGAGGAGAACATTCGCGGCCGCGATGTTTTTATTATTCAACCGACTTGTCCACCGACCAACGATCATTTGATGGAGTTGCTCATCATGGTGGATGCTGCGAGACGAGCCAGTGCTGATCGCATCACAGCGGTAATCCCCTTTTTTGGATACGCACGACAGGATCGAAAAGATAAACCGCGTGTTCCAATAACGGCCAAGCTGATCGCAAATCTGCTGGTGGCAGCTGGTGTTCATCGCGTGTTGACGATGGATCTCCATGCGCAGCAGGTGCAGGGATTTTTCGATATCCCGGTCGATCATCTCTATTCCATGCCGGTACTGATCAAATACCTTCGGCAAAAATTGACGCGACAAACCGTGATCGTGTCGCCGGATGTTGGTGGATTGAAGATGGCGTCCGCCTACTCCCAGGCGCTCGGCGCGGGCCTGGCGATCGTGGCAAAACAGCGGAAGAGCGCCACTGAAACCGAGGCGTTGTATGTGATCGGCGAGGTGGAGGGCTGCGATATTTTGCTGGCCGACGATTTGACCGAAACGGCGAGCACACTCACTTCCGCATCGGCCATTTTAAAAAAACACGGCGCACTCGATATTTATGCAGCGGTTGCGCATGCCGTGCTGGTCGATGTCGCTATCCCGCGGTTGCAAAAATCCGAAATTAAGGAATTAGTAACGACCAACAGCATTCCGGTGCGGGCGATCGAAGGTTTTCCGGTCGAGGTGCAGTGCGTTTCGGAACTTCTCGGCGAAGGGATGAAGCGAATTCACAATGATGAATCGGTTTCGTCGCTGTTCAAAATCGATAATGGCAAAGGTTAAACATGGCTAAGCAAGTAAAACTGGCGGCAGAGCGCCGCGACACGACAGGCCGCTCGGCCATGCGCAAATTAAAAGGACGCGGAATAATTCCGGCCATTGTCTACGGCGGGAAGGATAAGCCGCAGCCATTGCAAGTCTCGCGTCGCGACATCAACGTGATGCTCAGTCACGCATCCGGGGAAAACATTCTGGTAGAACTCGAGATCGCCGGCGAGAAGAGCTCGCGTATGGCGATGATCCAGGAGATTCAACATTCCCCGGTGGGCGGCGATGTGTTGCACGTCGATTTTCATGCCGTTTCGATGGACGAGAGAATCGAGGCCGATATTCCGCTTGAGGCGGCGGGCATAGCCAATGGAGTTAAGAATTTTGGTGGATTACTCGAGCAAAGCTTGCGTGCTTTGACGGTGGAATGCTTGCCGCGCGATCTGCCGGATAAGATTACGGTGGACGTTTCCGGGTTGAACATTGGCGATTCCATTCACGTTCGCGAGATCAAGTTGCCGGACGGGGTAACCGCCAAAACGCCAATAGATCTTACTGCATTCTCCGTCCTAGCCCCAGCGGTGGAAGAGGAGCCAGTAGCGGCGGTGGCCGAAGCGGCGGTTGGTCCGGAAGTGATCAAGGAGAAGAAAGAGGAAGGGGAAGGAGCGCCGCCGGCGGCGACCGGTGCAGCGAAAGCAGCCGCTCCCACTGGGAAAGAAAAAGAAGCCAAGAAATAACCCTTTGCATTTTGCGGGTAAATCGGGCGCTCGTGCCAGTCCGGCTCGGACCTCGATGCCAAATCCAATGCCGTTAGGCCAAACTCATCCTAGTCCGATTCGTTTGGTCGCCGGTCTGGGGAATCCCGGACCGGAGTATGCAGACACCCGTCACAACGTCGGCTTCATGGTGGTCGATCATCTTGCCCTGCAGTTTGGATCAATCTGGGAGAAATCGACCAAATGGGACGCGGTTACGTCGAAGCACGGCGATACTTTGTTGGCGAAACCGATGGGTTTCATGAATCGCAGCGGTTATCCCCTTGTTGCTATTGCGCAATTCTACAAGATTGCTGCGCCGGAAATTCTGGTCGTGCTGGATGATTTGGCCTTGCCGCTCGGTCGCGTTCGGATTCGGCCCGGTGGTGGCACCGGCGGTCATAACGGGTTGGAGTCAATTATCGTGCAGTTTGGAACGGAGGAAATTCCGCGGCTGCGCATCGGGATCGGCGTAGCGCCACGCGATGGCGGGGTTGATCACGTGCTTGGCCGGTTTTTCGAAGAAGAACGACCGCTGGCGAAATCCGCGATCGAACGCGGCGTCGAGGCGGTCAAATGCGCCGTTGACAATGGCGTCGTTTCCGCGATGAACACGTTCAACAAAATTCAAGAACCATGATGAATCGTTACGAAGCGCTGCTCGTGCTTAATACCCAGGGGAAAGACGATACCGTAAAAGACGTTGTCGACCGGCTGGAATCGGAGTTTGAAAAAGAAGGGGCGAAGATCGAGCAAGTGCAAAAGATGGATAAACGGCAATTTTCCTACGCCGCCGGCGAACTCGACGCCGGCCACTATGTGAATTTCGTTTTCAATTCCGATCCGCATTTGATTGCGAAATTGCGGGCGAAATTCAAACTCGATCCCGAGGTTTATCGCCAGCATTTTCAACGGCTGAAGCCAAAAAGTGAAAGGGCAGAAAAGCCGCCGAAAAAGATCGCGGCCGAACAATAACTTCGGTAAAACGAGGCATGGCGAGTTTTAATAAAGTCATTCTGCTTGGAAATCTGACCCGCGATCCAGAAGTGCGTTATACGCCAAAGGGAAGCGCAGTGGCAGATCTTGGAATTGCGGTGAATCGGCAATACACGTTAGAGAACGGCGAGAAACGCGAGGAGGTCACGTTTGTGGATGTCACCTTCTGGGGGCGCACGGCGGAAGTTGCCGGTGAGTATCTGAAAAAAGGGCGACCGGTTTTTATTGAAGGCCGGCTCCAGCTCGACACCTGGGACGACAAACAGTCGGGACAAAAGCGAAGCAAGCTAAAAGTAATCGGCGAAACGATGCAAATGCTGGGAAGTCCTCGCAGCGGCGGTGTTTCTAATGGTGGTGATGAGGGTGAGCGCGCTGGGCGGGCCGGTAAACCAAGTGCCCCGCCGAAATCCACGGCGCCGGCGGAGGCCGACGAAGACGAAATTCCGTTTTGATCGACGGGTTTAGGCGAGCTGATTATAGCGCTGCTTGTATCAAGCACCGAAATCGAAGGAATAGGCGCTCGCGCTGGCGGGCGCCTCTATAAGCCAACCGTGTGGATCAATCATCTGCATTATCGTATCACCCCAGAGCCTAGAAATGAATTCCACAGAAGCCTGTATCGCGCTCAACATGTTACCGACGATGGGGCCGATGAGGTTGCGCAAGCTCCTCGAAGTTTTTTATCAACCCGAGCGCGTCCTTGCGGCCAGGCGTGACGAACTGCGCAGAATCGAAGGAATTGGCAACGAAGTAGCGGAACAGATTTCGAAATGGGAATCGATTGTCGATCTGATTGGGGAGCTAAAAAGAATTTCCGATTTTGGTGCAAGCGTAATTACGCAGGAATCGCCGCTGTATCCGAAGTCGCTGCGCGAAATTCATTCGCCACCGATCGTGCTTTACGTTTGGGGCAAGTTACAGGAACGCGATCAACACGCTATTGGCATTATTGGCTCACGACGGACAACCCATTATGGGACCGAATCGGCTAAGAAACTCTCCTACCAACTGGCCTACGCCGGTTTGACAGTCATCAGTGGGCTGGCGCGTGGCATTGACACGGCGGCGCATCAGGGCGCGCTCGCGGCCAAAGGCCGCACTATCGCCGTGATCGGCTCAGGATTGTCCAAGCTTTATCCCCCGGAAAATGCTGCACTCGCCGAAAAAATCCGCAGCGGAAATGGCGCGATCCTTTCGGAGTTCTCGATGGAAATCGAACCCGATCGCCAAACATTTCCAATGCGCAACCGAATCATCAGCGGCTGGAGCCAGGGAATTCTGATTGTTGAGGCCGGTTTAAACAGTGGCGCCTTGATCACGGCGTCGCAGGCAATCGAGCAGGGCCGCTCAGTTTACGCCGTGCCGGGGCACATCAACGCCCCAAGCGCGATTGGATCCAACCGCCTAATTCAACAAGGCGCAAAGCTCGTGATGGATGCCTCCGATATTCTGGATGATTTGCAAATTCTCTTGCCGGAATCAAAACCGATCACCGCTGCCACCTGGCCGTTGCCCGAATTATCGGAGTCGGAGCGCAGCGTCTATGACGCGATTGAGGCGAGCGAAACCGCCATCGACGCCATCGCGGCTAGATGCAATCTGCCGAGTCCGACGGTCTCGTCCGTTCTTTTACGCCTGGAATTGAAACGGCTGGTTAAGCAGTTGCCCGGCAAATACTTCGTAAAGCTGGGATAAGCCTTCTGATCCGGCATCTCGCCCGGGTCTTGCTTTTACCAATTTGCAATTCGGGCGAAGCTGAGCTTCGATTCCACCCTTTTAAATGTCCAAAACTCTGATCATCGCCGAAAAGCCAAGCGTCGCCATTGACCTCGCCCGCGTTCTCGGCGTCAAGAAATCAGGTGATCACTACGAGAACGATCGTTATGTGATCTCATCGGCGGTCGGCCACGTAGTCGAAATGATTCCGCCAGAGGGCGCGGAAGTGAAGCGCGGAAAGTGGAAGCTCGAGAATCTCCCAGTGTTACCGGACCATTTCGATCTCGTGCCGAAGGAAAAGACCAAAGACCGTTTGTATTTACTGAAAAAACTGGCCCAGCGGCCGGACGTGACCGAGATCATCAACGCCTGCGATGCTGGTCGTGAAGGCGAACTAATCTTTCGCAACACCATGCGCTGGATCGGAGGAAAGAAACCTACGCAGCGGCTTTGGTTGCAATCGATGACGGCTGACTCAATTCGGGCCGGATTTGAACATCTGCGTTCGGAAGAGGAGATGCGACCGCTGGCCGACGCCGCCCGGTCGCGGGCGGAGAGCGACTGGCTCGTAGGCATTAACGCCACCCGCGCCCTGACTTCTTTTAATTCGCGCAGCGGCGGATTTCAAATGACAGCCGCAGGCCGGGTGCAGACGCCAACGCTGGCGATTCTAGCCGGTCGCGAAGAAAAAATCCGCGGGTTCAAGCCACGGCCATATTTCGAAGTTCATGCTGAATTCGGAGTCGAGGCCGGAGGCTATCGTGGTCGCTGGTTCGACGAGAATTTCAAAAAAGATGGAGACGAAGACGCGCGCCCGGAGCGGATTTGGGGCCGGGAAAAAGCCGCGGAAATCGAACAAAAATGCACTGGCAAGATAGGCGTCATCACCGAAGAGAAAAAGCCATCCACTCAGCTTTCGCCTCTGCTTTACGATTTAACCACTCTCCAGCGCGAGGCGAACAATCGTTTTGGTCTGCACGCTCGACGGACGTTGCAATTGGCCCAGTCACTTTACGAGAAGCACAAGGTGCTGACCTATCCGCGGACCGACTCCCGTTATTTGCCGGAAGATAATCTCGCCCAGGTCCGCAAAGTGATGTCGACTTTTAACGACCCGACATTGGCCCGGCATGGTAAGAAAGCATTGAACAACGATTGGGTGAAGCCAACCAGGCGCGTCTTCAATAACACAAAGGTGAGCGATCACCACGCTATCATTCCAACAGGCGCTTCGCCTGCGCGTCTCGACGAATTTGAGCGAAAGATTTTCGATATGGTCGCGCGCCGGACCATCGCGGTTTTTTATCCTGCGGCACAATTCGAGGTGACCACGCGCATTACCCGAGTCGAAGGCGAGCCGTTTAAAACCGATGGAAAGATCATTGTCGATCCAGGTTGGCTGGCGGTTTACGGCAAAGAAGCGGGCGGCGAAGGCGATCAGGCGATCGTTCCGGTTGCGCATAACGAATCCGCCACAGTGCTCGCGGTGGAGATCAAGGAAAATGAAACGAAACCGCCAGCGCGTTTCACCGAAGCGACCCTGCTCTCGGCTATGGAAGGCGCGGGAAAATTGGTCGAGGACGAAGAGCTGCGTGAAGCGATGCGCGAACGCGGGCTCGGTACTCCAGCAACGCGGTCGCAAATCATCGAAGGTCTGATTCACGATGGTTACATCGAACGCAAAGGGAAGGAGCTGATTGTTACTGCCAAAGGGTTGTCCTTGATCACGCTGCTGCGAAATCTGCACACCGATGTGTTATGCACACCGGAAATGACCGGCGAATGGGAATCGCGTTTAAAACAAATGGCGCACGGCAAACTCGATCGCCGGCATTTCATGGAAGACATCCGCGATTTAACGCGAGAGATCGTCGAGAACGTCCGCAATTTTCGCGGCGAAACGATCGAGGGCGAATACGCCACCATCGACGCCAAATGTCCCAACTGCGGCGGAGGCCCGATCAAGGAAGATTACAAGACTTTCCGCTGCCTAAACTGCGACTGGCTGATGTGGAAGACAATGGCCTCCCGACAATTTGAGCCGGAGGAAGTACACGAATTGTTAGCAAAAGGGAGGGTGGGACCGCTGCAAGGTTTCCGCAGTAAAATGGGGCGACCGTTCGAAGCTGTAGTTAAGCTTGGGGCGGAGAAGAAACCACTGTTCGATTTTGGTGAAAACGGTCTCGATGCCGAGCAAAAGATCGACACGGAAAAACATGAAGCGCTGGGATTGTGCCCGGTTTGCCACAAGGGGCAGGTTTACGTTCTGGATCGTTCCTGTGCCTGCGAAAACGCCATCGCAACACCTAAGACCTGTAACTTTCGCATTAGTAAAAACATATTGCATCGCGAAATTCCAAAGGAACAGGTGCAAAAACTGATTACCACCGGAAAGACCGATCTTCTGCACAAGTTTATTTCCAAAAAAGGACGCGCCTTTTCCGCGTACCTGAAATTGGAAAATGGGAAAGTTGGTTTCCAGTTCGAAGAAAAAAAGGCGAAGCCTAAGAAGAAAGTTGCCGCGCCCAAAGCCGCCGCCGCGTAAAGAAAGCCTCCGGATCGTCTGGCAAGCAGGCTTCCAACATCGTGGGATTTCTGTAGCGGCGGTCTATGACCGCCGGGCAGACGAGCGGCCTGCCTTCGGTCGGATTGTTCATCTGGTACGTTGACGCCACAAGTTATTGTGTGATACTCAGTGCTCCGACACTATGCGTTGTCCAAAGTGCGGGTCGCGGGATGATAAGGTGATCGATTCGCGCCAGTCCCGGGAAGGCCTCAGCATTCGGCGCCGCCGCGAATGTCTGAAATGCGCCTATCGTTATACCACATATGAAGAAATCGAGCGCACCGATCTTCGCGTGATCAAGCGCGATCGTTCCCATGAGCCGTTCGATCGACGCAAGCTGGTCAGCAGTTTGGCCAAGGCGTGTGAGAAACGTTCGATCAGTCTCGTTGTTCTGGAACAAGCGGTAGACGATATCATTCACGAGATCGAGACCGGAGGACGCGAGGTCACGTCAGCGCAAATCGGCACGCACGTGATGGCAAAATTGCGCGATATCGATGAAGTCGCCTATCTCCGTTTCGCGTCTGTTCACCGCCGTTTTGAGCAGGCCGATGAATTCGTCGACGCCATTCAGGCATTGGGTCGTCGGGTGAAAACGAATGCCCAACAGCGAGAACTTTTTCCCACGGAGAAACGCTAAGAATGGTCGCGTTCAAGGAAGAATTTCCCTATTTGAAAGCTGAAACCGGCCAGCTTTTCGAGTTTGATCGTGGATGGTTGCGAGAAGCAATTACGCGCGCAGCGAACGAGGCGGGCTATCCCAGCTGGTGGCTGACTGATCACGTGACCGAAAGCATCGCCTTTTATCTTCGGCTGCGGAATGACGAGAGCTTCGTTGCTTTTAACCAGCTATCACAAACCGTGCGTTACGTTTTGAAAGTGATTGGTTACAAGGAAATCGTGCCGCACTTCAGCCCCGCACCGCCACCAGTAACGATTTCATTGTTTGAAATCGCTTACAGCGCCGGTGGCGGATATGAGCTGGCGTTTTTTGAAATGTTAACGCGCCGACTGGAACTGCTGTTGCAAACCCAGGTGACCTCGGTGCAACTGGTCGCGCTCAATCCCTGCGTAAAACACCTGCGCGGTACCCGCGTCTGGTCTCGGGCCTGCGACGTTCTCCGCGCGGAGATCGTTTGTTTCGTTCGCGAAAAACTTTTCGCGGCAAAAGGTTTGCCCGAATTAAACTGCTCCCTTCGTTAAACCGTGACGATTTTCGAGAAGATCATCGCTCGCGAAATTCCAGCTGACATTGTGCTGGAAAAAGAAAATTTGATTGCGTTTCGGGACGTTAATCCGCAGGCACCGGTGCATGTGCTGATTGTTCCCAAACGGCCGCTGCCACGTTTGCTCGATGCCAAGGCAAGTGATCGTGAGCTGTTGGGTGACCTGTTGTTGGCCGCGGCCGAAGTCGCAAAAAAACTCAAGCTCAAAAACGGTTTTCGCGTCGTAGTTAACAGCGGGCCCGATGCGGGAGAAAGCGTGCCGCATCTGCATGTACACGTGCTCGGGCAGCGGCAAATGAGTTGGCCGCCGGGCTAATTTTCGGCACTCTTCCAAGGATCGTAGGTCCCAATGGTCCAAAGATGGCCTTCAAGATCGCGACAGGAAAAGCTGCGCTCGCCATACTCCTCGTCCCTGACTGGAATTAAGATTTCGGCGCCGGCGTTTTTTTGCTCGTTCGTAAATGAGATCGGCTTCCGGCACGACGAGGTAAACAGATTGCGTTGCAGCTCCGTCGATTTCGTCCGGCTGTTTGATAAAGCGTCCCCACTCGTTGTCGCGCACAGAGCCGAGCATCATCATTCCATCACCAGAGCTCAATTGCGCGTGAGCAACACCCCCGCTATCGTCAGGTACAACAAGATTTTTCTGGAGTCCAAAAACGCGGCAAAGCCATTCAATCACCGCCGGCGCGTTCCGATAGCGAAGGCTGGGTATAATCGTAGCCGGCATCCTATGACCGTACACGCCTTCATCGCCGGCTCAATTGCGAGAGAACGGACGCTTACTCCCTAACGATTACAGGCGTATCGTCCGGGGTGTTTTCGAAAAAATGCCGTGCCATTCGCGCCGGCAGGCGGATGCAGCCATGCGAAGCGCGAAATCTCGGAACATAGCCGGCGTGCATGCCATAGCCGCCGTTGAATCGCATGAAGTAAGGCATGTGGGCGCCGTCAAAATGAGTGTCTTCGGGTCGTGCGTCCTTGCGCACATCGATATTGGATTTCACCACTTCGCCTCGGTCGTTGACATAGTCGCCGAATTCACTTGAGACATGGTTTTTGTCCTTCTCGATTACATGATAACGACCCGGCGGCGTATCGAAGCCTCGCCTTCCCGTTGAAACCGTGCTTTCCCCAACCAGCCTGCGGCCCTTGTAAAAGTAGGCGCGTTGTTCGTGCACGTGGACGACGATCTTGGCGTGGCCGGGAAAATGATCGCCGCGCCAGTAGCCTTCGGACGTAGCCGCACCGGGAAAAAAATCGGGTAGCCTTTGCGCGCCAGCAGCGAGTTCTTCGCGAAAATCTGCGCAGCCGCCGAAGATAATTACGGAACCAACCGCGGCAAAGATTGGAATGATCTTCGGGACCTTCATTCGGCGGCGGACGCTAGTCGTATCGTGAGGGAGTGCAACGGGAACTGGCATCGGTGGAATTATGGGATTCGGCGATGCAAACGCAGCAATCTCAATGCCGTTGCCGAGCCTATCAGGAAGACGGCTGTTTTGTCGCATGTGTGGGCAATTCTTCTGGGTTTGACGCTGCCCGGCGGTGGAATACGCTCGATTGATGGCCACGATTACTGAACCGGCAACATCATCGTCTGTTAACAAAAACGCACCCGCGGTGCAGCCGCCGATTAATCTCGAGCAGTGGATCGAGCAGAATCGGGAAAAGTTTAAGCCGCCGGTGAGCAATCGTTACCTGTATGATGGGCGCGATTTTTTTGTGATGGTGATTAAGGGTCCAAACGCCCGAAACGATTTTCACCTGGTCGATTCGGAAGAGTATTTTTACCAGCTCAAGGGGGACATCAAGGTCCGCATTCGTGAAGGCGATCGCATCGTCGATCATCTCGTGCGTGAGGGGGAGACATTCTTTATTCCGCCTAACGTCCCGCATGCGCCGGTACGTCCGCCGGACACTTTGGGAGTGGTGGTCGAACGTCGCCGGCCGCCGGGCGAGCACGAGCATGTCATCTTTTACTGCGACAGTTGCGGGGCTTTGGTGGAAGACATTGATTTCGACTGCGGCGACATCGTTGAGCACTTCAGTCAGGCGATGCTCGATTTTTGGACCGATGACGCGCGGCGCACCTGCAAAAAGTGCGGCAGAAAAGTCCCGCAGCCCGAACCGGTAAAACCGTTCTGATGCTGTCTCCTCGGAAGATAGGCATCCTGCCTGTCTCGGCCGACGAGCATGTTGCCCTTCGATTTCAAGTGAGAGCTATCAACTGTGCATGAAGATCGACCTCCACACCCATATTCTTCCGCGGGATTGGCCCGATCTTGACGCCAAATACGGCTATGCCGGATTCGTCCGGCTCGATCACTACAAACCGTGCTGTGCCCGCATGATGATCGGCGACCGTGTCTTTCGCGAAATCACAGACAGCGTTTGGGATCCAAAACGGCGGATCGAAGAAATGGATCGCGAGAAAATTTCCATGCAAGTGCTCTCGACTGTGCCGGTGATGTTCAGTTATTGGGCGAAACCACACGACGCGCTCGATCTTTCACGGCGGCTGAACGATCACATCGCGGATGTAGTCCGCGACCACCCGAAACGATTCGCTGGATTAGCGACGATCCCGCTTCAGGATCCGGATCTGGCGGCTCAAGAATTGGAGCGTTGCGTTCGCAAGCTGGGATTGCGTGGCGCACAGATCGGCACGCACGTGGACGCAAATCCGTCCTGGGGACGAATCGATACCTTGAATCTCGATAATGTGTCGCTTCAACCGGTTTGGAGTGCGGCGGAACAGCTCAACGCCGCCATCTTCGTTCATCCCTGGGACATGCTGGGCAAGGAACGCATGCCAAAATATTGGTTGCCCTGGCTCGTCGGGATGCCGGCTGAAACGTCACTCGCAATTTGTTCGATGATTTTCGGCGGCGTCTTCGAGCGATTCCCAAAGCTGCGCGTCGCGTTCGCGCACGGTGGTGGCGCGTTTCCATTCACCATCGGTCGAATCGAGCACGCCTTCCACGTGCGTCCGGACTTATATGACACCGATAACCCCGCGACCCCCCGCAGCTATCTCGCGCATGGTCACACCCCGGCGCGATTCTACGTCGATTCACTCGTCCACGATGCCGGTGCCTTGAAGCTCTTGCTCAAACTATTCGGTGCGTCTCGTGTCGCGCTCGGCTCCGACTACCCGTTCCCGTTAGGCGAATTTCACCCCGGCAAACTCATCGACTCGCTGAAACTCAGTGCGAAAGAAAAGGTGCAATTATTTTCCGGTAACGCGTGCGATTTCTTGGGCATCAACCGGTAATCACAGATTAACGATTTTTCTTTTAGAAAAATCGTTGGCTACTTGTCGGTCGGGTTCAGAAATTTGAAAGTCAGTCCGGCAAGGAGGCCACCCGCAAGCTCGGCCACAATGTGAATCCAAATGTCGGAGAAGTTAACGAGTTTCATGACCGCTGCACCGATGGCGACCGCCGGATTGAACGCGCCCCCAGAAATCGCTCCCACTGCGAATATCCCGGCCAGGACCGTAAAGCCGATTGCCAGGCCATAAAAACTGTTGTCCAGAGTACCTTTCGCGGTCGCGCAATTCACAACGACGTATGCAAGCGCGAAAGTGAAGAGAAACTCGGCGACGAATGCGGCGGGGACGTTGGTAATTTCCATCGGGGTCCCGCTTTTTCCAACGAGAAACATGGCGACGAGCGCTGCGGCAATGCCAGCGGCGATTTGAGCCAGCCAGTATGGAACAACGTCTTTCATCAGCAATTTTCCACGGACGAAAACGGCGAATGTGACTGCCGGATTGAAGTGCCCGCCCGAAATGTGGCCACCGGCGAAGATCATGACCATGAGTACTGCCCCAATGGCGAGCGCGGGGATGACGCCTGCCGCGGCAGGAATAACAGTGCAGCCGACAGTAAGGACGAGGAAGAAAGTGCCGATAAATTCCGCAATATATTTTCTCATTTTAGTTTCTTGGATGATGAAAGAATGCGTTGAGGTTGACTGAGCGAAATTCTGTATCGGAGCGGACCTGAGCGGGGAAGTTATTTTTCCGCTCGGAGAATCTGCCCGTCATTCGACATTCGGCCTTCGTCATTTTGCAGCCTCCCATGGCAAACGCGGTTACATTTGGTGCCTGATGGCCCAGAGATCGTGGAAAATCGGCTTGAAGAGCGACTCTTTCAGAAACGGCACGCCGGGCGATCCGCCAGTCCCATGTTTTGCGCCAATCGTTCGCTCGACCAGCTTGATGTGTCGATAACGCCACTCCTGCAATCCTTCATCGAAATCCGTCATCAACTCAAAAAGGATGGAAACTTCTGGGGATCTTTTGTAGAGCCGCAGAATTTCCATTTGCACCTGTTCATTGGGCTCATTTGCGCGTGTGAGATCGCGCTTTTTCAGCTCCGCTGGAATTTGGGTACCGCGGGTGGCGAGAAAATCGTAGAAATGATCGATCACGGTGCTTTCACCTAGCCGCTGCTGGAGCCGCTCATAACCAGGAAAGTCCGGCTTAACGTATCCGAGAGTCGAGGCGCGCTTATATCCGAGCAGAAATTCCAACTCCCGAAACTGGATCGATTGGAACCCGGACGCCGTTTCGAGCCGGTCGCGGAAACTCGAGAACGACGATGGTGTCATTGTTTCAAGAATGTCCACCTGCGCCACCAGCGTCTTCATGATGGTCCGAGTGCGCTTGAAGGAATGAATCGCCCCGAAGAGATCGCCTGCCGAAAAATCTTTCTTAATTTTTTCAAACTCATGCAGCAGCTGCTTAAACCAGAGCTCATAGGTTTGATGAATGATGATGAAGAGCATTTCATCATGCTCCGCTGGCGTTGAGCGCGGCTTCTGGAGAGTCAAGAGCTTCTCCAGGTCCAAATAGTTGGCGTACGTGAGCGGAGGCATGCGTTCATGCTCGCTTCAACGCGTTAACGTTTCAACGATTTAAGGCGGGACACCGACGAAGCCATTAATGTGATTCCCGGCTCTCCCTTTTCTCTCCCAATGGGAGAGAAGGATGCGGAGCGCCAGTGAGGCAGAGGAGTGGTGTGGGAGAGGATTGAGGTGAGGGCTTTTTAAGAATTCGATTAACGAGGGCCCGCCTTCGCCGAAGCTACGGCATGGCAGGCGAGCACGAACGTGCTAGTCCATCATGCTAAGATAATATCTGTCCCACGCCGCAGGAATACTTTCGCGCGAACTGTATGGCCCCGGCTCATACGCACGTGACGCGATTCCGTGCTGGCTCAATTCGCAGACATGCCAATCTTGTTTGTTCGTCATGTCCCAGAATTCGATCGCGTCCTCCGGTTTGAAGTCTTTGTGCGCGAACGCGGCCGGATGAAAGAACCAATCGCATACGATCAGGGTCCGTTCCGGCGACTTCGGCCAGAGCTGATGCACCATTACATATTCCGGATGCAATGAGAGCAGCATGTTCGGAAAGATCGAGTAGTAGAACACCAGTCCGTCATCTTCCGCTTCCTCTCCATCTTCTCTCTTAATCCCGCCCACCGGCAACGCGCACGCTTTCCCGCTCATCGTCAGCCCTGCGCCTTTATTGATTTTCATGAACCCGCCGAGAAACGGTCCTTCGCTCAGATCATTCTCCGCCGAATCGTAGGGCGAGACTTTCGCCAGCATCGGGTGAACGCCCGGGCAGTGATAGCACTCCGAATAATTCTCGAACATCAACTTCCAATTGGCCCGCACGTCGTACTCGATCCGCTTTGCCGGGCGCAAGATCGACATGTTCCAGTGCGAAAACTTCCCGTTCAAGGGCGCGAACCATTCCGCTAATGGCATCGCGTCCTCATCGAGATTGATGAAGATGAATCCTTCCCAAAGCGCGAGATTCACCGCGCGCAGGGAATAATCAGCCTTCTCGAACCCGCGCACCTCATCCATGTGCGGTGCGCCGATCAATCTTCCGTCAAGCCCGTACGTCCAGGCATGATACGGACATTGAATCACGGATGCGTGACCGCAGGCATCTTCCTTCAAACGCGTCCCGCGATGGCGGCAAACATTGTAAAACCCGTGAATCGCTCCGCTCTTATCACGAGTAATGATCAACGATTCCTTTGTCCGGCCGCAATCGGATGAAGGCGGAATCGATACCAGGAAATAGTCGCCGGCATCAGCGATCTGACTCTGATGCCCGGCCAACAGCCACTGCGTCGAGAAGATTTGTTCTTGTTCCTGGCGAAAGACTTCGGTCGAGACAAGGTATCGTTGCGCCAGGGTTTTTGCCCCGGCGGCAAAAGTATCCGCAGTTTTCCTGAAAACGGCTGGAACTGAAACGACTTTATTCATTCTTTGCGTGCCATAGTCGGCTCTTGCTACTTAAGACAGCCAAAATCCAGCATGCAACATCGAGTATCAAGTATCGGCCGTGCCGGCGCGAGCCGGATTCCAAACTTGCAATATTCTCGGGTTAATTAAGTCCGCAGAGCGCGAACGGGATCTATGCGCGTAGCCCGCCAGGCCGGGAGAAAACAGGCGACTAGCGCGACTAGCGTCATTACGATGAAGGCCATGCCGAATGCGAGCGGATCGCGCGGGCTCACCTTGTAAAGCAGATTGCCCATCAAACGCGTCAGCGTGAGCGCTGCAATCGCGCCGATAACAACTCCCGCAGTAGTCAATCGTACCCCGCGCGAAATCACCAAACGCAAGAGATCGCCCGCGCCCGCGCCGAGTGCCATCCGCAAGCCAAGTTCACGCGTGCTTTGGGAGACGGAGTAGGATAGGACCGCGTACAGTCCAATCGCGGCGAGAAAGAGGGCCATCCCGCCGAAGATTGCCAGCAGCGTTACCGCCAGACGTTGCGCGTAACTCATGCGATCGACTTGTTCCTGCAAACTGATTGTGTCCACCGGCGCGAGGTTCGGATCGAGCGCGTGGATTTCGCGGGCGAGCGCGTTCATAATCGCGGTCGCGCTTTGCTCCGACCGGATGATGAAGCCGTTTTGCACGACAAAGTTCTGGCGAACCGGCACATAAAAAAATGGTGTCGGCTGTTCAAGCTTGGTCCGGTAGTTCGCATTCTTTGCCACGCCCACAATCTCCATCCATTTGTCTTTCACCTTGAGGCGCTGACCGACCGCGTCTTTTTCCGGCCAATATTTTGCCGCCATCGTCTCATTGACGATCGCAACCGGTGGCGCGTTTTCGTCATCGTTGCGAGTGAATTCCCGGCCTGTAACGATTGGGATGCCGATTGTGCTAAAGTATCTTTCGCCAACTTGATTATATTCCGCCGTCACCTGCTCATTGCGCGGCGGCTGATAACCTTCGATCTCCAGCGGCGCGGACGAGTAAACCGTATAGCTGAAAGGCCTGACCCGCGCCAATGCTGCCGATTGAACGCCGGGCAGCGCCTGGATGCGCTCGAGCATTTGTTCGTAAAAAATTTTCGCCCGCTCAGGCTTGTAGCCGGAAGAAAAAAGATCCACCGACGACACGATGACGTTTCGGGTCGAGAATCCCGGATCGGAG
>Ga0209156_10001433_pt1 | contig 19508 bp, 17 predicted proteins | sample GraSoiAngelo_124_FD_185881 | JGI IMG/M metagenome (GOLD analysis project Ga0209156, IMG submission 185881) | Grasslands soil microbial communities from the Angelo Coastal Reserve, California, USA - 14_0927_05_20cm (SPAdes) (version 2) | ecosystem: Environmental > Terrestrial > Soil > Grasslands...
GCCGGTCCGGCTCGGTGCGGACCAGGGCGAACATCCAGTCGGACTCGCGCGCGCTCGAGGTCCAGATCTTCTGGCCGCTCACGACCCACGCGTCGCCCTCGAGCACGGCGCGCGTGCGGAGCGAGGCGAGATCGCTGCCCGCGCCCGGCTCGCTGTAGCCCTGGCACCAGCGGATCTTCCCGAGCAGCGTGCCCGGGATGAAGCGCTCCTTCTGCGCCTCGGTGCCGTGCTCGAGGAGGGTCGGTACCAGCATGCTCGGCCCCTGGCCCACCATCTCGTGGGGGGCGCGCGCGCGGCGGAACTCCTCGGCGATGAGGGTCGCCTTGAGCGGGTCGGGCGGCTGCTCGCCGCCGCCGTAGCGCCGGGGGACGTGGCGGTAGAGGTAGCCGCGCTCGATCGCCTTCAGGCGAAACGCGGTCGCGCGCTCGTCCGTGGGGACGGCCCCCGCAAAGGCGGCCATGCCGTCGGGGTCGGGCTGGCGGGCGGCGTCCCCGGCGCTCCACTGCTCGGCGAGAAAGCGCCGCACCTGGGCGCGGAAGTCCTCGTACTCGGCGCTGTACTCGAGGTTCACGAACGCGTCCTCCCGGATCGGGCCGGTCGACTGCTTACAGCTTCCGGGGCGCTCAGTCGAGCAGCGCGCTCGCCACGAAGCGGACGGTCGCCATCGAGGCGTTCAGGAGATCGCCCAGCACGTCGACCAGGATGCGCCGCACGGGGACGTCGCGGCCGAGGCGCTCGAGCAAGTCCGCGCTGTCGCGCAGCCCCTGGATCATCGCGTCGAACTGATCCTGGCGCGGGGCGACTTCCATTGACCGGCTCATAGCCCCGGCCGGAGCGGCTTGACAAGGGGCCAGGTGAAAAAATTCTCCGCTGCCGGTAGGAGGGGTACGTGGCGCGCCTCCGGCACTGGCTCCTCGTCGCGTGCTTTGTCGTCGGCCTCGGCGCGGCGCTGGTCGTGATGCGGCTCGACGCGCGCGTGCGGGCCTACCTGGCCGGGCCGCCGCTCGGCGGCGCGCGCATGTACGCCGCGCCCACGCCGCTCGCGGTCGGCGAGGGGGTGCCCGGCGGCTCGCTCGCCCGCAAGCTCGACCGCCTCGGCTACCGGCCGGTCGGGGACCCGGCACACGCGCTCGCGCCGGGCGAGTACCGCGCCGCCGGCACGACCATCGAGTTCGCCGAGCGGCCCTCGCCGGTGTCGTGGGCGGCGGCGCCGCGGCGCGTGCGCGTCGGGCTGGACGGCGCGCGCGTCACCGAGATCGAGGACCTGGAAGGGGGCGCGCTCGACCGCCTCGAGCTCGAGCCCGAGGTGCTCGCCATGCTCGGCGGCGGCGGCGCGACGCTCGGCGCGAGCCCCGAGCTGCCGCCGCCCGCCTGCCGCTCGGCGGTGCTCGCCGCCGAGGATCGGCACTTCTTCTTCCATCCGGGCGTGGACCCGCTCGCCATCGCGCGCGCGCTGGTGGCCGATCTGCGCGCGCACGCCGTGGCGCAGGGTGCCAGCACGCTGACGCAGCAGCTGGTGAAGAACGCCTTCCTCTCGCCGCGGCGCACGCTCTCCCGCAAGCTCCGGGAGGGGGTGCTCGCTCTTCTGCTCGAGGCGCGGGCGAGCAAGGAGGAGATCCTCGCGCGCTACGTCGGCTCGGTGTACCTGGGGGTCGACGGCGGCCTCCCCGTCCACGGTTTCAGCGAGGCGGCCCAGGTCTACTTCGGGAAGCCGCTCGGCGAGCTCGAGCCGGCCGAGTGCGCGCTCCTGGCCGGCATCATCCGCTCGCCGAACGGTCTCTCGCCGCGCCGCCGCCCGCGCGCCGCGCTCGCGCGCCGCAACCGCGTGCTCGAGGTCATGGTGCAGGACGGGCTCGACAAGTCGGTCGGCGCCGAGGCCATGGCCACGCCGCTCAAGCTCGCGCCGCCCCGCGCGCGCCCCGTGGCCGCGCTCTACGTGGCGGCGGAGGTGGCGCGCGAGCTGCCGCGGCTCCTGCCGCGCGCGGTCGCGGAGGCGCCCGGCTTGAGCGTCTTCACCTCGATCGACGCGGACGCGCAGCGCGAGGCGGAGCGGGCGACGCGGCACGGGGTCGCCGCGCTCGAGCGCGGGCGGCGCCGGCGCGCGCCGCTGCAGGCGGCGCTGGTGGCGCTCGACCCGCACACCGGCCGCGTGCGCGCCCTGGTGGGCGGCCGCGACTACGGCTCGAGCCCGCTCGATCGCGCCGTGCGCTCGCGCCGCCAGCCGGGCTCGGCCTTCAAGCCGTTCGTGTACGTGGCGGCGCTCGACCCCGCGCGCCGGGGTGAGGCCCCTGCGCGCACCGTCGTCTCGCCGGTCGAGGACGAGCCGCTCAGGGTACGCGTCGGCGCGCGGGTGTGGGAGCCCGTCAACTACGACGGCACTTTCGCGGGCACGATCCCGCTCGAGGACGCGCTCGCCGAGTCGCGCAATGCGGCCACCGTGCGGGTGGCGCTCGACGTCGGCCTCGACGCGGTGGCGCGCGCGGCCGCGGACCTGGGCATCGCCTCGCCGCTGCCGCGCGTGCCGGCCCTGGCGCTCGGGGTGGCGGAGACCTCGCTCCTCGAGCTGACCGCGGCCTACGGCGTGTTCGCGCGCGGCGGCGTGCGCCGGCCTCCGACGCTCGTCGTCGCCGTCGCCTCCGCCGACGGCGAGACGCTCTACGCCGCGCCGCCGGAAGAGGAGCGCGTCCTCGCCCCAGGCGTCGCCTATCTCGTCACCCATCTCCTCGAGGGCGTGATCGACCGCGGCACCGGCCGTCCCGCGCGCGAGGCGGGCCTCACCGGCTCGGCCGCGGGCAAGACGGGCACGACCGACGACACCCGCGACGCGTGGTTCGTCGGCTTCACGCCCGAGGTGGTGGCCGGCGTCTGGGTGGGGCTCGACGGCGGCGGGCCGACCGGGCTCACGGGCGCGCAGGGAGCGCTCCCCATCTGGACCGACTTCGTGCGCGCCACGAGCGGCGAGGCGAGCGAGCGCGACTTCCCGGTGCCCGACGACATCGTGTGGCGCGACGTCGATCCCGAATCCGGCCAGCTCGCCACCGCGGGATGCCCGATCACCCGCCGCGAGCCCTTCCTCGCCGGGACGGAGCCGCAAGAGCCGTGCCCGCTCCACCGGGAGGCGTGGACGGCCGTCGGCGAGGAGATCGGCGGCGCCGTGCGCGGCGGCGGCCGCGCCATCGGATCGACGGGCCGGCGCCTGGGCGAATGGTTCCGCCGCCTCTTTCGTTGAGGGCGGCAGGCAGGGTAGGCTCCGCGGCCCCATGACCCGGGCTCCCGCACGGCTCGCCGCGCTCGCGCTCGCGACCGTGCTCCTCGCCCCCGCGTGCAGCCTCTTCCACCGGCGCCACGCGCCCGCTACGCCCGCGCCCGTCGACCTGAACCGCGCCTCGCTGCGCACGCTCGAGAAGCTGCCCGGGATCACGCCCAGCATGGCGCGGCGGATCGTCGAGGGGCGGCCCTACGAGGAGCCCCACGAGCTCGTCACGCGCGGCATCCTCACCGAGCGCGAGCTCGACCGCATCCTCGACCGGGTGGTCGTGGACACCCGTGCACGCTGAGGACCTCGGCACGCTCCTGCCCACCTGGAGCGCCATCCCCTTCGCGGGCATGCTGCTCTCGATCGCCCTCTTCCCCCTCCTCGCACCCGCGTTCTGGCACCACCACTATCCGAAGGTGTCCGCCGCGTGGTCGGCGGTGGTGATCGTGCCCTTCGCCCTCGCCCACGGCGCGCCCGCGCTGCGCGAGCTGGCGCACGTGGCGGTGGTCGACTACGTGCCGTTCATCATCCTGCTCGGCGCGCTGTTCACGATCGGCGGGGGCATCTATGTGCGCGGCGGGCTGCGCGGCACGCCCTGGGTGAACGGGACCCTCATGCTGATCGGGACGCTGCTCGCCTCGTGGGTGGGGACGACCGGCGCCGCCATGCTCCTCGTGCGCCCGCTGCTGCGCGCCAACCGCGAGCGCCGGCACCGCGCGCACACGGTGGTGTTCTTCATCTTCCTGGTCGCCAACATCGGCGGCGCGCTCACCCCGCTCGGCGACCCGCCGCTCTTCCTGGGCTTCCTCCACGGCGTGCCGTTCTTCTGGACCTTCGCGATCTGGAAGGAGATGCTGTTCACCGCGGGCGCGGTCCTCGGCGCGTACCTGCTCTTCGATCTCCACTGGTGGCGCCGCGAGGACGCGCTCCTGCGCGCACGGCCGGCTGGGGCCGGCGAGCCGATCCGGGTGGAGGGCTGGCACAACGTCTTCTTCCTCGGCGGCGTGCTGGCCGCCGTCATCCTCTCCGGGACCGTGCACCTCGGTGAGGTCACGATCCTCGGCGTCGCGCAGCAGGTGCAGAACCTGGTGCGCGACGCGATCCTCCTCCTCATGCTGGCGGCCTCCTGGCGGACGACGCCGCGGCGCGTTCGCGAGGAGAACCAGTTCACCTGGGAGCCGATCAAGGAGGTGGCGATCCTGTTCGCGGGCATCTTCGCGACCATCATTCCCGTGCTCGCCATGCTGCGCGTGGGCGAGCAGGGCGCACTCGCGTTCGTCATTCGCGCCGTGCGCGAGCCGGCGCATTTCTTCTGGGCGAGCGGAATCCTGTCCTCGTTCCTCGACAACGCGCCCACCTACCTCACCTTCCTGTCGACCGCGCTCGGCCGGCTGTATCCAGGCGTGACGGAGCGCGAGGCGATCCATCGCCTCATCGCCGAGAACCACGCCTTTCTGCAGGCGATCGCGACCGGGTCGGTCTTCATGGGGGCGAATACGTACATCGGAAATGCGCCCAACTTCATGGTGAAGTCGATCGCGGAGGAGGCGGGAGTGCCGATGCCGTCGTTCTTCGGGTACATCCTGCGCTACTCGTTGCCGGTCTTGATTCCCGTGTTTGCGCTGGCGACGTTGATATTCTTCGCGTGAGAGGTCGATCATGGCGGAGTGGCACGAGCTCGTGGTCGAGGGCACGGAGCGGACCCTGCGCGCTTTCGTGGCCGGGTTCCTGGCCGGCCGCGGCGAGCACGCGGGGGGCGTTTTCGGCAGCGACGTCGCGCTCGCGGCGGGATCGCTCGGCGAGCGCTTGCGGGCGCTCTTCGCGGCCGGCTCCCACCACGTCTTCCTGGCGCCGGCGCCGCTCGCCGTGCCGCTGGCGCAGGCGCTCGGCGAGCGCGGCAGGGAGCTGGGACTCGCCGTCGAGCGCCGCCGGCTGGTCGAATCGGCGAGATTCTCGTTCCGAGCCGAGGCATTTTCGCGCGAGGTGGCGGCGCAGATCCGCGGTGCGTTGCTCACCGCGCTGCCCGCCGGTGTGCGCGTGGAGCAGCGGTCCGAAAAGGAGGAATCGCATCCCGAAGCGCACGGCCCCGAGCCATTCGCGCCGCTGCACGAGTACATTTACCGCGTATCGGGAGATATCGTCGGCCCACTCGAGGGAGTTTTGGAAGTCTGGCAGCGCGCGCGGACCCTGGAATTCGTGGAAGCGGGTTCGCTCCACCTGGAGGGGAAAATCCTCTCCGCGTAACCGGCGCGCGTCTTGCCCTGCTCGGAGCGTTGGAGTAGGAGCAACCAACCGCAAGCGGGAGGCACGGGATGCCACGACAGAAAAGCTTCGTTACCGCGGTCCGAGAGCTCGTGCGCAAGGAAATCAGCCAGCAGATCGCGAATCTCCTGGGCAGCATCGGCGGGGCCGGCACCATGAAGCGCCGCCGGCGCCGGCGCGGGCGACGGGGTCCGGGCCGCCCGCCCGGCTCGAAGACGAAGCGCCGTCGCGGCCGGCCGCCCAAGACGGCCTAGTAGACCGACCCGAGACCTTGTCTCGGGTTGGCTACACTACGCGGGCTGGTCGAGGATCGCGCGCCGCACGCGCAGCCGCCAGCGGCCGCTCACCTTGACGAGTTCGTCCTCGTAGCGGCCCGTGGTCTGCATGCTCGCTCCGGGCGGTCCGGTGACGGCGAGCACGTAGGACTCGGCGCGGGCGCGCTCGCCGTCGCCGCGCACGACGACGTTGGTCGTGTAGTGGCGCATGAAGAGCCCGAGGCTCTGGATGCGCTCGCCGAAGCGGCGCACGCCCTCGCGGCCCTCGTAGACGCCCATCAGGCTCCCGAAGTCGAGGCGGCAGTCGTCGGCGAAGAGGCCCGCGAACTCCTCCCAGCGGCCGAGGTCGAGCGCGTGACAGTAGGTCGCGATGATCTCGTGGATGGCGAGGCGGTCGTCGGCCGAGAGCTGGCTCACGGTGATCCCTCCTACCCGGGGCGCCGGTTCGGCGGCGCGTTCAGGGTCCAGTCGTCGGTGAGATACTCCAGAGTCGGGTGCTGCTCCAGCAGCTTGAAAAGATTCCGCCCGCCCGCCTACTGTGGGCGGCTCATGGAGAGCCGCTGGTCGGACCGCGAAGCCGCCGAGTTCGTGGAGCGCCTCGCGCCGCGCTGGGGCGAGGACCTGGCGCTGCGCGTCTACACCTCGCGACTGATCGGCCGCGATCCCGATCTCGTGATGCACGGCGGCGGCAACACCTCGCTCAAGGGGACGGTGACGACGTTGGTCGGCGAGCGGGTGGAGGCGCTGTTCGTCAAGGGCAGCGGCTGGAACCTCGACGCGATCGAGCCGCCCGGGCTCCCGGCGGTGGACCTGGCGCACCTGCGCAAGCTGCGCGCGCTCCGCGAGCTGTCGGACGAGGAGATGGTGAACCAGCTCCGCACGCACCTCTTCGCCGCGGGCGCGCCGAATCCCTCGGTCGAGACGCTGCTCCACGCCTTCCTGCCGCATCGCTTCATCGACCACACGCACGCCGACATCGCGCTGGTGGTGACCAACCAGCCGCGCGACGCGGTGCAGGCGATGGTGCGCGAGGCCTTCGGCCCGCGCTGGGCGATCGTGCCGTACGTCATGCCCGGCTTCGCGCTCGCCAAGCTGGCGGCCGAGGTCTACGAGCGCGACCCGTCGGTCGAGGGGCTGGTGCTCGTGAACCATGGGCTCTTCACCTTCGCCGACGACGCGCGCACCGCCTACGAGCGGATGATCGCGGGCGTCGACCGCGCCGAGCGCTTCGTGCGCGCGCGAGCGCGCGCGCCCCGCCCGGTCGGCGGCGGCGCCCGGTCGGCCGAGGACGGGGCACGGCTCGCCCCCGTGCTGCGCGGCGCGCTCGCCGAGGCGACCGGCGACCCGGACCGCCCGTGGCGCCGCATGATCCTCGAGCATCGCGCGCGCGAGGAGACGCTCGACATCCTGGCCGGGCCCGATGCGGCGCGCATCGCGGACGCGAACCCGCTCACTCCCGACCACGTGATCCGCACCAAGGGGCCGGCGCTCCTCCTGCCCGCCGGCCTGCCGCTCGACGATGCGAAGGCCTTGCGCGAGCGCGTCGACGCCGCCGTGGCGAACTACCGCGCGGCGTACGACGCCTACTTCGAGACCAACCGCCCGCGCGCGCGCACCGGGGTGACGAAGCTCGATTCCCTCCCGCGCGTCATCCTCGTGCCCGGCGTCGGCCTCTTCACCGCCGGGCGCACCAAGCAGGACGCGCGCATCGCGGCCGACATCGCCGAGCACACGCTCGGCGCCAAGGCGCTCGCCAACGCGATCGGCCGCTACACCGCGCTCGGCGACGCGGACCTCTTCGACATGGAGTACTGGAGCCTCGAGCAGGCGAAGCTCGGAGGGGCGAAGGAGGCGGCGCTCGCCGGGCAGGTGGCGCTGGTCACCGGGGCCGCGGGCGCGATCGGCTTCGCCATCTGCCGGAAGCTGATCGACGCCGGAGCGCACGTGGTGGCGGCCGACCGGGACGGCGAGCGCCTGGACGCCGCGGTCGGCGAGCTCGATCCCCGGCGGCGCGGCCTCGCCGCCGGCGTGATGATGGACGTGACCGAGGAGCACTCCGTCGCCGCCGGCTTCGCGGAGACGTGCCGGCTCTATGGGGGCGTCGACATCCTCGTGCTCAATGCCGGGGTCGCGCACGTGAGCCCGATCGAGGCGACCGATCCGGCCGCTTTCCGGCGGGTCATGGAGGTGAACCTGGTCGGCTACTTCCTCGTCCTGCGCGAGGCTGCGGCGCTCTTCCGCCGCCAGGGCACGGGCGGCAACGTGATCGTCAACTCCTCGAAGAACGTCTTCGCGCCGGGCGCCGACTTCGGCGCCTACAGCGCCTCCAAGGCGGGCGCGCACCAGCTCGGCAAGGTGGCCGCGCTCGAGCTGGCCGCCGCTGGCGTGCGCGTCAACATGGTGAACGCCGACGCGGTCTTCGGCGACGCGAAGCGGCCCTCGGGCCTGTGGCAGGCGGTCGGCCCGGCGCGCGCGCGCTCGCGCGGCCTCGATCCCGCCGAGCTGCCGGACTACTACCGGCAGCGCAACCTGCTCAAGGCCCGGGTCACCCCCGAGCACGTCGGCAACGCGGTCGTGTTCTTCGCCTCCAACCTGACGCCCACCACCGGCGCGACGCTGCCCGTCGACGGGGGCGTGCCGGACGCGTTCCCGCGCTAGGAAACCATGCTGCACGTCTTCTGCGACTTCGACGGCACCATCACCGAGCCCGACACGCTCCGCTTCCTGACCGAGCGCCTCGGGGCCGGGCCCGAGCACTACCGCGAGACGGGCCGGCTCCTCTGCGCGGGCGCGCTCAGCCTGCGCGAGGCCGTCGCGCGTGATGTCGGCACCATCCGCGCGCCGTTCGCCGAGGCGGCGGCGCTCCTGCGCGCGCACGTCGCGGTCGACACGGGCTTCGCGCCCTTCGCCCGCTGGTGCGCGGCGCACGCCGTCCCGCTCACCATCCTGAGCGGGGGCTTCGAGGAGATCGTGGAGCTGCTCCTCGGGCCCACGGGCGCGCCCGTGCACGACGTGCGGGCCAATCGCTTCCGTCCCGGCACCTGGGAGTGCCGCTTCCGGGACGACTCGCCGCACGGGCACGACAAGGCGGCCGCGCTGCGGAGCGCGCGCGCCGAGGGCCGCCGTACGATCCTGGTCGGCGACGGCTTTTCGGACCGGGAGCCGGCCGCCGTCGCCGACGTCGTCTTCGCGCGGCGCGGGGGAAGCCTGGTGGACTGGTGCCGGGCGCGCGGCATTCCCTGCGCGGAGTTCACCACCTTCGGCGACGTTCAGCGCGGCGTGGCCGAGCGGCTCGGGACCGCGGGCTGAGGGGGGGCGGGATCACGTCGGCCGAGCTCGCCGAGCGGCTCGCCCGCGACGTCGCGCGCCGGCTCGGCGCCGAGACGGTCACGATCGAGAAGCTGCACCGCCTGGCCGGCGGCGCGTCGCGCGAGATATGGGCCTTCGATGCCGTGCTGCCGGGCGGCGGCGTCGAGCGCCTCGTGCTGCGCCGCGATCCGCCCGGGCACCACGTGCACTCGAGCCGGCGCGACGAGTTCGCCCTCCTCGCCGCGGCGCACGCGGCCGGGCTGCGCGTGCCGCGCGTGCGCTGGTGCGAGGAGGACCCGGCCGTCCTCGGCACGCCGTTCTTCGTCATGGACTTCGTCCCGGGCGAGACCCTCGCGCGCCGCCTGCTGCGCGACGCCGAGTACGCGCCCGCGCGCGCCGCGCTGCCCGGCCAGCTCGCCGCGGCGCTGGCCGGCATCCACGCCCTCGACGTGCGCGCGCCGGGGCTCGCCTTCTTGCCGCGCCCGCCCGCGGGTGAGACGCCCGCCGCCGCCGAGCTCGCGCGCCACGAGCAGCTCTACCGCGCGGTCACGCTCGATCCGCACCCGGCGCTCGAGCTGGCGCTCCGCTGGCTCGCGGCCGCGCCGCCCGCGCCGCGCGCCGAGGCCCTCGTGCACGGCGACTTCCGCATCGGCAACGTCATCTTCGGTCCCGAGGGCCTGCGCGCCGTCCTCGACTGGGAGCTCGCCCACGTCGGCGATCCGATGGAGGACCTGGGCTGGCTCTGCGTGCGCTCGTGGCGCTTCGGCGCGGACGCGCAGCCGGTCGGCGGCCTCTGCCAGCGCGAGGAGTTCTTCGCCGCCTACGCGCGCGCCGGCGGCGCGCCCGTCGACCCGGCCGCGGCGCGCTGGTGGGAGGTGTTCGGGAACTGGAAGTGGGCGATCATCTGCGTGATGCAGGCGCGGAGCTTCGTCGACGGCGCGCGGAGTGTCGAGCTGGCGAGCCTCGGCCGCCGCGTCGCCGAGATGGAGCTCGAGCTGCTCTCGCTGACGGAGACGTGAGCGTGCAGGACCGGCCCAGCGTGAGCGAGCTGCTCGACGCCGTGCGCGCGTTCCTCGAGGAGGACGTGGTGCCGGCGCTCGAGGGCCCGCGGCAGTTCCACGCGCGCGTCGCGGCCAACGTGCTCGCCATCGTCGGGCGCGAGCTGGCCGGCGAGGAGGCGAGCCTGCTCGCCGAGTGGCAGCGGCTGGCCGTGGTCCTGGGCGAGGATGCGAGCGCGCCGCCGGCGCGCCTGGAGGCGCTCCGCGCCGCGGTGCGCGAGCGGACGGCGGCCCTCGCCGAGCGCATCCGCCGCGGCGACGCCGACGCCGGCCCGTTCCGGGACGCGGTGCGCGCGCACGTGCGGGCGACGGTGGAGGACAAGCTCCGCGTCGCGAACCCGCGCTTCGTGCGGTCTTAGGGGGAGGCGGCGAGCATCAGGCGCATCGGCTTGAGTGTCCGCTCGAAGGGATTGAGCACCAGGCCCATGCCCTCCAGGGTGAGGACGCCGAGCAGCGCGGCATCGTTGCGCTCACCGAGGACGACCGGGCCCGGCACGTCGATGTCCTGGTAGGTGAAGCGGCAGTCCGAGAGCCGCCGGCGGATGATCGTTCCGTCGGCGAGCGTGAACTCGAGCCGGCGCTTGGGCTTGAGACCGAGCGCGCGCCAGACGCGCCAGGGAAGGACGGAGTAGGCCGCGCCGCTGTCGATCAGGAAGCGGACCGTCTGCTCCGGCCCGCCCTCACGGGCCACGCCCATCTCGACGTAGACCAAGCCCATCGCGTCTCGTGCGGCCACCGGCGCCTCCCTCCGGCAACGCATACACCCCCACTACGCCCGGCAAAAAGGGGTGGCGCGAGCCGCCGATCCGCGCCAGACTGGGCCCGTGACCCTCCACCCGGGCGACGGCCTCATCGTGGTGGACGTGCAGAACGACTTCCTCCCCGGCGGCAGCCTCGCCGTCGCGGGCGGCGACGAGGTCGTGCCGCCGCTGAACGCCTACATCGCGGCCTTCGTCCGCGCCGGCCTGCCGATCCTCGCGACGCGCGACTGGCATCCGCCGAACCACTGCTCGTTCCGCGCGCACGGGGGGCCGTGGCCTCCCCACTGCGTGGCCGGCAGCGAGGGCGCGCGCTTCGCGCCCGGCCTCGCGCTCCCGCCCTCGACCGTGGTGGTGTCGAAGGACACGCTCCCCGACCAGGACACCTACTCCGGGTTCCAGGGGGGCGACCTCGACGCGCGAGTGCGGGAGGCCGGCGTGCGGCGCGTGTTCGTGGGCGGACTCGCCACCGACTACTGCGTCTTCCACACCGTCAAGGACGCGCTCGCGCGCGGCTACGCCGCGGTGCTGCTCGGCGACGCGATCCGCGCCGTCAACGTGCGGCCGGACGACGGGCGCCGGGCGGAGGCGGAGATGGTCCGCCTGGGCGCGGTCCCGATCCGCCGCGACCTGCTCGCCGCATGAGCGCCGGGCCCGGCGTCCTCCTCACCGACCTCTACCAGCTCACCATGCTGCACGCGTACGTCCGACGCGGCATGGGCGAGACGGCCGTGTTCGAGCTCTTCGTGCGCACCCTGCCGCCCGCGCGCGGCTTCCTCCTCGCCGCGGGGCTCGAGCAGGCGCTCGACTACCTCGCGACGCTGCGCTTCACCGGCGAGGAGCTGGCGTGGGTGGCGCGCGAGGGCCGCTTCGACCGCGCCTTCGTCGACTACCTGGCGCGCCTGCGCTTCACGGGCGACGTCCACGCCATGCCCGAGGGCACCGTCTTCTTCGCGGACGAGCCGATCCTGCGCGTGACGGCGCCGCTCCCCGAGGCGCAGCTCGTGGAGAGCCGGCTGCTCAACCTGCTGCATTTCCAGACGCTGGTCGCCTCCAAGGCGGCGCGCGCGGTGCTGGCAGCGCCCGGGAAGCTGCTCGTCGACTTCGGGATGCGGCGCGCGCACGGCGCGGAGGCGGCGCGGCTCGCGGCGCGCGCGAGCTACCTCGCCGGGCTCGCCGGGAGCGCGACCGTGCTCGCGAACCTGCACTTCGGCATCCCGGTCTACGGCACCATGGCGCACTCCTTCGTGCAGGCGCACGACGACGAGGCGGAAGCGTTCGCCCACTTCGCCGCCGACGATCCCGAGCACGCGGTGCTCCTGCTCGACACCTACGACACGGAGGCGGCGGCGGCGAAGGTGGTCGCGCTGGCGCGCGAGGGCGTCGCGGTCAGGGGGGTGCGGCTCGACAGCGGTGACCTGGCCGAGCACGCGCGCCGCGTCCGGCGCATCCTCGACGCGGGCGGGCTGCGCGAGGTCACCATCTTCGCGAGCGGCAACCTCGACGAGGACGCGCTGCGTGATCTGGTCGCCAGCGGCGCGCCGATCGACGGCTTCGGCCTCGGCACGCGCCTCGTCACCTCGGCCGATGCGCCCTACCTCGACTGCGCCTACAAGCTGGTCGAATACGCGGGGCGGCCGCGGCGCAAGCGCTCCGAGGGCAAGGCGAGCTGGCCGGGCCGCAAGCAGGTCTGGCGGCGCCACGGGGACGACGGCCGCATGTGCGGGGACGTGCTCGCGCTCGAGGACGACGCGCAGGCCGGCACGGCGCTCCTCGTGCCCGTCATGCGCGCCGGGCGGCGGGTGGGCCTCTCCCCGTCGCTCGCCGCGTCGCGCGCGCACGCCGCCGCCGAGCTCGGGCGGCTTCCCGAAGTGCTCCGCCGCCTCGAGCCCGGCGCCGCCTACCCGGTGACCGTCGCGCCGGCGCTCCGCGCCCTGGCCGCGGCCCTGGACGGGCGGTGAGCTTTCGCCTGACCGCGCCCGGCGACGACTGGCTCGCGGCCGTGCCGCCGCTCGCCGCGCTCGACCGTGGGCCCATGCCCGCGCGCGTCGGCAACGTCGGCTTCGGCACGGCCTCGTGGACCGACCGGTCGCTGCTCGCGAGCCGCGCCTTCTATCCGCCGGCGGCGAGCACGCCCGAGCGCCGGCTGCGCTACTACGCGCGTCATTTTCCCGTGGTCGAGGTGGACGCGACCTACTACGCGCTGCCGTCGGCGGCGAACGCGCGCGCCTGGGCCGCGCGCACGCCCGCCGACTTCGCCTTCGGCGTGAAGGCCTACGCCGCGCTCACGCAGCATCCGCTCGAGCCCGCCCGTCTGGACCAGGACCTCCAGCGCGCGCTGCCGCGCGAGCTGCGTCGCAAGCGGAACGCGTACGCGAACCAGCTGCCGGAGGCGGTGCGCGACGAGCTCTGGCGGCGCTTTCACGCCGCGCTCGAGCCGCTGCGCGCCGCGGGGAAGCTCGTCTACGTTCTCTTCCAGATGCCGAAGTGGTTCACGCCCTCGCGCGCGAGCGAGGCCTACCTGGAGCAGGTGCCGGTCAAGCTCCCCGGTGCGCCCATCGCGGTCGAGTTCCGCGAGGCGCGCTGGATGGCGGAAGCGCGGCGCGCGCGCACGCTCGACTTCCTCCGCCGCGGCGGCTTCGTGTACGTGTCGGTCGACGAGCCGCAAGGCACGCGCGCGAGCGTGCCGCCGGTGGCGGCGCCGACCTCCGACGCGCTCGCCGTGGTCCGCTTCCACGGCCGCAACGCGGCGGCGTGGGACAAGCCCGGCGTCGGCACGGCGGAGCGCTTCGGGTACGCCTATCGCGAGGACGAGCTCAGCGAGTGGGTGCCGAGGATCCGCCACCTCGCCGCCAGCACCCGCCAGGTGCACGTGCTCATGAACAACTGCCACCGCCACTACGCCGTGCAGAACGCGAAGGAGCTGGCCGCCCTGCTCGCCGCGGGCAGCTAATTGAGCGCGATCAACTCGCGCATCGAGAGCGGCTGCGTCGACTGCCCCGGCTTGAACCGAAGGCGCGTCCCGTATTCGTCCACGATGCGGTAGACGATCCTCATTGCCGGCGTCATGGAGGCGCAGCTTGGGTCGAGGCGGGGCGCCAAAACCGAGTGGTTCTGGCACAACGCGAAGGGCGGTCGGGACAGCCAAGAGTCCTCGAATCGGCGTGGCCTGACCGATGCGGCCCCCGACGGGTTATTGGCTCGCCCCCCGACCAGCCGCCGGCCATCTCAGGATCAACTGTCGCGTGCTCTGTGACGGTTGTCGGGCTCGGAGACGCGGAGGCCCTGACCAGCCCGCTGCGCGGCGCGCGACGGCGTCCCGCGCCCGGCGGACTCCCTCGCGCCGCGCCCGAAGACGAACGCCGGCCGCGTGCGCAGCACGAGCACCGGCATGAGCGAGAGCGCGGCCAGGCACGACACCGCCATGGCGATCGGCATGAGCGTGCCGAAGAGCCGCATGCCGAGGAACTTCGAGAACCCCATCACCGAGAACCCGGCCCCGATGCTCGCCGCCACGAAGAGGACCGCGCGCCCGGAGGTGTGCAGCGCCGCGCCGAACGCGGCCTCGTCGGTGGGCAGGCGCGCGTGCTCCTCCCGCAGCCGGTAGAGGAAGTAGATGGCGTAGTCGGCGCCGATGCCGGCGGCCATGGCGATCACCGACGCCGAGCCCATGTCGAGGCGGATGCCGGTCCAGCCCAGCACGCCGAAGAGGATCGCGACCGTGGCGACGATCGGCGAGACCACGTAGAGCCCGCCCAGGGCCGAGCGCAGCATGAGCGACGACACGAGATAGATCACGCACAGCACGACCAGCGTGTTCAGGAGCTTCCCGTGCGTGGTGTGCTCGTTGACGGCCAGGATGGTCGGCCCCACCCCGCCCGCGATCAGCACCCGGACGTCCTCGGGCGGCGGATGCGCATCGACCCACGCCTGCGCGCGGCGGACGAGCGGGCCGACGCGCGCGGAGTCGTCGTCGCGCAGGTAGGCGACCAGCACCGCCTTCGCGAGCGCACGGTCGGTGAAGCGCTCGAAGGCGGGCGACTCGCCGAGGAACATGAGCTGCGCCAGCAGCTCCTGGCTGTCGGGCAGGCGATAGGGGTGCGGGTCGTCCGCGTTGAAGGTCTTGTGCAGCGCCTTCACCAGGTCGGCGAGCGACGCCGTGCGCAGCACGAGCGGGTCGCGCGCGATCTCGTCCTGCAGCGCGGCCAGGTGCCGCACGAGCGCGAGCGTGCGGGCGCTCCCCGGCGGCCCCTGGTAGAGGATCGTCATGGTGACGGTGCCGGGGAAGTGCTTCTCGATCTCGGCCAGGTGCACGCGCGCCATGCCGTCGGGCGGCATGTACTCGCGCGTCGAGCCGTAGGTGCGGATGAAGACGGCGCCCAGGGCCGCGCTCGCGAGCGCCAGCACGGTGGCGACCAGGATGCGCCGTCCGCCCGCATGGAAGATCGCGGCGTGCAGCGTGGAGAGCACCCAGTGGGTGGGGCCGCCTTCCCCCGGGAGCCGCCGCGGCGCGGGCAGCAGCGCGCGTAGCGCCGGGATGAAGGTCATCTCGAGGACCACGGCGCTCGCGATGCCGTACGCGCACGAGAGGCCGAAGTTCCCGATCGAGCGCACGCCGAAGAGCGCGAGCGAGGCGAAGCCGAGCGCGGCGGTCGAGCCGGCGGCCACCATCACGGGCCCCATCGACACGGTCGAGGCGACCACCGCCGCGCGGTTGTCGCGCGTGCGCTCGACCTCCTCGCCGTAGCGCTTGAGCATCTGCGCCGAGTGCGCGGCCGCGACCGCGATGAGGAGGATCGGCACGGCGACGTTCCAGCCGTCGATGACGATGCCGGTCCAGCCCATGAGCCCGAGACCCCAGAGCGTGCTGAGGGTCGCGGTCAGCATGGGGACGAGCATGCCCTGCACGCTGCGGAACGAGACGAGCAGCATGCCCGCGATCACCAGGAAGGTGAGCGGGATGCGCCAGGCGACCTCGCGCGACTGCTCCAGGCTGGCCATGACGAACATGGGCTCGCCCGCGAAGTAGAAGTCGAGCGGCCGGTCGCGGTACGGCGCGGCCAGGCTCGCCGTGCGTGCGAACACGTCCTGGCCGGAGACGCCGTCGTAGAAGTCCAGCATGACGAGCGCGGCGCGCTGGTCCGGCGTGACCAGCACGCCGCGGAGCGCCGGGTCATCGTCCAGCCGGGCGCGCAGGGTAGCGATCTCCTCCGGCGTCTCGGGCACGTCGCGCATGAGGTAGTCGACGCGGATCGTGCCGCCCTCCTCCTCGGCGTGGCGCACGCTCGGTGCGGCGAGGCTCACCACGTTCGGCGCGATCACGTCCGGGAGGCGGAGGGCCGCGAGCGTCACCTCCTGCACGACCCGGAGCACGTCGGGCCGCCACACCTCGCCGTCGCGCGGCACGACGGCGACGATCATGGTGTTGCGCCCGCCGAACTCGCGGCGGATCTGGTGGTCGATCTGCACGAAGGGATGGTTCGCGGGCATGCTGGCCTCGAAGTCGATCGAGACGCGCAGGCGGCCCATGCCCGCGGCGAGCGCCGCCGTCACCACGCCGACGGCGATCAGCACCGCCCAGGCGTGCCCGGTGAGGAGGCGCGCGTAGCGCTCGAGCCGGGGCATGACGCGCTGTTCTTTCCCGCGTCCTCGCTGGCGATGCAAGCCGGCGTCGCATGCTTGCCGCACCGCCGTGTGATAGCAAGGCGTGCATGGTCCTCACTCGTCTCCTCCTCGGGCTCGTGCTCGCGGCGGCGGTCGCCGCGGGGAACTTCTTCTTCGTCACCGACGAGGCGCTCGCCTGGCGCCTCGGCGCACCGTTCGCGCTGGCGCTGGTGGTCGCGCTCCTGCCCGCGCGGCCGGCGGCGCCGCCCGCGCGGGAGCCGGTCGCGCCGCCGCCCCCGCCGCCCGCCGAGCCGGCGGGCGCCGAGGCGCTCGGTCTCCTCGGGCTCCTCCAGGAGGAAGGCCGCTTCGTCGACTTCGTGACCGAGGACCTCGCGCCCTACCCGGACGAGCAGATCGGCGCGGCCGTGCGCGGCATCCACGAGGGCTGCCGCAAGGTGCTCGACGAGCGGGTCGCGTTCGAGCCGGTGCTGCGCGCCGCCGAAGGCGAGATGGTGACGATCGAGGCCGGCTTCGATCCGGCGGCGATCCGGCTCACGGGCAAGGTCGGCGGCGGACCGCCCTTCCGCGGCGTGCTCCGCCACGCGGGCTGGCGCGTGACGCGCGCCACGTTCCCCGCGCGCCACGGCCGGGACCCGCACCTCATCGCGCCGGCCGAGGTGGAGATCGCCTAGACAGTCGATGGCCGCCCGCTTCATCGTCGGCATCGACCTCGGGACGACGAACACCGCCTGCGCCTTCGTCGACACGGCGGCCGGGCGCACGCTCCATGTCTTCGAGGTGCCGCAGCTGGTCGCGCCGGGCGAGGTGGGCGCGCGCCCGACCCTGCCCTCGTTCCTCTACCTGGCGGGCGCGCACGAGCTGCCCGCGGGCAGCCTCGACCCGCCGTGGGCGACGGGCCGCGACTGGTGCGTCGGACTCTTCGCGCGCGAGCAGGGCGCGCGCGTGCCCGGGCGCCTGGTGGCCTCCTCCAAGTCGTGGCTCTGCCACGCGGCCGTCGACCGCACCGCGGCGATCCTCCCCTGGGGCACGGCGCCCGAGGTGGCGAAGGTCTCGCCCGTGGAGGCCTCGGCGCGGACGCTCACCCACCTCCGCGAGGCGTGGGACGCGAGCTTCCCCGCGCCGCTCGCCGAGCAGGACGTGGTCCTCACCGTGCCCGCGTCGTTCGACGAGGTGGCGCGCGAGCTGACGCTCGCCGCCGCGCGCGCGGCCGGGCTGCCCGACGTGGTCATGCTCGAGGAGCCGCAGGCCGCCTTCTACGCCTGGCTCGCGGCGAACGAGCGCGACTGGCGCGCGCGGGTCGCGGCGCATCCGCTCGTGCTCGTGGTCGACGTGGGGGGCGGCACGACCGATCTGTCGCTCATCGCCGCGCGCGCGAGCCGCGGCGAGCTCGGCCTCGAGCGCGTGGCGGTGGGCGAGCACCTCCTCCTCGGCGGCGACAACATCGATCTCGCGCTCGCGCACGGGGTCGAGGCGCGGCTCGTCCCGAAGGGCGGCCAGCTCGAGACGCAGCGCTTCTACGGCCTCGTGAGCCAGTGCCGGGCCGCGAAGGAGCGCCTGCTCGCGGATCCGACGCTCGGCGAGGTCCGCCTCTCGGTGCCGGGCCGCGGCGGCGCGGTGATCGGCGGCGCGCTCGCCGCGGCGCTCGCGCGCGCGGAGGTCGAGGCGACCGTGCTCGACCGCTTCTTCCCGCGCGTCGCGGCGGACACGCGCCCGCGGCCGGGGCGCGCGCCGCGCGAGTGGGGGCTGCCCTTCGCCGAGGAGCCGGAGATCACGCGCCACCTGGCCGAGTTTCTCGCCCGGCAGCGCGCGGCGGCGGGGCAGGCGGACCTGCCGCTCGCGCGCCCCGACGCGCTCCTCTTCAACGGCGGCGCGCTCGAGCCGGAGGTGGTGCGCGAGCGCGTGTGCGAGGTGCTCGCTTCGTGGCACGGCGGCCGGCGCCCCGCCGTGCTCGAGGGCGAGTCGCTCCAGCTCGCCGTCGCGCGCGGCGCGGCCTACTTCGGGCTCGCGCGCCGCGGCCTCGGCGTGCGCATCGGCGGCGGCGCGGCGCGCACGTACTACCTCGGGCTGGGCGACGGGCGCGCACTCTGCCTCGTGCCGCGCGGCATGGAGGAGGGCGAGAAGCTCGAGATCGCCGAGCCCGAGTTCGAGCTGCTCGCCAACCGGCCCGTCTCCTTCCCGCTGCTCACGGCGACGGACCGCAGCGCCGAGCGCGCGGGCGAGATCGTCGCGGCGGGCGGGCTCGCCGTGCTGCCCCCCATCCGGACCGTCCTCCGCTTCGGGCGGAAGCTGGTCGAGACGGCGCTCCCCATCCACCTCGAGGTGCGGCTCACCGAGATCGGCACGCTCGAGATCTGGTGCCGCTCGCGCACCACCGACCATCGCTGGCGCCTCGAGTTCCGCCTGCGCGAGCCGGTCGGCGAGGCCGCCCTCGCCGTCGAGGCGGCGGGGCTGGTCATCGAGCCCACGCGCGCGGAGGAGGCGGCGCGCCTCCTCGCCGCGGCCTTCGAGGGCGGCGACGAGCCGGTCACGCTCACGCGCCGCCTCGAGGCGGCGCTCGGCGCGGGGCGCGACGCCTGGCCGCTGGCGGCGGTCCGCGGGCTGTGGGACACGCTCTGGCCGCTCGAGCCGGCGCGCGCGCGCTCGCCCGAGCACGAGGCGCGCTGGCTGAACCTCGCCGGCTTCCTGCTCCGTCCCGGCTTCGGCGATGCGGGCGACGAGCTGCGCGTGAACCGCCTCTGGCGCGTGCTCGGCGCCGAGCTGCGCCACCCCCGCGCCGTGCAGTGCCGCGCCGAGTGGTGGAACCTCTGGAAGCGCATCGCGGGGGGCCTCGCGGCGCGGCAGCAGGAGCACCTCCTCCAGCAGGTGAGCCCGGCGCTCCTCCGCCGCGGCAAGCCGAGGGGGCCGCGGCCGGGCGCGCAGGAGCTGCGCGAGATGTGGCAGGCGGTCGGGAGCTGCGAGCGTCTCC
>Ga0209156_10001434_pt1 | contig 19503 bp, 16 predicted proteins | sample GraSoiAngelo_124_FD_185881 | JGI IMG/M metagenome (GOLD analysis project Ga0209156, IMG submission 185881) | Grasslands soil microbial communities from the Angelo Coastal Reserve, California, USA - 14_0927_05_20cm (SPAdes) (version 2) | ecosystem: Environmental > Terrestrial > Soil > Grasslands...
CCGAGGCGCGCCTCGAAGCGCTGCCCTTCACCCGGCTCTGCATCAGCTGCCAGGCCGAGCGGGAGAAGGAAGCGAAGACCATGAAGCGCTTCGAAGAGGACCGGACCTACCGGCGCCTGGCGACGAACGAGCCCGACGAAGAGGGGAGCTAGCGGGGCGCGGCCGCTCGCGTTGGGCGCGGCGCGGGGGTGGGGCCGTCCGTGCCCCGCTCGGCTAGAGGCCGATTGGGCGGCCGGCGCGGGCGAGGATCCAGAGGATCGCCAGGGAGATCACCAGGGTGAGGGCGGCGCGGGTGGTGTCCTGGGCCTGGACGCGCTCGAGGCCGCGCAGCATCAGGTAGGCGGAATAGACGAGGGCGAGGCTGCCGACCAGGGGCAGCCAGCCGACCACGAGGGGCGCCCAGGCGTACGCCACCACCCGGAAGGTCGCCTCGTAGCCGCCGCGGCCCTCGAACAGGTTCTGCGCGACCAGGACGAGGAGCGCCGCGAGGACGAAGGCGGCGACCATCTGGCCGACGAAGCTCGCGATCAGGCCGCGCACGCCGGCGGCGAAGAGGAGTCTGCCGGCGGCGTTGATCGCGGCGCACAGGGCGAGGAAGATGGTCGGCTCGCCGAGGCCGCCCGTCTGCGGCATGTCGGCAAAGAAGCCGTGGGGCGCCGTCACCACGCGCTGCCAGAGCGCCGGAAAGCCCTCGATCCCGGCCCGGGGCTCGGACTCCATGGTCGCCATGCCGGGCCCCTTATAGGGGGCGCCCGCCGCGCCCGTCCAGAGGCGCGCCGGTGAGCTGGGAGGCGCTGCGCGCGGATGCGCTCGCCTGCCACGCGGCGGCGCTGGCAGCCGTGGAGCCGGGCGGGCTCGTCGCGCGGAGGCTCGAGCGCGCCGCCACGGCGCTCCGGCTCCGCGGCCGAAGCGGCGAGTTGCTGGCCGAGCATGCCGGGCGAGTGCTCGTGGTGGGCGCCGGCAAGGCGGCGCTCGCCATGGCCCGCGCCGCCGCGGAGGTGGTGGGCGATGCCTCGGCGGGCGGGCTCGTGGTCGTCCCGCACGGGGGCGCCGGACCCTGCCCCGGCGGCATCGAGGTCGCGACCGGCGCGCATCCGGTGCCCGACGGCGCGGGCGAGGCGGCGACCGCGCGCCTGCTCGCGGCGGTGGGGGCGGCCGACGCGGCGACGCTCGTGCTCGTCGTCCTCTCCGGCGGCGCCTCGTCGCTCCTGGTGGCGCCGGCGGCGGGGCTCACGCTGGCCGACAAGCAGGCCCTTGGCGCGCGGCTTCTCGCGAGCGGCGCCGACATCGGCGCCCTGAACGTCGTGCGTAAGCACTGCTCGCGCGTGAAGGGCGGCGGCCTCGCGCGCCACGCGGCGCGGGCCGCCGGTCTCTGGACCCTCGTCCTCTCGGACGTGGTGGGCGACGACCCGGCGACCATCGCCTCCGGCCCCACCGTCGCCGACCCGAGCACGTTCCGCGACGTTGCGGCGGTCCTGGCGCGCTACCTCGCGGCGGAGGACGTGCCCGCGGCGGTGCGCGCCCGCATCGAGCGCGGCTGCACGGGCGCCTTGCCGGAGACCGTGAAGCCCGGCGACCCGGCGCTCGCGCGCGCGGCGACCGTCGTCATCGGCGGGAACCAGGATGCGCTGGCCGCCGCGGCGGCCGCGGCCCGCGCGCACGGCTACGCGGCGGAGGTCGCTGCCGAGCCGCTTGGCGGGGACGCCGCGGAGGCCGGGCGCGTGCTGGCGGCGCGCCTCGGCGCCGCGCGCGGAGGCCCGTTCGCCCTGGTCGCGGGGGGCGAGACGACGGTGCGTGTCCGCCCGGGCGGACGCGGCGGCCGCGCGCAGCAGCTCGCGCTCGCCGCGGCCGTGGCGCTCGAGGGGGCGCCGTGCGTCCTCCTCGCCGCGGGCACCGACGGCGTCGACGGGCCGACCGATGCGGCCGGGGCGTGCGTCGACGGGGGAACCGTGGCACGCGCATGGGCGCGCGGCCTCGACCCCGCGGCCGCCCTCGCCGCGACCGACAGCCACCCGCTGCTCGCCGCGACCGGGGATCTCCTCCGCACCGGGCCCACGGGCACCAACGTCGCCGATCTGGTGGTGGCGCTCCGCGCCGCGTGCTAAGGGGGCCGGCGCATGAGGGCCGAGGCCGGCAACGTCTCCGAGCTGTTCGTCTCCTTCCAGGGGGAGGGCGCGCACGCCGGTCGCCGGCAGCTCTTCGTGCGCCTCGGGGGCTGCCCGCTCCGCTGCCGCTACTGCGACGAGCCGGAGAGCCTGGTCCCGGTCGCCGAGTGCCGCATCCTGGGTCCCGACGGCATGCGCCGCCGCGTGAATCCCTTCTCGCCCGCCGCGCTCGACGCCGAGGTGACGGCGCTCGCCGCGGCATCGCCGCCGCTGCACGCGCTCGCGGTCACCGGTGGCGAGCCGCTGGCGCAGGCGGACTTCGTCGCCGCCTGGCTCGCACGGCGCACGGGCACGCTCCCCGTGCTGCTCGAGACCGCGGGCATCCTGCCCGCGCGCCTCGCGCGCGTGCTCCCCCGGGTCGCGATCGTGAGCTTCGACGTCAAGTGCCCGAGCAACACCGGCGAGCGCGCGCGCTGGGACGAGCACGAGGCCTGCTTCCGCATGGCCGTCGCCGAAGGCCGCGAGGTGTACGTGAAGATGCCGGTCGACGAGGGGACGGCGCCCGAGGAGGTGGAGCGCGGGGCGCGGCTGGTCGCCGAGGCGGCGCCGGGTGCGCCGCTCTTCCTGACCCCGCTCACCGAGCCCACGACCCCGCGCCTCACCGTCGGCGCGGGCACGCTCGAGCACCTGCACGCGCTCGCGAGCCGCATCCATCCCGACGTGCGCGTCCTCCCGCAGCTTCACAAGGTGCTCGGCATCCCGTGACGGCGCGGAAACGTCCGGGAGCGCCGCGGCCCGCCACGCTCATCCCCGGCGACGGCATCGGCCCCGAGGTGGTCGACGCGGCCGTCGCGGTGATCGAGGCCGCGGGCGGTCGCATCGCCTGGGACGTGCAGCTGGCCGGCAAAGCGGCCTTCGAGAAGACGGGGACCGCGATCCCCGAGGCGCTCCTCGCCTCGATCCGCCGCACGCACGTCGGGTTGAAGGGCCCGCTCGAGACGCAGATCGGCCGCATCGGCTACCGCAGCGTGAACGTCGCGCTCCGGAAGACCTTCGATCTGTTCGCCAACGTGCGGCCGATCCGGAGCCATCCCGGGGTGCGCACGGCGTTCTCGGGCGTCGATCTCGTGGTGGTACGCGAGAACACGGAGGACCTCTACTCGGGCATCGAGCACACGATCGCGCCCGGTGTCGTGGAGAGCGTCAAGGTGATCACCGCCCGCGCCTCGCGGCGCATCGCGCGCTTCGCCTTCGAGCTGGCGCGAAGAGAGCACCGTCGGAAAATCGTCGCCATCCACAAGGCGAACATCATGAAGCTCTCCGACGGCCTCTTCCTCGCCTGCGCCCGGCAGGTGGCGAAGCACCACCCCCGCGTCCGCTACGAGGAGCTGATCGTCGACAACGCCTGCATGCAGCTCGTCCTCCGCCCGCAGGAGTTCGACGTGCTCCTGCTCGAGAACCTCTACGGCGACATCGTCTCCGACCTGTGCGCCGGCCTGGTGGGCGGGCTCGGCCTCGTGCCGGGCGCGAACCTGGGCGTGCGCTGCGCCATCTTCGAAGCGGTGCACGGGACCGCCCCCGACATCACCGGGAAGAACCTGGCGAACCCGCTCGCGGTGATCCTCTCGAGCGTCATGCTGCTGCGCCACGTGGGCCAGCGCCGGGCGGCGAACCGCATCGAGCGCGCCGTCTCCCGGCTCCTCTCCGAGGGGCGGCACCGGACGCGCGATCTCGGCGGCACGGCCACGACCAGTGCGGTCACGAAGCGCCTGATCGCGCTCCTCTGACGGCGCCCGGGCCTTTCCGTTGACGCGCCGTGACACGGGGCGCGCGCCGGGTATAGAATTTCATTCGCCATGGGAGAGGCCAGGGCCCGGCGACGTGACGCGCTCGCCGCACTCGGCCGCGAAGCGCTCGACGTCCTCGTGGTGGGCGGCGGGATCAACGGCGCCGGCATCGCGCGCGACGCGGCGATGCGCGGGCTCCGGGTGGCGCTCGTCGAGCGCGGCGACCTCGCCTCGGGCACCTCGAGCCGGTCCTCCAAGCTGATTCATGGCGGGCTCCGCTACCTCGAGCAGGGGGACGTGCGCCTGGTGCTCGAGGCGGTGCGCGAGCGCGAGCGCCTGCAGCGCCTCGCGCCCCACCTGGTGCGGCCGCAGGAGTTCGTCTTCCCGCTCTACCGGGGCGGGCCGCTCGGGCCGCTCAAGCTGGCGGCCGGTCTCTGGGCCTACGACCTCCTCGCCGGCTTCTGGAACGTGCGCTGGCACCGCATGCTCAGTCCGAAGGCCGTCGCCGAGGCCGAGCCGGCGCTCCTGCGCGACGGACTCTGCGGCGCCGGCCAGTACTGGGACTGCCGCACCGACGACGCGCGCCTCGTGCTCGAGACCGCGCTCTCCGCCGCCGCCGAGGGCGCGCTCATCGTCTCCTACGCCGAGGTCGCCGGCTTCGTGAAGGAGGACGGGCGGATCGTCGGTGCGCGCGTCGTCGACCGGCTCGGCCGCGGCGAGGTGGTGGCGCGGGCGCGGGTGGTGGTGAATGCGGCCGGGCCGTGGGTCGATCGGGTGGTGGCGCTCGACGCGCCCGAGACGCCGCCGCGCCTCCGGCTCACCAAGGGCGTGCACGTCGTGGTGCCACACGAGCGGGTCGGGAACCGCGCCGCGGTCGTGTTGAGCGCGGTCGCCGACCGCCGGGTGATGTTCGTCATCCCGTGGGGCGCGCACACCCTCGTCGGCACGACGGACACCGACCACCCCGGCGGGCCGGACGTGCCGCCTGTGGTGGAGCCCTCGGACGTCGCCTACCTGCTCGACACGGTGAACCACTACTTCCCCGCGGCGCGCCTGGCGCCCGCCGACGTGGTGAGTGCGTTCGCCGGCCTCCGGCCGCTGGTGGCGCCGCGCGGCAAGGCGACCATGTCGCCCTCCGCGGTGTCGCGCGAGGAGGAGGTGTTCAGCTCCGCCTCGGGGCTCATCTCGATCGCGGGCGGCAAGCTCACCACCTACCGGCTGGTGGCGAAGGCGGTGGTCGATCGCGCCGTCGACGCGCTCCGTGCCGCGGGCGACCGGCGCCCCTTCCCGCGCTCGCGCACCGGCGAGGTGCCGCTGCCGGGAGGCGCCGCGCCCGAGGCCGCGCTCGCCGCCGCGGCCCTCTCGCGTGACGGCCACGGGGTCGCGCCCGCCGTGATCGACCACCTGGCCGGCCGCTACGGCAGCCGGCTCGACGAGGTGCTGGGGCTGGTCGCACGCGATCAGCGCCTGGGCGAGCCGATCGTCGCCGGCCTCCCCGATCCACGCGCCGAGGTGGTGGAGGCGGTCGAGCGCGAGTGGGCCTTCACGCTGGAGGACGTGATGCGCCGCCGCACGCAGCTCGCGCTGCGCGACGCGACCGCGGGCGCCGCGGCGGCCGAGGACGTGGCCGCCCTGATGGCGCGCCCGCTCGGCTGGGACGAGGAGACCTCGCGCACGGCCGCGCGCCAGTACGTCGAGGAGGCCTCGGCCGTGCGCCGCCGGTGGCGGTGAAGCGCGCGCCGGCGCGCCGTCTGAACGTCGCGCGCGAGAGCACGACTGCCCGCAAGGCGCGTGCCCGCGCCATCGCCCGCGCGCTCGCCCGCGCCTACCCCGACGCGTGGTGCGCGCTCCGCTACCGCACGCCGTGGGAGCTGCTGGTCGCGACCATCCTCTCGGCGCAGTGCACCGACGCGATGGTGAACCAGGTGACGCCCGCGCTCTTCGCCGAGTACCCGACCCCGGCTGCGCTCGCCGCGGCGCCCCCTGCGCGCGTCGAGCAGCTCATCAAGCGCACCGGCTTCTTCCGCCAGAAGACGAAGTCCATCCAGGCGACCGCGCGCGCCATCGCGGAGCGTCACGGCGGCCAGGTACCCAACTCCATGGAGGCGCTGACCGCGCTCCCCGGCATCGGGCGGAAGACGGCAAACGTCGTGCTCGGCACCGCCTTCGGCCAGCCCGCGATCTTCGTCGACACGCACGTCCGCCGGCTCGCGAACCGCCTCGGCCTCACTTTCGAGGACGATCCCGACAAGATCGAGCGCGACCTGCAGGCGCTCCTCCCGCCGAAGCAGTGGACCGCGTTCGCGCACCGGCTCATCCACCACGGCCGGCGCGTGTGCGTGGCGCGCAAACCGCGCTGCAGCACGTGCCCGATCCTGCGCTGGTGCCCGCAGATCGGGGTGAAGGCGTCGGCGTAGAGGGATGCCGTCGACCGCGGGTGCGCTTACATGCGGCGGCGCGCCGCCTGCCCCTCGACCGCCGTGCCGCGGTAACGCGTTCCGGTGCCCTTCTCGACCAACCCGGGGACGTTCAGGGGTACGACCCAATCGACCCTGCCTTCCGGGTCGAAGCAGACCGTGATCGCCTGGTCCGTCTGCGCGATGACGAGGTTCGGTGATGGAGCGGGCGCGACCTACACCGCGACCCCGACTGCCCACCCCAGCACGAGCCCGATCACGCACGCGAGGATGCCCAGGCCCGCCAGCTCGAGCGCGGCCTCGACCGGCCGCTCCTTGGTGACCCACGTCTTGCCGGCGCCGATGGCGAGCAGGGTCACGACCGCAACGACCGCCGCGACGGTGAAGGCGGTACGCGGGGTCGCGGCGAACGCGTACGGGATGAGGAGCAGGAGTGCGCCCAGTTGGTAGGCGAGGCTCGTGACGAAGCCGACGCGGACCGGCGAATCGAACACCTCCTCGGCCAGGCCCAGCTCCTCGCGCGACATGACGCGCAGCCAGAGCGCCGGGTTCGAGGTCACGCGCCGCACGATGATGTCGACCTCGTCGGGGCTGAAGCCGAGCTTCTGGTAGATCTCCCGGATCTCCTGCCGCTCGTGGTCGGGCATGTTCTCGATCTCCCAGGCCTCGCGGGCGATCTCGGCCTGGAAGAAGGCGCGCTGGGACTTGGAGGAGACGAAGGCCCCGACCCCCATGGCGACCGCCCCGGCGATGGCGGCGGCGATGCCGCCGAGGGCGATGGTGCGCACGTCGCCCAGGGTGGCGGTGACGCCGGCCAGGAAGCCGATGGTCGAGATCACCCCATCGTTCAGGCCGAAGATGATCTCGCGCACGAGGCGGCCCTGGGGGGTGTGCCAGGCCTCGTCGTGGAAGCGCTTGAGCGGCTCGGCGAGCCAGGTGACCGGAGGCGGGGAGGCCGGTCGCTCCTCGGGCGTGGACGCCATGGGGTTCGCGCTCCGGGACGCCGCCCTTATAGGCTCCAAGTCCTGGCAGGTAAAGGACTTTCCACGAGCAAATCAGATTTTCATGTTGACATCCGGGCGCCGCGAAGATACTCTTCGCCGGACTTTTTCGGATGGAAATCCGGCGGGTTGGGGGGACGGGGGGAGATGGCCGTTTACACCGTGCTCGATAAGCGTGAGCTCGCCGAGGTCGTCGAGGATCACGGCCTCGTCAAGCTGCTCGCCGCGCAGGGCATCGCGGCCGGCTCCGTCAACACCACCTATCTGCTCGAGACCGCGCGCGGAAAGCATCTGCTGCGCGTCGACGAGGTGAAGGGCGAGCTCGAGGTGAAGCGCGAGCTCGATCTCCTCCTCTTCCTCCGCAAGCACGGCTTCCCGTGCCCGCAGCCGATCGCCGATCGCAAGGGACGCCACTACCGCGAGGCGGGCGGCAAATGCCTCTCCGTCTATCGCTGGTACGACGGCCACGTGCTGCGCCCGGAGCGCATCAACGCCGGGCAGCTCGAGAGCATCGGGCGCGTGCTCGCCGATCTGCACACCATCGGCAAGAGCTACAAGAAGGGGATCGAGAACCGCTTCAGCTTCGAGCGGGTCGCGGGCCTCTACGGCGAGGTGCGCGGGCGGCTGCCCACGTACTTCAAGCGCATCGTGCGCACGCTCGACGACGAGGTCGACTACCTGCAGAACTACCTCGAGACGAAGCTCCCGAAGGGCATCATCCACGGCGACCTCTTCCACGACAACCTGATCGTGAAGGGCGACAAGGTCGTCGCCGTCCTCGACTTCGAGGCCGCCTCGCGCGGCAAGTTCATCTTCGACCTCGCCACCGCGGTGAACGCGCTCTGCTTCGACGGCGAGGGGTACAACCTGAAGCGCTTCGAGGCCCTCATCGCCGGCTACGAGAGCCTGCGCGCGCTCTCGCTCGCGGAGTGGGATGCGTTCCCGAACGAGCTCCGCTTCTCAGCGCTGCGCTTCACGGTGACGCGGATGCGGGACTTCTTCCTGAACCCGGTCGACGACCCGCTGCGCGTCAACAAGGACTTCCGGGAGTTCTACGAGCGGCTCCGCATCCTGCGCCGCGAGCGCGACGGCGGCATGGAGGGGCTCCTCATGGCGATGGCCACCGGCTACGATTACCGGAAGTACCAGAAGGTGAAGGCGCTCGAGAAGAAGGGCACGAAGTAGCCCGCCTCGCGGCGCCCGCCCAGCCGACCGTGAAGATCAGCCAGCGCTACGCCGAGGGGCGCCCCGTCATCTCCTTCGAGTTCTTCCCGCCCGCCACCGCCGCGGGCGAGGACGCCCTCATGCGCACGATCGACGCGCTCCGGCCGCTGGGCCCGGGGTTCATCACCGTGACCCGCACCGGGACGAAGCCGCGCGAGGCGCCGGTCGAGCTGGTGACGCGCATCCGCGCGCTCGGCCTCGAGGGCGCGGCGCACGTGACCTGCATCGAGGCGAGCCGGGACGAGATCGCGGCGCACTGCGAGCTCCTCGTCCGGCGCGGTATCGAGAACGTGGTCGCGATCCGCGGCGACCGTCCGAAGGATCCCGGCTTCCGCCCGCCGGCGAACGGCTTTCGCTACGCGCTCGACATGATCCGCTTCATCCGCGAGCGCGGCCACGACTTCTGCCTGATCGGGGGCGGGCATCCCGAGGGGCATCCGGAGTGCCGCGACCGCGAGCGCAGCATCGAGCACCTCAAGATGAAGGTCGACGCAGGCCTCGAGGTGGTGATCACGCAGCTCTTCTACGACAACGCGGACTACTTCGGCTTCGTCGAGCGCGCCCGGCGCGCGGGCATCGCGCTGCCGCTCGTCCCCGGCATCATGCCGATCACCACCTGGCCGCAGATCGAGCGCATCACGACGCTCTCCGGGAACCAGGTGCCGCCGCGGCTCCGCACCGCGCTCGAGCGCGTGCGCGACGACGAGCAGGCCGCCGTGGCGGTGGGCGTGGAGTGGGCGACGCGGCAGTGCGCCGAGCTGCTGCGCGAGGGCGCGCCCGGTATCCACTTCTACACCCTCAACCGCTCGCCCGCGACGCGCGCCATCTTCGAGAACCTGCGCCGCGAGGGCATGATCCCGCGCTGAGCCCGAGCGCCTTGCGACGCCGGAGCGCTTCCGTTAGAGCCTGGACGCATGCCGGCCGACGACCTGGAGAAGCACGTGCGCGCGATCCTGCGCGCCATCGATCCCGAGCCGGAGCGTGAAGGCCTCGCGCGCACGCCCGAGCGCGTGGCGCGCGCGCTCGCATTCCTCACCAAGGGGCACGACGAGGATCCCCGCCGGGTCATCAACGGGGCGCTCTTCATCGACGAGGAATACTCCGAGATGATCGTGCTCAAGGACATCGACTTCTACTCGCTGTGCGAGCACCACATCCTGCCCTTCTTCGGCAAGGCGCACGTGGCGTATCTGCCCAACCGCCGCATCGTCGGGATCAGCAAGCTCGCGCGGCTGGTCGAGGTCTACGCGCGCCGGCTGCAGGTGCAGGAGCGCATGACGAGCCAGCTCGCGACCACGATCGCCGAGCAGCTCGAGCCGCTCGGGGTGGGTGTGGTGCTCGAGGCCGAGCACCTCTGCATGCGCATGCGCGGGGTCGAGAAGCAGAACTCGGTCGTGGTGACGAGCGCCATGCTCGGCGTCTTCCGCGAGCACCAGACGACGCGCGAGGAGTTCATGACCCTCATCGGGCGGCGGTGAGCCCGGCGGGCCTGGCCGCGCACGCGCTCGCGCTGCTCGGGGCGGGTGCGGGTCCGGTCCTGGTCGTCTGCCCGTGGGCGCCGCGCCTGGCGGCGGCGCTCGCCGCTCGCGTGCCCTGCGCGCGCGACGGCGAGGTCCCGATGGGCGCGGTGGTCGTCTTCCTCGGGGCCGCACCCGGCCCGGCCAAGCGGCAGGCGGCGCTCCGCGCGGTCGAAAGGCGGCTGCCGCCCGGCGCGCCGCTGGTCCTCGTCGACCACAACCAGCCACGCGCCCTCTGGCGCCGAGCGCTCGCCGTCCTCCAGCTGGCCGTGCGCGGGCTCCCCGCCGCGCGCGCCCGCTATCCCGCGGCGCGCGAGCTCGGCGCGCTCGGCTTCGCCGTCGAGCGGCTGTGGCTGGGCGGCGGCGAGCGCGTCCAGCTGGTACGGGCGCGGCGGCGGTAGGCGACTCTCGTCTCAGAATTTGGCGAACCAGGGCGCCACGTGCCGCCCCGGACGCTCCACGACGATCTGGTAAGAGACGAGGAGCCGTCCCTGCGCCCGCCGCAAGCGCGCGACGGCGATCGCGTGGTCGATCTTCGCCTGCACCTCGGCGGCGCGCGCAGTCGTCAGCCGGGTCTGGAAGTCGAGCAGGTCCTTGGTCGTCGCCATGCCGACCTCGTGCCGCTTCGTCTGGTTGCGGAGGTTCTCCTCGGCCAGCTCGCGCGCGACGCGTGTCGTGTCGATCCGCTGGCGGCTCGAGACCAGGTCGGCGATCGCCTGCCGCACCTCGAGGGTCACGTTGGACAGCAGCTGGCGATGGTTCAGCTCCGCTTCCGAACGCGCGATGCGGGTCGCCGTGTACTGGCTCTCGGCGAACGCGTTCGAGAGCGGGACCTGGAAGCGGAGCCCGAAGGAGTAGGCGCTGAAGTCGTTGGTGAGCATCCGGTCGTAGGCCTCGGATGCCGAGCCGGCGAACGGCGACGGTGGCGCCAGGCCCGGGACGTTGCAGAGGAACCCCTGGTTCGGCGCGAGCGAGAGGCAGTTCGCACCGGCGATCGGCGTGAGGGAGAAGGTCGTCACGCTGCCGAACACGGCGGTCCGGTTCGTGCCGCTGAGGCCGTTCACGCCGTACGACCCGACCACGTTGAGGACCGGAAGGAGCGCGTTGCCGGCGATCTTCTCGTTCAGCTGCTGCACGGTCACGCCGCGGGCCGAGGCCTGGATCTCGGGCCGCTCGGCCAGCGCGACGGCGAGCGTGTCGTCCAGGTCGACGCTCACCTCCTCGGGCTCGGCCGTCTCGCTCGGCTCGAGCGTGCGCGGCACGAAGGTGCCGGCGGGGCGATAGTAGACGAGCTGCGCCAGCGTCTGGCGAGCGACCGCCAGCGTGTTCTCCGCGGCGATCAGGTCCGACTGCCGGCTCGCCGCGTCCGCCTGTGCCTCGAGCACGGAGACCGGCGGGAGCAGCCCCACCCGCACGCGCGCCTGGTTCTCCTCGACCGTCCGGTCGGCGAGCTGCTTCGCCTCGCGGTCCACCTCGACGGTCTCGCGCGCACCGACGACCGCCCAGTACGCCTCGATCACCTGCTCGACGAAGTTCGCGAGATTCGCCTCGTACTGGTACACCGCGGCGTCCGCGGTGTACTCGGCCACGCGGACCACGAGGTAGCTGAAATCCCAGCCGAAGCTCTGGAGGAGCGGCTGGACGAGCGAGAAGTTGAGCTGGGGCTTGTACTGCGGGCGGAGCTGGTTGAAGCGCGAGTTGCTGTCGAGGCGGTCGTTCAGGCTGTCGATCATGACCTGCGTGCCGGGGCGGAAGAGCTTGAAGAGGTGCAGGTTCGCGTACCGGTCCTCGACGACCGAGGTGAGGCTGCCGCCGAGCACGCTCGCATTCGGCGTCGCCGTCCGGGCGTAGTTGAGCTCGCCGAACAGCGAGGGATCGTACTGCGCCTGCGCCTGGAGGATGCCCTCGCCCTGCCGGATCGGCTCCAGGCGCTGCGCGGCGATGCCCGGGTTGTTCTGGAGCGCGAGGCCGATCACCATCTTGAGCGTCAAGCGCTCGACCTCCTCGTCGCGCGTGATCAGCGTCGGCACCTGCACGGCCGCGCTCTGGGGAACGCCGGGGCGCCACTGTCCCGGGAGGACCGCGCCGCGCCACGCCGGCTTGGGAGCGGCGGGCGGCGGCTCGCTCGAGCCCGGCGTCGCTACGATCGTCGACAGCGCGAGCGCGAGGAGCCAACGCGACGAAGGCACGGGCTGCCGCTAACGGATAACGCCCGTCGAGTCAACGAAGGCGGCGAACTTGACAACGGTGCGAGCGCACGGCTAAACGAGTTCCTCGCACGACTGGCGTTCACGTGGAATCGACCACGGGGGAGTGCTGAACGACCAGCGGGCCGAACGCCTGGGCCCCTGCAGCGGAGGACGGAGGGCTCGCCCCGCGAGCTCGTGACAGAGGGGTACAGGTGCCGGCGTGATCAAGTCGTTTCTGCTCGCTCCGGGGCCGACGCCGGTCCCGCCCGAGGTCCTGGCGGCGATGGCGCTGCCGGTGATCCATCATCGCACGCCGCAGTTCGGCGCCGTGCTCGCCGAGGTGCAGGAAGGCCTGCGCGAGCTCTTCGGCACCGCGCAAGACGTGCTCGTCCTCGCCGCCTCCGGCACCGGGGCCATGGAGGGCTCGGTCACCAACCTCCTCTCGCCCGGCGACGAGGTGGTGGTGGTGAACGGCGGCAAGTTCGGCGAGCGCTGGACGAAGATCTGCCAGGCCTACGGGCTCACCGTGCGCGAGCTGGTGGTCGAGTGGGGCCGCGCGGTCCGGCCCGAGGCGGTGCAGGCGGCGCTCGACGAGCATCCCCGGGTGCGCGCCCTCTTCGTGCAGGCGAGCGAGACATCCACCTGTGCGCTCCACCCCGTGCCCGCGCTCGCCGAAATCACGCGCCGGCGTGACGTGCTCTCGGTCGTCGATGGCATCACGGCGGTCGGCGTCATCGACCTGCCCATGGACCGGCTCGGGATCGACGTACTCGTCACCGGCTCGCAGAAGGCGCTCATGCTGCCGCCCGGGCTCGCCTTCGTCGCCCTCTCCGAGCGCGCCTGGAAGGCGACCGAGAGCGCGCGACTGCCGCGCTTCTACTTCGACTTCCGGCGCGAGCGGAAGGGGGTCGCCGAACGCTCGACCGCGTGGACGCCGGCCATCTCGCTCGTCCAGGGGCTGCGCGTCGCGCTCCAGCTGCTGCGCGCCGAGGGCTGGGCCAACGTGCATGCGCGCCACGACCGTCTGGCGCGCGCCACGCGCGCGGCCGCGACGGCGCTCGGCCTTCGCTTGCTCGCGCCCGAGTCGCCGAGCCCGGCGGCCACCGCCGTCATGCTGCCCGAGGGCCTCGACGGCACGGCGCTCTTCCGCTACCTGCGCGACCGCATGCGCGTCACCTTCGCCGGCGGCCAGGACAAGCTGAAGGGCAAGATCATCCGCCTCGCGCACCTCGGCTACGTGGACGCCTTCGACGTGGTGACGGGTGTGGCGGCGCTCGAGCTGGCCCTGCATCGCTTCGGCGCCCCGGTCGAGCTCGGCCGCGGCGTGGGCGCCGCCGAGCGCATCCTCGCCGAGGGCCTCCCGGCGCGCGGCTGATGGCCTACCGCGTCCTCCTGACCGACGCGCTCGGCCCCGAGGGGCTGGCGCGGCTCCGCGAGCAGCCGGAGCTCGAGATCGAGGCGCGCCCCGGTCTCTCGCCGGCGGAGCTGCGGGACGCGGTGCGCGACTTCCACGCCCTCATCATCCGCAGCGGCACCAAGGTCACCGCCGACGTGCTCGCGCGGGCGGACGCGCTGCGCGTGATCGGCCGGGCGGGCATCGGCGTCGACAACGTCGACGTCGATGCCGCCACCAAGAAGGGCATCGTGGTCATGAACACGCCCGGCGGATCCAACGTCACCACCGCCGAGCACGCGATCACGCTGCTGCTCGCCCTGGCGCGCAACGTCCCGCAGGCCGCGGCCGGCGTGCGCGCGGGGCGCTGGGAGCGGGAGAAGTGGCTCGGCACGGAGGTGTGCAACAAGGTGCTCGGTATCATCGGCCTCGGCAACATCGGCACGATCGTCGCCGAGCGCGCCCTCGGGCTCCGCATGAAGGTGATCGCCTACGACCCCTTCGTCACCCACGAGGTCGCGGCGCGCCTGCGCGTCGAGCTGGTCTCGCTCGACGAGCTCTACGCGCGCGCCGACTTCGTCACCATCCACACCCCGCTCACGCCGGAGACGCGGGGGCTCATCGGCCCGGGCACGCTGGCGCGCATGCGGCGCGGCGTGCGCATCGTCAACTGCGCTCGCGGCGGGATCGTCGACGAGGCGGCGCTCGCGGCAGCCATCAAGAGCGGCCAGGTGGCCGGCGCGGCCCTCGACGTGCTCGAGAAGGAGCCGCCCCCCGCGGGCCATCCCCTCCTCCAGCTCGAGCAGGTGATCTGCACGCCGCACCTCGGCGCCTCCACCGGCGAGGCGCAGGTGAACGTCGCGGTCGCCATCGCGCAGCAGGTCGCGGACTTCCTCTGCCGCGGCATCATCCAAAACGCCGTCAACGTGCCCTCGCTCTCGCCCGAGGTCCTCCGGGTGCTGCGCCCGTATCTGCTCCTCGCCGAGAAGCTGGGCGCCTTGGGGGCGCAGCTCTTGCCGGGACCGCCGCTCGAGATGACCGTGCAGGCGAGCGGCGAGGTGGCCGAGCGTGAGCTCCGCTCGCTCGCGGCCGCCGTGCTGCGCGGCCTCCTCGGCCAGCTCCTCGAGTCGGGCGTCAACTACGTGAACGCGCCGGCGATCGCCCGCGAGCGCGGCATCCGGGTGATCGAGGCGCGCGCCCCCCAGACCAGCGACTACCTGAACGCGCTCTCGGTCCAGGTGCGCACGGCCGCGCGCACCATCGCGGTCGAGGGCGCGGTGTTCGGCGCCGACACGGTGCGCGTGACCAAGATCGACGGCTTCCGCATGGAGGCGGTGCCCGAGGGCTACATCCTGATGCTCCACAACCGCGACGTGCCGGGCGTGGTGGGGCGCGTCGGCACGCTCCTCGGCGAGCGCGGCATCAACATCGCCGGCATCGAGCTCGGCCGCGAGCGGGTGGGCGGCATGGCGCTCTCGCTGATCCACGTCGACGAGCCGGTGCCGGCAGACGTGCTCGACGCGCTGCGCACCCTGCCACAGATCGTCTCCGCGCAGCAGCTGCGTCTCTGACCCATGCCGGCCACCGTCATCATCGGTACGCAGTGGGGCGACGAAGGGAAGGGGAAGGTCGTCGATCTCCTCGCCGCCGGCGCCGACGTCGTGGTCCGCTTCCACGGCGGCAACAACGCCGGCCACACGCTGGTGGTGAACGGCGAGAAGACCATCCTGAACCTGGTCCCCGCCGGCGTGCTCCATCCGGGGCGCATCTGCATGCTCGGACCCGGCGTGGTGATCGACCCCGAGGTGCTGGTGGGCGAGATCGAGGCGCTGCGCAAGCGGGGCTACCTGGCGGAGGACCGCTGGCTGCGCATCAGCGAGCGGGCCCACCTGATCATGCCCTACCATCGCGCCATCGACCGGGCGCGCGAGCGGTTGCGCGGCGCGGGGAACATCGGGACGACGGGGCGCGGCATCGGTCCGGCGTACGAGGACAAGATGGCGCGGACCGGCATCCGCGTCGGCGACCTGTTCGACGAGACGGGCTTCCGCGAGGCCCTCGAGCGCAACCTGCGCGAGAAGAACGCCTACCTCCAGGCGCTGCTCGGCGAGGCGCCGCTCGCCTTCGACGCCATCCACGAGCGCTACGCGGGCTGGCGCGAGCGGCTCCGCCCGTTCGTCACCGACACGGGCGCCGAGCTGCGGGCGGCGCTCGCCGCCGGGCGCCGCGTGCTGCTCGAAGGCGCGCAGGGCATGATGCTCGATGTCGACCACGGCACCTACCCGTTCGTCACCTCCTCGAGCTGCGTGGCGGGCGCCGCGGCCGCCGGCGCGGGCTTTCCGCCGCGCGCCATCGACCGCATCGTCGGCATCACCAAGGCCTACACGACGCGCGTCGGCGGCGGGCCCTTCCCGACCGAGCTGACCGACGCGCTCGGCGACCGGCTGCGCGCCGACGGCGACGAGTACGGCGCGACCACCGGCCGCCCGCGGCGTTGCGGCTGGTTCGACGCGGTGGTCGTGCGCCAGGCGGCCGCGCTCTCCGGCGTCGACGGCCTCGCGGTCACCAAGCTCGACGTGCTGACCGGCATCGACCCGCTGCGCGTGTGCACCGCCTACGAGCTCGGCGGGCGTCGCCTCGAGCTTCCGCCCGCCACGGAGCGAGCGTGGCAGTGCGTCGTCCCGCGCTACGAGGAGCTGCCCGGCTGGTGCGAGCCGCTCGGCGGCGCGCGCGCGCTCGCCGACCTGCCCGCCAATGCGCGGCGCTACCTCGAGCGGCTCGCGGCGCTGGTCGGCGTGCCGGTCGCGCTCCTCTCGGTCGGCGCGCAGCGTGACCAGACGATCCGGCTGGGCGAGCTCTTTTGAGCCGACCCGAGACCTTGTCTCGGGTCGGGGGCGGACAGCGAGAGTGCCGCCCGGTGCACCGGGCCGACGGCGTGCCGCGGCCGGCAAAGCCGGCGCGGCAGACGTTCCGGAGCGTGAGCGCGTCACGGTGAGGCGACGTATCGGCAGCGCGACGCACGCTGGCTGCCCAGGGCCTCAACGTTTGCCGCGCCGGCTTCGCCGGTCGCGGCACGGCGCGCGCACGATCCACCGAGCGCCACACGCTCGCTTCCGTGTCGACCCGAGACAAGGTCTCGGGTCGGGTGAGGGTCTCGGGTCGGGTCAGGCCGCTTCGCTCGAGCGGCGCGACTCGGATCGCTCCGCGCGGCCAATCGTCACCGCCAGGCCCCGCTCGGCGAGCCAGGCGAACTCGGCGCCCACGTGCGCCAGCTCGGCGTCGCTGGCGTCCTCGGCGACCGTGATCTCGAGCCGCGCCCCGCCGCCGGCGTGGAGCGCGTTGCCCGCGATCGTCTCGGCGACATACGGCGTCAGGAGCTCCGCGCGCCGCAGCTCGCCGTGCGAGGAGACCAGGCGAGAGCAAACCGGCACGGGGGCAGCCGGGCGCGCCAGGGCCGCGCCCCGCTCCGGGGCCGCTGCGACCGCGGCGCGCACGAGATCGCCGTAGGTGCGCAGGCGTTCGACCACGCGGTCCGGCACCACCAGACCGAGCTCGGCCTCGAGCCGGGCAGCGAGCTCGACCAGGTCGAGCGAGTCGGCAGCCAGCTCGTCGGTCAGAGACACGTCGGGCGCGAGCTCGTCGATCCCGACGCCGAGGGTGTCAGCGACCAGGCAACGGACGCGGGGCTCGAGAGCGGCCTGCATGTCCGGTCAGGCCGCGTGCTGGTTGCGGGGGCGCCGGCCGGCCGGCCGCACCACGCGCCCTGGACGGAGCGCGTCCTGCCAGAGCCGGCGCGGCCCGGCGGGGATCACCCACTCGTCCAGGCGGATGAGCTCCGTTCCCGCGGGCCACGGCCCCTCGAGCGGCTCGAGCTTCAGGATCTGGGACGGGCAGCTCCGCACGGGCAGGCTCTCGATGTTGCGCACGCGGCAAAGGAGCCGGCGGGGGAGATCCGCCGGGTATACGTAGTCGCCGGTGTGATACGTCATCGGTGTGTCCTCCTGCGGTGCGTCTAGGAGCAGAGACCGTGCCCGCGCCGCACCACAGGGTGGGCGGCAGCGTTCTCCCCGGCACCTGCGGGGAGCCCGGCGATCGCCTACTTAGGTTCGCGCTCTCACCCATGGAGGGGAGGGGCCGCGTCGGAGACTGCTGTGCGCCGTGCGGGGCGGATGGTCGGCGCGGTGGTGACCGAGCGTTCAGCCTTGTGCGTGCGCCGGCAACATTTTGCTCGTGGCGGCGCGCTATGGAACGATGGCGGCACCGCCGTCCTTGCGCGCGTCGCCGGCGGCGACGGGCGACCCGTCGCGGGCGAGGCCGCACGCCGAGACGGCGCCGATCGCCGGCGTCACCACCACGTGGTGGCCCAGACGCTCGAGCACGCCGCGCGCGCTCGGCTCGACGCCGGCCTCGACTGCCAGCACCGGCGGCGCGGCCTGGTCGTGGACCCGGGGCGCCTCGACGGCCTCGCTCAGCGGGAGCCCGAAGGCGACGACGCCGAGCACCACCTGCAGGGTCCCGGAGATGATCGTCGGGCCGCCCGAGCCGCCCACCACCAGCTCGGGACGCCGGCCGTCGAGCACGACGGTCGGCGACATGCTCGACTGCGGGCGCTTGCCGGGCGCGAGCGCGTTGGCCGCCGTGCCGACCAGCCCGTAGACGTTGGGCACCCCCGGGGCGAGGGCGAAGTCGTCCATCTCGTTGTTCAGGATGACTCCCGTGCCGGCCACCAGGATGCCGGCGCCGAAGCCGGTGTTGATGGTGGTCGTGATGGCGGCGGCGTTGCCCTCGGCGTCCGCCACCGAGACGTGCGCCGTGCCGTGGTCGAGGACGAGCGCCGTGTTCTGCGGCGTCGGGCGAAGCGCGCTCAGCGCGCCCCGCAGCGCCGCGAGGCGCGGGGCCGCGAGCAGCGCCGCCACGGGCACGCGCGTGAACGCCGGATCGCCGTACCAGCGCGCGCGATCCGCGAAGCCCTGCGCCATGACGCCGGCCAGGAGATGGAGCGCCGTGGGCGTGCCCCGGCCGAGGGCGGGGAGGTCGTCGCGCGCGAGGAGCCCGAGCATCTCGAGCAGCACGCCGCCCGAGCCGGGCGGCGGGAAGGTCACGATCCGCCGGCCGCGGAACGTGCCCGCGAGGGGCCGGCGCCAGCGCGGCCGGTAGCGGGCGAGGTCGGCTTCGCCCAGCACCCCGCCGCGCGCCCGCACCGCGGCGGCGATCGCCGCCGCGCGCGGACCGCGATAGAAGGCGTGCGCCCCGTGCGCGGCGACCGCCTCCAGGGTGCGCGCGAGATCGGCCTGCACGATGCGGTAGTCGGGACCCGGCGCGCTCGCGCCGCCGGCGAGGAACCGGCTGCGGAGCTCTTGATCGGCGGCGAGCAGGCTCTGGCCGTGCTCGATCTCGCGCGCGAGATGGGGCGCCTCGGCCAGCGTGAACCCGTCGCGCGCGAGGCGAACGGCCGGCGCGAGCACGCGCGCGAGCGGCAGGCGGCCGAAGCGGCGGTGGAGCGCCACCAGGCCCGCCACCTCGCCTGGCACGCCGACGGCGAGCCCACCCGTGCGGAGGAGCGCGGGCTCGGGCTTCCCGCCCGCGCGGAAATGCTCGGGCGTTGCGCCGGCGGGAGCGACCTCGCGGTAGTCGAGCGCGAAGTCGCGCCCGTCGGCGCGGTGGACGAGCGCGAAGCCGCCGCCTCCGAGCCCGCAGGAGGAGGCATGCACCACGCACACGGCCGCCGCCGCCGCGATCGCCGCGTCCGCGGCGGTGCCGCCCGCGCGCAGCATCTCCGCGCCGGCCGCGGCCGCCGCGGGATGCTCGCTCGCCACGGCCCCGGCCCGGGCGGCCGCGCACGCGGGCCGCGCGAGGACCACGGCCAGAAC
>Ga0209156_10001439_pt1 | contig 19459 bp, 18 predicted proteins | sample GraSoiAngelo_124_FD_185881 | JGI IMG/M metagenome (GOLD analysis project Ga0209156, IMG submission 185881) | Grasslands soil microbial communities from the Angelo Coastal Reserve, California, USA - 14_0927_05_20cm (SPAdes) (version 2) | ecosystem: Environmental > Terrestrial > Soil > Grasslands...
ATTTGGTCTCCAGAGCAAGGAAGTAGGGAGCTAAAGCGCGCGTATTATGACTGGATTCAGGCCGCGCAAGCGCCGTATGACCGCAACGTAATGTTGGCCGTGCGATGCGCGTATCCTATTGAAAAACAAAAAAATCATGTGCCGATCGGACACCGCCGGTCAGTGTCCCTCGAAGGCAACAAGCGTCCGGACCGGCACCTGCAGGGCGGCCAGGCGCGCCGAGCCGCCGAGCTCGGGCAGGTCGATGATGAAGCAGGCGGCGAGGATCTGGGCGCCGAGGGAGCGCAGCAGCTTCACGGCAGCCTCGGCCGTGCCTCCGGTTGCGATCAGATCGTCCACGAGAATGATGCGCTCTGCGGGGCCGACGGCATCGCGATGCATTTCCATTTCATCGAGCCCGTACTCGAGAGAGTAGGCGACCCGCACCGTGGCATGCGGGAGCTTGCCTTTCTTGCGGATGGGGACGAAGCCCGCCGACAGTTGATGCGCGATCGCGCCGCCGAGAATGAAGCCGCGCGCCTCGATCCCGGCGACGCGATCGATGCGTGCGCCGAGCCACGGCTGTACCAGTTGGTCCACGACGGTACGGAAAACGCGCGCATTTCCCAGCAGTGTCGTGATGTCACGGAACGCCACGCCCGGCTTCGGATAGTCGGGGATGGTGCGGATGGCCGCGCGGATCTCGCGCAACGTGTCGGGGTCCATGCGTGCACTGTACGCTAGGCGGCGGCTGGCAGCCGGCGCCACACCAGCGTGCGGTTGTTGGCCGGCATGGGGTGGTCGGCTGTGAACACCAGGCCCTGCGCCCGCGCGAGCGCGTCCAGCGCCTCGAAATCCCGGATGCCGCTGTCGGGGTCGCGGGCCTTGAGCCAGCCATCGAATTGCGCATTGCTGTCACTCGTATATTGCCCGCGGAAGCGAAAGGGTCCGTACACGCACAACACGCCCGGCGCCGCAAGGCAGCCACCGACGCCGCGCACGAACGCCCGCACCGCGCTCCAGGCCATGATGTGCAGGGTGTTGGCGCTGAACACCGCGTCCACGGGCGCTACCGGCCAGGGATGGTCGCGTGCATCGAGCGCGATGGGGGCGCGCAGATTGGCCGTACCCTCGAGCCGGATGCGCTCGGCGAGCGGCGCCAGGTGTTCGCCGAGCTCGCTCGGCTGCCAGGTGAGGTGCGGCAGGTGCGCGGCGAAGTGCACCGCATGCTGGCCCGTGCCGCTGCCGACCTCGAGAACGCTGCGGCTCGCGGCGAACTCGCTCCTGAGAACCTCGAGGATCGGTCCCTTGTTGCGCTCGCAGGCCTCGGACAGCGTCAGCACGGCGCGAGTCTGCGACAATACGCCGATGCAGGCCATAGACGCTCTTCTCAAGCGGCGCTCCGCCCGGGAGCTGACCGAGCCGGCGCCGGACGAGGGCGCGCTCGAGCTCATTTTGTCCAGCGCGGTACGCGCCCCCGACCACGGCCGCTTGCGCCCCTGGCGCTTCGTGGTGGTGCGCGGCAGCACCCGCGAGCGCCTGGGCGAGCTGTTCGCCGAGCATGCGCAGCGCGCCCAGCCGCACCTCGGCGCACAGGCTTTGCAGCGCGAGCGCCTCAAGGCGTTGCGCGCGCCGCTGATCGTCGTGGTGGCTGCGCACTGCAACCCGGCGGTGAAGATTCCGCTGATCGAGCAGACACTCTCCGCGGGCGCGGCCGCGCACGCCATGATGCTGGCGGCGTTTGCCCTCGGCTTCAACGCCATGTGGAAGACCGGAGGGCCTGCGTATGATGACGCGGTGAAGCAGGCGCTCGGCTTCGCCTCCACCGATGCCATCGTCGGCTTCCTGTACCTCGGCACCGAGGCCGCTCCGGCTGCCCCGCCCGCCCGCGACGCGTGGCGCGAGCTGGTGCGCTACTGGGGCGAGCAACCTTAAGAGGTGCGACGAGCCGAGTCGCTGCCCCGACCAGGCGAGCAGCGCGGGAACGTAGGCGGCGAGTTTCCCGCCGCCAGCCTGCCGGCCGGCGCAGCACTGCCGTATGATGCGCGGCTTGCGCGTACCTTCGAAGGCCTCGAAGCTATGAGATCACTGTCGTGGATGGCCGCGCTGGCCCTGCTTGCCGCCTGCGCTTCAAAACCCGTCGAGGAGAAATCGGTGCCCGTCACACCCGAGCGCGCCGCGCCGGCGGCGGCTGTGTCCGCCGCACCCGCATCCGCCAAGCCCGTCATCGGCGATTGCGGCCTGGACCTGAGCGCGGGCAACCACAGCATCAGGCCCGGCGACGATTTCTTCGCCTATGCAAACGGCGCCTGGTATGACACGTTCACCATTCCCGCCGATCACTCGAGCTTCGGTCCGTTCGACGAACTCGATGAGCTCTCCAAGCAGCGCGTGCGCGCCCTCATCGAGCAGGCGGCCGCCACCCATGCCGCCAGCGGCACTCCCGAGCAGCAGATCGGCGACTTCTACGCGGCCTTCATGGACGAGGCCGCGATCGAGGCCAATGGCCTGGCACCCGTGCAGGCGGATCTGCAGCGCATCGCCGCGGCCAGCACGCACGATGAGCTCGCGCGCCTGTTCGGGGAGCCGGGATTCGCTTCGCTGTTCGACGTGCAGCTGCCGGCCGACTTCAAGAACCCCGACCGCTATAGTGTCTTCATCAGCCAATCGACGCTCGGCCTTCCCGACCGCGACTACTATCTCAAGGACGATCCGCAGCTCAAGGAGCTGCGCGGCAAGTACCTTGCCTACATCGCGCAGATGCTCACCCTCGGCGGCGCGAGCGACGCCGGGGCCAAGGCGCGCGAAGTCATGGCGTTCGAGACCGCTGCGGCCAAGGTCCAGTGGCCGATCGAGAAGCGCCGTGATGTGGAGGCCATCTACAACCCGCGCAGCAAGCAGCAGCTGCTCGGCTTCGCGCCCCCATTCCCCTGGCAGGTGTTTCTCGAGGCCCAGCAGCTCGGCGCCCGGCAGGAGCTGGTGCTCGCCGAGTACAGCGCCATTCATGATCTCGCCGAGCTGTTCGGCCGCACTGCGGTGACGACGCTGCAGGCCTTCCTGACGTTCCACTATCTCAGCAGCCACGCGCAGTACCTGCCGCGGCGCTTTGACGAGGCGCACTTTGCGTTCTACGGCCAGACGATGCGCGGGCAGCCGCAGCAGCGCGAGCGCTGGAAGCGGGGCGTGGATGCGGTCGATGGGGCACTCGGTGAGCCGGTCGGGCGGCTGTACGTGACACGCTATTTCCCGCCCGAGTCGAAAGCGAAGATGCAGCAGCTGGTGGCGGACCTGCGCGCTGCGCTCAGCGAGCGCATCGACGCCCTGGACTGGATGACGCCGCAGACCAAGTCGCACGCCCACGAGAAGCTCGCGATGTTCACGCCCAAGATCGGCTACCCGGACAAGTGGAAGGACTACTCCTCGCTCCTGATCCGCCGCGACGATCTCATCGGCGACGTGCGCCGCGCGGCCGAGTGGGACTGGAACTATCAGGTCGCGCGCCTCGACAAACCGGTCGACCGCGCCGAGTGGCAGATGACGCCCCAGGAGATCAACGCCTACTACAATCCCTCGAACAACGAGATCGTGTTCCCGGCGGCGATCCTGCAACCGCCGTTCTTCGACCCCAACGCGGATGCCGCGGTGAACTATGGCGCCATCGGCGCGGTGATCGGCCACGAGATCGGCCACGGCTTCGACGACCAGGGGCGCAAATTCGGGCCCGACGGCGCCATGCAGGACTGGTGGACGGCACAGGATGCCGAGGTGTTCGGGGCGCGCACCGCGCGCCTCATCAAGGAGTTCTCGGCATTCGAGGCGCTGCCGGGGCTGAAGGTCAACGGCGCCAACACCATCGGCGAGAATATCGGCGACCTCGGCGGCCTCAACATGGCGCATGAGGCTTACCTGATTTCACTCAAGGGGCAGCCGGCACGCGTGATCGACGGGCTCACGGGCGATCAGCGCTTCTTCCTGGCCTACGCCCAGGTGTGGCGTAGCAAGTACCGCGAGGGCGCGCTGCGCGAACAGGTGATGTCGGACGTGCACAGCCCCGACAACTTCCGCGTCAACGGGCCGCTGCCGAACATCGACGCGTGGTACGCGGCGTTCAACGTGCAGCCGGGCGACAAGCTGTACATCAAGCCCGGGGAGCGCGTCAGGATCTGGTAGATCAGGGCTTGACGACCGCGAGTACCACGATCGCGACCAGCAGCAGCCCCGGCAACTCGTTGAACAGTCGGTACCAGCGCTGCGAGTGGCTGTTGCCGCCCGCGCGCAGCACCCGCATCAGGTGGTAACACCAGCCGTGGTAGCCGATGAGCGCCGCGACCAGCAGCAGCTTTGCGCGCATCCACCCGAGGGTGAGGTACCCGGGCGCCCCGACGATCATGGCGGCGCCGCACAGCACCGCGAGCAGTGCACCCAGGGTCATGATGAAAAACAGCCGCCGCTCCATCACCACGAAGCGCGCCAGCCCTTCCCGCTCGCTCGCCGCCACGTGGTAGACGAACAGCCGCGGCAGGTAGAACAGCCCCGCGAACCAAGTGACCACGAACACCACGTGGAAGGCTTTCAGCCACAGCACGGCCGCGATTGTAACCGGAGGCAAACGCCCCGGTGCGGGCCTCTGGTAGCATGGCCGCCCGGTACCACGCCACAGCACGCACCATGTCCGACACGCCCGCCGCCGCAGCCTTCCCGAGCAATATCGAGATCGCCCAGCGCGCCGCCATGCTGCCCATCGGGACGCTGGCGCACGAGCGGCTCGGGATACCCCAGGAGCGTCTCGAGCCCTACGGGCACTACAAGGCGAAGGTGTCGCTCGATTACGTGGCGCAGCTCGATTCCCGCCCCGACGGCAAGCTGGTGCTGGTGACCGCGATCTCGCCGACGCCCGCCGGAGAGGGCAAGACCACCACGACCGTGGGGCTGGGGGATGCGCTGAACCTGCTCGGCAAGCGGGCCATGGTGTGCCTGCGCGAGCCGGCCCTGGGACCGGTGTTCGGCATGAAGGGGGGCGCGGCCGGCGGCGGCTACTCCCAGGTGGTGCCGATGGAGGACATCAACCTGCATTTCACCGGCGACTTTGCCGCCATCGGGCTCGCCAACAACCTGCTGGCCGCGCTCATCGACAACCACATCTACCAGGGCAACCAGCTCGGTTTCGACGTGCGCCGCATCAGCTGGCGCCGCGTGGTCGATGTCAACGATCGGGCGCTGCGCCGGATCGTCATCGGACTCGGCGGCAGCGCCGACGGCGTGCCGCGTGAGGACGGTTTCGACATCGTGGTGGCGTCCGAGGTCATGGCGATCCTGTGTCTCGCCAACAGCCTCGCGGACCTGAAGGAGCGCCTCGGCAGGATCGTGGTCGGTTACCGCGCCGACAACTCACCCGTGCTGGCGCGCGAGCTCAAGGCGCACGGCGCGATGGCGGCGCTGCTGAAGGCGGCGCTCGCACCCAATCTGGTGCAGACGCTCGAGAACAACCCGGCCTTCATCCATGGCGGTCCGTTCGCCAACATCGCGCACGGCTGCAACTCGGTGATCGCGACGCGCACCGCGCTGAAGCTGGCCGACTACGTGGTGACCGAGGCCGGGTTCGGCGCCGACCTGGGCGCGGAGAAGTTCGTCGATATCAAGTGCCGCAAGGCGGGCTTCAGGCCCGCCGCCGCGGTGATCGTGGCCACCGTGCGGGCGCTCAAGTATCACGGCGGTGTCGAGCTCGCCGACCTGAAGAGCGAGAATCTCGCCGCGCTCGATCGCGGCGTGGTCAACCTCGAGCGACACATCGACAATGTTCACAACCGCCACGGCCTGCCGTGCACGGTCGCCATCAACCGCCGCGCGGAAGACAGCGAGCGTGAGATCCAGCTGCTGATCGACCGCATTGCCCCGCACGACGTGCGGGTGATCGCGGCGACCCACTTCGCACACGGCGGGCGTGGCGCGCTGGAACTGGCCCGTGAGGTCGTGCGCCTGTGCGATCAGCCCAACGGCTTTCGCTACCTGTACGAAGACGATGCCAGCCTGTGGGACAAGATGAAGGCGATCGCCACCAAGATCTACCACGCCACCGATATCACCGCCGACACCAAGGTGCGCGCGCACATCCGCCAGCTGCAGGATGGCGGCTATGGGCACTACCCGGTGTGCGTCGCCAAGACCCAGTACTCCTTCTCCACCGACCCGAAACTGCGCGGCGCGCCGGCGCACCACGTGGTCAACATTCGCGAGGTGCGGCTCGCGGCGGGCGCGGAATTCGTGATCATGATCTGCGGCGACATCATGACCATGCCCGGGCTCCCCAGGGTGCCGGCCGCGAACAGCATCGACGTCGGCGCGGACGGGCGCATCAGCGGTCTGTTCTAGACAGACACGCCTGCTAACAGCCGCCTCATTTACGCGCCATGCCTTTCTGCGAAGCCGATCCCTGGCGCATGCAGTACTTCGAGGGCGTGGCGTGCCCGGAGGAAGTGCGCATTCCCACCGAGGACCCGGACGCGTATCTGTGGTACCCCGCGCATCGCGGGATCTATAACAAGCTGGCGGTGGCCGCGTCGCAGGGCCTCGCCTGTGCGCCGCACGGGGTGTGCCCGCCGGCATTCCCGGTATTCAGCAAGCCCATCATGAATCTGCGCGGCATGGGCGTCGGCAGCCGGGTGTTGCCCGATCGCGAGCACTACGAGCGGCACCTGACGCCGGGACACTTCTGGATGACGCTGCTCGAAGGCGAGCACGTCAGCACCGACCTCGCCGTGCAGGCCGGAAGGGTGGTGTGGCTGCGTCACAGCCTCGGCACGCCCGCCGCGGGCGGCACCTTCGATTACTGGACGATCGAGGCGGCGGCACGCGCACCGCTGGAGGGGCACCTCGGCGCGTGGGTCGGGCAGCATCTCGCCACCTACACCGGCATGCTCAATCTCGAGACCATCGGCGGGCGCATCATCGACGCGCACCTGCGTTTCGCCGATCAGTGGCCGGATCTGTACGGCGCCGGCTGGCTGGCGGCCGTGGTAGGCCTCTACGGGCAGGGCGAGTGGCACTTCGCCGATCGCGACCGCAGGAACGGCTACAGTGTCGCGCTGTTCGGCCCGCACGGCCGCGAATACCAACATCCGCCCGCGCCCGTGCTCGAGCAGGTGCGGCGCATGCCGGATGTGAGCAGCGTGCAGATCACCTTTCACGCCGACCGCCCGCCCGCCGCCCACCCGATGCCACCCGGGGGCTTTCGGCTCGCGATCGTCAACTGTCTGGATCTCGAGGCGGGCCGGGCAGCCCGCAGGCGACTGGCAGAGTTTTTCCGGGTGTGATCTGCGCCGGGGTCGCGCTGCGGCCGCTCAAGGCTTCCAGCCGCGCGCGCGCGCGCCGGTCTCGCCGGCGGCATCGAGCGGTTCACCCGCGATCAGCTCATCGAGCGTGCGCGCCACGCTGGCCGGCAGCGCCGAGCCCGCCGGCCGGTAGCCCGCGGCAGCGGGCGGCCGGGCGGCAGTCCGCGCCAGCACCTCGAGGCGCCAGGCTTCGGGTCCCCGGCAGGCGAGTCCGGCGAGCGCACTGTGCTCGCGCAGCACGAACGTGCGGCAGTAGTCGCCGTTCCTGGCTCGAAAGCTGACACCGACCTGCACCGGCGCGCCGGGCGGCTGATCGCTCGCGAGCTGTTCGGCGAGCGCGCGCGCCAGCACGCCGCTCGCCAGCACCTGCCCGTCGCGGGTGACGAGCGCTGCGCCCGCGGGGGCGCGCAGCAGCAGCGGCCCCAGCAGCACACCGCCGATGAGGCTCGCCGCGATCGCGCCCCACTGCGGCCACGACCAGCGCGGCGCGGCATTGCGCTTCAGCGCAACCACGTTAGCGGCGTGCCGCGGCTCCGGCGCGCGGCGCACGCTGGCGAGCAGACGCTCCGGCAGCGGCTCATCGAGCACCGGGTCGAGCGCCGCACGCAGCCGGGCGCGCAGCGCCCGATGCCGCGCGACCCGTTGCGCCAACTGCGGATCGGTGGCCATCGCGGCCTCCACCGCGGCGCGGCTCGCGGCGTCCAGCTCCCCGTCGGCGTACGCCACCAGAGTCTCGTCGCTGAAGTTCATCGCAGCGCTCCCGTGGTCTCGCCGAGCATCTCCTGCAGCGCCTCGCGGGCGCGCGCCAGGCGGCTGGTGAGCGTACCGATCGGCACCTCCATGATGTGTGCGGCCTCCTTGTAGGAGAGACCTTCGATCAGCACCAGCGCGACCGCCGTGCGCTGCTCCTCGGGCAGGCGCGCCAGCGCGTCCTGCACCGCCAGCAGGTCCGCGTGCGCGCCCTGGGAGGCATCGCCGATTCGCTCAGCGGACTCCTCGGGCGCGAACAAGCGTGTGCGCCTGCCGCGCGCGCGCAGCTCGTCGAGCCACGCATTGCGCACGATGCCGAACATCCAGCTCGACAGCGGCGCGCCCGGCCGCAGTTGCGCGCCGCGTGTCAGCGCCCGCTCGACCGCGATCTGCACCAGGTCGTCGGCGTCGTGCACATCTCTGGCGAGCGCGCGCGCAAAGCGTCGCAACCGCGGCAGTAGCATGACCAGCTCCTCGCGCAGCTCGTCGGACGAGGCGCGCATGTCTATGCCGGCATTACGTTCATGAGTGCCATTTTCTTCCATTTCTTCCCTGCGCGCCCACGTTCAACTATGGTGCTTGCATGCGCACCGTCGTATTGACATTGCTGCTGTTGATCGCGTCGGCGGCTGTCGCACAGCTCGGTCTGCCCGCCGTGCGTCTGCCGCCGCTGCCCGGCGTCACACTGCCGAATCTGCCGGCAGGCGGGCTGGATATCGACAATTCCGCCGCCGCGCTCGCGGGCGAGGTCGATCCGCGCCGCCTGCGGGAACTGCGCGCCCTGCGGATTCGCGAGCTGCTGCGCCGGCACCGGGACGTGCTCGAGGCCGACCCGCACGGCGCGCCCATGGTGCGCGGGGAAGTGCTGGCCCTGTCTCCGAGCACTGCCGCGTTGCGGGCGGCCGGCGCGGCGGGATTTTCGGTCGTGCGCGAGTCGGTGTCCGCCGAAACCGGCACTCGCGTCGTGGTGTTGCACGCCGCGGGAAGTACCGCGCGCGCCCTGGCGCGCCTGCAGGGGCTCGATCCCGCGGGCGTCTACGACTTCAATCACCTCTATACCGACGGCGGCGCGGTTGGGCTCGCCGCAGACCCGGGCGCTGCGCAACCCGCGCCTGCGCCGGGCGCCGTAGCGCGCGCCCCCGGGGCGCAGGGCGTCGCTGCGATCCGCATCGGTCTGATCGACAGTGGCGTGGACGTGAGTCACGAGGTGTTCAGCGGCATCACGGTTCAACAGCACGGCTGCGCCAGAGCGGTACCCGCCGAGCACGGGACCGCGGTGGCCTCGCTCATGGTCGGCCGCGCCAGCGCCCTTCACGGCGCAGCGCCCGGGTCCACTCTGTACGCCGTGGACGTGTTCTGCGGCCTTCCCACCGGGGGCGCAGTGGATTCGGTGGCGGAGGCGTTTGCCTGGCTGCTGCGCGAGCAGGTTCCGGTCATCAACGTGAGCCTGGTGGGACCGCCGAACCGAACGCTCGCGGGCGTTGTGCAGAACGTGCTGGCGCGCGGCCACCTGGTGGTGGCCGCGGTGGGCAATGATGGTCCGGCCGCGCCGCCGCTGTATCCGGCGGCCTGGCCGGGAGTGGTTGGAGTGACGGCGGTGGACGCGCGCCGGCAGGTGTTGGTCGAGGCGCTGCGCGGCCCGCAGGTGAGATTCGCCGCCCCCGGAGCGGACATGGCCGCGGCGCGCTCGCACCAGGCGTATGCGCTGGTGCGCGGAACTTCGTTCGCCTCGCCCATCGTCGCGGGGCTGCTGGCGCTCGAGCTGCCCACGCCCGATGAGAGCGCCGCACAGCAGGCGGTGGCTGCTCTCGCCCGGCGGGCAGTGGATCTCGGGGCGCCGGGCCTCGATCCTGTCTACGGCCATGGACTGGTGGGTGCGGATCTGCGCCAGCAGCCGGCGCTCGCCCGGCTGGGAGCGCATTAAGTCAAAGCGACGAAAATTCCCCGTGCCGGGGAAGATTTCGCAGCGGCGGGTCGTACTACTCGGCGAAGGGTCGCGGATGGGCCGCGGCCTCGAGAGGAGACGACCATGAACATCAATCATCTTTTCACGAGCGCCGCGATCGCAGCCGTGCTGGCTGTGGCCGCTCCCGCTCACGCGCAGATCCTGGGCGCGCACGGCGGGTTGGGCGGGACGCTCGGCGGCGGCATCGGCATGGGCGGCGTGGGCGGCCCCATGAATGACGGCGTCGGCGGCCCCATGAATGACGGCGTCGGCGGGTCTGTCCGCGGCGGCGGCCGCGGGTCCGTGCACGGCGACGCCGGTGGCCAGCTTGACGGCCTGGGCCATGCTGAGCGTACGGTCGGCGCTGGGGCACAGGGCGGTGCTCGCGCCGGCGCGCGTGCCGCGGGCAAGACGGAAGCGTCGGCGGGCAAGGCCGAAGCGTCGGCGCGCCACGAGGCACGCACGGCCGGCGATCTGGCCGCCGACACGGCCAGTGCGGCCGCTGCGAGCGCGCCGCGGGCGACGGCGAGCACGGCGGCGAGCGCCGCAGGCGGCGCTGAGGCGCAGACCCGCAACGCGAATGCGGGCGGGGTGCTGGGCAGTGCAGCGTCGGGGAGCTCAGCCGGTAACGCCGGCGCGAGCGCCGTCGGCGGCGGTGAAGCGTCGGGCCAGCGCGCCAGCTCGAGCGCTCCGGCGCGCAATCCGCGCGAGGGTGCTACGCGTACCCGTAACCCGGGCAAGCCGGCGGCGAATGGGGCGAATGGTGATTCTCACTCGCGTCACCGCGAGGGCGCGGCGGCCGGCGGCGACATCTCCGCTTCCGCTTCCACCTCAGCGGACGCGTCGATGAGTGCCTCGACGTCCCGCTGACAGCGACCACAACGCATCAGCCGAGCGGCAGAGGTAACACTCTGCCGTTCGGCTTTGCGGCACCGCTCACCCGGGGGGGCGGTCTCCGGAGAACCTGACGGCGGTGGCGCCCTCCACGCGCCCGATCGTCGCCCGGTCACTGACATACAGATTCACCTTGCGTTCGAACTTGAGGGTGCCGCCAACGACCGAGCCCGGTCCAACCACTACGCGCGGGGAGTCCTCGGACCAGAACCAGATGTGAAACGAGCCGGTGTCCTTCTCGACGTGAAGGCCGCCGTCGACGTGTGCGTTGGGACCGATTTCGATGTCGCCCGTCACTGTGTCGATGAGACCCGCGACGTGAGCGGCCGCGACCCGTATGGCGCCGTTGACATTGCTCAGCGTGCCGGCGACGTCCGCGCCGTCGGCGACCGTCACGGCGCCGTTGACCGCCTGAACGCTGCCGGTGACGCGCACCGCCTCTTTCAGGTGAATGGTCCCGTTGACGGTCACGAGTTTGGCCGCCGTGGCGTGTCGCTCGACGGAGATGCTGCCGTTGACGGTGTCGGCCCGGCCGACCACGGCATTCTCGCCGATATGAATGGATCCGTTTACCGTCGAGACATCCCCGCTGTGCTCACCCGCGCCAATGTCGATGGAGCCCATGACTTTGGAGATCGCGGTGTCGGCGGCGCGCGCCACGCAGCACACCGCGCACCCGGTGAGGACAGACACAACAGCAAGCACAGCACCTGACCGAATCATTGCACTCCCCACCTTTCGTTCAGCCCCCCAGAGCGCGGCAGCATAGCGCGCCGCTCGGTGCTGCGCGCAGGTCCGTCGGTGGTCAAAGCCGCCGATTCCGGGGAGAATCCGCACCGATGCGCGCCAGCAGTAAGATTCCGGGCGACTTCAGTGCGCGCCACGTCCTGGTCATCGATATCGGCGGCTCGCACGTGAAGTTCCGCATCGATGCGCGCGGCCCGGTCCGCAAGTTCGTTTCCGGGCCCAGGATGTCGCCGGCGAGCATGACGCGCCGCATCCTCGAGCTCACCCGCAATCTCGGTTTTGAGGCGGTGTCAATCGGTTACCCGGGACTCGTGTTCCGCGGCAGGATCGCCGCCGAGCCCCACAACCTCGGCGCGGGCTGGGTCGGATTTGACTTCCACAAGGCTTTCGGCCGGCCGGTCAAGGTGATCAACGATGCAGCCATGCAGGCGATCGGCAGCTACCGCGGCGGCCGCATGTTGTTTCTCGGGCTGGGCACGGGACTGGGCGCGACCCTCATTATTGATGGCGTGGTCGAGCCCACCGAAGTCGGGCATATGCCTTACAAGCGCGGCCGCACCTTCGAGGACTACGTCGGCGAGCGCGGCCGCAAGCGACTCGGCACCAGGAAGTGGCGGCGCAAGGTCACCGACGTGATCGAACGTCTGAAGCTCGCGTTCGAGGCGGACTACGTCGTGCTCGGTGGCGGTAACGCCGTGCGCCTGAAGAGCCTGGGGCAGGACGTGCATCACGGTGACAACCGCGATGCGTTCATCGGCGGCCTGCGGCTCTGGCGCCGGGGCGACGGGCGGCTGCGCCTGCCCGGCGAGCGCGCGGCGGTCACGCGATGACTGCGGCGCCGGGTGCTCCCGGACTGCCTCCGACCTGGTGCAGCAGCGCCAAGGAAATGGTCGGCTGCTCGCTCGGTCACGCGCGCCTGTGGTTCACCATCGGCGGCGGCATCATCAACGAGGTCTATTACCCGCGCGTTGACATCCCGCAGATCCGCGACCTGGGTTTCATCGTCGGCGACGGCGCGGGCTTCTGGGTCGAGGTGAAGCGCCTGTGGAAGCACGAGCTGCGGCTCGCCGCGCCCGGCGCGCCCGCGGTGCACGTCGTGCACCACCACGAGCGCTTCGATCTCACGCTGCGTGTGACACCGTGCGAGCATCGTGATGTGTTGCTCATCGAGGTCACCCTCGACGGCGATGCGGCGTTGCGCCCCTACGCGCTGCTCGCACCGCACCTGGGCGGCACCGGCGCCAACAACCGCGCGGCAGTCGTGCAGCACCGCGGCCACAAGCTGTTGTGGGCGGAGCAGGGTCCCTTCGGGCTGGCCCTCGCCGCCGTCAACCCGCGGCAGCAGGACTCCTGGGGCCGCGCCAGCGCGGGATTCGTCGGCAGCAGCGATGGCTGGCAGGACTTTGCCCGCAACGGCGCACTGACCTGGGAGTACGACGCAGCCGGGCCCGGCAACGTCGCGCTGCTCGGTGAATTGCCGCGGCAGGCGGTGCTGGCGCTTGGCTTTGGCAGCAGCTCCGAGGCGGCAGCGACGCTGGCGCTCACCGCGCTGTCGGAGCCTTTTGCGATTTCCTGGGAGCGGCAGCGGAGCACCTGGGCGCTCTGGCATACGAACTGTACGCCGGTGCAGTCCCTGTGCGCCGGGCTGCCGCCGGCGTGCGCCGAGCAGGTGGGCATTTCCACCATGGTGTTGCGCAGCCACCAGGACAAGACCTATCCGGGCGCCATGGTGGCGTCATTGAGCGTGCCCTGGGGCAACACGCGCGAGGAGCGCGAGGGTTATCACCTGGTGTGGCCGCGCGATCTGGTCGAGAGCGCCGGTGCGCTGCTGGCGGTCGGCGCAGCGCGCGAGGCGCGCAACACGCTGCGGTATCTGCTCGCCACGCAGAATGCGGACGGACACTGGCACCAGAACCAGTGGCTGGGGGGCAGGGTCTACTGGCCCGGTGTGCAGCTCGATGAGTGTGCGTTTCCGGTGCTGCTCGCGGCAGCGCTCGATGAGCGCCGCGCGCTCGAGGGCACTGAAGTCGCCGACATGATTCGCCGCGCGTTGTCGTTCCTGGTGCGTCACGGCCCGGTCAGCGACCAGGACCGCTGGGAGGAGGACGCGGGTCTCAACACCTTCACCCTGTCGGTGTGCATCTCGGCCCTGGTGGCCGGGGCCCGCCATCTGCCAGCCGATGCCCGAGCGCTGGCACTCGCCGTTGCCGACTACTGGAATGCGCGGCTCGAGGACTGGACCATCGCGTACGATACGCCCCTGGCGCGCCTGCACGGCGTGCGCGGCTACTACGTGCGCGTCGCCCCGGCGCAAGCCATGGGCGATGACCGCTGCCTGCCGGAGAGCGTGCTGCCGATCAAGAACCTCAAGGTCGATCCGGGCCTGCCGGCGAGTGCACAGGTCAGCGTCGACTTCCTGCAGCTGGTGCGCTTTGGCCTGCGGCGCGCCGACGATCCGCTGATCCTGGCGAGCCTGAAGGTGGCGGACGCGCTGTTGAAGGTCGAAACGCCCGCAGGTCCCTGCTGGCATCGCTACAACGGGGACGGCTACGGCGAGCACGAGGACGGCGGCGCCTACGACGGCACCGGCCGCGGGCGCGCCTGGCCCCTGCTGACCGGTGAGCGCGGTCATTACGAGCTGAGCTGTGGACGCGACGCACTGCCGTTCCTGCTGGCGATGACCCGCATGGCCTCGACCGGGGGCATGCTGCCCGAACAGGTGTGGGACGCGGCGCCGATCCCGGCGCGCCGCCTCAGCCCCGGCCGGCCCACCGGCGCGGCGATGCCACTGGTGTGGGCGCACGCCGAGTATGTGAAGCTGGTTGCCTCGCGGCTGCTCGTGCGCGCGTTCGACCGCCCCGATTCGGTGTGGGAGCGTTACCGCGGCGAGCGCCCGACGCTCACCCGCGTCATCTGGTCCCAGCAGGCTCCGGCGGCGGAGCTGCCCGAAGGCTGTGCGCTCACGGTCGCTCTGCATGAGCCGGGCGCGGTGCGCTGGGGGCTCGACGGCTGGCAGGACGTGCGCGAGCAGGACGCCGCGGCGAACTCGCTCGGCCTGCACGTGCTGCAGATCGATACCTCGCAGCTGCGTGCCGGCCGTTGCATCGATCTGACATTCCGCGCGGGAGCCTGCTGGATCGGCAAGGACTTCCGCATCCGCGTGACCACGCGCCCGCGGGGGCCGGGCTGAGGCGCGCGCATGCCGTTCACGCTCGCGCACCCCGCCGCCATCCTGCCGCTGCGCGGTCTGAGGTACCTGCGCACCGCGCCGCTGATCATCGGTGCCATGATTCCGGATCTGCCGTACTACGTGCCGGCGCGCTTCGGCCACTTCGGCCCCGAGACTCACTCCCTCACCGGCTCGTTCACGACTTGCCTGGTGTTCGGATATGCCGCGCTGGGGTGCGTATTTCTGCTGCGCCGGCCGCTCACCGCGCTGCTCTCCGCGCGGGCCCGCTGGCTGTGCCTCACCGCGCTCGCGCCATTCCGCCGGCGGCCGCTCGAGTGGGCTCTGGCGGGGGTGTCGATCATTCTCGGCGTGTGGACCCACCTGCTGTGGGACTCTTTCACTCATAACGATGGCTGGATGGTGCGTCGGGTCGCGGCGCTCAGCGCACCGCTGAGCTTCGACTGGTACAGCGGTACGGTTTGCCACGTTCTACAGTACCTGAGCTCGGCGTTCGGACTGGCCGCGATGGCGCTGTGGTACCGGCGCCTGCCCGCGCCGGCGGCCGTACCCGCCGGGCCGGGCGCGCTACGCTCCTCGGTCGGGCCGGTGTTGATGCTGGTCGCGGCCGCGGCGATCCTCATCGGCGGCGTGCAGGCTACGCAGGCGTTCATTCACGCGCCGCTCATCTACCGCACGCTCGATATCTTTCTCACCCGTAGTCTCGCCTGGTTCGCGGTCCTGTACCTGGTGGCCGGTACCGTGGTCACCCTGGAACAAGAGCATGATGCCGCGTCCGGCATGCACGGTTAGCGCGGCGTGCCGAACTCCAGCGCAGAGCAACCCCAACAGCAGCAGGATCTGGCATCTGGCGCGCGGGTCGGTCATTGTTCACTCATGACGGCCGGCCGGGATCCCGATCAATTTACAACCACGGGCTGGCCGTGGCGACCGGGGAACGAATTCCGGCTGCTCGCCGATGGCGGGGAGTTCTTCGCGCGCATGCTGCAGGCGATCGATGCCGCGAGCCGCTACGTGTTGCTGGAGATGTACCTGGTCCGTTCGGGCGCCGTCGCCACGCGTTTCATCGAGGCGTTCGCGCGCTGCGCGCGCCGCGGCGTGCGCGTGTGCCTGGTGCTCGATGCGTTCGGCGCCCTGGGATTCACGCGCGCCGATCGCCGGCGGCTGCTGGATGCGGGCGTAGAGCTGCGCTTGTTCAACCCGCTGCGCCTGCGGAACAGGCTCGCGAACCTGTTGCGCGACCATCGCAAGCTCCTGCTCACCGACGGCAGCGTGGCGTTCGTGGGCGGCGCCGGACTCACGGACGACTTCGCACCCGGCGGCCCGCGCGGAGCGTGGCGCGAGCTGATGGTCGAGATCGAAGGTCCGGTGATCAGCGACTGGCAACGCGCCTTCGCGCGCACCTGGCGCCGCTGCGGACCGGAGCTGGCGCTTCCGGAGCCTCCGCCGAGCGAGCCGCGCGCCGGCGGCGCCGCGGGCCGCCTGGCGTTGAGCGAGGCCCGGCAGCGCTCGGTGCTCGCCAATGGCGTACTGCGCCGCATCGACTGTGCCGCGACGCGCGCCTGGATCATGAGCGCGTATTTCGTGCCCTCGCGGCGCTTTCGCAAGGCGCTGCGCCGGGCGGCGCGCCGCGGCGTGGACGTGCGGCTGCTGGTGCCGGGCGCGCGCACTGACCATCCGTGGGTGCGCCAGGCGGCACGCCGGTTCTACGGCAGGATGCTGCGCAACGGCGTGAAGATATTCGAGTACCAGCCGCGCATGCTGCACGCGAAGATGATCCTGTGCGACGACTGGGTATCGGTCGGCTCGAGCAATCTCGATCGCTGGAGCTTCCGCTGGAACCTGGAGGCCAACCAGGAGATCGCCGACGCGCGCTTTGCCGATGCGGCGGCGGCGCTGTTTGAACGCGATTTTGCCGTATCGCGCGCGCTCAGCCGCCGCCACTGGCGGCAGCGCGCCTGGCTCGATCGCCTGCGCGAGGGCATCGCCGGCGTGCTCGACCGTCAACTCGATCGCTGGCGCTGAGGCCGCGGGTCGCCTTCGGCTACTGTGGCGCGAGCTCCGCTCCCGGGAGCGAGGCAAACAGCTCCGTGCTGCGCACGAACGCGAGCAGGAACGGCGCCAGCGTGCGCATCTGCGTGTCGTAGGCGCGCAGCGCCTCCAGCATGTGGTCTTCCTCGGCGGGTTCGAGTGCGAAGACCGCCAGCGCCAGCCCGCGGCTGCGCGGCGCCGCAGTGAGCGGCACGCCCGGCAGGAGCCCCCGCGGGCTGGGCCAGCCTTCCCCGCCATGCACGATCCAGTAGCGTACGCCAGGCAACCCACCGCGGCGTGTGCTGACGGCGATGGTGAGCAGCCCCGCGGCGCGATGATCGGGATGGCTGTCGCGCGGGCTCGGGGCGAGAATCAGCGTCGGCTGTACGCGCTCGAGCACCGCGGCGAAGTCGCGCTCGAGGCTCTCGCCCGTGTATGGATGGCCCGGAAACAGCGCGGCGCGGTAGGGAACCGCCGCCGCGCCGGTGGAGCCGGAGGTGTAGGGCGTCGCGCGATGATCGGTCAGGAGCCTGAGCACGCCGCGGTCGGGGTAGCCCAGGAACAACTGCCCGGCGGCGGGTACGCCCAGTCGCGCGCTCGCCTCTCGCGCCTCGCGCATGCGCGTTGCGGCCAGAGCGCGCGCCTCCTCCGGCTTGACGAACAGGCTCTTCTCGATCAGCAGCAGGTCGAGCTCGGAGGCATCCCCGCTGGTGATCCACACAACGCTCGCGCGCCCGCCGGCGCGCGCCACGCGCTGGATGACGCCGGCACAACACAGCGTCTCATCGTCCGGATGCGGCGCCACCACCAGGAGCGAGGTCTGCGCGTCGAGGCGCGGCAGGCTCGGCGCAGCGGTCGCCGGCGCGGCAGTGCACCCGGCGGCGCGCACCGCGAGAGCCGCCGCGGCGAGCAGCGCGGCCGCAGGGCTGGCACTCATCGAACGCATGGCGCCTTGCAAAATGTCGCCGCCTCAGTGGGGTAGACTTGGCGGATGATGCCAACACCCCCGCTGGCTTACCACGATCCCGGATTTCTCGACTCGGACGAAGGACGCCCGATACGGATCGTCTCCGAGTATCTGGCGCCGTTGCGCGCCTTCAATGCCGCGGGAGTCACAGCGAGCGTGGTGTTCTTCGGCTCGGCGCGCGTGCGCGCCGGCGGCCCCCTGGGCCGCTACCTCGAGGAGGCAACGGAGCTGGCGCGGCTCGTGACGGAATGGAGCCGCTCGCTCCCCGGGGAGCGCCTGATCGTCTGCTCGGGCGGGGGCCCGGGAATCATGGAGGCCGCCAATCGCGGGGCAGCGCTCGCCGGCGGCCGCAGCGTGGGGCTCAACATCGGTCTGCCGCAGGAGCAGCGTCCCAACCCGTATATCACTCCGGAGCTGGGCTTCCAGTTCCACTACTTCTTCATGCGCAAGCTGTGGTTCGCGCATCTGGCGCGTGCCCTGGTGGCGTTCCCCGGCGGCTTCGGCACGTTCGATGAGCTGTTCGAGATCCTGACACTGGCGCAGACCCGCAAGCTCGACCGGTCGATTCCCGTGTTCCTCTACGGTTCGGCGTTCTGGAAAGAAGTGGTGAACTTCGAGGCGCTGGTGCGCCACGGCACCATCGCAGCCGGGGATCTGCGGCTGTTCGAGTTCGTGGATGAGCCGCGCGTGGCGTTCGAGCTCATCAAGGCCGGCGTCCGGCTGGCGCCGCAGCCAAAACCCGCCTCCTGGTTCGCGAAGTCGCGCCGCCACCCCGATGCCTGAAACCGCCGGCTAGTAGCGGGCGCCGATACCGATGCCAAACGGCCTGTACAGTCCAGCTCGCGCCCGATGCCGAGCGCTGGACGGTCCCGCGAGTCGAGGCGCGCTGCCGGCTCAGGCGACCTGGATCGCCGGGTCGACCTGCGCGGACCAGGCGAGCATCCCGCCCTCGAGGTTCACAGGCGCGGGCACCCCTGCGGCAAGGGCCATCTGGCAGGCGGCGAGGCTGCGCCCGCCGCTGCGGCAGATGAACACCGCGGTGCTCGCGGGCGCGACTTCGGCCAGACGGCCCGGCAGCTCGCCGAGCGGGATGTTGATGGCGCCGGCGAGGTGCCCGGCCTGGTACTCGTAGGGCTCGCGCACATCGATCAGGCGCGGCGCCGGCGAGCCTGCGTCGCGCAGCAGCTCGCTCAGGGCGGCGGCGGTGAGTCGACGTATACCGGCGGCGGCGGGCGGCGGGTCGCACGGCTCGCTGATCGTGGGCGCATCGCCGCACACCGCGCAGTCCCGCCGGCGCGCGACGCGGAACTCGTGGAAACGCATCTCGAGCGCGTCGTAGGTCAGCAGCCGACCGGTGAGCGGCTCGCCCACGCCGGTGATCAGCTTGATCGCCTCGGTCGCCTGCAGAGTGCCCAGCACACCCGGCAGAACGCCCAAGACCCCGGCCTGCGCGCAATTGGCCACCCCGCCCTCGGGCGCCTGCGGGAACACGCACCGGTAGCATGGCCCCCGGCCGGGCACGTAAGTCATGACCTGGCCTTCGAAGCGGTGGATCGCCGCCGACACCAGCGGCAAGCCGAGAATGACGCAGGCGTCGTTGATCAGGTAGCGGGTGCTGAGGCGATCGGTGC
>Ga0209156_10001442_pt1 | contig 19441 bp, 20 predicted proteins | sample GraSoiAngelo_124_FD_185881 | JGI IMG/M metagenome (GOLD analysis project Ga0209156, IMG submission 185881) | Grasslands soil microbial communities from the Angelo Coastal Reserve, California, USA - 14_0927_05_20cm (SPAdes) (version 2) | ecosystem: Environmental > Terrestrial > Soil > Grasslands...
GGAGCGTGGCGATGTCCCGCACGGAGCCGGGCGACCTCGTTGAGCGCGGGCGCCGCGTGCTCGCCCTCGAAGCCGACGCGATCGGGCGCGTGGCCCAGCGACTGGGGCCGGCTTTCGCCGCGGCGGTGCGCCTCCTGACGGAAGGGGGGGGCCGGGTGATCGTCTCGGGGGTCGGCAAGTCCGGCCTCATCGCGCGCAAGATCGCCGCCACCTTCACGTCGACCGGCACGCCCGCGTCGTTCCTCCACCCGGTCGACTCCCTTCACGGCGACTTGGGGATCGTCGGCCGGCACGATGTGGCGATCCTCCTGTCCAAGAGCGGGGCCTCGGACGAGCTGTTCGGCCTCGTGGGCCAGCTCAAGCGGCTGGGCGTGCGGCTGGTCGCGATCACCGGCGACCCGGACTCCGTCCTCGCCCGTCAGGCCGACGTGGTGCTCGACGCGAGCGTCGCCGAAGAGGCGTGCCCGGAGACGCTCGCGCCCACCACGAGCACGACCGCCGCCTTGGCGCTCGGCGACGCCCTCGCCGTCACGCTGCTCGAGGTCAAGGGATTCCGGCGCGAGGACTTCGCGGCGCTGCACCCCGGGGGCGCGCTGGGCCGGAACCTCCTGCTGCGCGTCGCGGATGTGATGCTCGCCGGCGAGATCCCCGCCCTCGGGCCCGAACGCCCCATGCGCGAGTGTGTCGTGCTGCTCGCCGAGAAGCGCGGCACCGTCGCGGTAGTGGACCAGGCGGGAAGTCTCGTGGGCGTCGTCACCGCGGGAGACCTCACCCGGGTCATGGAGAAGACCGACGCCTTCCTCGACCTGCCGATCCGTGACGTCATGACGCGCACCCCCAAGACCACCACGCCCGACGAGCTCGCCGGTGCCGCGGTGCGGCTCATGGAGCAGCACGGCATCATGGCGCTGCCCGTGCTCGACGGCGGCCGCAAGGTGGTTGGCATGGTACACCTGCACGACCTTATGAAAGCAGGAGCAGCCTAAATGCGAAAGACGTCGCGCAACGGCGTCACGCAACGGCGTCACGCGACACCGTCACGTTTCCGCGTGACGTCTCCGTGCTACGTCGTTTGGTGCTACGTCTTTCTGGGTGGGGTTGTGGCGGGGGCGTGTGACGCAGGGATCAAGCCCACCGCCACGATCTCGGCCGCGGACTCCGCCGATCAGGTCATGCAGAACATGTCGCATTATGTGACCAATGCCGGCATTCAACGGGCGCACGTGCGTGCCGATACGGCATATTTCTACTCGCCTTCGCAGACGGCCGAGCTCCGCAACGTGCACATCACGTTCTACGATACCCGCGGCGCCCAGACATCGACCCTCACCTCGCGTGAGGGCACCTATCACTGGCGCACGGGCGACATGGAGGCGCGCGGCAACGTGGTGGTGGTGCGAATCGACGGCGCGACGCTCCGCACCGAGGTGATCCGCTACAGCCAGACCAAGAACCAGGTCAGCTCCGACCGCGACTTCATATTCGACGAGCCGACACGGCACGTCGAAGGGGAGGGGTTCACCTCCGACCCGGATTTCAAGATCGTGACCGCGCTCCGCCCCAAGGGGACGGGCGGGAAGTTCACCCTTCCGAACCAATGATGGCCACCATGTTCCTCGTCGCCCTCGTCCAACAACCCACTTCGCCCGCGGACACGACGGGGGGACGGCCCTGCACGGTGGAAATCGACTCGGTCCGCGGCAAGGCGCAGCAGGTGGAGGTGCGCAAGGGAGAGACCAACGTCTTCGCGGGGGGCGGTGTGTTCGCGCACTGCAGGGGCACCGGGAGCTCCCTGCGGTCCGACAGCGTCGCCTGGTACGCCGGCGTCGGCCGCTTCGACATGATCGGGCAGAAGAGTCTGGTGCACATCCGTGACACGGCCATCACGCTCGACGCGGTGACGGCTGCCTACTTCCTGCGTCAGGAGCGGCTCGAGGCCCACAAGAACGTGGTCGCGGTGAACCGCAACAGCGGCTCGGTGCTGCGAGGGCCCAACCTGACCTATTACCGGGCGGTGAAGGGCGTTCGGGACACGCTCGAGACGTACGCGACGGGGCGACCCACGATCGACTACCGCGCGGCCGCCGATTCGGGTGAGCCTTATGTGATCGTCGCCGATCGGGTACGCTTCAAAGGCAACGATCGCATGTGGGGCGGGGGAACCGTGACAATCGACCGCAGCGACTTCGCGGCGCGGGGCGACTCGATGCAGCTCGACCAGGGCACGGGAGTCGGGCTGCTCCTGGGCAAGCCGCGGGTCGAGGGTAAGGGCACGGAGGCCTACACGCTCACGGGCACGCGCATCGAGCTCGGCCTCCAGGGTCGCGACCTGCGGCTCGTCAAGGCGCTCGGCAACGGCGTGGCCACCGGCGCCGACTGGCGCCTCACCGCCGACACGATTCATCTGCACCTCGACCAAAAGAAGCTGCAGCAGACGTTCGCCTGGGGCCCCAAGGACTCGGTCCGCGCGCGGGCGGTCTCGAGCGTCACCACGATCCTGGCCGACTCGCTCGCCCTCGACGTTCCGGATCAGGTGCTCACCGAAGCGCGGGCGTTCGGGCACGCGCTCTCGACCTTGAAGCGCGACTCGACCGCCACGCGGGATTCGACGGCCAAGCGGGATACGACGCCGGACTGGATTGCCGGCGATTCGCTCACGGCGCGCTGGGCGCAGGAGGTCGACCCCCCCGGGTCGGGGCGGCCGAAGAGCAAGCTGCACCGTCTCGTCTCGCGCGGATCGGGCCGGGTCTTCACGCATCAGTACAACCAGCGCGACTCGCTGCCGTCGCTCAACTACTCGCGCGGGGCGATGATCGACATAACCCTCGCGGGAGGGAAGATCGATAACGTGACGGTCACGGGGCGTGCCGACGGCGTGCAGCTCGAGCCGCTGCCACCCGCGCCGCCGGACACGACCAAGAAGCCGCCGGAGACCACCAAGAAGCGGCCGGATACCACCAAGAAGCCCAAGGCGCCCGTTCGATGACGAGCTCCTCGTTCTCTCCGGCCTCCCGGCACCTCGCGGACCTCCTGGCCGCGCGGGACTCGTCGCTGCCCCTGGCGGCGGCAGCGCTGGCACGCGTCGGGGACGCCGAGGGACGCGCGCCGTTCGGTGAGCTCGCGGTGGCCTACCGCGAGGAGTTCCTCAAGCTGCGCGCCCACTCCCGGGATGCCGGCCTGCCCGAGCTCGGAGCCCTGTCGGTCGAGGAGTTCCGCGCCAGCCTCCGGACGTCGGTCCTGCCGCGCCTCGCGCTCCTGAAGATCGTCACCTACCCGCTGGGGGTGCCGGGGGATCCGGTGACGGTCGCGTTTACCGCCGAGGCGTGGGCCGAGCTCGCCGCCGACCGCGGCGGCGTGGCGGATCGGCTGCTCGAGGCCGCGGAGCGCGCGCTGGCGCGCGCCGAGTCGCCCAGCGGCGAGCATCCCGTGGTCTCGGGCGGGAGCCGCCTCGAGGCACACGGGCTGGTCAAGACGTACAAGGGTCGCCGCGTGGTGAACGAGGTGAGCGTGCAGCTGCAGCAGGGCGAGATCGTGGGCCTACTCGGCCCCAACGGGGCAGGGAAGACCACGTGCTTCTACATGATCACCGGCTTGATCCGTCCCGACGGCGGCAAGATCGTGCTCGACGGCCGGGACATCACGCCGGAGCCGATGTACCGCCGCGCGCGCATGGGGATCGGCTACCTGGCGCAGGAGCCCTCCGTGTTCCGCAAGCTCACCGTCGAGGAGAACGTCCGCGCCATTCTCGAGACCCTGCCACTGAGCGATGCCGAGCAGGCGGACCGCCTCGAGCGCTTGCTCGACGAGCTCGCCATCAAGCACCTGCGGCGTCAAAAGGGGTTCCAGCTGTCGGGCGGTGAGCGGCGCCGCCTCGAGATCACCCGCGCGCTCGTCACCGCGCCCAAGTTCATGCTGCTGGACGAGCCGTTCGCGGGCGTCGATCCGATCGCCGTGCACGACATCCAGACCATCGTGGCCGGCCTGCGGCACCGCGGCATCGGCGTCCTGATCACGGATCACAACGTGGAGCAGACCCTCGACATCGTGGACCGCGCGTACATCATGTTCGAAGGCAAGGTACAGGTGGCGGGCACGGTGCGCGAGCTGGTGTTCGACGACCGCGTGGCGAACCTCTACCTCGGGCCGACCCTCACGGCGCGGCTGCGCGCGCGCCTCGGGGGGGGCCAGCTGCAACCCGTATGAAGACCGGCCTGCAGCAGCACACCGGGCTCTCGCAGCAGCTCCGCATCAACCCGCGGCTGTACCAGGCCATGGACCTGTTGTACATGCCGCTGCTCGATCTCCAGCAGCACCTGAAGCAGGAGCTGCTCGGAAACCCGTTCCTCGAGCTGGTCGAGCCGGAGGAGGAGACCGAGGTGCCCTTGGCGGAAGAGGCCAAGGAAGACAAGAAAGAGGCCGAAGCCAACGACGAGCCCAACTGGGAAGAGATCCTGCTCGACGACGGGTCGGACTCGGGCGCGCCGCCGCGCGACATGAGCGAAGCGCGGGAATACGTCGAGCCGGTGCCGGTCGAGAGCAAGGACCTGTCCGACTATCTGCGGGAGCAGATGCGGCTGCTCGACCTGACGCCCCGCCAGCAGCTGCTCGCCGAGGAATTCATCGGGAACATCGCGGAAGACGGCTATCTCGGCGCCACCCTGGAGGAGATGGTGCGCGGCGCGAACCAGTTGTTGGAGGAGCACGCGGCCGAGTCGGAGGGGGACGTCCAGCCGCCGCAGCTGTTCACGCTGGCCGAAGCCGAGGAGATGCTCCGCATCATCCAGAAGCTCGATCCCCCCGGCGTCGGCGCCCGCGACCTGCGGGAGTGCCTGCTGCTTCAGCTCGACGCACGCGCCGAGACCGACACGCTGGCGTACCGGCTGGTGCGCGACGCCTTCGACGACCTGAAGGCACACCGCTGGAGCGACCTCGGCAAGCGCTTCGGGCTCGATGCCACCGAAGTGCAGAAGGTCGCCGACGAGCTCGCCAAGCTCGACCCCAAGCCGGGGCTGCAGCACTCGGCGGCCAACGACGCGTACATCATTCCGGACCTCGTGGTCGAGAAGATCGACGGGGAGTACAAGGTGTTCCTCAACGACGCCGGCCTGCCGCGCCTGCGGATCTCGAAAACCTACCAGGACATCGCGCGCGACAAGAAAAAATTCCAGGGCGAGAACAAGGACTTCATCAACCAGCGCATGAACAGCGCGCACTGGATGATTCAGGCGATCGAGCAGCGGCGCCAGACGATGCTCAAGGTGATGAATTTCATCGTCGATCGCCAGCGCGAGTTTTTCGAGAAGGGAGTGGAATACCTGAAGCCGCTCACGCTGCGCGAGGTCGCGGATGTGATCAACATGCACGAGAGTACCGTGAGCCGGGTGACGAACGAGAAGTACGTTCAGACCCCGCGCGGGCTCCTGCCCCTCAAGTTCTTTTTCTCGAGCGGCCTCTCCACCACCACCGGCGAGGACGCGAGCGCCCGCGCCATCCGGGCCCAGATCCAGAAGATGGTGGCGGACGAAGACCCCAAGAACCCCCTGACCGACCAGCAGATCGTCGAGATGTTCGCGCAGCGGGGCGTCAAGATCGCCCGGCGCACGGTCGCCAAGTACCGCGACCAGCTGAGCATCCTCCCCGCGCGCATGCGCAAGCGCCTATGAGTCTCGCCACGGGGACGGCCACTCCCGAGGTGAGTGTCCTCGTGCCCGCCAAAGACGAAGCCGAGAATCTCCCGGAATTCGTGCGCCAGGCGCGCGAGACCCTGCTCCCGCTGCCGTACAGCTGTGAAGTGGTGATCATCGACGACGGCAGTCGCGACGCCACGCCGGACACGCTGCGCGAGCTCGCGACCAAACACCCGTTCGTCCGCGTCGTCACCCACCGCAGCCAGCGCGGCATCGCCGACGCCCTGGCCTCGGGGGGCGACGCCGCACGGGGCCGCGTCCTCGTGTTCTATCCCGCAGACCTGCAATACCGCCCCAGCGACATCCCATCCCTGGTGCAGCCGATTCTCGACGACACCGCGGACATCGTGACCGGCACGAAACAGGGGCATTACGAAAAACGCTTCGTGTCCTGGGTCTACAACGGCCTGTGCCGCTGGCTGTTCGGCGTGCGGGTCACCGACTTGAACTCGGTCAAGGCGTACCGGCGAGAGGTGACGGACGCCCTGACCACCCGGCCCGATTGGCATCGCTTCATGGTCGTGATCGCGGCGGCGCAGGGCTTCCGGCTCGCCGAGCGCCCCGTGCCGCTCTTGCCGCGCCGGGCGGGGAAGTCGAAGTTCGGCATCGGGCGCATCCCGGTGGGCGTGCTGGACCTCGTCTCGGTGTGGTTCCAGTTGCGGTTCGGGCGCAAACCGCTGCTGTTCTTCGGCGTCCCCGGCGCCGTGCTCATCTTCCTCGGTTTCCTGGTCGCCGTCTACGCGCTGATCGAACGCTACGCGTACCAGCAGGGCAACCGGGCGTTTCTGTACCTCGTGCTGCTGCTGGTGCTGGCCGGCCTGATGCTGTTCGGCTTCGGGTTCGTGGGCGAGATGCTCGCGGGGGTACGCGAAGAGGTCCGCGCTCTGCGGCGTCCGCCGGACCGGCCGAGCGGTGGAGACGGAGGGCCTGGAGGCAGCTAGCCCTGGCGCGCTGCCGCCGCGGCGTAAACCTCCGCCCAGCGCCGCGTAATCGCCTCCCAGCTGAACCGCTCCTGCAGCCGACGATATCCCGCGTCCCCCAAGCTCACGGACAGTGCGGGGGCACGGGCCAGCCGCTCCAGCGCCCCGGCCAGCGTCGCCGCATCGGCGGGGGGCACCAGCAATCCCGACACGCCGTCCTCCACGATGTCCGTAATGCCGCCGATCGCGCTTGCGATCACGGGCACCCGATGGTTCATCGCCTCGAGCAACACGACGCCCAGGCCCTCGGTGTCGCCGCGCCGGTCCACCACGGCCGGCAGCACGAACGCGTCGGCGGCCGCGTAGGCGTCCTGGAGCTCGGCCTCGGACACCCGCCCGCGCACGGCGACCCGTCCATCGAGCCGCTTTTCCCGGATCCGCGCCTCGATCCGGGCCCGCTCCGGACCGTCCCCCACGATCACCAGGCGGACGTCGACGCGGGGGAGGAGCAGGCTCACCGCATCCACGAGGTGGCTCACTCCCTTGCGCTCCACGAGCCGGCCTACAAACAGCACGGTGAAGGGCGCGCCGGCGGCCCGCTGGTCGGCCCGCCGGGCCGGAGGCGGGAGGCTGGTGGTGTAGGGGATCACCTCGATCGGCACAGGGGCGAGCTCGCGCACTTCGTCCGCCGTGTACGACGAGATCGCCACCACCCGGTCGGAGCGTCGCGCCGCCCACTTCAGGAATCCCCGGAGAAACGGCATTGCGGTTTTCACCCACCGCAGCTCCACTCCGTAGAACGTGGTGACCAGGGCGGCGGGGCGAGCCCGTTGGGCGGCCCAACCGAACAGCGCCAGGGGGAAGGGCCAGTGCACGTGGATGACGTCGTAGCGCTGGCGCCGGCACAGCCGCCAGGCCGCGACCATGCCAGCCGCCACGAAGCACACGGCCATCACGCGGTAGAGGAAGCCGCGTCGCAACCGGTCGGGCGCGGCCTCCTCGTGCGTCAGCCGCTCCCAGCGGCGCGGAAAGTACCGGAACCGATGCACGGGGATCCCGCTCACCACCTGGTCCGGGGCACCCCGATACGAAGAACTGAGGACTTCCACCTCGTGTCCGGCGGTCCGGAGTCGCTTGAGCAGCTCGACCAGCCAGGGCACGATCACATCGTCCGGGGAACGCGGGAACGCCGTGACCACGTGGAGGATGCGCATGGAGGCTGCCCAAAGCTACGACTTTCCGGGGGTTTGCGGCCATGGTATTTTTCCGACCCATGACCAATCGAATCGCGCCGGCGTCACCCGAGCTCACCAAGTTCTACAGCGAACGCCACGACTGGCGCAACTCGGGCGAAGAGCGCATGCGGTTTCGCAAGCACATGCAGCTGGCGCAGGTACGCCCCGGCAGCGCGGTGCTCGACATCGGCTCCCGCAACGGCGATCTCCGCAAGTACCTCCCGCACGACGTCAAGTATCAGGGACTCGACATCGCCCCCGAGTTCGCCGCCCCCGACATCCTGATTCACGATATCACGAGCGGGCTGCCGTTTCCCGATGCCTCGTTCGACTACGTCTTCATGGTCGAGGTGCTTGAGCACACGCCTACCGCGTACAGTACGGCTGGCGAGATCCATCGAGTGCTTCGGCCCGAGGGCGTGTGGATGGTCTCCGTGCCCAATCCCTATCACGTGAAGGAGATCATCTGGAATCTCTTGCGCGTGCCGGACAAGCAGGGGCATATCTACAGTTGGACGCGCCAGACGATCAGCCGCTTGGGCGCGATGAACGGGTTCCGCCTCGTGGATTGGGGCGGTACGTACTTCTATCCACCGATTCCCGCACCCTGGTGGATGCTCGCGCGGTCAGTCGCCTACAAATTCGTCAAGGCCTGAGCTGACACACGTACGGCGGTGGCTGTGGGCCGCTCAGGGCCTAGTCACGCTGGCGGTCGTGACCTTCGTCGCCCGCTCGATCGCGCGCAATTGGACGGAGTTCCGCTCGCTCCACGTCGCGGTCACGGTCACGCCGGCGTGGATCGCCGCCTCCGCCCTCACGGTGTTCGCCACCTACCTCATGCAGATCGAGTCCTGGCGCCGTATCCTGCGGGGGTGGCACCAGCGCCTCCCCTTCGCCGCCGCCGCGCGGACCTGGAGCCTGGCCAACCTCGGCCGCTACGTCCCGGGAAAAGTGTGGAGCGTCGCCGGCCTGGTGGTGCTCGCGCAGCGGGCCGGCGTCCAGCCGGGTCCCGCGGCTGCGTCCGCGTTTGCGATCCAGGCCGTGTCGCTCGGCAGCGGAGTGGCGGTCGTCGCCGCGGCGGCACCGCATAGCGCCCCGCCGCTCCGTCTTGCGGCGGCCGGCCTGGTGGCCGTGGTCACGATCGGCGCGCTGGCGTGGCGCCCGACGGCCGCCTGGCTGGGTCGCCTGGCCAACGCTACGCCTCCGCTCGAGCCGCTCGCGCTCGGCGCCGTGCTCGCCAGCACCCTGCTCACCGTGCTCAGCTGGTGGACGTACGGAGCGGCCTTCTGGATGCTGGCCCGAGGCCTCGTGCCCGGTGCGCCCCTGCCGCTCACCAGCGCCGTCGCCGCCTTCACGCTCGGCTACGTGCTCGGCCTGCTGGCCCTGTTCGCCCCCGGCGGGGTCGGCGTGCGCGAGCTGGTGCTGATCGGCCTGCTCGCTCCCTTTTTGGGCTCGGGCGGCGCGGTCGCCGTGAGCCTCGCGTCGCGCGTGCTCCTCACCGTCCTGGAGGGAGCCGCTGCGCTCCTCACCTTTCCGCTCCGCCACCGTCCCCAGGAGTCCGTTTCGTGAACGACGCCCCGTCCGCCGCTGCCGCGGGCCCCTACGAGCCGGTCCGGCCCACGCTGCTCGCGACGGCTGCCTTCGCCCTGTGGCCGGTGATCTTGTCATTGCCGATGCTCACCGGGATGTGGCTCGCGAATCCCGTGAGCAGCGATCAGTACACGGCGGGCTTTTCGTTCCACGCGTGGAGTGCCGAGTGGTTCGAGCGGAGCGGCCACCTGCCGCTCTGGAATCCGGAGATCTTCGGGGGTCTGCCGTTCGTCGCGGCGGGGAGCGGGGACGTGTTCTATCCCACCTGGCTACTGCGCTTCGTGGTGCCGGTCACGACGGCGGGCAACCTGAGCTTCTTCGTGCACTACGTCCTCGCCGGGCTCTTCACCTATCTGCTGCTGCGGCGCTTGCGGGTCGGGTGGACGGGATCGGTGGTCGGAGGACTCGCCTACGAGCTGACCGGGTTGATCGCGTCGTATCCGTCGCCGGGGCACGACGGCAAGCTGTTCGCCTCCGCCATGCTGCCGCTGCTGTTGCTCGCGCTCGTGTTGGCGCTGCGCGAGCGTCGCTGGGCCGGTTACGTGCTGCTGGCCGCGGCGACCGCGCTGTCCCTGCTCGGTCACTTCCAGCTCGCCTATTACTCGCTCATCGTCGCCGGACTGTTCGCGCTGTACCTCACGTTCGAGGAGTCGCGTGACAGCGCGGGAGGAGAGCGCGTGCTGCGGCTCGGCCTCGCGCTCACGGCCGTGCTGATCGGGTTCGGCGTCGCGGCGATCCAGGTCCTGCCGTTCTTCGAGTACATCCCCTTTTCGCCCCGCGCGCAGGGCTACCACGGATTCGAAGGGTCTACATCGTTTGCCATCCCGTGGAACCATGTCCCCGAGTTCTTCCTCAAGAACTTCGTGGGCCGGTCTTGGGACACGTACTGGGGCTCGAACCAGCTCAAGTTCCATTCGGAGTACCTCGGCTTGCCCGTGGTAGCCCTCGCCGCGCTGGGCGTCACGGTGCCCGAGCGCCGGCGGCAGATCCTGTGGCTGGGCGGGATCGGGCTCCTGTTTCTGCTCATCAGCCTCGGCGCCGCCACGCCGTTCTACCGGGTGTGGTGGACGCTCATGCCCCTGGTGAAGAAAACGCGTGCCCCAGGGATGGCCTTCTACGTGGTGGCCCTGGTGACCGCCTGCTTCGCGGGTCTGGGTGTGGAGCGAGCCCTCAGGGGAGAGGGCAGGCGGGTCTTGACGCCCGCCCTGATCGTCGGCGGGATCGTGGCCCTGCTCGGCCTCACGGGAGCGTTCGGCCATGTCGCCGAGGTGCTCGCCGGGGCGAAGGCGGCGGCGGCGCGAGCGGATCAGGGGGCGATCCTGTGGGGTGCCGCGACGAGCGGACTCGCGCTCGCGGCAGTCGCCGCGGTGCTTGGCCCGGCGCAGGGTCGCCTGACGCCGCGCCTCAGCGCTCTGGCGCTCATGCTGATCGTCGGGACAGACCTGTGGCTCAACGCGCGGCAGTTCTGGATGTATACGAAGCCGTTCGGGCGGGACCAGCTGATCGATCGTATGGCCGCGACGCCGCTGCCGTACCGCGTCTTGAATCTACCGGGCGCTGGGGCGGCCTATCCCGGGTCGATATTGATGGCGTTCGACATCCCCGAGCTGTTCGGGTACCACGGGAACGAGCTGCGGTATTACGACGAGCTGTGGGATCGCGAGAATGGTTGGAGAAACCTGGGCGTCTTGTCGCTCTGGGACCTCTGGGCGGTGCGCTACGCGATCCTGCCCGCCGGTGGCCGGAGCGTCGATTCGATCCCCGGGTTCCGGCGGGTCATGGATTCCGTCGCGACGTTCGACGGGGGCCGTGCGACCCTGTTCGAGCGGCTGACCCCGGCACCGTACGCTCGCGTCGTCGCGGGGGCGGTCAAGGCCGACTCGACCACCGTCGTCCCGACCCTCGTCGATCCCCGCATGGACTTCTCCAGGATCGTCCTCTTCACCAACGATCAACCGGTGACGCCGGAGCCGTTGAAGGAGATGCCCCCGCCCAGCCCGTCGCACGCTGCCGTGACCGCGTGGCAGCCGGGGCGGATGACGGTCACGCTCGACCCCACGCCCCCGAAACCGAGCTACCTGCTCGTCGCGGAGAACTGGTATCCCGACTGGCTGGTCACGGTCGACGGCCGGCGCGGCCAGTTGCTGCGGGGCGACTACAGCCTCATCACGGTCCCGGTCCCCGCTGGCACGCGAACCGTGGACCTCACGTTCCGCTCCCGGTTGTACGAGCTCGGCAGGACCGTTACCCTGACGTGCCTCACGCTGGTCCTCGTCGCCCTGCTGGCGTCTTTCGCGACCGGGCGTCCGGGCAATGCGTGAGCGGGGGCTCGTCGTCATCCCCACGTACAACGAGGTCAGCAATCTCTCACCTCTCGTAGAGCAGGTCCTGGCGCAGGACTCCCGCCTCGAGATCCTGGTGGTGGACGACCACTCTCCCGACGGGACCGGCCAGCTGGCCGAAGCCCTGGCCCAGAAGGAGCCCCGGCTGCACGTGTTGCACCGCGATGCAAAGCTCGGCCTGGGAACCGCTTACATCACCGGGTTCAAGTGGGCTCTCGAGCGAGCGTACGACTACGTCTTCGAGATGGACGCCGATTTCTCGCATGACCCGGTGCACTTAAAGGAGTTTCTCAAGGGCATCGCCGGCGCCGATCTGGTGCTCGGGTCGCGCTACCTCGGGGGCAGGGTGACCGTCGTCAACTGGCCGATGGGCCGACTTGTGCTATCGTACTGCGCGAACATCTATGCCCGCTGGATCACGGGCCTGCGGATCTGGGACCTGACCGGGGGGTTCAAGTGCTTTCGCAGGCGGGTGCTCGAAGCGATCGACCTGTCGCAGGTCCGGTCCAACGGCTACGCGTTTCAGATCGAAATGAGCGTGCGCGCATGGCGCAAAGGGTTCACGCTGAAGGAAATCCCGATCGTGTTCGTCGACCGAACCGAGGGGCAAAGCAAGATGAACCGGTCGATCGTGCGGGAAGCCGTGTGGATGGTGCCGCGGCTGAGACTCATGACCTGGTTCGGCCGCATCTAGTCGGCACGGCGATCTACAAGATGACGGGGTCGGGCAACGACTTCGTCATGGTGGACGCACGGCACAGCACGCCGGAACAGTGGGCCGCCGCGGACATCCGGGCGGTGTGCGCGCGCGGGACCGGGGTCGGCGCCGATGGGCTCGTGTTCGTCGGCCCGGGCACGCGGCCCAACAGCGTGCGCATGATCTATTTCAACTCGGACGGCTCTCGCGCCGCCATGTGCGGGAACGCCGCTCTCTGCAGCACCCGGCTCGCGGCGCGGTTAGGCCTGGGGCGACCCCAGGGCATGGCGCTCGAAACCGACGCCGGAGTGTACGAGAGCCGCTGTGCCCCCCCGGACGAGCGCGCCGAGCTGCACCTGGCGCCCGTGCCGCCGCCGGCGCCGGTGTCGGGTCTGACCTTCGCTCCAGCCGAAGAACGGGCCGTCCTCGGGACCGTGGGCGTCCCGCACCTCGTCGTGCTCGTCCAGGACGTGTCACATGTAGACGTGGAGGCGCGTGGTCGCGCGCTGCGCTCGAGTCCGTGCGTCGGGCCGGCGGGGGCGAACGTGAACTTCCTGTCGCGCGATGGTGGCGGCGCATGGCGCATGCGGACGTACGAGCGAGGAGTCGAAGCGGAAACGCTGGCGTGCGGCACCGGGGCCGTGGCGGCGGCCTGCGCACTGGCGGAATGGCGGCTTGCGGAGCCCCCAGTCACCGTGTGGACTTGGAGCGGCCGCCCGCTCGAAATCCGGGCTCGAAAGGGCCCGAAGGGTCTGTACGACGACGTCTGGCTAAAGGGGGAGGCTAGGCTGGTGGTGCGGGGTGTGATTAACTGATGGGCTTCTCCACATTCCCGCGGCCATCAACTTAACATAACATATCTTATACGAAGTACACGACCGCAATCGAGGCTATTTCACCACACCCGCGGCCGCGCCCTTGGTCAACTCCCCGATCCGAACCTTCGCCTCGCCAGCCGCGCTGGTCGAGTCGAGCTGCTGTGCGATCGTGCGGTACGCCGCCAGCGCCTTGGCCGTGTCCCCGCCAGCGACCCAGGCCCGCCCTGCGTCCGACAGGAACTGGGCCCGCAGAAACGGAAACTGGGCCCCGGCCGCCGCCGCCTGCTCGTACGCCGCGGCGGCGTCATGCGGCTTGAGCGCGTTCTCAAGAGCTGCGCCCAACAGACCATATGCCTGCGCCCGGAAATCTTTGTCGGCTTTGGGCGCGTACCGCTGCAACACATCGATCGCTTGCTGCGTTTGCCCCTGCGCCAGGCGCACCTGCGCGAGCAGGATGGTGCCCTCCTGCGCGGCGTGCGTGCCGGCGTAGTTCTCCACGACCTGCGCGAGGACGCTTGCCGCGAGCGGGTAGTTCTTGGACTCGAGTGCCAGCCGGCCCTGCTCGAGCTGGCTGCCGGCGTTGCGCTCGGCGGTTTTGGTCGAGAGCAGATTCCACCCGAATAAACCGGCGGCGAGGACGATCACGACACCGGCATATGTCGCCGCCTGGCGGTGGCCCTTGATCCACTCGGTGAGCCAAGTCAGCGCGTTGCCTTCTGATGCTGCCGGCTGTCCCGTGCTCGTCACAGTTGTCGCCATCCCTCACGCCTCTCCGCGCAACGTCTCTGCGCGACGCTTCCGTGCTGCGTATTTCGTGTTACGCATTTGGTGCTACGTATCTCGTGATACGTCCTTGCCTTGTTCTCGCCCCCCAGTGCCCCTGGGGTGACTCGAACACCCGGCCAACGGTTTAGGAAACCGCTGCTCTATCCACCTGAGCTACAGGGGCGTAAGCCTCGCAATGTAGCGGGGTTACGTATAGTGTAGCAAGGCCTCCACTCGCTCGCCCCGGAGCCGCCCGCGCCCTTTCAGGGAGTCCAGCTCGATCAAGAAGGTGAACCCGACCACGTCGGCGCCGTGTGAGCGCACCAACTTGGCGGCCGCCTCGGCTGTGCCGCCCGTTGCCAACACGTCGTCCACAATCAACACGCGGTCGCCCGGGCCCACGGCATCGCGGTGCATCTCCAACGCGTCCGTCCCGTACTCGAGCGCGTATTCGACCCGCCCCCGCGCCGCAGGCAGTTTGCCCGGCTTGCGGATGGGAACGAGGCCGGCGTCGAGTGCCAGCGCGACCGGCGCACCCAACAAGAAACCGCGGGATTCGATCGAAACCACCCGCGTGGCCTGGGCCCCGGCGAACGGCGTGGACATCAGCTCCACGGCACGGCGGAACGCCCGCGGGTCGAGCAGCAGCGGCGTGATATCCTTGAACAGGATCCCCGGTTTGGGAAAATCGGGCACGTCGCGGATGGTGCGGTAGATGTCTTGGACGGTGACCGTCGCAGTCACAGGCAAGCCTCCCAACTACCTGATATGGAACTCGTTAGGAATCACGTGCTCATGTGGAACATCGCTGCTTTCCACACGCTCGACCCGTGCCTGGGCCGGCCCCCGTTCCAGGACGCGCTCGAGCTCTTCGAGCGCCGCCGGCGGCCCGGCGGCGATCACTTCCACGGAACCGTCGCGCAGGTTGCGCACGAACCCGCCCAGTCCCAGCCGTTCGGCCTCGCGCCACACGAACCAGCGGAACCCCACTCCCTGGACCCGGCCGTAGACGAGAAACCGCCGCGTGCCCATCCCGGCCGCCTCACCCCTGCCGCCCCTGTGATGCCCGCCGCCGGTGCCACCAGGCGTACACCACCGCGATGAGCGCCAGGATCGGCACGACAATCAGCACGGCCCGTCCCGTGTAGCGTCGCGCCTCCTGGTCGAGCACCTCGAGGATCACCTCTTCCCGGCTCCCGATGAACCAGCCGATCCACGTGAGGATCGCGCACCAGACGAGTGCTCCGAGCCCGGTGAAGAGGACGAAGCGGCTCGGGTTCATCCGCGCGATTCCGGCGGGGATCGAGATCAAGTGCCGCACGACGGGCAGCATGCGCCCCATGAACACACTGATCTCGCCGTGGGCGGCAAAGTAGCGTTCCGAGCGATCGAGCCCCTTCTCGGTGATCAGCACGTACTTCCCCAGGCGCAGAAAGAACGCGCGGCCCAGCCAGCGGGCGAGTCCGTAGTTGGCGAGCGAGCCGAGGATGCTCCCCAGCACGCCGCACGCCAGCACGACCAGGAAGTCCAACTCGCCCTTCGCCACGAGGTATCCCGCCGGCGGCATGACGAGCTCGCTCGGCAGCGGCAGCACCGACGACTCGACGGCCATGAGCACCACGATTCCGGGGTAGCCGAGGTCGCGGAACCGCTCGAGCAGCCACTGCACGAACGACTCAAGCATCGAAACCGTGCTCTCCGAGCAGGGGGACGAACCGCGCCGTGCCGAGCGGCGTGTGACGCAGCTCGACGCCCGTCCCGACGCGCTCCACGAGCGTGAGCGTCTGAGCGCCGCGCATGCCAAGCGGGATCAGGAGCCTGCCTCCGGGCGCCAACTGCTCCACGAGGGGCGGCGGCACGTCGGGGCCGCCTGCGGTGACGAGGATCGCGTCGTAGGGCGCGTAGGCGCTCCAGCCGAGCGTCCCGTCGCCCAGCAGCACCGAGACGTTCGTGACGTCGGCCTCCCGCAGCGCGCCCTGGGCCGCGAGGGCGAGGGCCTGCACACGCTCCACCGAGAACACGGTCGCGGCCAGGGCGGCGAGTAAGGCGGTCTGGTATCCGGAACCGGTCCCGATCTCGAGCACGCGCTCCCTTCCCCGCAGCCGCAGGGCCTCGAGATAACGGGCCTGGGTGTAGGGCTGCGAGATGGTCTGCCCTTTTCCGATCGGCAGCGCGGCGTCCTCGTATGCGCGGTGCCGCACCGCATCGGGTACGAAGAGATGGCGCGGTGTCTCGGCGAAGGCTTTGAGGACGGCCAGGTCGCGGATGCCCTTCGCACGCAGCGTCTCGACCAGCCGTGCCCGATAGCCGGCGAAGGTATCCCCCGGCCCGCTCAGTCGCCGGGGAACCACTTCCGCACCACCTCCATGAGGCTGTAGCTGGTCATGTCCATGTGGAGCGGCGTCACCGAGATGTAGCCGTCGCTGGTGGCGCGAAAGTCCGAGTCGGCCCCTCCGCTCCACGTGATGCGGCCGCCGCCGATCCAGTAGATCTCTTTGCCCCACGGATCCTTCATGAGCGCGATTTCCTCGCTGAACACGCGGCTGCCCAGGTGGGTCACCTTGACGCCCTTGACGTCGTCACCGGGAATGGCGGGAAGGTTGATGTTCAGCAGGGTCTCCTTGGGGAAATCCTTCACGGCGACGATGCGTTGCAGCAGCTGGCGCAGTCCGTCCTTGTGCGTCCCGAGGGTGTCCAAGTCCGAGCCGGCGTACGAGACCGCGATGCTGGGGATCCCGGCGACCAGGCCTTCCATCGCCGCGGCCACGGTGCCGGAGTAGAACACGTCTTCGCCCATGTTCTGGCCGTGGTTGATTCCGGAGATCACGAAATCCGGCTTGTCGTGCATCAGCGCTCCAATGGCGAGCAGCACGCAGTCGGTCGGGGTGCCGTCCACCTGGAAGGCCCCGTCCGGCCGTCGCGTGGCCCGTACCGGCCGGTGCAGCGTGAGCGAGTGCGACGTGCCGCTCTGTTCCCGATCCGGAGCGACGACCGTCACCTGTCCCAGCGTGGCGCACACCTCGCCCAGGACCGCGAGGCCGCGAGCCAGAATGCCGTCGTCGTTCGAGATCAGGATGTTCATCGCGGTCCGAAAATGATCCGCCGCCCGTAGCGCGTGAAGACCCGCGCCTGACGCCACGTATCCGCCCAGTGGCGGAAATGGCTGTCCCGCCCCTGGTAGATGGTGGGCACCGGCACCGACCGCACCCGCAGGCCTTGGACCAGCGTGGCGAGCAGGAACGCGGTTTCGAAGTCATAGCGGTGCTCGGCGGGTCGAATCGCCTCGGCCAGCGGCCGGGCGATCGCCCGGAAACCGGTCTGCGCGTCGGGCACCGTCACGCCGCCGACGCGGGACGCGAGGGCGGCGGAGAGCCAGTTGGTGCAGCGTCGCCCCAGGGGCATCGTGGGGCCGCGGGCTCGGGCGCCCAGCACCAGATCGGCGTCGCCACGCTCCACCGGAGCCACGAGCCGGGGGATATCCTCCGGAGCGTGCTGCCCGTCCGCGTCGATCGTGACGATGACGCGAGCCCCGTCCGAGAGCGCGCGCGCGATCCCGGTCCGCAGCGCCGCCCCTTTCCCGTAATTGCGCCGATGCACCAGGACGACCGCCCCCTGCTCCCGCCCTGCGGCTCCCGTCCCATCGCTCGAGCCATCGTCTACAACGTACACGGTTGCGCCCGGCACGGCACGACGGATCCGCACCACGATATCGGGGATGGTGGCAGCCACCTGGTAGGCGGGGACGACGACGGCCACCCCCCGACGCGGAGGCGGCTCAGCGCGCCCCGGCATTCGGCGGGGCGCTCCCTTCGAGGATGGCGAGGACCGCCTTGAGCTCCGCGCGCAGGTCTTTGACGGTCTGCGTCGCGAGCGCGCGGCGCGCCTCCGGCTTGAGCTCGCCGGAGCGGCGATACTGCTCGATCTTCTGGCGCGCGCCCTCGATGGTGTACTTCTCCGTGTAGAGCAGGTGCTTGACCAGCATGATCAGCTCGATCTCGCGCCGCTGGTACACACGGTTGCCGGAGCGGTTCTTGGCGGGGTTCAAGAAGCGGAACTGGCTTTCCCAATAGCGCAGCACGTGCGGTTTGAGATCGGTGAGCTGACACACCTCGCCGATCGAAAAGAACTCCTGGACGGGATGCGGCGCGCTCATCGCCACTGCTCCGCTTTGAGGTCTCGCTCCATCAGGTCGGCGACGGCCCTCCCGGGGGACTTGCCGTGGAACAACACCTGGGCCACCTCGCGCGCGATCGGGAGCTCCACTCCGTGGCGCTCCGCGAGCGTCACCGCAGAGCGGGCCGTGTTCACCCCTTCGGCCACGCTGGCGCGCCCCGCCAGCGCCTCTTCCAGCCGCTTGCCGCTGCCGAGCTCGACGCCCAGCTGATGGTTGCGGGATAGGGAGCCAGTGGCCGTGAGGATCAGGTCTCCCATCCCCGCCAGCCCCGCGAACGTGGCAGGCTCCGCGCCAAGCGCCACGCCGAGACGGGTGATCTCGGCCAACCCCCGCGTGATCAGGGCGGCACGTGTGTTGTGACCGAGCCCGAGCCCCTCCAGGATGCCCGCGGCGAGCGCGATCACGTTCTTGAGCGCGCCCGCCAACTCGACGCCGAGCACGTCCGTCGCGGAGTACACCCGGAAGAAGGCGGTCGAGAAAACCTGTTGCACGCGCTGGGCCACCGCGTGGTCCCGGGCGGCGGCCACGACCGCCGTGGGCTGTCGTGCGTACACCTCCTGCGCGAACGACGGTCCCGACAGCACGGCGACCGGCGTCCCCTTCGGGAGCACCTCGCCGAGCACGCAGGACGGGGTGGTGAGCCGCTCGGGCTCGAGCCCCTTGGACACGCTCACGACGAGCGCGCCTCGGACCAGACGGCCGCCCGCCCGCGTCATGACCTCGCGCACCGCGTGCGACGGGCCCGCGGAGACGACCACGTCGGCGTCCTGCACCGCCGCGCCGACGTCGCCCTGAGCCGCGAGCGTGGGAGCGAGCGGCGCGCCCGGCAGGAACGTGTGGTTCACGTGCTCGCGGTTCACGCTCTCGACCACCTCGGGTTCCCGCGCCCACAACGTCACCGCGGCGAACTCCCCTTTGCGGGCCAGCAGGTCCGCGAGCGCCGTGCCCCAGGCGCCCCCGCCGATGACCGCGATGCGAGTCACGCCGCCACCCCTTTACGCGTACGGAACCGATTCTCCGTCCCCTGCCGCAAACGCTCGATATTACGCCGATGCGTGTACACGAGCAGCAGCGCGAGCACGATCGAGGCCCAGAACGTGTAAGGCTTGCCCGGGGTGCTGACCCACACCCACAGGGGAAACAGCAGTGCCACGGTCAGCGAGGCGACCGACACGTACCCCGAGAACCACAACGTCGCGCCCCAGATGAGGAG
>Ga0209156_10001444_pt1 | contig 19438 bp, 20 predicted proteins | sample GraSoiAngelo_124_FD_185881 | JGI IMG/M metagenome (GOLD analysis project Ga0209156, IMG submission 185881) | Grasslands soil microbial communities from the Angelo Coastal Reserve, California, USA - 14_0927_05_20cm (SPAdes) (version 2) | ecosystem: Environmental > Terrestrial > Soil > Grasslands...
GATTACGAGAAGCACCGGCGCGCCGCGCGACGAATCGCCGAGCAGTTCTTTGACGCCAAACAGGTCGTGAAGGAGATCCTCCACCAGGCGCTGGCATGATTGAGCTCGCGCCGGACATCTCCTTCCCAGACGGCACTGACCCGCTCCCGACGCTCAGGCCGCCCCCAACTGTTTCGCCGCGTTCCCGGCGAGCCACCACTCCATCACCGCCGGCCTGACCGGCAGCGCCCGAAACTCCGCGACCAGCTCCGCCGGCGATCTCTGCAGCAGGAACCACCCGGAGCCGTACAGCACCTTGTCCGCGATCCGGCCGGGTTGATCGAGCCGACGACCGGGCAGCGAGGTGCCCAAAGCAGCTACGGACGCCTCCTGCGGTAGCCCGCAGACGGACGGAAAAGACCCGTGCGGGGATTCTGGTACAGGCCGAGGGGGAACGATATTGGTGATTTTCGGCACACGTTTTTGGAGCATGGGTAGGACAGCGAGGCGGAGGACTCGGAACCCCCGAACGACCTCCAGCATGAGGACGAGCGGCGAGCCCGTGAACGCCGTTCAAGTCCGACCCTGGCCAGGCTGGGCGCGGAAGATGTGATCGGCTTCGCACAGCAGCCGCTCGATGAGGTCTCCGAGCCACGAGAGCACCTCCGCTGCGCCGTCGAGCGGCAGCGCGTTCGAGAGCCAGGTGGAGCCCGTGAGCGTGGCCCGGTAGGTCAAGCGGGGCTGTGAGCGAACCACCCTTCGATCTCGCGCTTCGCCTCGTCGTGGTGCTTGTGGTGGCCGTCGAGGATCGTCGTCTTCCTCAGGATGTCGAGCGCCTTCGACGCGTACTCCCTCCAGCCCGGGTCGTTCCTCTCCCGGAGGCAGACCGCCATCCAGAAGTAGCCGAAGGGGAACTTCGGAAACTGCAGGCGAGGGGCTTCGCTACCGCGAAGGACTTGGCCGACATCGGACCCGGTGGACCGATTCGTCGCGGCGCTCAGACGCGGTGCCAGGCGGTGACTGAGACTGAACCCGTCGCCCAGGTGCGAGCGCCATCTCGCCCACGAGTTCAATCATGCGGTCCACCTCGACCTCGGGGCGAGAGCGAAGGGACCGGGCGCGTAGGGGTGGGCGTGTTGACGGTGCTGTTCACACGGGCTTACGCTCCTCGCGGCGGGCGGCCCCTGCACATGCGCCGTCAGAGCATCTTCGGGTCAGCGAAGTCCAAGACGGTTGCGCTCGACGGCTCCAGCGACACGGCGGAGTTGATGTGCCTAAGACGCCTGGCCGTCGCATCGACCGCGCTCATCCTGGGCAGCGCCTTGCTCTCGGCGTGCCACCCGATCCCGCAGAGCTACTATGACTGGCTGGCCGCTGGGGGCGGTTACTACGATGGGTACGCGCCGCTGTACCAGGGTCGCTTCCTCAACGAGTGCCGGCTTCGCGACACCGACCATCCTCGGGCCTGTCGAGGCGACTCGGGTCGTGTCGGGTCCGATGAAGTCGGGGCAGGTGGGGTGGCGGCTTTCGGTCATCCGCTCGCGCTGTCGTCCTCGGGACACGCCTCCGGCACGACCAGCGGGAGCGGAGGGCGTGGGAGCGGGATGACCGGACACGCCGCCACGCATGGCGGCGGGCATGCTTCACCCGGCGGCCACGGTGGCGGTCATGGTGGGCACGGAGGCCGGTAGGCCGCTCCGTCCGCTGACGATCCACCTCGACTTCGGCATCGTGGAGTTCGCCCTCGTCGGCCCTCATGCCGAGGAGGTCTACCTGGTGCGCTTCACCTGCGGCTGCGTCGGGCTCATCGCACACGTCCGAATGATCCGGCGGGCCGGGGGGATCACCCTCGTCTGCACGCACGTCGCTGCGACGTGAGGGGCTGCGTGAAGGGGCTGGACCGGAGGCGCGCCACTCTCACCCGCCCCTCGTCGTGGCCTCAGTCTGACTCACCACGAAGGGAACGAACTGCCACCAAACTGCCACCGCTACGAGCGTGGTCTGCTAAGGACCGCGCCCAAGTCCTCGTGCCATCGAGTGGCCAGGGGCGGAGTTGAACCGCCGACACCGTGATTTTCAGTCACGTGCTCTACCAACTGAGCTACCTGGCCCGGCGGAGCAGGAACCCTTAGCGGCTCGGCCAGAGAGCGTCAACCGGCGCGCGGCTAAGCGGGCCGCGGCGCGCGGGACTTTCGCCGCCTTGACCTCGCCGGGGGCCGGGCGAATACTACCCCGCGAGGGGGATTTCGCGTGGACCGGCAGCCAGCCTGCGGATTCTGCGACGGCACCGGGCTCTGGGCCGACCAGGACGGGGACACCGATCCCTGTCCGCTCTGCGAGGGGACGGGGATCGCGCCGACCGGCGCCCGCGACGACGCGCCGGTGAGCGAGGCCGCGCTTCCCCGCCTGCTCGCCGTCCTGTCACGCTTGAGCCAGCCCGAGCGGCAGCGCCTCTACGAGGAGCTGCACGCCCGTTACGACTGCCGCATCTACCGCAGCTGACGCGGGCGCTCAGCGCGGCGCGACGTGGAACGCCGTCAGGCGGAGCGTCGAGTGCCCGCCCCTCGCGCTGTCGCACGGGAGCGGCACCGGTCCGGCGGCGTGGAAGCCCGGCATGAACTGCACCACGTCGAGCTCCTGGCGCACCATGCCGACGTCGCGCCCGTAGGTCGAGGTCACCACGGTCGCGGTCGGCCGGCCCAGGCGGCAGGCGATGATGGCGCAGTCGGGCAGCTCGCCGCGCGGCCCCGTGCACACGCCGCGCGAGATCACCTCGCAGTCGCCCTGCGCGTCGTGCCAGCGCGTGCCCGCGGCGATCGGCTCCTTGAGCAGCGTCACCTCGAACTCCGCGTCGTGTCCCTTGGCGGGATAGCGCTTGTAGAGCCCCACGGCGGTCGTGCGCAGGAACTCGTGCCCCTCCCAGCGATGGCCGGTGTGTCCGAGCATGTCGAGACGCTTGGTGAACGAGCGGAGGTGGAACTCGCCCGCCCGGTCGCCGGGCGTCGTGTCGAGCACGGTCCACGTCTCGCGCGAGAGCGGCCGGCCCTCATCGTCCAGCTCCTCGTACGACCACCAGTTGCCGGCCTGGAGGGGAAAGTAGTTCCCGTCGCCGGCGGCAGTGGCGGAGGCCGAAGCGACCAGCAGGGCGATGCCCGCTGCGGCGGGGCCGAGCATCACTGGAGGCGCCGACTCTTCCCGCTCCCCTGCACGGTGACCGCGGCCGTCGCCGAGTGCGGGCCCACGGCGATCGTCACGCTCGCCGAGCCGGAGAGGCGGCCGAGGTCCAGGCCCTGCACCCGGAGCTTCAACGCCGTCCCGCCCCTGTCGCTCACGAGCGTGACCATACCACCAAACCCGGCCGACACGGCACCACTCTCCTTGTGGCCCGCGAAGACCTGGATCGCGGTGCCGTCCGTGTCCCGGACCCGGGTCGTCTTGCCTCTGGTCCGGAACCGGCCGGCCCGTGCGCGCAGCAGGACGAGATCGCCGTCTGCGTTGGTGACCCTCGTGTAGACGTCCTCGCTGGCCAGATCGAGCGGCGTCGGCCAGTCGGCGAGTCGGGTCTTGAGCGTCAGGACGTCCCCCTTGGCGGGCTTCTTCGGGGGGGTGCTCGGCAGCGGCTTCCCGATCTGCGCCTTGCCGCCCAGCTTCGTGAGCGCGGGCGGGGGTGGCAGCTCGGTGCGCTCGGGGATCGGCGCGAGCGTGCAGGTGAGCCGCAGGCCCGAGAGCAGCGGCCCGGGGGACCCGCAGGCGTCCGGGATGACGTCCTGCCCCTCGAGCGTGAGCGTCCCCGTCGTGAAATCGAGCGGGACGCCCTCGAGCGAGAAGCCCTGTCCCGTCACGGAGCGGAACTGCAGGCCGGTCGCCAGATCCGGCACGATGGGGTAGTCGGGGCTGCGCGGGAGGCAGAAGTCGGTCGCGAAGGCGATCGCGAATCCGGGCAGCGTCACGTTCCCGGCCGCGTCGATCGTGCCGGTCACCGTGCCCGGGCTCATGATCAGAAAGCCGTGGGGCCCGAAGCCGGTGTCGAACTGCGCGCCGCCCGGCCCGAACCGGGCGCTCCAGGCGTCGCGCTGCATGGAGAACGTCCCGCGCGGCGCGTCGAGCTCGACCGGCATGGCGAGGCCGTCCGCGATCGGAATGGGAAATGGGAGGTCCAGGTTGTTGGTCGAGATTGCGCTCGAGATCGTGCACGTCCCTTCGCTCGCCCGAACCGGGCCGGCGAAGAGCACGAGCGCGATCGGCAGCGCGAGCCGGGCGCCCCTCACGCGCGCCTCCGGGACAGCCTGAACACGTTCCGCCTGGCGACCAGGTTCCGGTTGCGCACGAAGCTCGCGCCGCTCACCTCGAAGGCGACGGTCAGGTCGCGGCTCCTGGGGTCGCCGGCGTCCGGCTCGAGCGCTGCGAGATCCAGGTGCCGGCCCCTCGCGGTGAAGCGATAGCCCCGCCGCGCGCGCGCGAGCGCTACGGTGACGACCCCGCCGCCCTCGCTGGAGCGCCCCACCAGGCGCCGGCCGCCGCCCTTCAGGGCGAGGGTGCGCGCGAGGATCGCCATCTGCCCGCCCTGCGGCGTGGCGAGCGAGAAGACGACGCCGTCCTTCGCCGGATCGATCGGGCGCGGGGCACCGCGCAGCACGCCCTTCAGGTCGAACCGGCCGAGCGGGCGGGACGACCGCGCCCGCCGCTTCGGGTCCCCGAACCCGAGCAGCGCCCGCGACAGGTCGAGCGCGCCCGCGCCGATGACGCGTTCGTTGGTGCCGACGATGGTGGCGAGCGTCAGCGTCTTCTGGAACGCGACCAGGTCGTTCAGCTGCCGCGGGGTCAGGATCGACGTGACCCCGTGCTGCCCGTTCAGGTTCCGTCCCCGGCCCGCCTCGAGGCAGTCGTCGACGGTGGTGTCGCACGGCCGGACCACGTCGAGGAGCGTGTGCGCGCTCCCGTCGTGCAGGTAGGGCGCGGTGTTCCAGACGTCGTTCAGGACGGGCGTCAGGTAGTCGCCGAGCGGGCCGCGGCTCGCGGGGATGGGGATGCGCGGGTTCTGGAAGATCTGGTCCATCTGCGCGATGGCGAGCGGGTCCTCGGCGTCGAAGAGGTTCATGGTGCCGACGTCGTGGCGCACGAAGGGGTTGTTGTGGTCGGCGGCGCCCGGCTGCCCGGGGTCGAAGCTCGCGTTCGGCTTCTTGTCGGTGAAGAACTGCTTCCCCGCTCCCGGCCCCCCGAGGTGACACGAGGTGCAGTTGGTCCGCGGGTCGTTGAAGATCTTCCGCCCGCGCTCGGCGGCCGCGTCCGGCGGGTTCGGATTGCGCACGAAGTCGGTGAGCGAGTACACGAAGTCGGCCACGTGCGTCAGGCGCACGCCCACGTTCTTGCCGTTCGCCCGGAGGTTGCGGTTGGGCGGGCCCAGGTCGTCGTTCACGTCGGCGGGATCGGTCGAGGTGAGGGGGCTGCGCTGGATGAGCGCGCCCTGACAGGTGGAGACGTCCTCGGCCGCGTCGCAGTCGCCGGAGCCCATGAGGCTCCGGAAGGTGTGCTCGAAGTCCTCCACCTCGTCGCGGTCGCCGTTCCAGTGCACGGTGAGCATCGGGTTGAAGTAGCGGTCGCGGTCGGCGGCGGGCACGTTGGGCGGGATCATCTGGGGGTTCATCCTGCAGAAGCCCGGCGTCCCGCCAGCGTCGTCGCAGGCGGCGTCGAAGAAGCACTCCTTGGTGGCGTCGTTGCTGCACGTCCCGGGCGAGAAGCCGGGCCGGCCGCGCAGGTCCATGGTGTTTCGCAGCGAGGCGCCGAACTGCGAGAAGTCCCAGGTGCGGCCGTCCTGCCCGCCGAAGTCGGCGTGGCAGGTGGAGCAGGTGACGTAGGAGGCGTCGTGCGAGGTGCTGACCACGCTGCCCGGCACCTTGCCGGTCACCGCCGCGTCGTCGAAGCGCGGCGCGGCGGCGGCGAGGCCGACGCCGTTGGTGACGCTCGCGTCGCGCGCCGCCGTGTTGAAGAGGATCTTACCGTCGAGGACGGCGGCGGGGACCTGGTCGACCGTCGGGTCGGCCACCAGGTCGTTGCAGGTCTCGCCGACGGGGCAGTCGCCATTCACGCTGCAGCGCTGGCTCGTGGTCAGGCTGCACTTCCCCTGGATGCTCGCCACCGGCGGCCCGAGGACGAGCGGCACGCAGTCCGCGCCCCGCACGCAGGGCGGGTTCGAGCAGTCCGCGTCCTGCAAGCAGGCCGCCCCGCCCGGGTGGTTGCAGAAGCCGGTCGAGGCGGGGCAGTCGTTGTTCGTGCCGCACCGCCGGGTGAAGTCGCTCTTGATGCAGCGCAGGTTGTCCGGGAGCCCCGAGGCCGGCTCGATCGGCGCCGCGGCGGCGACGCGCACCACGTTGCGCGCCAGGTAGTTGGCCACGTAGACGCTCTGCCCGTCGGGCGCCAGGCGGACGCCGATCGGGGCCGTGCCCACCCCGTCCGCCACCTTCCGCATGCGCGACTTCCCCGTGCTCGTGTAGGTGGCGGCGTCGAAGTCGAGGCCGGTCGCCACCACCCTGTTGGTCGTGTCGACGGGATCGTAGCCGTCGATGACGACGATCTGCGCCTGCGGCGCGCGGCGGAAGGGATTCTCGGGCGCGACCGGGCGGAGCGCATCGGGCACGCAGGGCTTGGAGGAATCCGCGCCGCCCGGCCCGAAAGCCGAGGGCGGGGCGAAGAGCGTGGTCACGTCGGCGCCCTGCCCCTTCCTCGTGTCGAAGACGTGGTAGCTGTTGAACATCAGGTCGACGACGTAGGCCGTCGTGCCGTCGGGCGAGAGCTCGATGTCGGTCGCGTTGTTCGCCTCGTCGATGTCGAGCTTGCCGACCACATGGCCGTCGCTCGCGTCGAGCTTGTAGATGCCGAAGCGCGTGATGTCGTGGAAGGACGCCTTGTAGACGTCGCGGTTCACGCCGCCGGTGGGGAAGGGGCGGAACGTGACCCACGGGAAGAGGCCCGCGCCGGGCAGGCGGGCGAAGAACCCGCTCCGCTTGAAGAGGCCCTTGCTCAGGTTGTTCTCCTGCGTGCCGCCGATCCAGAGCTGGTTCGCGACCTCGGCGGGCGCGCCGTCGGGCACGAGGACGATCGCGGAGACGAGGTTCAGCGGCCCCTGCCCCGAGTTCTGCGTCTCGCAGGTCGTGGTGTCCGGCGCGACCGCGAACACCCGGGCGACCGACGTGTGCGCGAGGTCGACCACGCTCACGTGCGCGTGGTTGTCGGGCTCCTCGCTCAGGTAGTGGCTCACGTAGGCCGTCCCGCCGTCGCTCGCGACCGCGATGGCGCGCGCGTTCGGCCACGGCAGGCGGACGCGGACGGGGTTCGCGAGCTCCGGCTCGAGGATGACGAGCTCGCTCGTCCCCTGGCAGGTGACCAGCACGCGGTCGCCCGCGGGCGTGAGCGCGACGCCGTAGGGCGCGCAGCCGAAGCCCAGGTCGACCGGGCCGCGCGGGCTCCCCAGGTCCGCCTGGTCGAGGCGCCAGAGGGTGTCGTCCTTCTGCCCGGCGGTGAAGACGTGGGTCGCGTCGAGCGCGAGCGTGCGCGGGTACTGCCCGACGGTGCGCTCGTGCGTGAGCCTGCCCGGCGGCGCGCCGAAGTCGAGGCGGGCGATGCTGTTCGAGTCGGGATTGACGACGAAGACGTGGCCGTCGGGCGCGACCGCGATCGGGCTCGAGCGGGTGGGCAGCGCGGCGGCGGGTGCCGCGGCGAGCGCCGCGCCGAGCGCGGCCGTGGCGGCCAGACGGCGGCTCACGACGGCCGTGCTTCCCGGGTGGCGGGGCCCGCCAGCCCGAACATGAGACACTCGCGCACCTCGGCCGCGCGCCCGGCGAGCGTCGCCGGCGCCAGCGGATCGCGGTCCTCGAGGATGCGGAAACGAATGGCGTCTGCGTCGGTCGCTGCGTGAACGATTTGCGGAAGCGCGCTCATCCGTGTGTACCGCGCGGTACGAGGTGCTCTAGTCGTGCAACGCGTGTGCTGTCAACGAGAAGAGGAAGGAGCACTGGCCACCGCGGTCGCTGGCTGACCTCGTCCCGCTTCTCGCGCTTGTGAGCCCCAACGCCCGCCGCTATACGGGCGCGACCGCATGCCGGCGCGCCGTCTGCTGCCGCTCCTCGCGCTCGGCCTGGCGGCCGCGTGCGGCCGCGGCGCCGACTCGACAGGCGCGGCGACGACCACGTCGACCCTCCCCGCGGGGCCGGGCGTCCACGACCACACGCCGCACCACGGCGGCGTGGTCGGCATGGCGGGTGACCTGCACCTCGAAGCGCTGGCCGCGCCCGACGGCCGCGTGCGCGTCTACCTGACCGACTTCTGGCGCCGCCCCCTGCCGGCAGCGAGCGCCACGGGCACGGTCACGCTCGAGCTCCCCGACCGCGATCGGGCGCTGCCGCTCGCGGTCGCAGGGGATGCGCTCGAGGGGAGCGGTCCCGCGCTCCACGGCGCGGAGGTGACCGCGCACGTCGCGCTCAGCGTCGGCGGGAAGGCGGTCGAGATGGACTTCGTGCTCCCCGTCGGCGCCGGCGGCGCGGGGGCGGCCGGCGTTCCGGTACACGGCTGTGTCGCGCTCGCCGGGAGCCCGGGCGCGGCGCGTGCGCCGCGCTGCACGCTCGACTTCGCGCACCCGGTCACGGTGGTCGCGGCCACGCCCGACGGCGCGCTCGCGCTCGTCGCCGCCGTCGACCTCGGCGTGAGCGCGTGGCGGCTGCCGGCGGGGCAGCTGGCGCTCGCCTTCGCGCCGCCGCCCCCGCTCGTCGTGCCCGGGCCGGAGGGGCTCCAGCCGCACCCCGAGTCGGCCAACGACGTCGCCGTCCGCCCGGACGGCAGCGAGGCGGTGGTCGCGCGCGAGGGCCGCCTCCTGCGCTACTCGACCCGGACCGGCCGTCTCGCGCGCGAGCTCGCGGCGCCGCGCGGCGTGCTGCGCAGTGTCGCGTGGTCGCCGGACGGCGCGACCCTCCTCGTGACGGCCTTCTACGACCCGAGCGCGCACCTCGTGCGTGCCGAGGACGGCCGTGAGCTGCGCCGCTTCCCGGTCGAGCGCGAGGGCGCGGGCGTGGCGTTCGCCGCCGGCGGCAGGCAGGTCGCGGTCGGCAGCGAGCTCGGCTCGGTCGCGCTCTATCCCGTCGATGCGGACACGCCGTCACACCTGCTCGCGGCGGCGCCCGGCCCGGCGAGCGTGCTCGTCTTCGCGGGCGGGCGCCTCCTCGCGGGCGGCACCGACGGCGTGCTGCGCGTCTTCGACGCGGAGAGCGGCGCCCTCGTGGCCGAGGGCCCGCCGGGCACGGGCATCACGCGGCTTGCCGCGGCGCCCGGCGCGGGCCTCGTGGCAAGCGCGCACAACGACGGCAGCGTGCGCGTGTCCACGCTGCCGGACGCGACCGTGGTGACGACGCTCGCCTGGCACACGCACCAGCTGCTCGGCCTCGCCTGGGCGGGATCGGTGCTCGTCTCCGGCGACACCGCCGGGCACGTCGCGCTCTGGGACGTGGGCGACCTCGTGGCGGGCCGCTTCTAGCGGCCCGGCCCTACGGCGAGGCCCCGCGGTCCCTCTCCTTCACCATCAGCACCGCGCTCTGGACGTCGTACGCTTCGGGCGTGATCGACACGATCGGCATGACCGAGCCCCACGAATCACGCACGAAGCCATCGGTGTAGAACACGAGCGCGTTGAGGCCGCGTCTCAGTGTGAACATCCCGAAGGACGAACGCCAGAATTGCCGCGCCTCCGGCTCGCTCCTCAAGCGCTGGGCCAACGGCCGCTCGGGCTTTCGGTCGAGGGCTCGCAGCGTGTGTTCATCGTGGATCGTGACGTACGCCGCGCCGCCCCCTCGGAGCAGCCTGCGAATCTCGAGCAGCCACGCGTCCACGAGCTCGGAGATGTGCGTGAACAGCGAGCCCGCATAGATCAGATCGAAGTAGGCGCTTTCGAACGGCAGATGTGGGCAGGACGTATTGGTGAGAAATCGATACGGCGGGTTCAAGTTCTGTTGGCACCAGACGATGTGCGGCGCGCTCACGTCGCTGCCCCAGACTTCCGCCCGGACGCCGTCCAACCACCGGAGCATCCGCCCCGAGCCGCACCCGAGATCGAGGACGCGCTTGCACGACGACAAGTCGATGCCGGCCTCGGAGAGAAGGAGCCGCATCGATTCAACGTCCCTCCGCCCGCCGGCCAGGTACTCCTCGGGCGTCTTGCCATATCGGAGCCAAAGGTCCCGGGGCGGTACGGGAAGCTCTGCGCCCGCGGGACGCCTCGCCCGGGGGGGCAGGGCCCAAGCATCGGACTCGGGCGCGTAGGGGAGAAAGCGGGAGGAAATCGATGCGTCCCGCCGAATGATGCGCCCGACTCGCTGCGAGAAGTGGCTGGCACTATCGATGAGCAGGTTCCCGGGAGCGCGGAGAATCGCCTTGAACAGGGATCGGGATTTCATCGACGAGCCCCCCTCGGGAACGCGCAGGTCTGCACCGGACCCGCCTCGACGCGTTCTAGCCCGCCTCGCCGGCGAGCCGAAAGCGGATCGGCACCGTGACGCGGCTCTCGATCGGCGCGCCGTCCCGGCGCGCCGGGATGAAGCGCCAGCGCTCGCGCACGGTCGTCACCGCCGAGTCGTCGAGCGGCGCAAAGCCGGAGGAGCGGAGAACCCGCACATCCGCCGCACGCCCGTCGGGCGCGACCACGACCGCGAGGAGGACGACGCCCTCCTTCCCGAGCCGGCGCGCCACCAGCGGGTACGGCGGGAGCGGGTTCGTGCCGTAGGCGACGCGCGCCCCGCCGCTGCCGTCGCCCCCGCTCCCGTCGCCGCCGCCACCACCGCTCGCGGCCGCGACCCCGTCGCTCGCGCCGCCACCCGCGGGCGCCGTGCTCTCGGGCGGCAGAACCGGCGTGGGAGGCGGCCGCCGCGCCACGGCCGCCGTCCGCGGGCGCGGCGTCGCCTGCGGCGCGGCGGGCGACGCGGGGGCCGGCGTCGCCGCGGGCTCGCTCGCCGGGGCCGCCACGCCGCCACCGCCGCCCGGGCGCGCGACGAGCGCCACCGGGATCGCGATGAGCGGCGGGCGCAGCGTGACGCGCCCGCCGCGCAGGACGGTTCCGAGCACGAGCGCGTGCAGCAGCGCGGAGGCGACGATCGAGGCCTCGAGCCGCCTGGCCGCGGACATGGACCCTTCAGCGCACGACGGGCGCGCGCCGCTCGCTCACTTCCTGCGCGGCGTGAGATCGAGGTCGGGCGGCGGTGTCTCGGGGAGCTTCCACTTGATGTACGGCTTGTCGCGCAGCTCGTGGTACGCGTTCGCCTTCTCCACCGCCTTGTGGAACGCGACCTCGGCGGCGGGGAAGTCCTCCCGGGCGATCGCCTCCTCGAGCGGCTTCCAGTCCTCGGCGAGGAACTGGTTCAGGTTCTCCTCGTACTTGGGACGCGTGAAGGCGGCGAGCTCCATGAGACCGCGGATCTCCTTCGCCTGGAAGCGGGCGAGCGGCCAGTTCCGCGCCTTGGCGGCGTAGAACACCTTCCAGGCGCGCGCGCCGATCTCGGGCATGATGCGCCCGAGGCCGGGCTGGATGACGGCGATGTCCTCGAGCGTCATGTCGCGGTGGCCGCTCCACACCGCGACGTCCTTCAGCGTCTTCTCATCGGCCATGCGCAGGGCTCCTCCGGGCCGGAGGCATATATGGAAGGCTCCGGGGGGCGCAAGCATCCGGCGGCGAGGGCGAGAAGCAGTGCCGCGGCCTGCGGGAGCGTCAGCCAGCCGCCGGGGAGGACGTCGGTGGTGGCCGGGTCGCGCAGCGTCTCGAGCGCGGCGCGGAGGCATCCGAAGCCGATGCAACCGCGCCGGGCGACGCCACCGGGCGCGCCCGGGCGGCGCGGCAGAAGCGTGAAGAGCAGCAGGTCGCCGACGGCCGAGTAGAGCTGGAGCGGATGGCGCGCCGGCGGCCCGAGCGCCGGGAAGACGACGCCCCAGGGGAGCGCCGTCGGCCGGCCGTAGCAGCAGCCGGCAAGAAAGCAGCCGACGCGGCCGATGGCGAGCGCGAGGAGGCCCGCGGGCACGAGCGTGTCGAGCAGCTCACCCGCCGGCCGGCGCGCCAAGCGCGCGACGATGACCGCCACGCCGAGCCCGGCCGCGATGCCGCCCGTCGACGCGAGCCCACCCGCTCCTCCCCCGTGCACGAGCGCGAAGAGCGCGTGCCCGCCGGCGAGCGACGCTGCCGCGACGGCTGCCGCGGCCACGGCCACCACCGCCGGCTCGCGCGCGCGGCGAACGGCGAGGAGCGCGCCCGCGCCGACGCCGAGCACGATGGCGAGGCCGTGGAGCGAGACGACGACCTGGGTACCGCCGACGACGACGCGAAGCGCGGGGAGCACGCCGGAACGAGCAAGCAGCGGGCCAGGGGGCGATGCGCCAGCCGCACGAATCTCGAGGGCGAGCGGCCGAAAGGTCGATTTCAGGACGCATCGCCGACTCGTCCCACGCGCGCTTCATGGTGCGCAACAGAGCGTTGCAGCTCGGCGTTGCGGACGAGCCGCGTCGCGCTCGGCCGCGTGCGGGCGCGTCTCCTCCAGATCGGACGTGGGCCGGATCCCCGGTCGGACGATCGCCGAGTGGCATACCTATGGGCGGTCAACGGCGTGGGGTCGGTCCTCGGGGCTGGCTTGACGCTGATGCTTTCGCTCGTGCTCGGCGGTCACCTCGTCCTGCTGGCCGGAAGCGCGCTCTATCTTCTGGCCTGGACGATCGATCGTCGCGAGGCGATCGAAGGCTAGCATCTGCATCGCGCACCGTCGCGACGCGCGCTGCCGGGTGGCGCGCGCGCCGCGCTGGCGCCGGCTACGTCACGAGCCGGCCGCGGCGGGGTGGCACCAGAGCGTGCCGCCAACCGTGATCTGGGTCTCGTCCCCCGGCGGCAGGGCCTCGAGGCGCGCCGGCGACAGCTCGGCGAACTTCTCGCCCGGACCCACGGTGACGTGGAGGGCGTCGCTGAACCAGCGAAAGTTCTGTTCGCCCTCCTGCACGCCCACGAGCATCTCGGCTCCGTCGTAGGTGCCCGGCCCGTGATACTTCTCGACGTTCACGTAGATCAGCAGGTTCGCCTCCCGCGCCGCCGGGCGCGTCATCTGCAGGATGAAATCGTCCTCCGTGGACGTGCACTCCATCGTGCCTTGCTGGCGGAAGGCGCAGGCGCCGGTCGCCACCAGCGTGCTCGGTCCCCCCGACGGCTCCGGCGGAGGCGGGCAGAGCTCCGGACGCCACTGGTATTCGGCGCCCCACCCGCCCCCGGCGGTGGAGTCTACAGCCGGAATCGGCCGGGCGACGATCTTCACGGAACGCGCCGGATCCGCCTCGCAGCCGAGCAGCGCGATACAGACGATGACGAGGAGGCGACGCAGCCCCGTCATGCACGCCTCCATGCCCGCGCCAGCAGTGTGGACGCCAGCACGATCGACAACCCCGCGCACCCCGTCAGCACCAGGAGGTCGTGTCCGAAGCCCGCCAGGTCGGGATAGAAGAGCGCCTGGCGCAGGCCTTCGATCGCGTAGCTGGTCGGCACGAAGCGGCTCGCCACCTGCAGCCAGTGCGGCAGGAAGGCCACCGTCGTGAACCCGCCGCCCAGGAAGAAGAGGTAGGCCGACGCGTTGAGCGCGGTCATGGTCACCAGCCGCGTGTCGCGCAGCGCCACCCCCAGCACCGTTCCGAACCCGACCGTCGCGAGGGTCACCGCTCCGAGCAGCGCCACGAGCGCCAGGGCGTGCGTCCACGAGACCGGCGGCAGCATCCATCCGCACGGCCCGCTCAGCAGCTGCGTCAGCCACAGCGGCGCGCCCGATTCCTCGGCGCAGTACGGGATGTGATGGGTGAGGAATCCGAGGGCGACCAGCGGCGCCACCAGCCCGATGGTGATCAAAGTGCCGCCGAGCAGGCGTCCGACCACCAGCGCCCAGCCCCCGGCGGGACTGAGGAGCAGCATCTTCGCCCGCCCATGCTCGAAGTCGCGCGCCGTGAGGAGCGCCGTCCCGAGCACGCCGACGCTGATGACGATCAGCACCACGATCGGGATCACCTGGTACTGCAGGAACGACACGTTGGTGTCGCGGAGATCGTGCTCGGCCACCGCGACGCGGTAGGGGTTCGGGAGGAGCACCCCCGAGGACGGCCCGTGCAGCTCGCCGAGGAGCCCGAGCTGCGGCGCGTCGAACTCGGCCACCGAGCGCGTCACGCTCCGCCGGAGGTCGTCCGCCAGGTCGATGTCGACGTTGTTCAGATAGAGGTCCACCGCGGCCTCCGCGCGTGCGGCGGCCACGTCGAAGTCCTCCGGGACCACGATGATGGCGGCGACCTGCTGAGTGCCGATCGCCCGTTCCGCGTCGGCCGCGGGCATCTCTTCGAGCAGGTACGCGTCGGCGTCCCCGCGGATGATCCGGGCCATCCGCGCCGCGAGCGGCCCCTGCCCCTGCACCACCAGCGCCACCGGCTGCTGGCCGACCGACTGCGTGAGCACCGCGACCAGCACGCCCAGGCCGAGGGCCGGAAGCAGCGCGGCCGCGATCGCCGCCGGCGACCGCAGCCAGACGGCGAGATCGTTGCGCGCCATGCCCCACGCGGCGCCGATCACCGGGTGGCTCCCCTCGCCAGGCGCCCGAGCGTCAGGATCACCGCCACGACCGCGATCACCACCAGCACCAGCAGGTCCACCCAGACCGGCTCCGGCGTGACGTGGAGGCCGTGGAACGCCCATTCCAGCACGCCGACCGCGTAGTAGACGGGCGAGAGGTGCGCGAGGGCCCAGATGGCGTCGCCGTCGAAGCGCGTCGGCTCGAGCGCGCCGCTGTCGACGTAGAACGGCATCGCGAGCCCGAAGAGCAGCGGCACCGCCGCGAGCGTGCGCTTGAGGAGCGCCCCCAGCCACGCCCCGACCGACGTGAAGATCGCGACGCAGGCGAGGAGCGCGAACACGGTGGCCCACCGGGCGATCGGCACCACGCCGTAGCCGACCTCGATGACGAGCAGGGCGAGGGCCAGCGCCCCCGCCGCCACCGTCGCGGCGACGCAGAGCTTTCCGGCGAGCACGATTGCCGGGGAGGCGGGCGAGAGGCGCAGGAGCTTGACGGTCGCGCGCTCCCACTCACGCGCCGTGGCCATGGCCCCCAGGATGCCCGCGATCACCATCGCGTCGAGCGCGAGCGCGCTCACCGCCAGGTAGGGGATGTAGCCGGTGTCGTGCGGCCAGACGTCGTGCTCGACCATCTCCACGCTCGTGCCGGGGAAGCGGTGCTGCCGCGCGAAGCCGACGATCGCCGCCGGCAAGGCGCGCTGCACGTCGTTGGTCAGGTCCACATTGACGTTGTCGATGCGCACGTCGACCGCCACCGTCGTGCCCCGCGCGACGGCGTCGCTGAACCCGGCCGGGATGGTGATGATGCCGACCAGCCGCCCCGAGCCGAGCGCTGCCTCCGCCGCCTCCGCGCTCATGTACTTCAGCGCAAACGAGTGGTGCGCGCCGTCCAGGGCCTCGACGAACCGCCGGGCGAGCGGTCCGCCGTCGCGGTCGATCAGCGCCACCGGGGCATAGCTGCCCGTCAGCCCGAAGAGGCTCACCATCGCGAGGAAGCTCACGGCCGCCAGCGCGGTGAGCGCCACGAAGCCGCGACTGCCGAGGAGGTGCGCCGCCTCCAGCGCGGCGCTCGACCGAAACAGACGCCAGGCGCTCACGGCTCGGTGCTGTTCGCGGTGAGGGAACGGAAGACCTCGACCAGGTCCGGCGAGCGCGTGCGGAAGCCCTCCACGGCGCACACCTGGCGGGCCGCGCGCACGACGTCCTCGGGCGTCGTGTCGACCCCGAGGTAGACCCGCAGACCGAAGTCCACGATCTCGGCCCGCAGCACGCCGGGGTGCGTCCGCAGCGCGGCCGAGAGCTCCGTCGCGCCCTGCTCCCAGCACTCCAGCTCGAGGCACCGGCCCGTGCGCGCTCCGAGCGCAGCGGGCGTGTCCTCGGCGACCAGCTTGCCGGCGCGCAGGATCGCGACGCGGTCGCACAAGGCCTCGGCCTCGTCGAGATAGTTGGTCGTGAGCACCACCGTCCGACCGCCCGCCCGCAGCGACCGGATGTGCGCCCAGATCTGGTGCCGCGCCTCGACGTCGACGCCCAGAGTCGGCTCGTCGAGGATCAAGAGCGGCGGGTCGTGGAGCAACGCCCGCGCGATCGCGAGCCGCCGCTGCATCCCGCCGGAGAACCCGCGCACCACGTCGCGGGCGCGCGCGCGGAGCCCGACCAGCTCGAGCACCTCTGCGATCCGCGCGTCCGCATGGGGCACCCCGTAGAGCGCCGCGGCGAAGCGGAGGTTCTGCCACGCCGTCACCTCGTCGTAGAGCGCCGTTTCCTGGGGTAGCACCCCGATGCGGGCGCGGAGTGCGGTCGTGTCGCCGGAGACGTCCTCGCCGAGGACGTGCACCGCGCCGCGTGAGGGACGGACCAGGCCGCAGATGACGTCGATGAGGGTCGTCTTGCCGGCGCCGTTCGGACCGAGCACGCCGACCACCGTGCCCGCCATCACGCGCAGGGAGACGCCGTCGAGAGCACGAATGCGCCCGAACTGGCACACCACGTCGGCGACCTCGATCGCCGCCAGCGACCCCGGTGCGGATTGACCGTTGTTCACCGGCTGCCGCCCTTCCTCCGTCGAGGGCGCTCGGGCCGGAGGTGGCGCACCACGCATGTCATGTTCGACCGACGACCACAGAATTAGCAGAGCGAGTCGGGGGGGACCAAACGTCGAAGGAAAAGCCGTCAGACGCGCGCGGTCCGCCTGCTCATCGATTATTGGGACCGAGCCGTGGGTGTCAAGCACGAGCGCGACGTCGAGGACGCGCGGTGGATTCGTGTCGTACCGTTTTCTTCCTCTTGACGTGACACGACGACCGCCCCTAACCCTGTTGGCACCAGACCGGAGGTGAGCCATGAGACCCCACCGTGCTTCGCTGGTCGCGGCCGCGATCGCGCTCGCGGCACTCGGACCCGCCGGCGTGCACGCGCAGTGCACGTCCAAGGCACAGGCGCGCGACGTCGCGCGGAGCGCGAACAGGCGCGCCCGCTGCAACGACAAGGTCCTGCGCTCCGGGCCGGGCGCCGACTGTGGCGCCATCCCCCCGCCCCCGGCCTGCGCCGGGAGCCTGGTCAAGGACGCCATGGCCCTCGCCTACGGGCCCAACGACCCGGCCGCGTCGATGGTCGACCGCCGGGCGCTGCGCACCCAGCTCAAGTGCCAGCGTCAGATCGGGCGGGCGGCGGCCCGCTTCATCGGCCGCACGCTGAAGCAGCGGATCGTCGGCCGCACGCGCGCCGACGCGGTGGAGAAGGCCCGCCGACAGCTCGACCGGCTGCCCAGGAGGTGCGTCGTGACCGTGGCCCGGGACACGAGCGGCGTGGTGGTGCCCGCGGTCGGAACGACGTGCACGGGACCCGTCGGTGCGCCGGGTCATGCGCTCGACCCCGACGAGCTCAGCGCGTGCCTGCTCGCGGCGCTCGAGGTCGGCGTCGACCGCGTGGCACCGGGCGCGCGCGCCCGGCCGAACCTCCTCGTCATCCTCACCGACGACCAGCGCTGGGACACGACCGACCTCACCCACTCGCGTGACGGCGTGACCCCCGTGATGCCCGAGGTGGAGTCCGAGCTCGCAGCCTCGGGAGTCAAATTCACCAACGCGGTCGTGACCACGGCGCTCTGCTGCCCGAGCCGCTCGAGCATCCTGAAGGGAGAGTATGCGCACACGACGGGCGTCCTCTCGAACTCGCAGCCGATCGGCGGTGCGCCCAACTTCGACGACAGCTCGTCGCTCGCCACCTGGCTCCAGGGGCAAGGCTACCGCACGGGGCTCTACGGCAAATACCTGAACGGATACCGCCAGCTCTGGGGACCGGTACCGGCAATGCCCTACGTCCCGCCGGGCTGGGACGAGTGGCACGCGTTTCAGGGGACGAAATACTACGACTACGTCCTGATCGAGAACGGCGCGGGCTACGACCACGCCGCGGTGTCCTACCCCTCCGGCTGTCCGACCTACACGGCCTGCCCGGGTGACGCCGGCAACCCCTGCGCCAGCCCGCAGAACTACTCGACCGACATCGTCTTCCAGAAGACGCTCGATTTCCTCGACACGCAGCCCACAGGTCGGCCCTTCTTCCTCTACGTCGCACCCTTCGCGCCGCACGGGCCGGCCTGCCCGGCGGAGCCGGACGTGGAGTCTTTCACGGGCATCGCGCCCTGGCGGCCTCCCAACTGGAACGAGGCCGACGTGTCGGACAAGCCGGCGTGGGTCCAGAACCTCTGCCCGATGACCACGAACAAGATCAACAACATCGACACCTTCCGGCGCATGCAGCTCGAATCGCTCCAGGCCGTGGACCGCTGGGTGGGCGCGATCATGGACAAGCTCCGCCAGATCGGCCAGGACGCGAACACGCTGGTGCTGTTCACGGGCGACAACGGCTTCGCGTGGGGCGCGCACTGCCACCGCCCCAAGCGCTGCCCGTACGAGGAGTGCATGCGGGTGCCGCTCATCGTCCGCTACCCGCTCCTCGCCCCCCAGGCACGGATCGACACCCGCATCGGCCTCAACATCGACTTCGCCTTCACCCTGGCCGAGCTCGCCGGCGTCGTCCCGCCGGTCGAGGAGGACGGGCGGAGCCTCGTGCGCCTCCTCGACGACACCGATCCCGCCTGGCGGACCGACCACCTCTACGAGCAGTGGCTCGACCCGGACGACGAGGACAGCGACGTGGTCCCGCCCACCCTCGCCCAGGTGCGCGGGACGCAGTGGAAGTACACCGAGTACGTCAGCGGCGAGACCGAGCTCTACGACGTGCTCGCCGACCCGTTCGAGCTGAACAATCTCACCACCGACCCCACCCATGCCGCCCTGAAGGCCGAGCTCGCCGCGCGGCTGCGGCAGCTCCGACCGCCCTGGCCGCCGCCGTAGCGGCGGGCCGCGCCGATCGATCCGGCGCAGACGGCCGCCTCTAGCCCGCATTTCTCACCAGTCGCCTACTGCGAGCGCCAAGGGCGCGTCATCTCGGGGCGTACTCGGCCCTCGCTCCTCGACGTACGGTAGAGTACGTCTGCGTCGCTCGGTCCTACGTGCGCCCCGATCTGACGCGCCCTTGACGCTCTCGCGACGGCGCCCGGTGAGAATTGCGGGCTAGACGACGACATCGCTCTCGCGCGCGCCGAGCGTGATCCGCTGCTCGGCATCGAGGCGGCGCGCCGCCGCCACGATGCGGGCCTGCGCCTGCTCGACGTCCTTCAGGCGGACCGGCCCCATCATACCCATGTCCTCCTGCAAAATCTCCACCGTGCGCTGCGCGAGGTTGCCGAACAGCTTCTCGCGCATGGCGGGGCTCGCGGTCTTGAGCGCCAGCATGAGGTCGTCGCGCGCGATCTCCTTGAGCAGCACCTGCATGCCGCGGTCG
>Ga0209156_10001446_pt1 | contig 19413 bp, 15 predicted proteins | sample GraSoiAngelo_124_FD_185881 | JGI IMG/M metagenome (GOLD analysis project Ga0209156, IMG submission 185881) | Grasslands soil microbial communities from the Angelo Coastal Reserve, California, USA - 14_0927_05_20cm (SPAdes) (version 2) | ecosystem: Environmental > Terrestrial > Soil > Grasslands...
CGTTCGCCCCGGTCCGCGAGTTCTTCGAAATCGGGCAGGCGTCCTTCCCCGTGGACGGATCGATGACTCCCGCCAGGCTGTTCGACAGCGGCTGGTTGAACATGTCGTAAGTCATCTGCCCGGTCGCGTCCCCCGTGCCGCCGGCATCATCGAACAGGATGAGGTTGAACTGCCCCAGCCCCGGCTCGTTGGGCGCGACGGTCGTGCCGGTTCCGCCACCGGCATCGTTCTCGCCGTTCAGAGGAAAATCGTCCTCGTACACGAACACGGAGAGTTTCGCCGGGGGGAGCGGCGTGGGTTGCACCAACACCGTGACGGGCGCGCGGGTGCCGGTACACGTGGTCGCCGGCGGCACCGGCGTGCAAGCGGCAGGAATCGGCGCGCCGCCCATGCCGTGGCCGGGGCGCGCGTTGGCGGTCTGGAACGGAATGGCCGCATCGCCCGACAGGACCGAGATGTAGTAACGCTTGGCCGGATTCAGGGCAACCTGACCGGGACTCAGGGGCGTCTGTGCGGCGCCAGGCCTGCAAACGCCATCGCCGACATCGCAGACCGCCGCCACGTGGTTCCCGGTGGCCGGATCGACGATGGTCTGGCCCGCTTCGCAGGCCACCGCGGTCCCCGCCGGCCCGACGCAGCCGGTCGCCACCAGCGGCATGTAGCTGGTATGGAAGTTGGTACCGAAGGTCGGGACGATGCCTGTGGTTCCGACACCGGGCGTAGTCGCGCCCGGGCAGCCCGCCGGCGGCGGGTTCGCCGTGCACTTGGGATCCACGTAGAAAGTGCGGTCCTCCTCGATGATCCAGCGATAGTCGGTGATCGGGGTGGTCTTGTTCTTGCCGTCCACGACGTTGACCACAAGACCGCTCGCCGCCGGGAAGATCAATGTCACGGTCGCGGATGAGGCGCTGACCGTCCCCTGCGAGTTCTGCGCCTTGTAGGTGAAGGTGTAGGTGCCCGCCGCGGCGACCGACGCCTTGAACGCCCCACTCTTGTCCACAGAAAGCGTCAGGCCCGCTGAGGGCACGGGGGCATTCCCGGCCGACATGGCGACCGTTAGAGGATAGCCCGCGTTGTCCTTGTCAACCGACAGGACGCCGGGAGAGTTGATGGCCAGGGACGTCGCCACGGTCGAGGTGTACGTGATGGGGTTCATCACGATGCCGCTGGCCGCCTCGAGCGCAGCGGGACCCAGAGTCACCGCGGCTGTTAGACCGGAGGAGCATAGCGTCGTCGTACCCGTCGTCGTAACAGAGCCGTTCGCGCAGTACACAAAGGAGTCCGAGGTGCCCGTGCCGCTGGGAACATAAGTGAAGGTGCCGTTCGCATTCAGGGTGAGTGTGCCCGCGGTCGGCGCTGTCAGAAGCCGGACACCGTAGACATTGGTGTCGTTCTTGATCACGCCGCTGGCAGGATCCGACACTGTGAACGTCTGGCCCGCAAGCAAGGAGTTGTAGGTATCCGGCCTGGCTACCGCAGCCGCGATTGCCGGGGAGGCCGGGACTCCCGCGCCATTGATGCCGACGTAGGCCACCATCCCGCCATCGCGCCCGGTGGCGTTGCCCGACAGGCTCAACTGGCGGTCGAACACCGCGAGCGCCGACCCGCCGGCGGCGGGTACATTCACCGTCACGTCGTAGGTCTTGCCGGCGGGGAGAAATACCTCACTCTGCACACGGGGAAGGCCCGGCAGCCGGTTGCCGTCTTCCGCAATCAGCGAAAACCCGGAGGGAGGTGTGGTAGCCGGAGCAACGGCCACGCCTGTTTGCGATCCGACGATCGAAGGCACGTGCATGCGCAAGCCGGCGTTCACGAAGCGCACGAGCAGAACGCTTCCGGCGGCGCCCGTGGCCGGCGTAGTCGGGAACAGGGAGGCCGAGGCGTGAGTCTTGTCGAACGCGACGCCGTTGAAGAGGTAATACAGCGGGGTGTAGTTCACCGCCGGCGGATAGCATGTCTGGTAAACCCCGGCGCCCGAGGAGGGGTTCCCACAACCGCCAGGGAGCCCCGACCATACGTTCGTCTCGTTGAATCCCGAGGTGTTGACCGCGGCGTTGACCGCGGCGTTCTGCACCGGGTCGATCTCGCTCAGCAACAACGGAATCTCGGCGTTGTAGGTCACTGCCGCGACCGTGGTGCCCACAGCGGGATAAGCGGTGCCCGGAGTGGCGCAGGTGGTAGCCGCGGAGCCGGGTGCGCAGGTGACCACCACCACTCCGTAAAGACCCATGGGGCCCTGGATCGAGGGATGCGTGCCGGACTCGATCAGGTACGTGCCGGGCTTCAGCGCAGGCCGTCCGACGCCGCAGACTCCCCAGCACAGGGGGGTCGGGGTGCCCGTGCCCGCGGCCACTGCCGCCACCTCGGTGGAGAACGACTGCACGCGTGGCCCCTGCGGTGGGGGCGTACCAACGCCCGACAGCGGCTGACCTGGCGGATCCCCGGCGATGGGCCAAGTGAGCGGCTGGGCGTTGGTGTGGTCCGGACCCGGCACGGCGTTCGCCGTCGTCCCGAGACCGCCGCCCAGCTGACCCACGATCACGAGCGAGGTAGGCACGGTATTCGCAGTGCCGCCCACCGGCGTAAACGAAAGATTGTTCGTGAGGTTGATGGTCAGGTCTTGTCCCGTCGGCACTGTAATCACGACCGGGGACCAGCCGGCCGGTGTCGTCGTCGTCGCCGCTGGCGCATTCGGATTCAGCTTGGCGCAGGTCGCCGTCGAGCCTGCGACCTGGGTCGCATCGCAGCTGTAGCCCCACATCGGCACGACCGAGCCATCCGGCAGCGTCAGGCTGGTTGGCCCCGCGGTCAGGTTGATCTGCTGCTGGGCGGAGGCCGCGCCGCCGGCCAGCAGGAGAACGGAAGCCGCCAGTCCCGATCGGGTCAGGCGCGACTTGGAGTTGTTGGAGCGCATTGCGGTGTTCCTCGCTCTAGTTCGATTCGTCAATCACGAACTCACGCGAATCGACGAGCATCATCATCAGCATGCCGCCGGGGAATATGTTGTTGGTGGTGATCTCGCGCTCGTTATGCGAGTGCCACATGAAGGCGAAGCCCGCCTCCGAGGTCGGTGGGTTGGCGATCGTGCCGGAGGGCGGCGTGGTCCCCGTGGGGCCGGTCGCCCGGACCGTCGCGTTCGGACCCAGATAGGGGCTGCCGCCGAACCAGGGACCGTTGGTGAACAGGTTCGGATCGGGCAGCGTGACCGGACCGCCACCGGCGACATCGCCGAACGGCTTGGCCTGCAGCGGCTTGTTGTGGTCCTGGCACCACTCGAAATAGTTGATCGCAGTGGGCGCACCGGTGTTGTAACCGTTGGCGTCAGGAGTACAGGCAAGCCTGGCGTTGGGGTCGGGCGAGGCAGGATTGTGACCGTACGCATCCCAGTTCAGTCCCCTGCCGGTCCAGTAGAAGATCCCATCGAAGGCCAGCCCGGGCGTGGTGGTGGTCGTGAACAGCAGGGGGCCGGCCAGACTATTGGGATCGGTCGCACTCAGGATCAAATTCCCGTCGCGCCCCAGAATGCGCACGTGATTGCCGTGCTCGTGGAACGGGTGCTGCCAACGGCCCTGGCCGATGACGCGCAGCAGCACCTGCTCGCCCGGATGCATGTGAGGATTGCCGTTGTAAGGCTGGTGCGGATACTGGAACGCGTAGTTGGTATCCATGTCGTCCGGCATGGAGCGGCCGTTGATCATGAAGTACGCGGGGTGGTAAGGCTCGGTCGCGACCTCGAGACTGCAGCCCACGGCGCCCGCCGCGCAGTTCCCCCTGGCGGTGACTTGCGCCAACGCCTGGCTGTGAATGTTGGGATCCATCTCGGAGAACTGGAACAGGTATTCCCGGTCGTAGCAGCTCCGGGCGTGGTTGTACGCGGCCGCCGCCAGCCGAAAATCACTTTCATGCCAGTGCGCTTCTGCTGTCAGATTCGAGGCGTGGAGTCCCGCCGTACAAGCGGCCGGGACGGGGGCCGGCAGCACGATGATCGCGCCGTACAGGCCCATCTCGACCTGCAGGTCGCCTTGGGTTCCGCTGTAGTAGGCGTGTGTCCCGGGCGATGAAGCCGTGAAGCTGTAAGTCACCGTACCACCGGGCGCCGCTTCATGCGTCAGCAGGCCGACGACACCGTTCGTCGTGGTCACCTGAAAGCCGGGAAACAGAATCGAGGTGTTGCCGGCCGCGGTGGGCAGACCGTTGGTCAGGGTCACCGTGACCGTCGCGCCTTGCGTGACGATCAGCGTCGGACCGGGAACCTGCATCGTCGGACAGGTCGCGCCGGGCATCAGGGAGGCCGGCGGGGCAAAGGTTGCCGACCCCGGCGTGCCGCCGGTGCAGCCATACCCCCACGAGTAGACCGCTTGCCCGTCGGGCTGGCTGATATAAGCCGGTTGCGCGGTCAGATTGAACGTGGTCCCTTTGATGCCGGGAGCGGCGGCGTGCGCCGCAGCCGCGAGCAACAGGGCTGCCCCCATCATCACGAGGGCCAGCAGCCGGTTCATCGACATCGCCTCTTTCATGGTCGCCGGGCTCATGGTCACTCCCCTAAATGATGTGGACCTCGGTCATCAGGCCGCCGAAGTTCTCGGCGTCGTTTGACAGGTGGTCGAGATTCGGCGTGTACAGGTAGTACGTATCGCCAACCGCGTAGGGTGTCGTGCAGGTACCATCCGCCGCCCGTACCTGGCAGGCGTCGAGGATCACATCCAGCGACTCGCCGCCGCCGAGGGTGATCGAGTTGGTGTTGTAGTACAGATTGTTGCCGGCCTGGTCGCGCAGCATCTTGGCATTTATGCCGATGACGGTCATCGGAATCCCCAGCGAAGCGAGCGTCTGGTACTCGGTCGTGTCCAGATCGGAAATGCGCAGCAGCGCCTTCCCGCCGGCCGGAATGTTGATGATCGACGGCAGGGGCTGCGAGAAATGATTGACGCCGTCGGCCGACTGCGTCTCCAGGGGGCCGGTCGTGACCGTATCCGGGTAGCTGCGCCCGTTCAGCAGGAAGTACTTGTCCTTCATGTCCGCAAAACCTTCCGGATTGAAGGTCATGCCGACGAAGTGAAAGTTCGGGTCGAAGCCGTGAATCTGCAGCGGATACTCGACGTCGTAGGCAGTCGAGCCGTCCCCGTCGTTATAGACATACTTGCGGCCGCCCGTGGCGGTCGTTTGCACCGCCGGCAGGGGATTGCTGCACAGGATATCGGCGGCGGAATTGCAGGCCGTGCGCGGATCCAACTGCTGTTGCTGGAGCGCCGCATACAGAGTGGTGCTGGCCGGAACCCGATTCTGTCGGGGACGCACATAGATCTGCCCGACCATGCCCATCTGCAAGTGCTCGGGAGGCGTGATATGGCAGTGCCAGAAGTAAGTGCCGGCGTCCGGCGCCAGGTAGTAGTACGTGAAGCTGGCGCCGATGTTGATCGCCACCGAGGCGTCCGGCACGCCGTCGTAGAACGACGAGGCGTTGGGATAACCGTGGTAGTGGACCGTGTGCTGCTCGAACAGGTCCGGGCGCATGATCATCCCGACGTTGGTCAGCGTCAGGAAGAACTCGTCGTCCTCATCGATCGCCATCAGCGGCGCCGGAATGTTGCCGTTCATCACGCCGACATCCATGATCGGGCGCGGATCCACATGGCCGTTGATCGCGTTCCCGTTATCGGCGTCCGGAACCTGGCCGACAGCGCCGTTGTAGGACCCACCTGACCCGTCCGGAGCACCCGGCTGCAGCGGCGCGCCCGAATACAGGGTGTTGAAGACGCTCGGGAATTGCGTGCCGGGCAGGCCGGCGGCGATGTCCGCGAGCCCGGACAGCGGTCCGAAGGAGAACAGGTACGTCTGGGTGCCGTCGCCCATCGACGCGTAACCGTCGCCGCCCGAGATCTGCTGGCACTTGATGGCGCCGTTCACGTGAGCCGGCGCCGCCGGATACCCGGCCGTCCCGGCGTACGTCGGACCGACATAGGCGGGTTCCGAATTGTTGTTGGCCGCAGTCGGGTGAGTGATCGTGCTGGTCGGACACTGCACCCTGAAGCTCTGCGCGGCTGCCGGCAAAGTGATGAGCGCTAAAGTCAGCGCCGCGAAACCGCGGCGCAGTAGCTGTGTGCTGAGCATACGAACTCCCCACGTGGCCTGTGGGCATTGGCCCTGAGACCTGTCAACGCACCACATAACATCGTCCTGACGTCATGCGGTTCAAACAAGCGATGCGAAACATAGAACCGCCGCGGTCGAAATACACTCCCGTCAATGCCTGCGCTGCGCGTCCAAACACCTTATGCCGTCTACCGCAAGACCCTACCTACCCCTGCGTATAGCGGAGCAGGTCGAAGGCGTCGGCTTAAGCTGAGCGAATGCAATTCATTGGCCCGTGCGGGCCGCTGGCGTATGCCGCTCCGGCGGAAAACAACAAGCTCATCGGACGCCTGCGGTGAGGTGGACAGCACAGATGAGCTTTGCTGTCCAGACCTCGGCGAGGCGAGGTGCGCGGCGAATGTTAGTGTTAGTTTGTGTCCACCATTAGCCCGCTGAGTCTGACGGGCTCCGGTGGCGCGACCTGCCGCATCGAGCCGACGTTTTCCACCGAGGGAACGGCGAGCTTCGTGCCCGTGCGCTGGTCGGTCAGGACGGGTGCCGCCTTCTTGTCGTTCAGCCACGCGGCCTTGTTCGGATCGAGCACGCGCTGACGAAATTCCACCGACTCACCGTGAGGCAGTGGAGCGAACCTGCAGCTGATCGACGCCGTAGCGGCGCGCGTAGTACATCTCGGCGCGCTGGGTGCGCGGTATCGCGATCGGGCGAGCGGCCGGACGGGTCGCGCTGGTGGCCGGAGCAGCAGTCTGGGCCGCTGCGGCCGGTGCAGCGGTCTCGGCTGATCCGGCCGACCTGACGATGGCGGCCGCAAGCGCCCCCACGAGGTGCCACCCGAGCGGATAGTTCATGCGTATCACGCGCTGCGCGGGCAGATCGAACGGGTAGGTCATGCGCGTGGCGTCACGCCAGGAGGGCGGCAACGGCGCGCCCTCCAGACCGCCCATCAGACCCGACACGAATACGCTCCGGGGAAGGGCCGCGCGGCTGCGGCACCGATATCCCCGGCCCGGAACAACTGCACGATGCGGCGCGAGCCGGCGTTACCGGCCGCGTTGCTCATGCGAGCGGCGCGGAGCGAGGAACGAAAGAGATGCTAATGAGACGCAGGCAAATACAGGAGGCGAAGAACAGCCCGAGCGATGACGTATAAATCGAAAACCCCATCAATCGGAACGTCTCTCAACTCATCAGCTGAACCAATATATGCGGTTGGCGGAAACTTATCGGCGCCTGCCATGGCGTCGTAAATGGCACGTGCAATCGAAATGACCATTTTTTCATCGTCTACTTCATCAATTGAATTTCTTGTCTTCATGGCTAGAATCTAGCCATCTGTGAAGGGCGTGTATCGCCCGCTGTTCGTTCTGTATGCAGGTACAAGTTCGACTCTTGCCAGCGCTGCTGTTTGCTTCGGTTTCTGTTATTGCTTCTAAGACCGATCTTCTGTGGCGGCTGGGGTCCGTGCGCACCGGATTCCCTCGCGCCTCAGCCCCCCTCGATCAACCGTCCGCCCTGTCAGACCTGCTCGGCCCTGAATCTCGTTATCGTCAGGGTGAAAAATAGATCCGTGTGCGCCCGTACGTAATACCCCTCATTCCTAAAATCCGTATATTTGAATACCCAGTCTTCCTACCGTTAAACCCTTTTCGGGCCCTGTGCGCCGCAACCGCGGTCGATCAACGACCGCGACCATCAGGCTGAGGCCGCAGTGGCGGACGGGTTGATCGTGTACAACCCGCGGTGGGGTTATACAGTAGAGAGTCAGTTCAAGCTGGGGTTAGTGCCGGGGTCGCCCGGTTGGATCGTGCCCGGCGCACCGTAGCCCGGCTGGGGGGCGGGTCTGAGGGTGCCGGGGTTGCCTGGTTGGATCGTGCCCGGCGGCCCGGGCGGGTTGGTCGCGCCCGGGTTGGTCGCGCCGGTGCCAACGCCGCGGTTCCAGCGGTTGGCGTAATACACGAACTTCCACGCGCAGTAGCAGTCCGCGCCCTTCAGCGCTTCATCGATCGTGTCGAATCCGTCACGTTTTATGGGCACGCCCTGAGAGCTGCTGGCCACGCCCATGATGGCCTGACCGCTCGGAGTCGGAATCAGGCTCCAGTCGGCTTTGCCGGTGACAGGGTCCGGATAGAGACGACGCAGATGGTGCTTGGGTACGGGAAAGCGCTCGTCCTGGAGGAGATCCTGCAGCGTGTGCGGGTACTGATGACCGGTCGCGAAGTACGAGGCGATCGCCAGCCGGTAGGCATGCCCGATGAACAGCAACTGCGTCTCACGCTCGCGCTGCTCGGTGGTGCTCCACACCCGGCTCACCACGGTCAGCATGAGCCCCATGATGACGACCGCAAAGAGCAGGCCGACGTAGGTGAATCCGCGCTGTGGGCCGAAGGGACCGCGCATTCTTTCACCAGGATGCGAACGGCGTGCCGTCGGAGGCAACCTCCGCGGCGCCGCTATGGACATCGCGGATGCCGGCGTGATCCGGGTCCTCCGATTCCACCACCGTCCAGGTGTCCGCGAGCTTGGTGAACGGATCCACCGGGATTGCGCGCACGTAGTGCTTGTCGGCCAGGTCGGGCAGCTTTTCGGGATACTGGTTGAGATCGGCGTAGTACTTGTCGATCGCCTCGCGCAGGATCGACAGATCCTGCTTCAGCACCGTCTCGCGCGCATGCTGCAGGGAGCGAAAATACCGCGGCACCGCGATGCTGAGCAGCGTGCCGATGATGGCCATGACGATCAGCAGCTCGATGAGCGTGAAGCCGCACTCCGAGCGGGCTGGCCCGCGAAGACCTGGGGCGCTACCAGTCATGGTAGGGGACCCCGTTCAGACCCTTGGCGCTCGAGAGCGAATACACGTCGAACACATCGTCTCCAGGCTGCGGGTCATCGGGCGGACTCTGGTAGCTGCGCAATCCCCAGGTTTCCTCCGCCGGCACCGCGCCATCCGGATAGAACGGATCGCGGGGGACGCGGCGCAGGAAGTACAGATTGACCTTCTTCTCGCTCATCTGATCCTCGACGCCCGCATAGAGGGACTTTAGGTCCGGGGGATAGCCGGTCGCCCCGAGCTCCTGCTTGATGTGGCCGGTCTGCGCCGAGACCCGATAGGCATCGAGTGCCGTGCGGATATCCCGCAGCGCCGTGCGCAGCTGCGCCTCCTTCTCGCGCTTCGCCACCAGCTGCGCGAGCGGCATGGCCGCGGTCGTGAGCAGGCCGATGATCGCCAAGGTGATCACGAGCTCGATGAGGGTGAAGCCGCGCTGGCGCATATCACGGATGGATGACGATCGCGAGCGGCTGCGCCGCACTGCTGCCCACCGCCCCTCCCGTGGTGCCCAGCACGTTCAGCATGGCTGCGACGTTGCTCGAGGGTCGCGGCGCGACCGCCTTGAAGCGCACCGTCATCAGCGTCCCGCTACCCAGGACCGGATCCTCGGCCGGCGTCGTGACGTCGAGCTGGGCCCCGACGCCCCGGGTGTTGACGGTAGGAGCCCCGGCGCTGGCGGGCACCACCTCCCCCACACTGGCGCTGACGATCTGCAGCGCCGAGGCGTCGAAGCGCAACTGCGAGCGCAGATGCGTGATGGGATCCTGGCTCGAGAGCTGTACGCGCACGTCGAATTCCTCGCCCACCTTCGCCTCGGCCGGACCCTCGAGGGTCAACGCCGAGGGGGCCCCGGACGCCGTTCCGGCCTGCGTCTGTTGAGACGCGGCTCCGCTGGCCGCGGCCGCCACGATGGGGGCCGGCGGCGCCGTCACCGGCAACCCCTGCGGGGCCGGCGCGCTCTGGTTCTGCGCGCCCGGGCCGCTCAAGGGTGCCGACACGCTGCTTGGCGCCACGGAAGGGTTGACCGGCTGAGGGCTGCTGCTCGGGACCGGCGCGCCCCCCGGGGCCGTATTGATCCCGGGTGACGGGCCCGGCGCCGCTGCTTCGGGCCGGGCCGGATGAGTCTCGGTGGCGCCCGAAGTCGTATAGGGGCGCGAGCGGGTGCGTGACTCGCTGCCGTACCAGAACTCGGTCGTGTCGCTCGCCGCCCGCGGCTGCATGCGAATGATGCGCGGGGTGATCGACAGCACGATCTCGGTCTTTTCCCGGTCCAGGTGATGCTCGCCGAACAGATGCCGGAGAATCGGAATGTCGCCCAGTCCCGGAATGCTGCTGAAATTGCGCGTGTCGGTATCCTGAATCAGTCCGGCAAGAATCTGCGTTTCCCCGTCCTTGAGGCGCAGCAGCGTGTTGGCGTTACGCGTGCCGATCTCGTAGGCAATCGTGCCGGAGGCCGTCGTGACCTGCTTGAGGATCGAGCTCACCTCGAGGCTGATTTTGACGGCGACGTCGGTGTCCAGGTAAATGGTCGGCTGTACTTCCAGCGTGAGACCCACGTCGAGATACTGAACGCTGCCGGTCACGACCGGGGCGCCGGCGGCGGTCGGAGTGACGCTGTTGGTGATGACCGGCTCTCGCTGGCCGATGAGAATCTTGGCCTTCTCCTTGTTGCGCGCCCGGATGCGCGGGCTCGCCAGCGTATTGACCAGGCCCGCCTGCTTCATCGCGTTCACAGTGACGGCGGGCGCGGGGTTGAACCCGATGGTGTGGGAGTTCTGGTGGGACAGATCCGAGAGCACCATCTGCCCCGCGGTCGTCCCGGTGGTCGCAGCACCCAGCGGCGAGAGGCTGAGCGTCGCGCTGCCCGGGTACTGGATGCCGAGGTCCTGGACGCGGCTGCGCGAGATCTCCAGCACCTCCAGCTCCAGCATCACCTCGGGCTCCGCCACATCCACCGAGGCGACGAGCTTCTCCGCCATGCGCACCGCATCGGGCGTGTCGCGCATCACGAGGACGTTCGAGCGCTCGTCGATGAACAGGGTCTTCGCGGCGAGCACGCTCTTGAGCATCCCCTCCACGTCCTTGGGCGTCGCGTTGGTCAGATAGAACGTGCGCACGATCTGCTGCTCGTAGTCTTTCTGCTTGGCGGCGGTGTTCGGGTAGATCATCACCATGTTGTCGGCCAGGATCTGGCGCGCCAGCTGGTTCTGGTCGAGCACCAGATCGATGGCTTCCTCGACCGGCACGTCCTGCACGAAGATGCTCGTCTTGGTGTCGCTCTTGACGTCCTTGTCGAGGATGAAGTTGATGCCGGTCTCGCGCTGCAGGACTTCGAACACCATCTTGGTCGGCGCATCGCGCAGCTGCAGGGTCACCTTGCGGTTCTCGCGCGTCTGCAGGCGCGGCGCCACCGTGATCGGCCCGCGCGCGACATTGATCGCCGCGGCCAGCTCCTGCGCCGGCACGTAGCCCGGATCTTCCTGCAGGACCGCGCGCACCTTCGACTCGGCCGCATCGTAGTCCTTGGCGTCGAACTCCTTGTGGGCCGCTTCGAGCGCGCCCCCGTGGCGCCTGTCGCCCTCGATGCCTTCCAGCCCATGGCGGGCCCGATCGTTACTCGGGTCGATGGCGAGCACCCGCCGGTAGAGCGCGGCAGCGGCATCGAGCTGACCGGCGCGGCGCGCGTTGTCGCCCGCGGCAATGAGGCTCTGCACCGCGGACTCGCGGCGGGCCTCGAAGTCGAGCCGGTAGGCCATGTTGGCCGGATCGCGTGTCACCGCCTGATTGAGCTGCGCGACGCCGGCCTCGTAGTCGCCCCGCTCGATGGCAGCGAGACCTTCCCGGTGCAGCCGGTCGGCTGCGCAACCTGCGATAAGCGTCAAGATGAGCAATGCGCCAGACGCGCGGCGCCAAACATTCGTCACTGGGAAACCCCTGCGAGTAGTTGTTGTTGTATGTTGAGAGGCTTGTAGGTGAGCACCAGCTGCCCGTTGGCGAAGCTGTCGATGCTGTAGGTATTGTCCAGCGTGTCGCCGATGTGCACGTCGTACACCCGGTCGGCGCGCGTCAGGAAGAACACCGGCGCCTGTCCATTGGGCGTGTAGCTGCCGATGAACTGAAAGGGAAGCGGCGGCGCGGTAGGCGCCACGGGCGCCGTATTCACGGCGGCTGCGGGCGCGGGCGGCGGCGGTGGCGGCGGCGTGTACCAGGAATGCGCCGCGAACAGCGAAGCGGCGGAGCTCTGCTCCACCACCCGCTGCGCGAGCATGAGCAGGGCGCGCGCCACCGGCACCGAGGGAGGTGAGGCTGCGGCGGCATGCGCAGGGTGTGCGGCCGCGCTCGGGGCCGCGCGCGCCGGCTCGACCGAGCCGGTATCCTTCGGACCGAATACCACGTAGCCGGCCACCAGTGCCGCGATTGCAGTCAGCCATTTGCCGCGTTTGGTAAGGTTCACGTCGTTACTCGCTGCGTACGAACACCACGAAACCAATGTCGGCATTCACCAGCGGGTCTGCCACCGCCTTGCGCTCGACATGCAGCTTGCTCAGGGCAACGGCCGGCACCGCGCCGAGCGTGCGATTGATGAAGCTGCGGATCTCCGGGTAGCCGGCCTTGACCGGGAACTCCAGCTCATAGCGGGCGATCGCGCCCGACTTCGGCGGCACGTACAGGTAGTGTCCCTTGTCGAGCGACACGCCCGCCTCCTTCGCCTGGGTCACGATCTGCCCGATCAGCACGGGTATCTGCGCGCGCGTGGGAAGGGATGCGACCAGGTGCGGTATCGCCTGCTCGATGTTGTTGACTGCGCTCGGGTGCTGGGCGCGCGTGATATCCGCGTTCAGCGTCTGCAGCGCGTGGTAGGCCGGAACGAGCGCGCCGATGGCCACCGCGAGGGCGCCTACGAGCGCGGCGAGGCCCGCCTGGCCGGCGGTCCCGAGACGCATGATCTGATACTGCAGTTGCGGCACGAGTTGCCCAGCGACTGCCTGCACCCGCTCGAGCGCGGCAGGGCGCCCAGTGAGTGGTGCCGCCGCGAGGCGCGGGGCCGTGGCGGGGGCAAGTACCCGCGCCGGGACGGGCGCGCGCGCCGCCGGGGCTGCCACCACCTGCAGGGTGCTCGGCACTGCCGCGTCGGCTTCGCGCTCCGCGCTCACGGCAGCTCCCTCCACTCCGCCGTCATCGCAAAGCGCACCGGGTGCTGGGCGTCGTCGCTCTTCACCTCGTGACTGTCCAGCATCGGGTAGCGCAGCAGCGGGCTCGTCTGCAGTCGCTGCACGTAGGCAAGCGCGAGCGGCAGGTCGCGCGACTCGCCGGTGATGTGCACGTTGTGCTTCTCGTGATCCGGCTCGATCGAGAGAACCGCGATCTGTCCGGTCGACTCGCGGCTGGCGGCCTCGAGCTCGGTCAGGAGCTTGGTCCACGGAGTGCCGAGCTCCTGGGCGATGTGGCCGGCCTCGGCGCTCAACCCCGCGCTGCGCAGGTCCGCGGCCGGGTCGCGGTGCAGGCGGCGCTGCGCCGCGTCGAGCCTGAGCTCCAGTCCCGCGCGCCGGCTTTCCAGCTGCCGGTATTCGAGCCACGTGGCCGCCGCGGCGACCACGCCGAGCAGCAGCAGCATGCCGCTCAGGAGCGTCAGCGGTGCGCGCCGGCTCACGAAATCGAGACTGACGATTGGGGCGCTCATGCGGCCAGCCGCCGGGTCCGCCCAAGGCGCTGCAGAGTCGTCATGGGCCCCTGAGGCTCCTCGAGCCATTGCAATCCGCCGGTGTCCGCCGCCTGTGCCGTCCCGCCTGCGACCTCGCGCCAGGCGTGGGGAGCGTCGACGTACACCTGGCCTTCTTCCGGGCTGTTGCTGGCGAGCCGCCCGAAGGTCTGCAGCCTCTTGAGCTCGCGCAGCCAGTCCGCGCCGATGCGCACGCCGTGAACACGGTCCCAGCCGTGCCGGCCGAGCCGCGCGGCCGCAAGTGACCCCTGCTCGACGCTCACGAACCAGGCGTTCGCCCGCGGCAGACAGTGCCGCCACGCCTCGTAGGCGGACACCAGCTGCGGTTGCAGGGAAAGCAGCGTGCTGCCGTGCGCGGCGCAGGCGGCGCGCACGCCGGCCAGCAGCTCGGCGGGAACGGCACACGCCACCCGCGTCGCCTGCGGAGGCGCCTCCGAGATGCGCACCTCCCAGCCCGCCACGGCTTCCCCATAGAGGCTGCTCAGGAGCTGCCGCCCGTGTGCGAGGCGCTCCTCGGCGGAGTTGAGCGCGGCGACCCACGGGACGATGGCGTAACGCGCCCAGTGGTCGGCGATCACGACCCGCGTGCTCGCGCCAGTCCACGGGGGCTGGCCGAGCAGACTCGCGAATGCGTCGAGTGCCGCCGCCCAGGAATCGGTCCTGGCGCCCTCGAAGCGCTGCTCGTGCTCGGCGAGGTGGGTCGGCTTCACGCCGCGCTTCATGCGCACCAGGCACAGGCGCTGCGGCGCGAGGTAGGCTCCGACCTCGTCACGCCATAATGGTGACACGGTTCACCTCCTCGACAGTGGTCTGGCCACGGCGCACCAGATCGAGCGCCGCGGTACGGATCAGGCGCACCCCGGCCTGGTGCGCCAGCTCCTTCAGCTGCCGCACCGGCACGCGGCTGACGATCGCCTCGCGAATCTCGTCGTTCAATACCATCAACTCCCCCACGGCCTTGCGGCCGTGATAGCCAGTGCCGCGACAGTGCCCGCACCCGCGTCCCTTGCGGAACTTGTACGAGGCGCTGGTCACGATCGGCACATGCGATTCCTCGAGCAGCTCGCGTGAGGGCATGTAGGCCTCGGAGCATTGCTCGCACACGATGCGCACCAGGCGCTGCGCCATCACCGCCGACAGCGCCGACACGAAACCATGGCTATCCACCCCCATATGCACGAAGCGGCTGACGACGTCGAAGACGTTGTTGGCATGGACCGTGGTGAACACCAGGTGTCCGGTGAGCGCTGACTGGATGGCGATCTGCGCCGTCTCCGGGTCGCGGATCTCGCCGACCATGATCTTGTCGGGATCGTGCCTCAGGATCGAGCGCAGCCCGCGTGCGAAGGTGAGGCCCTTCTTCTCGTTCACCGGGATCTGCAGCACCCCCGGCAACTGGTACTCGACCGGGTCCTCGATGGTGATGATCTTGTCGCGTCCGGTCTGAGTTTCGGAGATCGCCGCGTACAGGGTGGTGGTCTTGCCGCTGCCGGTGGGACCGGTGACCAGCAGCATGCCGTAGGGGAGCGCCGCGAGTCGGCGCAACTGCTCGACGATGCTCCACTCGAAACCCAGCACATCCAGGCGCAGGCCACTCATCTTGGTGAGCGCCTGCTTGTCGAGGATGCGCAGCACCGCGTCCTCGCCGAAGATGCTCGGAATGATCGACACGCGAAAGTCGATCGGGCGGCCGTTGACGGCGATCTTGAAGCGGCCGTCCTGGGGAACGCGGCGCTCGGCGATGTCCAGCTCCGACATCACCTTGATGCGCGAGATGATCTGCTCGGCGATCTCGACACCCCGTACGGTCGCAATGCTCGCGAGCACTCCATCCAGGCGATAGCGCACGACCAGCCCGCTCGCGATCGACTCGAGGTGAATGTCGCTGGCGCCGGCACGCAACGCGTCGTACACGGTCGAGTGCACCAGGCGCACCACCGGGCTCGTGTCCTCGCTGATTCTGACGTAGGAGAGGTTGTCGACCCCCTCCTCGCCCTTGGCTCCCTCGTCGGTCTCCGGCAGCACCGTATCGATGGCCCGCAGGGCCTCGGCGCGGCGCGCGATCAGGTTGGCGAGTTCCTCACGGGCCGCCAGCGCCCATTCGAGGGGCGCGCTGACACGCAGCTCCAGCCAGCCGCGCAACGCCTGATCGAACGGATCGGCAAACACCGCCAGCAGCCGCTCACCCTCGTGCACCACCACGCAGTGGCGGCGGGTGGCATCGGCCGGCGCCAGCATCGAGAAATCCGGCTCGAGCTGCGCCAGCTCGCCGCTCGAGACGAAGCGGTAATCGAACGCGCCGGCGAGTGCCCGCGCGTAGCGATCGCCGGCCAGTCCGCAGCTCTCGGCCAGCACCTCGAGGACCGGGCGGTTCGCCCGCTGCGCCTCCTGCATGGCGCGCGCGATCGAGGGCTCATCGATCAGCGCCGCGGGCGCGGCGGGAACCGCGGCCGGCGCGCTCCTGGCGGTGCCCGCAGCGCCTGCGGACGCGGCAGTCGCAAGCGCCGGCTTATCGAGCAGCTCATCCACCGCGGCGTTCATTTGATGCTCCCGGCGAGCTGGAAGATCGGAAAGTACATGAGCACGACGATCACCCCGATGATCAATCCGATCAAAATCATGAGCACTGGTTCAATCAGGCGCGTCATCACCGCCACCCAGCGCGCCAGCTCTTCATCGAAGAAGTCCGCAATGCGCTCCATCATCTCGCCCATGTTGCCGCTGCGCTCTCCGACCCGCAGCATGCGGGCCGCCACCGCAGTGGTGAGGCCGTTGCGTTCCATGGCCTCGGCGAGCGACTGCCCCTCAGTCACCGCGCGGGTTGCCGCGGCATAGGCGGCACGCGAAGCGGCGAACACCACGCCGCCCGACATGCGCAGCGCCTGCACCACGGGCATGCCGCCGCGCACCAGCATGCCGACCGTGCGATACAGGCGCGCCAGCTGATAGACATGCAGCTGGCGGCCGATCGCCGGAATGCGGGCCAGCCAGGCGCCGGCGGCGGTGCGCACTGCGGGCCGTCCGAGGCCGTAAATCGCCCCGGCGAGGCCCGCGATGGCAGCCACGATGACGAGTCCCGCATGCGCATCGATCAGCTGCCCCCAGCGCAGCAGCAGCTGCGATGCGAACGGCAGGTCGCTACCGACGTCCTCGTAGATCGAGCTGAAGCGCGGCACGACGTAGCCCATGAGGAACAGTGTCACCAGCAGGCCCGCCGCCAGCAGCACGGCGGGGTAAATGCAGGCATTGACGAGCGTCTTGCGCAGCGCGTCCGCCTGCTCCTGGTAGGCGATGTAGCGCGTCAGCGCCTCGCGCAAGGCACCGGTCCTCTCGCTGGCGCGCACCGAGGCGACGTACAGGTCCGGGAAGGTGGCCGGGTGCTCCGCCACCGCCGCGGCCAGCGTCTGGCCCTCGTACAAGCGCGCGAGCATGCGATCGAGTGTGTGTTTGGTGCTGTTGTTGGATTCCTTCTGCGCCAGCGCTTCCAGCGCCTCCACCAGCGACAGGCCGGCGTCGAGGAGCGAGACCAGCTGCTGGCTGAACACTGCCAGTTGCAGCTGCGGCACCCGGAACAACCGCCGCAGCCGGCGCATCGGCTCCAGCGAGATGACCTTGAGGTCCTTGAGGGCAAGCTGGCGGCGCGCCTCCGCCTCGTCCACCGCGTCCACGACGCAGGAGATCACGCTCGAGCTGGCGTCCAGTGCCTTGATGCGAAACTCCATGGTGCTGACTCAATAGTTCGTGAGATCCGCGTCCTCTCCGCCACCGCCCGGCTGTCCGTCGCGGCCATAGGAGAGCAGATCGAAATCGTTCTGGTGCGTGCCCGGCTGCGCGTACAGGTACGAGTGGCCCCAGGGATCCAGCGGCACGTCCTTCTTGAGGTAGGGCCCCTCCCAGTTGGTCACACCCTGCGGGGCGACCTGCAGCGCTGCCAGTCCCTCTTCGGTGCTCGGCAGGCGCCCGACGTCGAGCCGATACTGCTCGAGCGCCTTGTCGAGCGCATCGATCTGTGCCCGCGCCGCCTTGACGCGCGACTTGCCCACCTGGGCGAAATATCGCGGTGCAACGAAGCCAGCCAGCAGGCCAATGATGACCATCACCACCAACAGCTCCAGCAGGGTGAAGCCGCGGGCATGAGGTTTCCGAAAACGGGCAGGGTCGTACATCTTGTACATCGCAGGGGCCACCGTGCGCGCCCGCAGGCGCTTTAGCTGTGTGGTCTTGTTTGCCCCATGGTGGTCAAAAACGACCGCGCTTGACAGTGGGCGGGCGCTCTAGCTAACTGAGGGGAAGCACGTAAGCCGAGGGTAGGTAATTACGGTAGCTCAGCCGCTGCGCTGTTGGGTAAGGAGCTTATGGTAGACGCGCATGACGGCGGGTACATAATGACGGGTTTCGGAGAAGGGCGGAATGCTGCGACCGTAGCGTTCGACGGCATCCTCACCCGCGTTATACGCTGCCAGCGTCAGTTCCAGATCATTGCCGAATCGCGCCATCAGGTCGCGCAGATAGTGCGCGCCCGCGGTTATGTTCTGTTCGGGATCAAAGGCGTCGGATACCCCGTAGCGGCGCGCCGTGGAGGGCCGCAGCTGCATCAACCCCTGCGCGCCACGCTTCGATACCGCGCGCGGGTTGAAGGCCGACTCCACCACGATCACCGCCCGCACCAGCTCCGGGCGCACCGCCGCCGAGCGGGCCGCCCGCTCGATCAGCGGATCATAGAGCGTGGATTTCGCCAGCCATTTCCCGGGCCGCGGCTGCGCGCGCGCCTCCACCGGGGTGGCGAGCAGCAGCCGATAGCGCCCGTCTACCGGCACGTTGCTGAAGTGGGTGACCCCGGCGGTGTCCACGAAGCTGTAAATGTCCGCGTGCGCGACCCCGCCCGCCGCCGCCGCGAGCGCTGTCATAGCCAACCGAACGGCCCACGGGGAGTGCATTGGCTCTCTTTTACTCTCTGCCCGAAGGACATGACAGGTAGGGTAAGCGTGTATCTTGCAATAAGTGTGAACCATGCACCGGTACCCATAGTAGACCGACGTTGACAATCACGGCATGATCCCCGAAGGAAAAATGAACTCTCCCTGACAAGGCTTACAAGAAGGTACGGGGAGCAACGCCACAACGCGTTTACCGGTGGGGTCCATGACGCACACGTCAGCACGCATCGTTCTGGTCGAGGATCACGCCATCCTGCGCGAGGGGCTGCGCGCCCTGATCGACCTGGAACCCGACCTGAAGGTGGTCGGCGAAGCCAGCACCGGCGCCGAGGGCGTGCGGGTGGTGCAGGGCTCGAACCCGACGCTGGTGATTACCGACCTCGCCATGCCGGGCGGCTCGGGGCTGCAAACCATCGATGAGCTGCGCGCGGTGTGCCCGGGACTGCGGGTGCTGGTGCTCACGGCCTACTGCACGGACGAGTACATCGCGGCCGCGCTGGGGGCCGGCGCCGATGGCTACGTGCTGAAGGATGCCAGCCGCGCAGAACTGCTGCAGGCGATCCGCTCCGTCGTCACCGGCCAAAAGTACTTTTCCGAGCCGGTGTCCGCGCGGCTGGTGTCCGGCTACCTGCGCCGCAACGACCCGGCCAGCGACCCCTGCCCCAGGATCACGGAACGCGAACGCGAGGTGCTCACGCGCATCGCGCTCGGAGAGTCCAACAAGCGCGTCGCGGTGGCGCTGCGCTTGAGCGTCAAGACGGTGGAAAAGCACCGCGCGAATCTGATGCGCAAACTCGAACTGCACAACACCGCGGCGGTCACGCTGTTCGCGGTGCGTA